>ERZ1292623.438-Hain-H51-01um-R1-438-length-45302-cov-10_pt3 | contig 35731 bp, 48 predicted proteins | sample MGYA00564398_ERZ1292623 | MGnify/ENA primary metagenome ERZ1292623 (study PRJEB36523, sample SAMEA6512633) | groundwater metagenome | collected 2019-01-07 | study: AquaDiva: Metagenomics assemblies of 32 groundwater samples
CAGATATCTATTTGCCAAAGATCGTATCAGATATTTAATATATTATCAGATTACGATTTAAATTCAAGACATAAAAAAGCCTTGCTGGCTAGGTCCCCCAATTAGCGCAGCAAGGCTTCGTTTCCCTCTTCTACAGGGAGCCAAGATATTTCTTATACATCGTTCCAATCTCTAATTTTAAGATCTTCTACTGATTTGTCAAACCATTTTTCAATTTTAGCCTTATCTTTAGGGCTATTAGGATCTAAACCACTAAATGCTTCAATTAGTTTGGGAGCATTCTTTACAGCAAGTAGAATTATTTCACCAATGATAACTGCTAACCCCATGGGCAACTCCTTCACTTAGAAACAGATTGATAAAGTTCTTGCAATTCAGTTAACACTAAAAGCAATGCTGCTTTATTATCAAATACTTCTTTAAAGCTTAATTTTTCAACACCAGTAATGTGTAAAGTTTCTAAAGCTTTAATAGAATCAAGAAATATATTTTGTGCTTTTTGTGCCTTTTCATAGACAGCTTTTACTTTATTTGCCGTCTCTTGCGTTATCTTTCCAGCAGTTTGCAAATCTTTGGTTAGCCTTGCAATATCTTCTACAGTAGATTTGATGCCAGATGCCAACATCTTTGATTCAGCAATAGTAGATTTAATATCCCTATTGACAAGCTGCCTATTAGCACAACCACCAACTAAACCAATCAATGCAGCAGATACAAATAATCTGTTAATCATAAATTACTCCTTCATCAATGCAATTGCAAAATACTGACGACACCACATACTACGTTGAAATTTATAAGCATAAGAACAAATTGATCCTGTGATAAGAAAATCTCCTATTTTCTGCCCAGTTGTTAAAAGATGATTCACACGAAACAATTCAAATACATCTCCATCTCTATAATATTTAGAACTTCCTGCCGTACTAAAAGAAGCTTCTGCCAAGTAATGATGATCATCTATTTTACCTGTTATTTTTATATAACAGCGATTGACTTTAATTGGGTTAGTATGCTTTCCATATAGCTGTGCCCTATAGCCAAATCCCCTAGCCGTCCTAAACATTATGGTTACATTTTGTCTTAATCCCAATTTTCTAAAAAAGTCATAACTATTAATAGGTAAACCTTCAAGAGATGGTTGCATGTATATCTTCTAATCTTTTAACAACAGGTTTCAGCTTTTCATCCCAATCCCAATTTGCCCTAATAACATCTCCAACCAATTTGGTTTCTTGTTTGGCTGTTGCATAATCATCAAATACTAATCGCATTCGTCTAGCCAATGCCGTTACGTCTGGTTTAGGAAACTGCTGATTTGCGTAGTAGTCAGATGTTCCTTTTGTCAGTTCTTCATCGGCATCAATCATCCCATCATTGTCATATAGGTAAGGATACATGGTGTCAATATATTCGCCATATCCACCCCAATTTTGCCTCATTTGGATAATTGGAATATCCATTGAAAGTGCCTGAATACCTGGTAGCCAAGTTGACTCACCAAGAGAAGCGCCAACAAGACAATAAGCAGACGCATAGAAATGAGGAAGTATCTTTTCATGAATTGGAATATCAAGCAAGCATATCTCTGGTGTTTGACTCAAATCAATTTTTTCTTCTTCAACGATTCGCTTAAAAGAATTTGGAATATTCCAATATGAATCACCATAATATTCAATTAAGTTGACACCTGGCAACTTATGCAAATATTTTTGTTTTCTTAACTTTCCCCATAACCAAGAACAAACAGGATACAAATAGCCATAAGGGCGGGTCCCATATTTTGTCATTAATAGCAAAACAACAGGATCTGATTTTTTAAAAGCCATTGAAAAAGCTTTTAAGATATATTTGATTCCTTTTCGTGGAGACCAAGTTGAATCAACAAGAAAAACAAATTTATCTTTCGTATTTAAGATTTCAATTGGCGAAACATCAGGATGAAACAAATCAGTTCTAACGCCAAGATTCATTACCTTTAATTTGCTACTAGCACAAATGCCATCAAATCTTTGCCTATCATAATGAGACGGGACCCAGATTTCATCTACTGGCTCTAACCATTTAGCGATATAGCTTCCTGGTTCTCTATCAAGAGACATAGGTAAAGTCTCAACCATTGTGTGCATAATTGTAAATTTACGATTATTATTTGGATATGCTTTAGCATGTGCAGGGCAACACGCTGCAATTTCTATTGCCTGATTGATATTGATTGGATTATTTTGATAAAATAACAGCCTACGTTCTGTAAATACATCTACATCGACAGGCGTAGGTAACGCATCAAGTTTAACATTAAAATTAGGATAGTTGTCTCCTATTCCAAACAATAGTTCTCTTGTATGAATTCCATACCCTCCATTATAAAACGGGTAGCCTTTTATAATTAAATTAATTTTATCACTATTGGATAAACTAGGTAGCCTAATGTTTCTTGATAAAATAGCCTTTGGATCTACGATGTCCATCAATGTTCCATCTGCTAAAAATTTTTGTCGTCTACTATTACCATCATCATTTTTACTCATAAAATTAACCTAATTGTCTTGGTGAGCCTGAATCGGATTTGCTCATTAAATAAATCCATCTAATTTACTAACAGAAAATCTGCCTTCATGTTTCTTGATCTCTTCTTCTGCTTCTTTTTCTTTGCATTCCCTAGCACGTTTCTTCATTAATCGCATTTTGTGCTCAGCGTTATCTGCTTTAACCAATTTATTTTTTACCAACTCTTCTTTCAACATGATTTAACTCCCACGGTAAATGGCGTGACAAGAATCCAACATTCTAATTCCAGTTTGATGAACAATATGGATTAGCTTATTTGCTTGATTATCTAAAGATTGTTCAATTGATTTTGGCCCAATAAATGAAACTGTGCCAGCAGCTTCACAAGCCTCTCTGTATATTTTCACCAGAGCACGAATAGCATCAATATGAAAATTATCACATCTGATTGCAAACGTCGCCCCATCTCGGTGGGTAAATTTTTCTCCTTGATCTTTAATTACCTCAAAACCAAATATCAAAGCAATATCTAGCCCATCTTCAGCTTTTCTTACTTCTTTCAATCCCGCCACATTGATAAACATACCCTTAATGGCTTCATCAATACACGTAAGCATGTTGTTCAAAATACGCTGGCTCTTTTCTGGATATTTAGAAATCCAATCACTTTTCTTGCTTTTCATAATCATTTCATTTGTCTTAAATAGATTAAATAAAACATCAATGAAATTAGAATCTTGAACTCGATAGGCAATATTTATTTGCTGTGGACAATCATCTATTGCAAAATGCAAATAGAAATTTGGTTCTAATCTAGATCCAAGTAATAGTTCTGGTTCTTTAGTCAATAATTGCATATTTATTGCCAATCAATGTCGCCTGCATCTGCAAGTGTGAAGCTCTCCCCTTCAGATAAAACAATTAAATATTGCATTTCATTAAACAAAAATTTCAAATCTTCTGCATATCCATATTGAGACGATATTCTGCGGCACTGCATAGTTCTTATTTTGGTTGTGCTTGGATCATCGGTAAGTATTGAATCTGACAAATCGCCAGTATTTTCTGGCTTTAAATTTTTACTCAACGTGTTGACGATATTCCTTAGCTTGCTAGATGATTGAGAAATGTTGCGATCCATCCAAACTGAAATCGCTAATGATCCAATTGTTGAAGGTAGCTTATCATTTAGCTGACCAGCATTGTGCAAAAATAAAACAAATGGGCCTTTACCTTCATTGCCAATTGGATAAGCATAACCTTGCTTAATGGAATCTCCGCCGTCACCGAGCAATGTAGTTAAATCGCTTAGTGATTTCAAATAAATTAAAAGTTTTGTGCTAAAATCAGCGTCCATTTAAATTCCCATAAAGCGCCTGGCCCCAAGCATAATTGTATCACCAACAATTGATTTAAAATTATCAATTGCTGGTTGAATGAAAGGTTGAACTTTATAAGCTTTAGCCCCGGTCTTAAAGAAATACACAAACTTATCGCCTTGCTTATAGCTTAAATACTGTGACGCATATTGAAGTTGTTTTGGAGTTAAATCTTCTGGTTTAATTGATCGTGGCCCACCACTTTTAGCTCCTTTTGGCCCCATGCTTGACGGGGCTTTTCCTTCCACAAACCAAGCATAATTTTCTTTTGAACCACGGGTAGTTGTATCTATAGTAATTAAATAAGTGAAAGACTCAATAGATTCTTTTTTATGATGCCCTCCGCCAATTATTGTTCCTTTGAAAGACGGAAAGCCTACAATACTTTGTCTAAGTCTTCCAGCATCTATAGCTACATTGCCAATTATTTGATTTGTTAAAAATGCCCCAGACCTATTGACAGCTTCTCCTATGGATCCACTTAAACTATGTCGTGGACTAATCCTATTGGCGATCTTTCCAGCGTTTTTAATTTGAACAGATAAGAATGACATTATGAGCACCAAGTAAAACGATAAGTTATTACCTTGCCATTTCGCACAATTCTGTTACCACCAGTGTTCCACAATCCCTCGTTATTGCTACAAAAGCTTTCTAACCTATCACCAGGTAATGCTTTCTCCCAAAACTCTATTTCGTCTTGCTGTTGCCATCTTAATTTCTTAAATTGTTTATCAAAATCAAATTGATGAATACTTTTATCAATATAATTTTGATCAAGAATGCATTTAAAATCAATTGTTGCATTTTCCCACATCACTGCACTTCAATCTGTTTAATAAAGCATTGCAAACTTCTTCCATACCAAACACCCATAACATCGTCAATTGCTTCTATTTCCCACCTATTTTCATTTGAGAAATCAAATACTCTGGCAGACACCTCGGAACCAAATTCAATAATATCTTTAGTTGCTATTTGCGGAATTGATGAACAATAGAAACGATGAAGTTTCCTATTTAAATCACCAGTTATATGCCCTATTTCATCGCCAGATACTTCCTCATGGTGGCAATTGTATTCACTGCCAGTAGAAAGAGTATAGATCCAATCATTTGAATCTACATCTCTCCCTGTTACTGTTCTACGAAGAATTCTGCATTTATGCTTAAATATCGAAGTAACAGACATTTGTTTGATTATGGCTTTACTGCTCCCAAAACACCCCATTCAAAACTTGGAGTCACTGGAATTATAGTTTTAAAATAATATTCAATCATTTCATCAATTGATCGCCGCTTCATCAGCGATTCGTTAAATCGGCCAGTAGCATAACGCACCGAATCAAAATCAACTCGCTTACCATAAACTTGAAGTATTTTACGCCACACAATTAAAGTAGCTAATTCTTTAATTGATTCTGGTGTTGCTTTGCCAAATGTTCCAGTAAAAATGCAATTACGAATTCCTTTAGGCCAGATTGGAGCACTCTCTTCAAAGTTTTCACTTAACTCTGCATCAGTATGCCGCCACACAGTCGCCTTATCGTTGTCTATAGTTACATCGTCAGTGTCTACCGTTGTGTCATTAGCGTTGTTAATATCTTGAATTGTAATTGCCGTTATTGCATTTATATAATTGGTTGGTAATTGAATAAACCGTTCTTCGTTACCATCAACATACAAAATAGTTCCGGCAGCAGTCTCTTCCCAAACAATACCTGTACGAGATTCGATCTCAGAGTCGGCAGCTAAAAGAAAATCAGCATCTATATCAGAAGCTTTTAGATTAAGTCCAGAAATAATTCTAGCTTGAGTGGTATATGCCATAATTTAAGTGAACAACTTCCCATGTTGTTTAGTGAATTCTTCAAACACTTTTAATGACGTATAAAAAGTAGAAGGAAAACAATTTGGTTCAATTAACAAAGAAGAATCGGTCGTTGTTAATCCTTTAATCATGGCATTTGATTCAAAATCAAATGAATCAAGATTAACATCAATTAAATCTAAATTCTCAAATTTAAATCCAGCAAATTCATCCTTTTTACTGCCAAACCCTAATCTGATATTCTGGTAATCGTTACCAAGTAAGCCAACAATTTGATTCCTAATTGCTATAGCAAGCTCAGAAACTCGCCAAATTGAATCACAAAGCAATTGTTGATTAAGCTTGTTTCCATTTAACCAGTTTGTAAGGCTAGAATAAAGTTTATGGATTCCAGTAATCGGCAGCCATCGTCTTCCATCGTCTTGACATTCAAATTCATGTCTCTTAACTATATGCAAAAAGGCTTGGTTGATAATGGTATCAAACCTTACTCTAAATGACCAACCGTAAACACAGCCAAGCGTAATTATCTGACCGCCTTTTTCTAAAACAGTTTTTTCTAGTTTAGCGGCATTTGAATCTAGTTTAACTAAAGCCCTCCAATCAGACAATAAAACACATTTTTCATTGATACCTTTTTTAAGATTATCGGTTAAATAATCAAATTTATCATTTGACAATAATTCCAAATAGTCATAATCGTAGCAAGCAATTATCGCCAAATCATAATTATTAAGCGAACAACAATTGTGTTCAAATTCCTTGTCTATGATTTCAACTTTATCGTTTAGCCCAATTGGATCTTGGCCAAAATAACCTGGATCGACAATTGTGACAGTATACTTATCTCTTAAAAAACCAGAAACTAAAGCTGATCCAACGCTACCAAATCCCCCACAAATTAAGATATTTTTCATTGAATATGTACCAATTTTTCTCCAGATAGACGCTCTACCAATCGAGCCATTTTAAGCATATCTACGTTTATTCTTTTTCCATCCTTTTCTCCATAATACGCCCACGCCATCTCTTCCGATCTGCCTTCAGGGATTACGGTAAAATTATGTGGAGAAAGTGTTGTAATGTTTCCTGCCTCATCACGCACCTTCAATTCGGCTAAATTGCCTGGAGCATAGGCTGCCGACTCTGGTATAAAATTAGCCGTATGTGCTGCTCTACCCTTCAAAACTCTAATTTCGTCAAGCCACCCATTGAAAGGCGATATGGCCGTATCAAATCGTGCTCCGATTGTCACACCCTGTGTAGCACCAATACTCTCACTATTTGCTGTTGGTGTGCCTTGCTCTACACCGTCAATGTAGAGACGAATTCCACTGGCATCACGGTTCATTTCAATGTGATACCATGTATTTGTCAATGGGGACCACGATACTTGTTTATCAATAGCTCCGCCGTTGATGTAAACCTGCAAATTTCCAGACGATTGTTGCAGAAGGATACCAGTATTGTTGTTGTAGCTTCCAATCTCGAATAAAGCTTGAGCGCCAGCCGTGGAATTAAATCTAACCCACAAATCAACTGTAAAATTGCCAGTTAGAAAATCCCAATCAGCATGATCTGGAATCGAGATATAGTCACCTGCCCCATCGAAAAGGCCAGATGCCGTTCCAAACTTCTGCTGAGCAGTATCTGTTTGAGCGTTACCATTTGCTGTTGCAACATGAACCTCTGGGCCAGTATCTGTAAATGTAGTTCCAGCATCAACACCATCACAATTTAGCAACAAAACCAAATTTGCTATTTGAGTTACGTCTTGAACATAAAGTTGAACTCCATCTGCTGGCGAATTATCGGGAATTACCCCAACTCCAACTCCCACTACTTTTGTGCCATTTGTTCCAAATGAAGATAAGCCAACTCCAATATTACCATTGGTATCATCATAAAAAAGATTAGCTGCTCCACCTATCACACCACCATTATTGTATTGAACTTGCCCATCTGAACCAGCTACGCCACCTACTACCGCCTGGCCATTAGCCTTTGTGTAATTCACACATCGCCAATCTCCAGCAGCATATTCAATGAACGTCGCTTCATCACCTGCCGCTGTCGCTATGTTCGCTCCGCTAGGCAGAATCAAATCCGCAGCATGATGTGTGAGCGTCAAGATGCCATCAAAATGAAGAGTGACAACCGTTCCAATTCCAAGCGTGCCGATGCTCGTGATCGCTATCACGCCCGTAATGTCGAAATAATTCCCATCCGTTCCGAGTGCCAACGCTGCAACACTCGCAACGTCAGCGCCTTTTGCCAATCGGACTTGCTTACCGTTAGCATCCAACGTGCCACCAAGTTGTGGGGTCAAATCCTCTACAACATTTGCTATGCCCGCAGCAGGTAAATTAGTCAACTGCGATCCATCAACTGCCGGCATTTTTGCAGTTCCATCTAGCTGAACTATGTTGCTCGCCGCAGTTCCAACATTTAACGTAGCAGCAGTTCCTAACCCCAAATTAGTTCTAGCTGTTGCAGCAGCGATAACATCGGACAAATTGTTAGCTTTCAATAATGCTAAAGAAGATAACAATGTTTCAGCAGATAAGTCACCTTCTGCGCTTACTGTAACAAATGTTGCATCAGCAGGAACACCGCCCTCTGCTTGTCTTGTTGCCCAATCTGGCATTTTAACTCCTTAGCTTTGTTCAAGTTGAATGTTAGTATGGCAATCGGCAGCAGAACCAGACTGATTAAGCACTTCAATCTTAATTTCTTTTCCAGCCATCACAGTAAAATCAGATTGAAAAACAAAGTCCACATTGGGCGTATTTGTTCCAGTAAACTTGCGGGCAACCACTTCTGTGTTTATTTTCACAGTCACTAAACCCAAAGCAGCAAAAGCAGCAGTTAATTTAATCTTTTTAGCACTGGTATTTTCTCTCACCATGTGCTCATGAGCATGTGTTTCACCATTAGCTAAACCAACAAGAGTTTTATTTTCGTTTATATTTCTTGATTCAATGGCAGCCATTTATTTCTCCTATTTTGCAACAGCATGTAAAACAGCAGCTTCAAATTCTTCTTTTGTCATTTCCTTGCCAGAAGTAACCCTGTTTATATCTTCAGTAATTGATTCAGCCCAAACAATTTCTAAAACTATTGATTCCTGATCTGTTAAAAATTGATGCACTTGGCCTGGTTTAATAGTAATTGATTGTCCAGCGGTCAAATTGCTAACGTGTCCATCTGCAATGATGAATACCCTGCCGCTAAACACATAAAACAAGTTTTGTTTAACGGCATGGCTATGGGTTGAGCAGCAAACAGGATTCCCATTGCTAGGTGATAAATTAAGAATATGGGCTTCACAACAGTTGTGTCTCCACAGCTCTCGATTAATTCCCCAGACTTTAATTTCACCCTCCATTAGATTTTTTCTCCATCAGCATATTAAAATATTGAGAATATTGTTTTATTATAGCAGAAAGAGAAAATTTGTCTTTCTCTATTATAAATGCTTCATGGGCAGCTAATCGCACATCGTATCTTAGCATTCTGGCTAAAGCAGTTTTAAACGAATTAAAATCGTTAGCAAAGACAACTCTTTTATTCGCTATTTCTTTATAAGATGCTTCTTCGCCCAAAATACACGGAATACCACCAGCATAAAAATTTACCAATTTAACTGGTGACTTATAATTAGTTGCCAAATAATTATTATATGGCGCTCCTCTAATTGCAACACCAATATCTATTTGAGAATAGTCTGGTTTAACAACAAATTTTAAGCCATGCCTTTCAGCAGTTTGAACTAAAAAAGGAAGCCATTCTCCTAAAAATCTTGGATCACCCCAATATCCCAAGATTTCAGGCTTTTCTTTCACCACAATTGGTTTAATAATTGGCCAATAATGATGATAAATGTGAACAGGGTTAATGACATATTCCAAATTCCTAAAATCATTCAGCATCTTATAATTTGGGAAAATTACCCCATCAAATCTATACTCCATAAACCGCTGTGCAAATAGATTAAGTGCATCATTTACATTTTGACATCGCACATCGTCTTGTGGTTGCCGCCAAGAATCTAAGATATCGTAGACAATAATTTTTTTACCGGCTCGCAATAGCCTTATCACATTGCGATCTGCTTTTTTTATAAAGCAATAAATATCAAAATCATGTCTAAATTTAATCGCCCCCTGCAATGACCCGTATTCCCAACCGTCGCCATGAGCTTCGCAAAGCTGTTTAGCTCTAATGGCAAAACTCCCAGCGTCAGGCAGCCCAACGAATAAAATTTGACTCATATTTATTAACTACTTTCTTGTTTGTTTAACTAATCTCATATACTTATGGCATATAGAAGCTAAACGGCGTATTGAAAGTTTTACGTTGAAGTCTTCTCTGTTAATATGAACATTGCGTTCATTGCCCCAAGCTGTTGCTAATTTCTCTAATTCTTCTTTACTATGCGCAACGGGAACATTTAACAACATAGACATGCTACTTTTATTAGTTGGCATTATGTCTATTTTTAATGGAGAAAATGGTGGGTTAATTGTTATATCACATGCCACAATTTCTGAATAAATAGTGTTCCAATCCCAAAGCAAAGAACAATCACAATTGGGATAATTTTTATCAGAAACAACTTTAAACTTTAACCCTAAATCTTTAATGTATTTGCTATATTCATCTGGAATTTTGAAATAAATGCTACTGCCATACCAAATAACCCACTCAGCCGCACCTTCATGTTTTTTACTTAACTTAAATTGTGATAAATCGTGCCTATCTGGCAAATGATAAACAGGTTTACCACGAGACTCTCTAAGAAATATTTGTCTTAATGGCATTGCCGATACAGTAATTGCATCAGCGGCTTCAAACATTTCTTTGCGCTCACCTTCTGTCCAAGCTAAATCGCATAAATCAAACACAATTGCCCCACGAAACATTTTGTTAATTCGTGGCAAATGAACTTTTTGAATATACAAAACATCATACTTATTAATTTTTGTAAATTCACATAATGTAGCATCTGGCCAATATTTGATAAAATTATGGGCACGCAGAATGCTGCTACCACGCTCATTATTAGAGGTTATAACGCCAACTCGCATTTATTTTTTATCCCATTCTATAATTGCATCTGCAATCTTGTGCAAATCTTCAACAGAAAGCCACCACCCACAAGGTATTGCACAATAATGGCTGTCGTAAAAAGCTGTATTTGGCAAAATTGTATTTGAAGCTTTGAAACAAGAAAGCCTATCATTTCGCCTGTGTGGTTTACCAGTTTGAATTCCTCTCTCAGCCATAAAACTAATAAACTCCATATATTTGCCATCTAATAAAAGAATTGGATAAAACCACCAAGATGGCTCAGTATAGTTTTCTAACACCGGAACATAAACTTTTACCAAATCTTTAAACACTTGATTAAAAAACTTAGCATTGTTTTGATGTGCTTCAACAGCCAATCTCACATCTTTAATATTGGCTAACCCAATAGCGGCAGCCACATCGTTAGACTGATACTTAAATCCTGCTTCTGCAATATCTTGATCTGCCCTAAATCCACCCTTGTCTCTATCTAATCCAAACCATCTTAATTTTTTAGCCCTCTCATATTGTTCTGGCGGAACAAGCAGACATCCGCCATCACTGGTGGAAAGGTGTTTGATCGCCTGAAAAGACCATGCTACATAATTACCACAGCCCCTAGTGATTTGTTGTCCACGATATGTAGCGCACAAGGCGTGAGCGGCATCTTCTACAATAGGTATTCCTATTTCTCTCAATAGCTCATAATCTGAAACTTGTCCAACCCAATCAACAGAAACAATTGCTTTTGTTGTTGAATCTATCTTATTAGCCACATCTAAAATATTGATAAGCCCAGTATATTTATCAACATCCGCCCAAACTACTTTGACACCACGATGCAGTAACGGAATATTTGTAGCTGCACAACTATACGGGGTACTAATGACTGAATCACCAGGGCCAAGATTAAGCAGATGATAAGCTAAAGATAAAGCAGATGTGCAAGAATTAACCATTAGCGGTTTAACTTCTTTAGCGTCTACTAGACTAGCAAATTCTTGTTCAAATTCTTTTACTCTGGGGCCATCTCCAATATAGAGAGAGTCCAATACCTTTTGAACATAGCGTGGTGCTTCGTCTGCCATCCTGACCTTGAATAATGGAATTGTGTTCATATTGTTTTTACTAAAGTCATGGTAATAACACCATCCTTACGGCCTGTCTCAACAAAGCCTAACTTCATATAGAGTTTATGCGCAATTTTGTTTGTTTCTAAAACTTCTAACCAAATATCGTCTTTAACTAAATTGATCAAATGAGTAAATAATTCTCTACCTAGCCCGTGCCCCCTGACATTTTCAATTAGCCCGCCAGTAACCCAATATTTACCATCTTCTAGTCGCAATATCCCAAATCCAACGATCATATTGCCGCACCAATAAATAAATACTTTCCATGTTTCCCTATTTAATGTTTTCCACCAAAGCTGCTGCTGCTCAATGGAAATAATATCACGATGCCGAGTCATCCACTGAGCACACGCATTTCTCACCATTCTCAAAAGACCAACGTCATATCGGGTCTCAACTTCTTTAGGTTCTAAATTCATATTTATCGTGAATCAGGCGGCCATAAGTAATTGCGAAAATGAAGCCACGGAAGCCCTTCTGCCATCTCATCAAATGCCCACTGTGCATAGGCTAAGTCATAAGCCCATTGAGTGCGATCTGGTGTTGGCGGGTTATTGACCTGCTTAATATCGTGCCCGGCTACATCATAAGCCATAGACCAATCGTCTGGCGTAATAGCAGGAATACCATTTAAAATAGCGTCTACAGCGCCATTGGTAGTTCTTGCTACCACGCACCAAATATCATTTTGCAAATCTTGAATTATATCTTTATTATTAAATGGACTAGGCTTATAAATGCCATAAATTGGCAACTGTCTTTGACTAGGATGCTTTCTAAACAATACTGGCCTATTTGTTAGCTCATTAATCTCTTGAATTATTTTAGACCACCAGTCAAGCACGTTAATATGCTGACTGCTGATTCCAACTTCATTTTGCCCAATGACCAAAATATGCTTTCCAGTTGTCCGCCATGGCTTCATTTCAAATTTAAGCTTTTTCCATCTGTCAGATGGGCTATGTTCATTGAAATATCTGGCTTTTCTTTTAATGCCACCATCGCCTAACGCCATATAACGATCTAAATCTTCATTGTCAAATCGCTTATTTTTTACAAATCCTGTATCGATCACCAATCTAGGCTTCTTTTTTTCATCAGCATACAGTTTTAGCTTCTGTCGAAACTCATTATCTGGCGACGACATATTTGCTTCAGAAACTTGAAACATAGCGTGGCACTGGTCCAAAAGCTTCATTTCTCCAATGTCATGTATTTTCACTACCCTGTCACCAACAGCTAAAACCCCTTTGATAAAGTTTTCATAGGACAGCTTACTATGAATACTATTTTTGGTGTAACAAATACCAACTGTTTTAATCTTAGACTCCTTCAATCTTTCTCCACACGCTGTCCAAATTTCATGGTAATCACATTTTTCATAAGCTGGAAACCAAGGCCCACCATTGGTGTAGTGAATGCCTTTTGGCACATAGCTTAACTTTGGATATTCACCAACAAGATAATTCCAATCAATTGGAATATCGCCAATCAAATCATCAGTAAGCCATTGGAATCTGTGCAAGAAAGAACCATTGGCAGAATTGATAACTTCCGGCGTTAATGCTTTATTTGCAGGATGCTGGCAATTAAATAAAACAAGACTACTCCAGTTTTTTCTTGGATACGCAGTCTGCTTTTGACCATCCATTTTTGTTGCAGCTTTTGGAATATAATCGTGCTTGCAACACATCACGGCATATTTAGGATCACATAAGGCAAATAGCTCATGTAAGCTGGCCGTAAACACAAAATCACAATCTACAAACAATGCCCATTGGCCAGCGTATAGCTGTGGAATTAAAAAACGAGTAAATGTAAATTCCGTGCTAGCAGGCTCATTGGCTGGCCTAGTGTATAATCCACAATTTCTTAAATCAGATTGTTTTAATGGACCAATTGGGATCGTATCACCAGTCTTTTCTTTAATGCTGTAATGACATATATCGTAAGCTTCTTGCTCTCTAGAATCGTATCCGATAAAGATTTTCATATTTTAATAACAACCCCAAGACCATAGGTAGAATCAAAAATACCAATTTTATGTTTTTTAGTTATAAAGAAATCTTCTATCAAAACTTCTCGCCCAAAATATTTGGCCATTACGTGCCTTTCCCAGTGCCCATATTTGAATTTAGATCCACCAAAATCATCAGGACAATTATATCGTATCTTTGTTTCTTCTGGTAAGATGTGCGAATCTGCTCTAAATACTTTCTTGCCAACATCGTGAAACAATAAAAGCGGCAAATCTCTATCTAATGCGCATTTGGTACTTTTGTCTATTAAGGTGTATGGGTGGGCATCATTAAATAGACAATCTATTTGAAAATCTTCTAATATATTTGGAAATAACTTTTCGGCATCACCTTCAAAGAAAGTAAAAGCTTTTTCATCAATCCACCAAGGAGACAATCGCTTAACATCACAACTAATTAGCTTATGAAACAAAGGATTAAAATGATAAAGTACCTGTTTAATAAAAAGAGTAGACGCCCCTTTATGTGTGCCCAATTCAAGCACCTTATGGCAACCAGTATGTTTTAATACTGCCCATAAAACAAATGCTTCATTTACGTCTAAGCTTTTAGTTGAACCAAGCGCCTTCTCTGCGCTTGTAAATGCTTTATAAAACTCTAAACAAGTTTCAGCTAATTGATTAGGCTGAATGCCTAGAAATTGAGATAGGCGACCTTCAAATGGGAACGAATCCATAGTTAAGATATTTGAGTAACTTGTTTTTTAAGACCAACGTAAGCAATACACGTTTCGCAAGCTGTGCCGGTCACATCTTTTTTAAGATTAGCCGCACGCAATGTTTGAAACTTTTCTGAATTCCAAGCTTGCATAAAAGATAATTGATTTAGATCACCCATATCAAAACGGCCATCATGGTCAAAGCAGCAAGCTGATAGTTTACCATCATAGGTAATATGGCCTTCAGTAAACACCGCCCAGCATGGCAATGAATCCCGTAAAGCGCCGATACGACCTATGTTGCCAGCAACAGGCTTAGTGCCACGCACACCAGCAGTTAACCCGGCTTGGCCATAGAGAGGAAGAAAATAGTGCTCATCAACAAAAGGCGCTATGTCGTCAATTGCCTTTTGCATCCGCTCTTGCTGATCGTCGTAATAAAGAATTGAACTAGCGTATAAGCCGCAAACATGGCCAGTTTCTTTTTCTGCTTTATCGACAGCGGTTCTAGCTGATTTGATATGTGCAACTACCTTATCAAATCCATCTACTTTAGTCGTTTCTTTAAATTGCTCACGGCTACCAGAATTAAAACTAAACTTTAAAGAATCAAGACCCGCATTAACACATTTGTAAATCTTTTCTTCCGTAGCCGTTCGCCCATTGGTTGTCAGAAAAACATAAGGAAACTCACACTGATGTTTTGCATACCAAATAGCATCGGCCAGTTTAGGATATAGAAAAGATTCGCCAAGGTAGAACATGCCAATCTCTTCTACGCCAGACTCTCGCATATCTGTAAGAATCTTACACAGAAATTCAAAGTCAATATCTCCAACCTTTCGCAAACGCATTCCTGTAGCACAAAAAAAGCATTGCAAATCGCACCTAGCTGTCAACTCTATTTTGACAGCTTTGGGCGCAGGCAAGATAGTGTTTCTATATTCTTCTGGAATTCGAGTGATGTTGTCAATACGTTTAGTGATACTAGGCTTCATTAAAACACCTTATGGTTTAAAAAGTGGAGCAAATTCTATATTATGTTTATTAGCCAGTCGCCTCATTTCTGGAAATTGCGCATCGTATCCACGGATAGCGTTTCTGTTAGTTAAATCACCAAACGCTTTGCTTTGATCGTGCCCGCCATCAATCCCTAATGAAAATATCTTCTTCACACCTTTATAGCCAAGCAAATCAAATATGGTTGCCGGACTAAACATACCAGCATAGATACGTGGCGAATCGCCAACAGTTCGACTAGCAGTTATAAGATTATAACCAAATATCCTACCTTCTTTAGCCAACTGCTGCAAAAATAAATTAGTCTCGATTAAATTACCAAGCGGTTGTCTCAAATCAGGCTTAAATAAGGTAGTTTTATGATTTGGACAGATACCCATATCGAAATGTGGATAATATGGACTAACTAACACATCACCATTCGCAAGCACTTTCTCGGCCATACTTGTAATTATGTAAGCATCTATAATGTGCGCTATTTCTACTGGCGTTTCTCTTGAGACATGTCCAATTGATATCTTGTTAAACTTGCTAAGATCAACTTCGCCTAGCCTAGAAAAACTAGGGCCTTTTCCAAGAATCAACCACGGATTGTTGTTTGGTAATTTATAATCTAATAGAAAATCTTTAACACAAGTCATTACTTTATTCATGCGGTAAGATAACCTTTCTTTTTCCATCTTGAACTACAAATTTTCGGTCTTTAACAGATACGGCCTTATCATTGTAATACTCCTGCTCTACTCTATTAGCTAATTTTTTCTTTCTTTTAGCCAGCCTCACTTTCTCTGCATTGCCCAAATCACCATGAGAGCCATACCATTTTACGTGCTTCGAACTCCAGGTCTCTCCATCAGGCGAATGCGGATTGTCTATAAATACAACTCTAGGAACAGATATCATGCGCTTTGTTTTACCGCCACACTTGGGACATGGCGGCTTAGGATCTTCTCGTTGAAGAATCTTATAAAATTCTTCAAATTTATTTCCACATTGAGAACAATTAAACTCGTAGGTCATAGTTTATTGACAATATCTACTATTTGGTTAATTCGATATGCCCACCGCACCTTGCCAAGAATATGCTGATTGTGCATTAGTTTAGATTTTAAAATAATATCGCTTGCAAGCAATTTATCAATTTCATTGATTATATTCGATTTGTCGATATTCACAATACATTTAGATAGCAAACCTCTATAATGCCGAATGTTTGTTAATAGCACTGCCCCATACGCCACAGCATCAAAACAATACATGTTTAAAGCACCAATGGCCAATTGCGATTGGCTATTTAAGACAACACATATTTTACTTCGTGAAATAATGCTGGCCAAATCTACATCGCTAACAAACAAACTACCTTCAAAATTGGCAACGCCATATATCTGGGTATTTGGCAATTTCTTTAATAAGTTTAAAACTTCATTATCATTATCTGCTGAAGCAAATACGGAAATATCACAATCTCTGTCAACTGGCAAGATATTGATATTAGATGCAGCTAATTCAACATTGATCCATCTGTAATCTGATGCAGTAGTAAAAATATAATCAAATTTATCTATATATCTAGCAGAATATTTCTCGAAATCATCAATGAACCAAACAATATTGATTGCTTTTTTATCTACAATAGTAAACTCATAATATTTATTTGACACGTATAAATGAATATCCCATTTCAATTCCGCAGATTTTTCTGCTAATGCCGACATAATGCGTGTTAACAAAATGGACAATTCACTATATCTATTTTCAGTATATGGCGATATAAGCTTAATGCCCCAGATATTGTTAATAATTTGATTCATCTGTATAAAATAGATTCCAATTGATCTACTCTGTTTGTCCAAGAATATTCAGACTTAATTTTCTTTGTTAATTCTGATTTATCATTATCTATATTGCCTATTTTTAACACAGCATTTTCTTCTTCTAAATTAAATAAATTAAATTGTTTTGCTAATTTTTCATCGTCAAAAATTTTGATTTTAGCAGACGATAACAATGCGCTTAAAATAACATGCCAAGCATACCTAATATCAGAATATCCCCATGTGTTTACTAGGCACAGCTTAACAGAGTTTAATTCAACCATCAATTCATCACCAAATAGCGTCGCCATAGATAGCGTATTGCTAAAATCATTAATTTGTTTCCATTTGTCGCCAAAAAATACTAGCGATTTACCACAACATTTTAGCAATACAGCCAAATCGTAAATAGAACTATGCTCAACATTCCAATCGGCACAAATACCAACATCATAAATTTGAGTAGATGAATCAGGCAATAAATTTTTAGCAGATATGCCAGGAATAAAAGGCACAATTCTATCACCATATTTAAGAACTCTATTGACAGTGCATGTAGATAAAATTATATCTATATTGCTTAGCGGCTCTTCGTCTATATCGTTATTATTTTCCCACAAAACTGTTATGCAGTTTACTTTTCTTTGTGCCCATGTAGCAAAAGAAACAATTGCTTTGATAGGGGCTTTATAGATATCAAATAGTATTACGTTTGGCTGAATTAATTTAACAGCTAATAAGAATTTATCTAAAGAATTAATACCATCTTCAGCATAATAATCAAAATACGTCACATTGTGCTTCACAGACAATGCGTGATAAAACTCTGTGGAAATATAGGCGTGAAATGGATAGGATAGGCTAGATATATATAAAATATTCATTTTAAGATACCAAGATCAAATATCAACTAATTAAGTCAATTATTTTGCTAAATAAAGCAATTAAACCACCAACAATTGCAAGCAATAACATTATGATTTTCCAGGGCAATTCATTTATGCTTACTTTAGTTTTCTTATCTGTTTTTTCAACAGCAATATGCCTAACATCACATCTTGTTTCAATCTGAACAATGCGCAATAGCAATTGTTGAACTTGATTTTCTAATACTGTAACATGCTCACCTTGAGCTTCTAATGTTTGCAAAACTAATTTTTGTTCTTCTGGCCACCCTTTTTCAAGAGCAGCAAGCCTGTCGTCATTAGAACCTAATTTTTCCAATATTAGCCGTTTATATTCTCTAAACTCATTGCCAGATTGTTGGTCATTGGTTTCCATTGATTTTGCAACTTAGTGGTGATTCTATGTCTTAACTCTGTTAAAGAGTCACCAGAATTTGCCATCAAATATCTGGTCAGTCCAACAAGCACTCGGACAGGCAAATCGTTAAACCTAATTCCAGTTTTAATGTAGACATCTTGTGCGCCAAGCTGAATATATTTAACAATTAAATCTTCATCATCTATTGAGCTGGAAATGACAATAACCGCTGTTTTACCAAGCAAGGCGAGCACGTTGATAAGCGTATTTAATCCTTCGCTATCTAGCAAGTCAATATCAAGTAAAACAACATCGTATTTATTTTCCTTAATCATTGTTTCAGCTTGAATCAGCGTATCGGCATGATCTAGCTGAAATTTAACTTTACCAAATCGTTCAAGACTTTTTTTTACGATACCACTAAAAGCAGCATCATCTTCAATGTGTAAAACTTTAACCCGATTCAAACAAAACATCGGATGTCACCTAGCTGTTGAACATTATATACATTATGGTCTTATCTGCCACGTATAAATTCACCATACTGTTGCACAAACAGTATATAATCACTTTGAACGCTGTTTAACCCGTATAGCTTACGGGTCGCTGATTGCCTATGAAACGCCATTGCAGAAGGACAAACAACTACTCTACGCCCCATCTTATAAGCCTCCAAGCAATAAGCAATGTCGTTATAGTCAGATGCAAACCGCTCATCCATAGCTATTGTATCAAAAATTTCTCGCCGCACAAGGGCTAGAGCAAAAGTTACGGCATCTACATCCTTTAATGTTTGACAATCTGGTGAATTGCCACATTTATATGCATTTACATGATGAGCGGTCAATGCCTCTTTATTTATCTTAACGCCAAAATGTTGCATTACATAAATATTTTCTATCCAAGACGCTGGACTTGTTAAATCTCCACGCTTTGGCGGAAACATCAATTTAGCTCCGACAATACCTATTTTTTCATCAGATGTTGCAACTGCAATCATTTGTTCTATGGCTCTTGGCCACAAAACAATATCATCATTCATATGAATAAAGAAATTAAAATCTTCTCTAAATCTACTTATTGCCTCATTCATTAATCTTGGATAATTAAACTTATCATTCTTAATTATCAAATTTCTATAAGGCAATGAAGTTATAAGCTTTGTTACATTTTCAGCTTTTTCATATTCACTTGGCCTAATGTGGTGAACTAAAATTAATTCAACATTAGGAATTTTTACAGTTTCTTGAAATGACTGAATTGCTGCCCTAGCCATCAACGCATTTTGATATACTAAAATAAAAACTGCTGTTTTAGGTGTACCCTGAATCTTATATTCAACTGGCAATATCATGTTACTTGTTCCAAGATAGTTTCCACGTTTTCTTCAAACCCTTCAATTGAAGCAAATCTTTTATAATGGACTAATATTTTATTTAGCTCATTCCTGTGCAATTGTGGCTGTTTACCATCAAGTATTTCTCCACATTTCTTAATAAAATCGTCTTTATCTTTTCTCTTAGCAATTGTTACAAATGTTTCACCATTTTGCCCATAAGTGTGAACTTCACGGTAAACTGGTAAATCATAAATTACACATGGAACTAAACAATAAGCAGCCTCAATGGGTGGAAGCCCAAGGCCCTCGAACAAAGATCCGTGAACTAACAATTTTGATTCACTAATCACTTTAAACTTATCTAATTCAGACAACCGAGGAAGAAATTCAGATTCTACACCCATCTTTTTAGCTGTTTTAGTAATCTTATCTTTATCCTCTGGCAAAGCATAGCCAGAAATAAAAACAGCTTTTGGTTTAGATGGATGACTAGCGGCTACTTCTAATGGCAAAATCCAATTTTTATAATCAACTAAACGACTAATAAAGACAATTTGATTTTTCTTTACTAATTGACTTTTATTTACTTTAGCAATAGCCCTATTATTGATAGGAGCATAAAGTTGCAAAAACTTATTAGACTCAACTTTACCCTTTAACCATTCTTGAGTAAATTTACTACCCTCTTTAGTCGTATCAAGAATATAGCACCCACGTTGAGTCAACGCCTTTTCATAATCATCCCAGCCACGCCAACCAGAAGCACGACTACCAGATACCCTTGTCCACCACAAGGGAGATTCAAATACCATTGCAATTGCTGGTCTTTTTAATTGTTGCCCAAATCCTGTTGCATAACATCCACCTAATGTTGGGGCACCAATAAACAAATCGTATTTCTTAAATTCGCCATTTGAATACCCAAATTGTCTATCAATTAATATTTTAAAATTAGATAAATCAAAATATTGAACTACATCATCAAACCACATTGGTTTGGTATTGGTTGCAAATGTAACTTTATGGCCTATTTCAGCAATTGCTAAAGCCAACATCAATGCGTGATAACGACCACCCGGTAATTCTCCAGCTTGATTTTGAACACAAAATAATACTTTCATTTTTAAATACCTCAGATAAAGAAATAAAAAAAGGGGAGCACGAGACTTTCAATCCCATGCTCCCCTTAATTAGTTGGTTGAAGATTACGAACTAGACGTTGCAGCAGACAAGTTGTCGATTGTCAGCAAAGCTTCTTGACGCATAAACTTGAAGTCAATACGCTCAGAAGCAACCCATTTAGTCTGGTCGCTATCAACAAGCCGGTCAGACTCAATCATGATCTTCCTACGGTCGCCAAGTTTGGCATAGTTACGGAAGAAAACCAGAGCCTCTTCATCGGGAAGAGCAGGCACTTCCATAATAGGGACACCGTGAAGAATCGTAATCTGACCATTAATAATGGGCGAACTCATCAAAGCAGTAATGCTGGCATCCTTCAAATCAGTATTGATTCGAAGACGGCTAGCCTGCCAAGATGAAATAAGCGCCACTAGATTTCTCGGATTACGCCCATATTTACCAAGCTGAAACTTGGCCGTATTTATATGGGAATGAGACAAATCTGAACCAGCGGCAGGAGTAACGGGATCAGCGGCAGCAGCTTCGCCAGCCAATTTAACGAGACCGTCAAACATAAGCCGCTCATCTCCCGTAAACCAGTTGTCTTCAGTGGCCGCGGCAACAGTAGCCGCAGTTGCCTGATGCGCCGTATCACCGAGAATCATACCACGCTCTTCAGCATTAGCCATTGCCTCAGAAAATTGAGCAATAGCAATAGGCCGAAGATCTACGTTGCCATCTTCCCAAACTTCCGTGTCCATCAAGAAACCAGACATAAGTTTCTTGGAATCGAAAGTAACCGATCCAGTCGTGAAATTAGTCTTAGTAACGTCACCACCATCAGCCACATAATAGGCGCTCATAAGGCTATTGATCAACGGGAACTTCAATGTTCTCGAATTGAGCGTAAATACGTTAACGATCTTGCGCATTACGTTCAAATCATTCAAAAAGTCAATAAATTCTTGTGCCAACGGGGCAGGCAAGAAATTATTAACAGTTCCACCGGAGTTGATGTTAAAACGCTTCATAATCGCCCTAACATCACGAACTTTAAATCTAGGCATTGTTATTTACCTCTTTATTTTTTAAACATTTCAACCCACGCCCCATAGGGGACGACAAGTAACACCGATGACAAACTTCAAAAGCCATACTTGAATATATTAGCTCTCTTTGCTATCGTCATCAGTTTCTTCTTCGCCTTCGTCACCTTGCCCTTCACGAACCAAAACTTTAGCAATTTGACGAGCTTGATGGACAATCGACTGATTGCCAAGATAGTTACGAAGATAATTTGATTTCAATTCATCGTAACCAGCAGGATCCGATTTCTTGATTTCATCGACAAGCTTTTTGCATCGTGGATCTGTTTCGTATCCAGTCATCAACGCAATTGCTTTTTCGACATCAGTATTGTCACGCTTGATAATCTCTTCAAACGTAACCTGATTTCCGCCAGCAGCAGGAACATCAGTAGCTTTATCACCACCTTTTCGCTCCTGCACAACCTTAATAGCCCCAACCTTTTCAACCAACTCTGTCATCTGCTTCTTCAAAGCTTCAACGGAATCGGTCATTTCTTTTGGAACCACTACGGTCGGAATACCAGACGGAGTTTTCTTGTCCCATATCATCTGGCAAGCATCTTTGTCTTTACCGGAACCCATGCAACGCTTTATCCAATCATCGTGCTTTTCGTCCATCATAGGCTCCATTTTCGATTCAAGATCAAGCGCCTTAAGCTCTGCACGAATTTCTTCACGTAGCCTCTTGCGCTCATCTTCCAATTTCTTTTGCTGCTCTTCTCTGGCGACAATAGCCTCCATAACAATAGCAGCAATTTCTTTCCGATCTTCAGGCGTCATAGTTTTCTCCTGATTTTTATTTGATAAAACACTTTTTTCAACGAATCTGATACTATCCTTGGTAGTAGCCATCTGCCTTTCGGGGCCAAATGATTTTAACAAAGACTTCAAAAAGAAATCCCCGATAACCGCATGTGGATTAGCAGGAATTCCGACAACACTGACCTCGAAAAAATCTGCCTTATTGAAAGTCCGTTCAATAGTCTTACCTTCTTCATCCTTGACTGATTCAGTTTCCTGTGGTCTAAAGCTAACTGAAAAGCTTTTAAGAATTTCTTGCTTAACGAGATCGAAGATTTTATCTCCATCCTCATTATTCGCAAGTTCTATCTCTACCCATAAACCAGATTGATTGTTATCAGTCTGAGCTATATCGGTAGCGACCACTTTCCCAATTGGCCAATCATGCCAATCGTGATTAAAAAACACCGTTGAACTGCCTGCCTTGAGCAATTGATCTTTAGCATCAGACAGTGCGCTCAACGCAAATTTCTCATCATCTCGGTCTAAATCCGTAGTAGCCGCAAAACCACGAATTATTTTTTTCTTTTTCTTACCTTCTGCTTTTTCCTCTATTTCTTGCGGACTTAATCTTTTAATTCTAAGAAATTTAATATCGCTTGGCGTATATTCTGCAAGCACAGGGACGCTATGCTTCGAATCATAAAAAAATTCCTTATTGCCAAGCATATTAAAACAACTTGGATCACCAATTAATTTTTTGCAAAATTCTAAATTTGTTAAATTTGGCATTTGTTTCTCTTCCCACATGACTTTACAAAGTTTCATAGCGGCCTGCTCACCTTGCCCACCACGCATCAAAATTGGCACTGCCTGCTTCACCCACTGATCAAAAGTTACATTTTCAGTAGCCAACTCATCAATCTCCTTTTTAGACTCTCGCCAAATAGAATGACAAATAGCTGCTGCTTGAGAGCCATCGGCAGCAGTTCCTTCGTGTAAAACAATTGGAACGCAACGAGCTATGAATTGATCCTGACTTTCGCCAGATTGAGGCTTAGGGATTGTAATTGCCTCCAAACTAATTGTTTAAATAGATATATCAGTTTTTCTAAAAAGATCAAACACTAAAATCACCATTTCTCGTTTACAGCGATATCACGTAACCAGCTACCATAGATAACTGGCTTATTAACTATCTTGATAGGGCACTCAAAGCATTTATCCATAGCCATTAAGGTTTGCTGAAGCTCGCACCCAAACTTTAAAGATTCCCATAGTTGCATCCTGGCTTCATCACAAACACTTTTCATAATGGTAGTTACCAGTTTAAATTGTCTTTCGTTTAAAAAAGACAAATCTGCTACACCACGCCACTCAGGAATATTCCAAAACAATGTACAAGCAGCATTGTTGCTGCCATCAGAACAATTTGCAATATCAAGAATTTGCTGAACATCTTCAACTGGTGCATTTAAAGACTTATTTTCTGAAATAACAATGTCTTCAGCCGGTTTCATTGATACCGGAAACTCACAACGATAATGCAAAATATATTCAAACTGAAACGGTGTTTTACGAATTTCAAGATTCTGTTCTTTACCACTCTTTTTCTTTAGCCCATTGATAAATTCTGCAACAGCATTTTTGCGTGGACTTGAATATAAAGAACGAATACGATTCTTTAACCGTAATCGGTATAACTCAAATATTTCTGCGATTGCATGATAAATAGAGCCAGATTTAATTGGATATTTAATATTTGCAGTCGCTTCGTCAATTGTCCTAATACCTTCTTGAAGCGTATTGATTGCATTAAGAGCCATTGCGCTGATACTCCGATAATAATGTTTCAAATTTAGATCGTAAACTGAACAGCCTGTCAACAACACTAGATGGCAATTCAATTCCCTTCATGTCTTGATTTGGCAATTCGCCAGGCGGCTTACCTGAAAATTGACTGCCAGGTAATAAGCTAAACGGTTTATCGCCCCATGAAACAGGTAGCAAATTATGTTCTGCACGAATTTCATTGATAGTAAAAATAGATTGCTGAACATTAGTTCTATCAATTGCGGCTTGAGTGATTGAATCAACACGATCTATTTTAGAAAACCTAATCTCTACATCGCTAAAACCAAATCCCTGTTTCACTACCCCTTGAGTTAAATAGTATGATTCAACGTCTAAAATAGGTTTTAAACAATAATCTTTAAACGCCTGAACTTGAGATTGTGCCGTTGCTTTTGAAGCAGATGTATCAAGCAGCCCAAGCACAAATGGCTGCAAATGATAAACAATAAGGTATTTCTGAAGAATCCATTTCAGAAATTCCATAAACTGCATGTCGTTTTGATTTCTATTGACTGGGATGAAATTAGATTCTTTATCAGTAACAAGAATACGGCCACGACGAGTTGCTCCACCAAAATATCGCTGTAAATAAGCAACAGCGTTTTGAATCATCCCCCGTGAACCATCTTTGATAAAAAGAATTCCCTCTGGCATTGCGTTATTAGAAACAAATGAAGAATTCCATTGTTCTAGCTGTAACTGATCCATTATGGAATCAGCTAATTGATCTAAAGGTGAAATTCCATAAAGATGATGACTTAATGGATTTAAATCCATCCAAATCACTTCGTCTCTATCAAATCGCCGAGCAACATTACCTTCAATATTTATTTGAATATATGCATCTTTTTCGGGTAGATTGCCAGCGGAATCTTTTGGGTTTTTAAACATTCTTATTGCTGGCAAATTCCACAATTCTCCGATTTGTTTTGTTCCCCTAGAAGTCAATATTGGATCGCCAGTATCAGGATCGATTCTTGAATTTTTTTCTAATACTGCCCTGCCTAATACATTTAAATCAACAAGATATTGCTTACGAACATTAATTATTCCCTCTTCAGATGAATTTGGATCTTCAAAAAATTCTGTTATTTCTCTAGCCCGTTGCTTTGAAGATTCATTAGGTCGCTTATCTTCTTTGAATTTAGGAACTTTGGGAACAGCTTCCAAAGGAATAGAAATAAGTGCATCACGAATTAAATTTATAATTCCACCAGTCAAATCGTGCCTGCTGTAAAGAACATATTTCTGATCATCAGATAGTTTGGCCATCGGCAAAGGCACACCACGCTCACCATCTAAATCGGCAACAGTCATTCTGACTCCACCAGCTTCTTTCTTTTTCGTATCATCAACTAAGAATTTATTAAATTTAGCTGGACTAATCCCCCGTCTTTCTAGAGCTAAATCTAATCCTTTTTGAACTATAGTATCAAACAGTCCCATTTTTATTCCTCATCTGACGTTGTAAAATAAAAAGCGCCAGCATCTTCGTCTTGCTGAAACATTGGTTCTCCACGTTCATTTTTCTTTAATCCTACCCCCAATGAATCAGCTTCTTCTTCTACAGTGCTTATTCCCTGACAATACCCGGCATTTTCTGCTTTAGTTACAACTTGGTAAACGCAACAACAATAAGAATCCCAGGAATCTTTAAAATCAGAATTGTGGACAAAAACACCAGCAGCTAATGCAAAATTATGATGCGGATATACTGTAATATCCCACACATCTCTTTTTTCTTCAACTAATTTTACACTCAATACTTTATGATTATCTTTAATCATTGGCATTTCACTGTTTTTAGCCTTTTTCCGTTGCCTCTTAACTTTTGCATAATGATTTTCACATAATCCTTTAGCAAAATACTTTGCGCTGCACCCAACAACAGAACAAGTACCTCCAATTCTTTTTAATTTACCTTCTTCAAATAATTTTAATATATTTTGTCTACTTTTTTCGTTACCACCATTCTCTCTATATTTTCTATGCCCCTCACGCAATTTATTAACAAAATTGGGATTAGTAGCGTGAAGTTCAGCAAGATGTTCAGAACAATGTTGTGATCGTGTCAATGCTCTTAAATTTCTTGGATCATTATTTAATTTATCACCATCTTTATGGTGAATAACATAATCGTCATCTTTATAATTAGGGCAGTATTGTCTAGCTACAAATCTATGAGTATATTCAGTTTCAAAAGTAACTGGACACCTTACTCTTTCATGATCAGTTTTATCTCTATGCAGCGCAGAATATCTGTATAACGGCATCAAACTCATCCCAGGCTCCAAATCTTTTGCCTCTACATAACTACCATCTAACAACATAAATTTATGTTCCAATGTGCATTTAATGACTTGATAATTATCTATCATAATTTCCATTAACCGATCAACATGGCCAGTAATGCGTGGCCAACGAGCAGAACCAATATACAAGCCATTAGGGCCAACACTATAAACAAAAAACCATTCGCCGTTCTTATACCGACTATGTAATTCTTCAAATGTTGGACATGTACCGTCTAGCAGTGCAATCCTAGTATCGCCAGTAAAACATTTATTATGTTGTATTTTTTTACCTTCATCATACAAGCCGGGAATTTCATCTTCTACCATTATTTTATTATACGGCATTTCTACTCGCCCGTCCAGACAGATAATTTTGCCCAATTGCGAAATGCCTTTATTCATATCTGGGGACAAAATTTCAAATATAAATCCAGCAGCCACCAGCTTTTGATGCATTTCTTCTGTCTGTGATCTGTCAAAAGACACACAAGCTAAATTGAACCCCATCCCTCTTAATTTATAAATAATATGGCGTATCTTACCATAATCAACACGGCCAGTATTCTCTAGCCTAGTAACAAAAAATTCATCTTTTATTTCTTCAAGGGTTGGATCAACTCCAATAAAAAAATCAACCTGAACTACTGGTAACTTTTCGTCATCAAATTCTCGCCAGCCTTTTAAATGTCCCATATAAATAAATGTGCGGTCAGTGACCGCCGAAGTATCAACGTGAAGATAATAATCTACACTCTCAAGTGGTTTAAGCGACCTATCAAAAATACCATTACCTAAATATGGATTGTTAACTGGTTTAATGTTTACATTTTCACCAGTAACATTAATAGTAATTCCACAATTTTGTTTAAACCGCTCTTGCTCGTCTTTAGTAAACCACGGTTCACCAACAACCATTTTCTGAGCACCAAATTTAGCCATAGCCCAGTTGTAATCACGCTTTAAATCATCAGAATAATCTTCTATTGTCTGGTCTAATCTAACATCCCACGTTGCTAAACGATTTATAAATTTATCTTGTCCTTCGCCATTTTGTTGCAGCTTCCTAATTCTATCAAATTCTTCTTCAACAAAACAACCATCGTCACCAGCAGTAGAAATACCAACTACTTTATAATGCTCCTTAAAAAATCCGTGTGTTTTTGTAGCTACAACGGCATTCCACGCCATTTCTGCGGCATCCTTCATTTTCTTATTAGACCTAGATCGCACCCGCGGCCAAAATGCCAATTCATCAAGAATGCCCAATATCACATTAAACCCATACCATCCAACTGCGGCACTATCGCCAGATAAAAAAGTAAGATTCTTTTCAAATCTTACTTCTTGTCCCAATGCTTCAAATTTATTATTAAACCATTTACAATTATTTAGAACAGCCTTGATATAGGCAAATAGCACGTTCTTTGCCTGCTCTTCATTTACAGACAAGTTAACTATGTAAATAGGATCACCAGTTGTTAGCCCATAATAGGCTTGTGGATTTTTTAAACAAAGAATACGATAAGCAGTGTAGGCGGCAAGACGGCTACAAGAGTAGTCTTTTCCCGATCCACCGCCCAGTATCAAAATAGCCTCTCTTATTTTTGGATCAACTATTGCTTCTAACTGTTCTAATATTTTCGGCCTGCATCCAGCATGGGTAACATAATTATATTTCTCACCACAAAATTCTGGTGAATCTAAAAAAGTCCGAATATCTACCGGCGGCCCATCTTCCCAAATAGAAACGGAAGATTCAAAAACAGAAGATCCCGACATGAAGGTTTTTAAGTTATTGACTAAACCTTCTGTTAGGAATTGCTGCGGATGCTGAATTTTTTGTTTTACATCCTTATCGGGACGAGCCATATTTATTACTTTTTAATTTGATATTTAGATATTCGAATATTTTGTTTGGCACAGTAATTGCGAATATCTACCTTAACAGCATTGATTGTCTTCATAATCTTTGAATCATAGCCTAATCTACGCTTAATCGTATCATCTTCCGTAATTGGCTTAACACGCCCCCACCAACCTGCATCGTCTTTGCGAATAATTACAATGGCAGATAATGCAGCTTTCATATAAATTCCTTTCACGCCACAGCTTGTGCGGTCGTATTGAAGGTTAACGGATCTGACTCGCCCTTTTCTAGCCTAAACGGCACAGACTCTATTTCAGCTACAATTTTTTGTAACTTATCTGGATTATCAGACAAATTGACATTAATAATTTTCGCAATACTGACAAGCCACACGTTAGCTTGTTTAGCATCAATCACGTAGCCACGCTTTCTCTCTATGTCTTCTACGCTTGAAGCAGTAGCTACTATTTGTTTAACAATATCCAGAATCTTTTTAAGATTAGGCCCATCTAACACACTCTCCAAAGAATCACTATCGTTTTCTTGCCGCTGCCTTATTTCTTTAAGTGCTTGTAATAAAATACCTTTTAATAAGCCCAGCACATCTCTTAAATCTAACAAATCAGGATCATTGACATATTGATCATATATCTTATCTAACCCTTCTGGCAAATGTGGCTTTATTAAATTATTTGTTTTACGACTTTTAACCTTTTGATAATGTTCGTAACAAAGCCCGCTATTCATCCAAGCAACAGAAGGACAATGCCAAACTTCGCCATTTTTCTTTGTTATTTTATAACAACAATTCTTATCAGCGACTAACTGATTTTTTGGCAGTGTTGCTAAATCTAATACGTTCATTTTGATATGATGATAATTATTTGGCTGAATCTACTATTATATCTTAAAATTCATAAATTACGAGCATGAAATAGCCAGGTTATCTACGGTTTACTAGAGTGCGGTGACAGACTAAAAACTGTAAACAAACCTGGCTATTTATTTCACAACCACATTCACACTTGCATAGCCAATAATAATTTGTATTTTTTCTACAAATAAATTTTATAACAATCAATCGTCAAAATTTTTTATTAGTTAAATCGAGCATCTTTATATCCATTTATAAAATATTACAAAGATCATCTCGCATGTCGTTGCCCGTTATTGCGTCTCCCAAACAAAGCCATCCGTCATATCTTTGCCGAGCAAATAGCTCAATACGTGCAACATCACCGAATAGCCTAACTATTTGCTTTCTTATCTTGTCCGGCTTATGACTATGTTGCTCACCAACACTATCGAACTGAACCTGATAGACAGACTTACAAACTACTTTTGGTTTGCCACAAATTCCCAATAAACAAAATTCTGAACCGCCTCTTGAATAATGGCCCATCCCAAAATATAGCTTAGCATGTTTTCGTGTTAACTTAACCCAATTAAACAAAATAGTCTTATACTCAAAACCCCACTCGCCAATAAGCTCAATACCTTTATCAAGTAAAGCCGCTGGACACCAAAGACACAATGCACAATCATCAGCAGCTATTTTATCAATTGGTAAATTCTTTAAATCGGTAAAAGTTAATTCGCCATATTTTAAGCTTGACCCACGATTGCCACATTTCAATTTATCCAAAAATTCCCACGGACAATCGACGTATATAATATTAAATTTCATATCTAGCTTTTCTTAATAGCAAAATGAATAATTAAAAAACTATTTGCCTTTACCCGTGTGCAATCGTAGCCATGCATTTTTTCATATTCGCTATTTAAAATATCTGACTCTGCTCTTGCTGAGCAAGCTGAAAATAAATCTTCTTTTTTATGAAAAACTTTCTCAAGCACTACGGATGGATCAAATTGAAACAGATCGAACCGCGCCCACAATACCCAATATTCAATAGCACAATTACTATTTTTCAAATCTTCAGGATAATCAACTTCAATCGTATAAGTATTTGCTTCAATAAAATCGTTAATAATCTTATTTCGTTGTTTATTTAATTCAGTTAAATTTGTCATAAAATTAAACCTCATTTTTCTACTTTTAGATTTTTTATAATTCTTAAGTCTTCATCTGAAATATTTGGATCGATCCAAATACATTTACTTTTATATGAACTACCCACCCGCTAAAGCAGGTGGGTTTTCTGGCGAGATAAAGATAAATCTTTAACAATATCTGATTTTTTAAATATCTTATCAAAAGCATCATCAAACTTTTTCTTATCGTATGGCCTTCTATTGCTCCCTTTACCCATAATTTATTACCTCATCAATGTGGAAAATTTGTAATTTTGTTTTCACGATACACTAATTTTGCTCATTTTCCATTAATTTAAGACGATCAAATATACCTTCATCAATGCTTTGGCAATCACCTTCAATAAACATTTCTCTAAAATCAAGAATAGTTTCTAAGAGCAGTTGATTTTGTTGAAGCATAGCCTCACCTAAATCGCCTGTATTTAGATAGTCATTAATGATGCAAGATGCATCCTTTTCTATTTCTTCCCGATCACGCATAAAGCAACTTCATATTTACCGATAAACAAAGGACACCTGGCTTTAGGGCAAACAGAATCTACATAAATTTTAATTAATTCACGATTATTTGAAATTTTTACCATTTGAATTCGATATATTCTAAAAAATGGCAAAAATTTTGTTTTAATTTCAGTGGCAATTTCTTGCGATGTCATTGCTTTTCTACCTTCTTTGCTTCTTTTCCCCAGTCCGCTAGCCCCTGAGCGGCGATAAAAGATGCGCATAAACCAGCAATCATCATCGTCTTTTCTTCAGATATGCCCAAATAATGAGATAAAACAACAGAAATCACACCAGCAATAGACATCTGAAACTTCTTTGAGAGAAAAAGACTAGGCATCACTATCTCCTTTCAAGAGATTGACCAGACGATAAAACAGAAACTAAAGATGGATTAACTGTTTTACGCCTATCGAGATATGCTTGATTAGCAGGGTCATTTTGCCAACCTAGCCATTCTTTAGGCGACAGATTAAATGCTTCTTTAGTACGAATGAAACAATTATGAAAATGAAATTCAGCAGAATGCATCGGCTCTTTTAAGTCTTGCCTTTGTTCTAAAGCTGCCAAGTCATGAAGAGCAAGACTATGAAATATGTTTAATGCATCAAGAGCACAAACAGCATAACGTAATTCGTCATATTTAGGCATACCGCCATTCTGCACGTCTTGAATTATATCAAATAAAGTTCTCATTTGGAATTACTTGTCCATCAAGGCCAAAAACAAAAGTAGAAATATTTTTACTTAAAGCATATCTCAATGCATGTCTGGTTCCTTTAGATTTTACCTCTATTTCAGCTAAAAATCCAATCACAATATTAGGGTTTTCTTTATCAATCATTTGCATATTTCTAATAAATCCAGCAGATTTACCATAGCGATTCCAATCTGCTTTATATACTTTAACATCAAATGCTAGGTCTCTGGCTATACCGTCAACAAAAGAATCTGCTCCTAAAGCACCACCATGTATGATTAGACATTGTTTAGGAAGACCTCTAATTACACGCCTAATGATAAAAATCCTATTTCTAGGCCAACATCTTGAACCAGTAAACACTATTGTCATATTAACAAATGAATGTAGTTGACCAGCAACCAAGCACAAGATACCTTAAACAGATCTTCAATATTTGTGTTATCGTAACCATCATATAATTCAAACTGAATCGGACTAGCTTTCATCTTTAACAATACCCGATACCAATCGTAATTAGCATTTAATACTTTTGTGCATAGTTGATAATAAGCCGGAATCAAAATCATACGCCTTGCTTTTACTAAATCTTTAGTAACTTGATTTCCACCAATCCAAATACCATTAATTGGAATTGGATTTAATCTTTTATATCTTCCTTTAAAATATTCATAATCTGGTCCAATTCCATCTGACGAATAAGATCCCCACCAACAAATAGTCACACTTTGCGCTTTTACGTTAAAATCACATGGGTGATCAATTGGAAAATTGCGATTCATTGGATCAAAAGCACTAAATTCTACCCCACAATAAGAATTAAATTCCTCAAGCCCTTGGCGCACACAAAAAGAATGCTTACCTCTTTGTTTATATGCTGGCTTATCAACCCATTTAATCATTAGTAACCTCATTAAATATTGTAAATTTACCTTTTAGATGATGCCTGCAACAGCAGCATACCAATACAGAAGAATTATCTTCAAGTAAAACTATCTTTCGTAAATCATCATTTTCTCCGCAATATTGGCACATTTCTTTAGTATTACCCAAGATAGGTTTGTCTATAGATTTTAATTTAGATTTTACAAATTCTTTGCTGCGAATCAATTTAATTATCGCATCACAAATATAGTGAATTGTCGCATGGCTTGTTTTACTTTTTAAACAATTAATTGTAGCAATAATGATTTCAACTTCTGTCTGAAGTAAGGATTCTAATTGCCATTTAGAATAAAGCGGCTGTAAAACAATTAATTGCTTATTGCTACAAACATGTTGAATTTCATCGTAACCAAACAACGCCCTACACTTGGGACATATCTTGGCTTCAGGCCGCATAATCTTAGCTCCCCGCCTAAAGATACAATAAACCTAAAAGATTAACCAATCAACAGTTGCTGGGTGTCTTCGTCAATTTCGGCGTTAATCAATTCTCGCTTTATGATATCTGCTAGGCATTCTTTAGTTAATTCTCTATTGTCCAAATACCCAAATTCTTGAAGCAAACGATAGGCAGTCTTTAATGAACAATCGCCGTGTTTAGCTTGTGCCAAAGCCGTGTGGGAAATACCAAGTATACAAGCCATTTGGCGCAAGCGCATACCAGATCGCTTTTCAACATCAGAAATAATATCAGAAACAATCATCTTTTAATTATTCGGTAAATATTTCATCAGATTCAGTCATTTCTATTTATCTGAAACTTTTAGCTTTAAACCCAGTGTTAATAACCCGTAAAGTTTTTTTCAAAATCCGCCAGGATTGAATACTGGCAAACACAACTCCACCAAATAAAATGAGAATTGTAAAGGCAACCTTGACCTTATATGGGATGTGCCCAACCTGTTTACCTTTAGATATAGTGATTGAACCATTAGATTTCATAAACCCACCAGAGATAAAAGCACCGCCAATCCGCTAAGTCGGAGTGCAATCACACCCTTTGTAAACAGTATACTTACGCTTTCCAAGTTGTCAAGCCACTGTAAACCAGAAAAGTTTTACAACTGTAAATTTTTAATTTACAAATAAAAAACAAATCTCTATCTATAGTGCTAACTGACTAGGCAACCAGCTACGTGTACAGCTATTGATAAACAAAACAAATAAGCCATATAAGGGACAGAAACAATTGTTTGAAAGAAATGAAGATAAATAAACTATTTGTAAATTTTTTCTTTACAAAGATAAATCATAACCTCTCCAGGTCATAAAAACAGAAAAGAGAACTAAAATCAAATGGTTTAAATTCAAATTCAAGCTTAAACAAACCTAAATCAGCACAGGCTTGCTTTTCATCCCTGGTGGAATGCAGGCATCCAAAAAGAGCTTACCTTGTTTCTCTCATAAAGGAGATGGGGTAAGCTCTTTTATTTTGGTAAACATTTGATTTGGTTTAAAATCAAATCAAATGGATTCTTGTCGGCTTATGACTACAATCATTTGTAAACTAAAAGTTTACAAATGATTTCAGAATTAGCTATCAAAATTTTAGGTGTAATTTCAACATAAACAAAACAAGACAAATAGTTTTTAACTTTAGGCTATAGCTTTTCCATCTTAGGTATAGCGGTTAAATCTTGTAAACTTTTTAAATACAAGTCAATTCCCTAAATTAATTATTTCCTGTCTTGGACATAGATAGCTATATAAACTTGTATCTGTAAACTTTTTTAGTACAAATCAATTTGGGAAATTAGAAATAATTCCTCTTAGAGCTAGGGCAAATAGTATTCTTTTTATAATGTTTTAAACATAGCCAAATTTGAAAAATTGGAAATATTTTGTCTTGGGGGTAACTTTGTTTGATAACTCCAAGTCCCCGATTTCCCGAATAGGGGGGATACTGGACTACTAGTCCAATTACATTAGCAGTGCAAGCAAAGTCTTTACTTTGACCAGTCGAAATCCCACTGCCTTATCAGCCTAATTAGACCTATAATGATAGGTATGGCAATTGCGTAATTACGTGTACGCGGGAAGTCGAGTAGATATAGACACGTATTTACTCCACTAATTAGATGGTCAAATCAAATGGTCAAATTAAGCGGCACTAGGGATTTGATTTAATTACGGCGATTTGATCATCGATCATGGTGGTTAGAGACCATTAATTGGCCAGCATCGCTCATAATCAATCCTACGCTGTTTTGAGGCCATATATCAGACAGCATCAGATAGTATCTAGCTATATCAAATCATATCAAGTATGACACAATTATCGGACGAACTACCGGAAGTTATTTAACTGTATCGACTTACGACGAAAAAGCACAAAATAGATAACTCAACACATAGCGTGGTACATGCTTGTCACGTACTATATTTAGCGTTATAAGTCCATTACTTATAAAGAGTTACCCCATCTCTCCACAATTTCGACTTGCGAATCAAAAAAAAATCAGGATACTATTGTATAAAATAAACCAGGTTTACAAATAA
>ERZ1292623.258-Hain-H51-01um-R1-258-length-59179-cov-9_pt1 | contig 35708 bp, 32 predicted proteins | sample MGYA00564398_ERZ1292623 | MGnify/ENA primary metagenome ERZ1292623 (study PRJEB36523, sample SAMEA6512633) | groundwater metagenome | collected 2019-01-07 | study: AquaDiva: Metagenomics assemblies of 32 groundwater samples
CGAGGAAGAATTCCAAGTCCAAGAGGTGCAAGAAATATTCAACAACTTGTAAGAAGTCCAAGGGGAAAGCATAGCGAAAAACCTAAAGAAGTTCTTGATGCGATTGAAAAAATGTTTCCAACGCAAGATAGAATAGAACTATTTGCTCGTAAAAAACCTAAAGGTTGGTCTGTATGGGGATTAGATGTCAGAGAAGAATACGCAAAACAAACTTTAGAGCAAGAGGCGTTTTAAATGTTTGTTGAAGTGATTAATTAACGGGGTTGGATTTTTTGAATTTCTCCAAAAATAATAGTGAGCGGTGTATTCATCATACCAACAAGTAATCTCTCTTACACAGCAAGGATCTCTGGTGATGTTACCTTGAAAGACCGTCCAAAACGGTAACACATTTTTTCCAAGCTTTCCTTTTGCTCGTAATATTTTTAATAACCCGGGGGTAAAAAACTTACAAGACCTTTCGTGAGCATTTCCTCTACCATCAGAACGCACGCCATCTTCTACCCAGCCATCTTGCCTCTTAACTTCAACAAAAAGTATTTTACCTGTTTTTACATTTTTAATCGCATAATCTGGCAATATTCCATGCTTCTTAATTCCGCCTTGGGGTTTATAAATTTCAGATGATTCCTTTTTGCTGAGTTTAATCTTTACATAGATGTTATTGAACTCGTCTGGTTTGGATATTATTTGAAAGTCAGTTCCTTCAAATGCACTTGAAAAAACCGAATTGAAATCCTGTTCAGCCGAACCTGCTTTTAGCCCGCTGTAATCTTGCCATTTCTTTCTTGTTCTATTTGCTTTGCTTCCCATATCTCAAGACATTAATTCGCTGACAGAAACCTCAAGTGCCTTTGCGATTTTTTCAATGTTGGTCAGAGTAATATTTTTTTCAGCTCTTTCAATCATTCCGATATAAGTTCTGTGTAGGTCGGCTTTGAAAGAAAGTTCCTCTTGTGAAAGACTTTTCTCCTTTCGAAGTTGTCTCACCCTTTCGCCAAAAGCAATTAATATTTTCTTTTTAGTCATAATATTTTCTTGGTAATACTACTTATAGTATGCAATCCGCACAACATACTATAGTTAGCATTATATTTTTTAGTAAGGCGAAAGGAATTTTCAAAAATGTAAAGTGTGGTTTTTTCTTTTAAACAGGATTTATTTTTTCAACAATATTCTTAACCAAGCAATTTTTTTAGCGCGTTTTCGGCTCGCGCAAAATCAAATTGTTTAATTTTATTTTCAAACCAGTTATCGTATTCCAAAGTATTTTTATCAAATACAGTTTCTATGATTGTCATTTCACTACAAGTTTTACAGTTCGTTCAAAATAATTTCCGTTCATTCCTTCTTGTGCATTTCCTTTAACACTTTCACCTTTAGTCAACATCACCTGCAATTGCATTTCTGTATCCTTTGCATTGCTTAATGGCTGAATGGTCATTGGCAAACTTGTGATGTCAGCATCTTCATAACCAGGTAGTTTGTCGCCAACTAAACGACAAGACATTGGGAGATTTACATCCCAATTTGGAGCAAATTTTGAAAGCGAATTTGTTCCAATGGTTGTCGGGTCAATATAGAGCCAAGCATTGCGATAAGGTGCAGAAATGGACTTGTCTTTTTTTCTTCCGATTACAGTAAGCACGGTTTTCTGTTCGCCTCTTTTTGTTTCAATCAAAAATGTTCCATCAGATTGTTTGAACGATTTTTTGGTGTCTTTGTCCAAAATGTCAATGATAGTTTTACTGTCATCTTGCCACTGACCATTATTCGTATGACAACTGATGCAGTTTTTTGAATTGCTCAAAATACCAACTGCTGGCGGATAAGCATAAGCACTACTAATTCCAAACGAAGATGATAAATGAGCTTCCCTAAATTCGGGATGATAAAATATTTCTTGTTTTGTTAATGTGTTCAATGCAACAATAACTAAAACGATAGAAAATAGAATAATGGCTTTTGTTTTCATTTTTTTTATTAATTTGAAATCAATTATAAATTATCTTCAATTTGTTTCTTTAATTCTTCTTCTGAAATCATCCCATTGTGTTTCCATATTTCTTTTCCATTCTTAAAAAGAATAAATACAGGAACTCCTTGAATTTTGTAGGCTTTTCCAACCTCTTTACTTTTATCAACATCAATTCTCATAACAATTGCTTTGTCTTTAAAACCTGCTTCTATTTTGTCAATAATTGGTGCCATTTTTCTGCAAGGAGTACACCACACCGTATGAAAGTCAATCAAAACTGGTTTGTCTGTATTCAACAATGCTTCAAAATCTTTCAGACTTATTTCTTGTATTTTCTCGTCTTTAACAATTTCGGTTTTTACTAATGGAAATCCGTTTTCTTCCCAATCAATTATTCCATTGCTCAAATTGTAAACTTTAGCGAAACCGTTTTTTTGAAGTATTTCAGCCGCTTCGGAACTTCTACCTCCTGACTTACAATACACATAAATCTCTTTGTCTTTTGGAATAAGATTAATTTTATCTACAAAGTCGGCATCATAGTAATTAATGGTGCTTGCGTTGTTAATATAACCCTCTGCTACTTCTTCGGGAGTTCTAACATCCAAAGTAATTCCATTACCTGCATCGACAAGTTTTTTAAATTCGGTTGCATCAACATTTTTTAGAAATGCTTCCGATTGTTGTTGGTCTTGCTTTTGTTCTTGTTGGCTATTACCGCAACTGGATAAAAATAGAACGAAGATTAAAATTGCTGTGATTTGTTTCATAAATAAAAAATTAAAAGTATTTATAGAACCAGTATTTTTCAAACCAAACTTTTGTCCAGTGCCAGAAATAACCAGGCTTTTTCATTTTTACAATTGGTAAAGGAGAACCATAAAAATTACCTCCCGCATAGCCTGCTTTTCCGTTGCCCATTTCTAAAAAGCATTGACCTTCACCGTTGAATGTTTTGAAATCGTTTTTACCGTATATTTTTTGAGCAATATTATGAGCGACTGTTTCTGCTTGGTAATGTGCAAAAACTCCAGCTTTAGGTAATGGTTTACCCATTTCTAACGGAATAAATGTAATGTCGCCAATAGCATAAACATTTGGAAACTGTGTTTCCATCGTATTACGGTTGGTTTCTATCCATCCTGATTTTCCAATTAAATTAGTTTTGCTGATTACTGTCGGGCATTGATGTTTTGGTGTATAAGTCAATAAATCATATTCCGTTGTTTTATCATTACTGAAAGTCAATGTTTTGTCTGATGTTGCTGTGAGTTGGTATTCGGGAAAAAACTTAATGCCCTTCATTTCTATCATTTGTCTGACTGCTCCTGATAATTCTTTTCCGGCTACGCCCATTGGTCCCGGCTCGGGCGTGTAAAGTGATATTTCTGTTTTATTGCTTAAACCTTTGTTACGGATAAAACTTTCAACAAGCATAGCTGCTTCATAAGGTGCTGCTGGACATTTGAACGGAAGCGAGGGAACTAAAACAGCAATTTTACCACCTTTAAAGTTTTGAAGTTTTTCATTAAATGTTGTTGCTCCTTCCACCGTATAAAAATCAAACCCGAATTTATTTAAGTTATGTTCGGATGTTTGTTCTACACCGAGCGAAATAACCATATAATCTCCTCTATATTCTTTTCCTTTTACAGTAACAGAGATGTTTTCAGGATTTACATTTTCAATTTCACCTATTACCACTTCAATTCCAGCACCTGCTAATTTATTTGTGTTTTTGTAAACCTGTTGTGGTTTTCTTTTTCCAACCATCAGCCAAAGGAGTGAAGGAGCAAAAACATTTTTTTCTTCCTTTTCAAATAGGATAATTTTAACTGGATTTACTTCTCCATCATTACCAACTTTTTTGCTTAATTCTTTAGCGGTAATAATTCCGCCTGTTCCAGCTCCTAATACTAATATTGTTTTGCTCATATTTTTAAAGATTACATTTTTTCAAGAAGGTCTTTTTGTTTTTTAAGGCTGCCCATAAGAACCTCACGCATTAGTCGGCACGCTTGTGCGACTTTTTCTGAAGAAAGCGAAAAGTAGGTGCATTGTCCGTCTCGTCTCGATTTTAAAATCCCCTTTTTTGTCATTACAGAAAGGTGTTGCGATAGGTTTGATTTCAGTCCGCCTGTTACATCCAAAATGTCGGTAAAGCAAAGTTCCTTGTCTTGGAGCAAGTCAATAACCTCAATACGCAAAGGGTGTCCAAGTGCCTTGCAAACTTCAGCGTGTAGTTCAAATATTTTCTTGTCGGTCATTGTTTAAATGTTTAATAGTTCACAAATGTATGAACTATTTATTAAACCACCAAATCTTTCTTGGGTCGGACTGCGTGTCGCCTTTTTTCTGTCTGCCGAATGTTGTCAAGGTAGCACGGTCATCTTTTACCATTGGCACTAACATCTATTATGCGCTACTAATCTACAAATTATAGCGCATATCTACCCCAATTGGGCGAATATGCGCTATAATTATTTTTAATTGTAGCATATAATTTATATAAGTTTATCAAGTGGTGATTGTATTTTACTTAAATGTTTTTTGCTTACATGTGTATATATACTTGTTGTTTTTAAACTGTTGCACCCTAAAAGTTATTCATTAAATAATAAATCTAACTACAATTAATTAAACAAAAGTCACTTAAAAATCAATTTTATTTATCCGTAGTATTTTTTTAACCAAGCAATTTTTTTAGTGCGTTTTCGGCTCGATCAAAATTAAATTGTTTGATTTTGTTTTTAAACTCATTTACTAAAAGATGATTGGAGAGATTATCAACACTACCGATGTGAGTTTGTTTGGATTTTGTTTTTGGTAGAAATCCACCAGAAGAAATTTTATCTGCAACCAAACGATAAGCATCTCTAAAACTAATTCCATCTTTTACAAGTTCGTTTATTGCCTCAACACTATAAATATATTTGTATCGCTCATCGGAAGAGATATTTTTATTTACAATTAATTTTGGCAAAACAAAATTTAAAATATCCAACACTTCTTTCATCGAACTTATTGCAGGAAAAATAATTTCTTTTGATAACTGGAAATCTCGATGATAACCAGAGGGAAGATTATTTATCAAAAGGGAAAGTTCGTTTGGAGTAGCGATAACTCTATTACACTTTGCGCGAACAAGTTCAAACAAATCTGGATTTTTTTTATGTGGCATAATGCTCGAACCGGTTGTTAAATCGTTTGGCAAACTTAAAAATCCAAAATTTTGAGAAAGGTAAAGCGTAACATCCATCGAAAATTTTGAAAGCGTAAAAGCCAATCCTGATAATGCAACCGCAAAAGTTTTTTCAATCTTACCACGACTTAATTGAGCGTTTGCTGAATTAACACGAATTTGCGAAAAGCCAAGATAATTGGTAGTTTTTTCGCGTGAAATAGGGAACGACGAACCAAAACCAGCTGCCGAGCCAAGTGGATTTTTATCGATTGAATAATAGGCCGCATGAAATAAATTTAAATCGTCAATGAGCGATTCGGCAAACGAGGCAAACCACAAACCAAACGACGACGGCATTGCGACTTGTAAATGAGTGTAGCCGGGGAGAAAAACATTTTTATTTTTTTCGGATAAAGCAATTAATTGATTAAAAAGAATTTGCGAAAGCGCGACAATATTTTTAGTTTCACTTCGCAAGTAGAGACAAATATCGAGCAACGCTTGATCGTTTCGTGAGCGACCAGTGTGTAATTTTTTTCCCGCTTCGCCAATTTTAGAAGTTAAAATAATTTCAACTGCCGAATGAACATCTTCAACATTTTTATCAATTTTAAATTTATTAGTTGAAGCGAGTTTGTATAATTTTTTTAACTCGAGATGAATTTTTTTAAATTCGTTTTTTGAAAGTAGTCCAACATCGCACAACATTTTTGCGTGCGCGATTGAACCGAGAATATCAAATGGCACCAAAAGTAAATCATAAATTTTATCGTTTGCGGTTGTAAATTTTAAAACTCTCGTTTCGGAATCAGATTTTAAATTTTTAGATTGCCAAAGTTTATTTTCTGCTTTTAATTTTTTCACAAGAGTAACCTCTCTAATAAAAGATTATAAATTTTTAAACCAGATTCAATCTCATCAATTTTGACAAACTCATCTGCTGTGTGCGAGCGAAGTGTATTGCCAGGACCAATTTTTACCGACTGACAATTTAAATGCGCTTGATCGCTCATTGTTGGGGAACCAAAAGTTTCAATATTTAATTCCTGCGCTATAGAAATTATCGGATGATTTAACTCGACACTTGAAGGACGAAGCCCCAACGAGCGAGGAATTATTTCGCACGAAATATTATTTTTAATTATTTCAAGAATTTCTTCATGAGTGTAAAAATCTGTAACGCGAATGTCAACAACAAATTTACAAAACACCGGCACAACATTATGCTCTTTTCCCCCTTCGATGGAAGTTACCGTCATCTTCACCTCGCCAAGCGACGGTGAGATTTTTTCAAAACGAAATTTTGAAAACCACTCAATATCTTTTAATGCAACCAAAATTGAATTTTTACTTTTATGATGCGCGGCGTGCCCAGAATCTCCTTTTGCTATGCAATCAAGCACCAATAAACCCTTTTCGGCAATTGCTAATTTCATCGAAGTCGGTTCGCCAACAATCGCAAAATCAATTTTTGGAATTTTAGAAATTAAAAGAGTCATTCCGTTTGCGCCAAAAATTTCTTCCTCTGCAGTTAAAGCAAAAATAAGATTGTATTTGCAATTTTCTTTTTCAAACCAATTTACAAATGTCGATAGAAGGGTTGCGACCGATGCGCCTGCGTCGTTTGAGCCAAGCCCAAATAATTTATTGTCGATGACTTCAGAATTAAAAGGATCGCGAGTGTATGCGCCATTCGGACGAACAGTATCGATGTGAGAATTTAAAAGTATTGTTGGTTTTGAATTATCGAAATATTTATTTTTTGCCCACAAATTATTTTTTTCGCGAACAACGGAAATATTTTTGGTTTTTAAAAATGATTCAATAAAATCTCCACGCAAATTCTCCTCTTTACTCAAAGAGGGAATTTGAATCATCTGTTGCAAAAAGGAAATTGTATTTTGTAAATTCATAGTTAAAAAGTAAATCGTGTTGCTTTAATTTCGTCAATCGAATCGCTATTAGCAAACGCGGTGGCGCCGCAAATTAAAACCGATTGAACGCCAGATTTCAGCGAAGAAAAAACATTTTCAAGTTTCGGTATCATTCCAGAAGAAATCGCGCCACTAATTTTTAAATCTAAAAATTTTTGATAAGTTAAATTTTCAATCAAACTATTTTCATCGTTTTGATTTTCAAGCACTCCCGATTTTTCAAAACAATAAATTAATTTTACACTTCTCGTTTTTGATAAAGCAACCGCGATTGAAGATGCAATTGTATCTGCGTTTGTATTTAGTAATTGTCCATCGCCGTCGTGGGTGATTGATGAAACCACGGGCAAAAGATTATTCCCGAGCAACTCAAATAAAAATTTTTCATTTACACTACTATCAAAAGCATCACCAACAAAGCCATAATCAATTTGGGAAATTCGTTTTTTAGTTTTAAAAAAATTTCCATCTGCGCCCGATAAGCCAATCGCGTTTGAATTATTTTTTTGCAAAACTGAAACGATAGTTTTATTTACTAATCCCGCATAAACCATGACGACAATTTTTAAAGTCTCCGCATCAGTAACTCGGCGACCATCAATAATTTTTGGGGAAACGCCCAATTTAAGGCTTAAATCCGAAGCGATTTTGCCACCGCCATGCACGATGATTTTATCCGATTTGATTTTAGAAAACCGAAGTAAAACTTTTTCTAATAATTCTGGCGAGTCAACAACATTGCCACCAATTTTTAAAACTAAAATCGGCTTCATTAAACATTTTCCAATATATTTTTTAAAACAATTTGAGCGGAATAAATTCTATTTTCTGCTTGAAGAGTTACAAGCGAGCGTGTGCCATCTAAAATTTCATCGGAGAGTTCGAGGTTTCTTCTAACTGGCAAGCAGTGCATAATTTTTGCATTGGGAGCGTTTAAAAGTTTTTTTTCATTTAACATCCAATCAGAATCTGTTGAAAGAATTTTTCCGTAATCGTTAAACGATGACCAATTTTTTACATAAATAAAATCTGCATCAGCAATTGCTTCGTTTTGATTATGAAAAATTTTTGCGCCTTGCGTAAACTCTTCACCGAGTTCGTATCCCTTTGGGTGCGCAATTGATAAATCGAGATTTGATTTTAAAATCCATTCGCAAAAAGAATTTGAAACTGCTTGCGGTAGCGCTTTAATGTGTGACGCCCAAGTTAAAACAATTTTCGGATTTTTTGTTTTTTGATTTTCTTTAATTGTAATTAAATCGGCAAAACTTTGAAGAGGATGGCGAGTTGCCGATTCTAAACTTATTATTGGTACGCCACAATATTTTTTAAATTGATTTAAAACTAATTCACTGTAATCTTCATCTCGATTTGTTAAAGATGGAAAAGAACGAACAGCGATGATATCAAAATATTTTCCAAGAACACGCGCCGCATCTTTAATATGCTCAATTTTATTTTGGTTCATCACAGCCTCGTCGCTAAACTCAATCATCCAACTATCGGTTAAAGCATTTATCACAATTGAATTCATCCCAAGATTTTCTGCCGCAATTTGCGTACTTAATCTTGTTCGCAAACTCGGATTAAATAAAATAATCGCGAGTCGTTTATTTTTTCCGAGTGATTGAAATTTTAATGGAGAGCGTTTTAACTCAATCGCTTCGTTGACTAACTGCGAAATATTTTCAACATCATTAACCGAAAGGAAATTTTTCATTTTAAAATGCAACAGGTTTTAATTTTAAGCCATCTGTTTCATCAAACCCAAACATCAAATTCATATTTTGTAACGCTTGCCCCGATGCGCCCTTTAAAAGGTTATCTATTATGCACTCCACCAAAAGCTGATTTTTATTTTTTGTTAATTTGATTAAACATTTATTTGTGTTGATGACTTGTTTTAAATCAATCGCGCTACTTGAAATAAAAACAAATGGAGAGGAGGCGTAAATTTTTTTGTAGAGCAATTCAATTTCAGAAATATTTTTTGAGATTTTTATTTGCGATGTTGTAATTATTCCGCGACTAAATCCGCCACGCATTGGAACGAAATTTAAATTAAACGGCAACGAAGATTGAAGCGATGACAATGTCTCGCCAACTTCATTTATGTGTTGATGTTCAAACGGTTTATAAACAGCAAGATTATTTACGCGCCAACTAAAATGAGAAGTTTCGGATAAAGATTGTCCCGCACCAGTTGAGCCAGTAATTCCGTTTATTGAAATCTCGTTTGACAAAAGATTTTCTTTTGCAAGAGGAAGCAACGCCAACTGAATTGAAGTAGCAAAACAACCCGGGTTTGCAATTGAATTTGAATTTTTAATTTTATCTTTTTGAAGCTCAGGTAATCCATAAATAAAATTTCTTTTTCCAATCGATGAATTTTTATTTAATCGGAAATCCTCACTCAAATCAATTATTTTTATTTTTGTTGGAATTTTATGTTCAGTTAAAAATTTTCTCGACTCTCCGTGCGACAAACAAAGGAAAACAACATCAACATTTAAATTAAGTGTTTTGGAAAACTTTAAATCAGTATCGCCAATTAAATCTCGGTGGATATCGGAAACAAATTTACCCGATTGACTTGAACTATGCGCGAAAATAATTTTGGTTTTCGGATGGAACAACAATAAGCGAAGAATTTCGCCGCCAGTGTATCCTGCGCTACCAACAACTCCAACTCGTATCATTTCTTTTTCTTATTTATTTTATTATAAATTAGCGTTTGGTTCGAAGCAATTACCGAAAATCCTTTTGCATCTTCACCACTCCACGCGTTGTTCATCTCGCCGTAACTTCCAAAAACAGGACTCATTAAATCATGCTCAGAATAAATTCCCTCTATTATAAATCTGTACGGAAGCAATTTAACAAAAACTTTGCCCGAAACATTTTGTTGCGTGCTCTCAAAAAACTTTTCAATATCGCGCATCGTTGGGTCTAAAAAATTTCCATCGTGCAAAAAATTACCGTACCAAATCGAAAGCGAATCCTTCCAATACAACTGCCACTTAGTTAGCGTATGTTTTTCAAGGGCGTGGTGCGATTTTATAATAACCATCGGCGCGCCCGCCTCAAAAGCAACTCGCCCTTTTATGCCAATAACCGTATCGCCAACATGCATGTCGCGGCCAATCGCATAATCGTTGCACAAATTTTGCAAAAATAAAATTGCATTAACAGAAGAAAATTTTTTGCCATTTATTTTGATAAGTTCGCCACGCTTAAATTCTAATTCCACTTTTGTTTCATCGTTGCGTTTTAATTGATTTGGGAAAGCACTTTCCGGTAACGGCAAGTTTGATGTTAAAGTTTCCACTCCACCGATTGAAGTTCCCCACAATCCTTTATTGATGGAATACTTTGCTTTTTGAAAATCCATTTTAACGCGATGCGATTTTAAAAACTCAATTTCATCATTGCGAGAAAGTTTTAAATCTCTAATTGGTGCGATGATTTTTTTCCCCGGTGCGAGAATTCTAAAAATCATATCAAAACGAATTTGGTCGTTTCCTGCGCCAGTACTTCCGTGCGAGATTGCATCAGCATTAATTTTGTTTGCGTAATCTACAACTGCCTTTGCTTGAAAAACTCTCTCCGCGCTAACCGAAAGTGGATAAGTATTATTTTTTAAAACATTTCCAAAAATTAAGTAGCGAACACATTGACTGTAATAATTTTTTACAACATCAACCGAAACAAAAGATTTAACACCAATATTTTTTGCGTGAGATGAAATTTTTAAAATATCATTTTTAGTTGCGCCGCCAGTATTAACATAAATCGCGTACACATCAAAATTTTTTGATAGATACACTGCGCAGTAAGTTGTATCGAGTCCGCCACTAAAAGCAAGCACAACTTTCTTTTTAATTGTTTTAGCCATTTGCATTTAAAATAAAAAAAATCATTCTTTGTAAGAGTTTAAATTTTTTAAAAAACTTCGATCGTCGGACATAATCTAAAAAAGAAATATGTCCATGTTCTTCTTTTTTAATTTGTGGTTTTGTAGCATCAAAAAGCATTGCGGTGCAAAGACAATTTTTTCTTCCCTTACTCATTAAAATAGGATGGTTCACGCAACTCTCGCAACCTTTCCAAAACTCATCATCATTCGTTAGTTCAGAATAAGTTACAGGCACATAACCCAAATCGGAATTAATTTTCATCACAGCAAGACCAGTTGTGAGACCAAAAATTTTAGAGTTTGGATATTTTTCGTGAGATAACTCAAAAATTCTTTTTTTAACTTTTCTGGCAAGTCCGCTGTGACGATATTGCGGTGCAATAATTAACCCTGAGTTTGCAACATATTTTCCATGTTCCCATGTTTCGATGTAGCAAAAGCCAGCCCACTCGCTATTTTCATCAAGCGAAATTACCGCTTTACCTTCGGAAATTTTCGAAGCAATATATTCCGCCGAACGCTTGGCAATACCTGTACCGCGCGCTTTTGCAGAACTCGCCATCTCCTCTGCAATTTGTTTTGCGAAAATAATATGTTCGTTTGTAGCAACGAGAATTTGAAAGTTTGAATTCATCGTTTGCTATTGAGAATTGAAAAATAAAATTTATAAAAAAGCGTTTCTACTTTGTTTGCCTCTCGGGGAAAATTATTACAATTATAATTTAAATTTTAGTTTATCGCAATACACAGCAACAATTATTTTAAAATAAATATGCAAAGTCTATTTTTTTAATTATATTGCTTTTAGAAAACGGAAAACTAAAATTACTCACTAATTATATTTTCTTATGGACAATAAACGATTACTTTCTTTGGACGCCTTTCGCGGTTTTACGATTGCTGGGATGATGCTTGTAAATAATCCAGGCACTTGGTCTATGATTTATCCGCAACTAAAACATGCCGAATGGAATGGTTGGACTTTTACCGATTGGATTTTTCCTTTTTTTCTTTTCATTGTTGGCGTGGCGATGGTATTTTCTTTTTCATCAGCCAAATCAACAAACGAAAAAGATATTCTAAAAAAAATTACTCGTCGTGGTTTAATTATTTTTGGACTCGGATTATTTTTAAATGGTTTTCCATTTTTTAATTTAAGTACAATTAGAATTTTTGGAGTCTTACAAAGGATTGCAGTCTGTTATTTTTTTGCATCAATAATTTATTTGAAAACAAAAAATTCAAAATCGCGTGCAATTTGGGTTCTCGCACTATTATTTTTTTATTGGATAGTTATGGAGTTTTATCCAACACCAGAAATTGGCGCCGGCATTTACGAAGTAGGCAAAAATTTCGCCTCGTGGCTTGACTCAAAAATTTTAACAGGGCACATGTGGTCAGTTACAAAAACATGGGACCCAGAGGGATTATTTTCCACAATCCCAGCAATCGCAACCACACTGCTCGGAGTTTTAACAGGAGAATTTCTTCGCTCAACCAAACCCGAAACAGAAAAAGTTATTTGGCTATTTTTAGCTGGCGAAGTTTTACTTTTTCTCGGGCTTATTTGGAACGAAGTTTTACCAATAAACAAAAGCCTTTGGACAAGTTCCTACACAATTTTTATGGCTGGATGGGCATTAGTAATATTTTCAACATTTTATTTTTTAATTGATATAAAAAACTACAAAAAAATATTTCAACCACTTGTAATTTTTGGGCTCAACCCGATTGCAGTTTTTGTTTTATCTGGGCTAATAGCAAAATCAATCGGGATGATTAAAGTTGAAAGGAGCGATTCGAAAATTATTTCGCTTCAATCATTTTTATTTCAAAACTATTTTTTACCACTTGCATCGCCAATAAACGCATCGTTAATTTTTGCAATCTGTTTTATGCTTTTAATGTTTTTCATCGCATGGATGATGTGGAAGAAAAAAATATTTTTAAAAGTGTAGTAATTTTCTAATAAACACATCAGAAGGCATAACAACCGTCATGTTTGAATTAATTATTTTAACTTCTTTGTAGGCCGGTTTATAGAATTAATAAACAAAACTTGACTCTGTATGTAAATAATTGTAGATTTGCACCAATCCAGTATCACTGGAGGTGGAAGGACATAAGAGCCTTTGCCCCGAGAAATCGGGGTTTTTATTTTATGGCAACATTTTAATACCATATCCTTCGACAATATTGTTATTCTTATAATATTTTTGCTCAATAATTTTAATAATTTCATCGCCAAAAGTATGAGACTTACCCTCACTTATTTTATAAAACTTAAACATATAACGGCGTGAAGAATGAGATAACAAATCTGCCAATTGTAAACATGCTATATTTAGTTTTTTAGGTTTTACCTTTAATTCTTTACTAGTGAACCTTTCTTGAAGATATTTTGCTTCTATAAAATTTGTACCATTTTCAAATATCTTTGTAAAAGATCTTTTTAATCTAATATCTTCTTTTCCGCCACGTGATTCTATCATTACATCGCCATTTGTTTTGTTGTCTCGTAAAAAGAAAAAAAACCTTTCTATCAAAACTTCCATACAGTAATGGTAAGGATCATGTTTCCATGTACTATATTTAAGATTATGCTCCTTTTTATCTATTAAAACTGAAACAACGGCATACTCTAAAATCTTAATTAAACGTATAAAATCTTTATTAAAATTTTCCTCAACTTTTTTATCTTTTAATGCGCCAAACGGGTATTTTTTATTTACAAGCTCTTTACGATGTAAAATAATCGGCTCATCTGGATGATATGGGAAATATTTTTGTTTTAGCTCTTCAACAGCTGGATGTACAGTTGTTTTGACATATTCAAGTTCAAAAATTAAACCCGTTAAACTCAAGTATTGATGATTTGAATCATCTGAACTCCCAATATCACTATTCCCAACTTCATCAATATAAACTCTATATTTTTTTTGTTTTTCCATCATCCTGATTTCATAGATGAAAGCATATTATTTTTTATCTATCAAACAAAGCGATATAAAAAATATTTTTAAAAGTATAATTTGTTTTTTGAAAATTTTATCGTAAATTTGCATCACTAATGAAAGTTCGTTAGGGGTGTCCGCTGTTAATTAGGACTGAGAACATACCCTAGAACCTGATCTGGATAATACCGGCGTAGGAAAACGAGAAAATATTTAAGCCGTTTTTGGTATTTCCAGAAATGGCTTTTTTATTTTATGCAAATGGAGATTTTATGAAAAAAATATCAACTTTAATTTTACTGCTTCCAATAATTTTATTTTCTCAAAAAAACGAAAGAGATACAATTTTTGTTTTAAACCCTGTACTTGTTACCGCACAACAAGCAACAGAAAGAGAAACGCCGGCGTCATTTTCAAATATTTCGCGAAAAAAAATTTCCGAAAATTATTCGATGCAAGATGTTCCGGTTTTAATTGCCGAACAACCATCAATGATAAGTTACTCTGATGGCGGAAATGGAATTGGATACAATTATGTTGTTCTTCGCGGATTTGATCAAAAAAGATTGTCGGTAATGATAAATGGAATTCCACAAAACGATCCCGAAGACCACAATGTTTATTGGATTGATTTTCCCGATTTACTTTCATCAACACAAGATATTCAAATTCAGCGAGGAGCGGGAAGTTCGTTTTACGGTCCGCCAGCAATCGGTGGCTCAATAAATTTAATTGCAAATCCGTTTGAGCAAAAACAATTTGTTCGGCTTGAAAGCATTTTTGGTTTTCAAGAATATGGAAGCGACAATACTTTGCCAAACACAACACGCAAACTTTCCGCAACAATTAATTCTGGTTTATTAAATAATGAATTAATGTTGTACGGAAAAATTGGGAACATTCGCTCAAGTGGTTATCGCGATCGCGCATGGATTGATATGAATTCTTTTTTTGTCGGCATGGTTAAATTTACAGAAAACACAACTACGCGACTTCATTTTTTTGGTGGTCCTTTAAAAGATGGTTTAGTTTATCTCGGCTTGCCAAAAAATGGAATCAAAGATAAATCATTTAGAAGAAAAAATTTTTCCTGGTGGAGTGTCGACCCCGCCGGTAACTCAATACCTAATATTGAACGAAGAAAAGAAGAAGTTGAAAATTTTTCTCAACCACATTATGAAATTTTGCACGAGTGGAAAATCAAACCAAATTTAACTTTGCACAACACAATTTTTTATGTTCAAGGAGACGGAAGATTTATTTACGACGCATCTTGGGCAGATACTTCGATGTTGAGAATTGGATACAACTACGGAATTCCGACAAAACAAAATCCAACCGAAACTTTGGTTGAAGCGTTTGTAAACATAAAACAAGTGGGATGGTATCCGCGAGTTGAAATAAAAAACGATAAAAATGAGTTGAATTTAGGGGCTGAAATAAGATTTCACGATGCTTTGCACGGCGGAAAAATAAATTCTGCAATTAATTTACCGAATGGTTTTGACCCAAATTATATTTTTTATCAGTACAACGGAATAAAAAAAATGGGCTCACTTTATGTAAATGATTTGTTTCGATTTAGCGATGAACTTTCTTTTATGGCAAACACGCAAATAGTTTTTAATGAGTATAAAATAGAAAAAGAAAAATATATCGGTACCGATTTTAAAGTTCCATATTATTTTATTAATCCTCGTTTCGGATTGAATTATAATTTTTCGGACGAAGTTAATTATTATTTTTCAATCTCGCACACCTCAAGAGAGCCAAGAATGAGAAATCTTTACGCGGCAGAGGATTCGTATTTTGGAGCAATGCCACAATTTAAAGCCGATACCTCCAACGGAAATATAAAATATGATTTTAAAAATCCTTACGCGAAACCGGAAAATCTTTTAGATTTAGAAATTGGCGCTGGATATAAATCGGACAAAATAAAATTAAATGGAAATTTTTATTGGATGGATTTTAAAAACGAATTAATTAAAAGTGGACAGGTTGATATTTTCGGACAAGCGGTAACAGGAAACGCAAAACTTACTCGCCACATCGGAATTGAGTTTGCTGGAGAATATTTATTTAACAATTATTTTTCATTGAATGGTAATTTTGGATATTCAAACAACAGATTGATTGATTACAATCAAATCAACGATAGTGGAAAAATTATAAATTATAATGGCAATCCAATTGCCGGCTTCCCAGATTTTGTTTCAAACCTTAGATTAAATTATAACAACGAAAATTATTATTTTTCATTTGCTGGGAAATATGTCGGCGGATTTTACACAGACAACTCAAAAAATGATGATTTTAAAAACGACGCATATTTTGTTTTTAACTCGCAATTTGTTTACAAATTTAATTTCAATAATATGATTTTTAATTTCAGACTTGAAGTGAATAATTTAACAAACGAATTATATTCAACCAGCGGAGAAGGGGACGCATTTTTCCCAGCGGCGGAAAGAAATTATATTATTGGAATAAATTTAGAATTATAAATGACAAAAAATAATTCACACTTAATAATCTGTAATGGTGAACTGCCATCAAAAAAAGTTTTAAAAAAACTTTTAACCGAACACAATTATATTTTATGCGCCGATGGCGGGGCAAATCATGCAAAAGCCAACAAAATCAATCCAAATATAATTATTGGCGATTTTGATTCAATCCTGCCTGCGACAAAAAAATATTTTAAAAAAGTAAAACAAATTAAAATTGAAGATCAAAACTCAACCGATTTAGAAAAATCTTTAAGTTATTTATTGAAAGAGAAAATATTATCCGCAACAATTATTGGAGCGACCGGTAAAAGAATTGATCACACGCTTGCAAACTTTTCAATCTTACTGAAGTTTCATAAAAAGGGAATGAAATTAAAAATTGTTGAAGATGATTTTGAAATTTTTGTAGCTACAGGCAGGGCAAACTTTAAAACAAAAATTGGGCAACTTGTTTCAATTGTACCACTAATTGAGTCAAGTGGAATTTCAACAGATGGATTAAAATATTCTCTAAAACATGAATCGCTCACGCCCGGCGTAAGAGAGGGAGTTAGCAATGTTGCAGTAAAAAATAATGTATCAATTGTAGTTACAAATGGCGCATTAATAATTTTAATCAAAACCAAAAAATAAAATGTTCGAATTATTTCAGCAAAATATTTCATTAATGAGTTTGCCCGAAGCAATTGCAGTTGCCACAGGGCTTGCAAGTGTTTGGTTTGCAAAAAAAGAAAATATTTTAGTGTATCCAACTGGGATCATCAGCGTTTTGATTTATGTATTTATATGTTTTGATGTTAAACTTTACGCCGAGGCAGGAATAAATTTTTATTATTTTGTGATGAGCATTTACGGCTGGTACGAGTGGATTAAAAAAGATGATAAAAAAGATCATATCCACATTTCAAAAAATAATTTTAAAGAACAAATTATTTCCATCGGTTTATTTATTATCTCTTTTTTTATTTTAAGTCAAACACTTCTTCGCTTCACCGATAGCAATGTTCCATATTTAGATTCGTTTGCCACCTCACTTTTTTTTGTTGCAATGTGGTTAATGGCAAAAAAGAAAATCGAAAACTGGACGCTGTGGATTATTGGCGACCTAATCTGCATCCCACTTTATTTCTATAAAGGTTTGATGCTGACAAGTTTTCAATATTTAGTTTTTACTTTTATTGCACTTGGTGGATATTTAGAGTGGAATAAAAAACTAAAAGTTAATTCTACGATTTAAAAATCGAAACAACCCTTCTCTTTAAATTAACACGCTATTCTAAATTTTAAGAATTTCACCTCTAATTTTTTCCTAAAATAGGAAAATCATTCTTCAAACCTCCATTTTTCAGCCATTTTCATGCATTTTAGAACTTTGGCACAATTTTTGCAATAGCAAATACCAATGCGGCACTTAACAGCAATTAGTGTTAAGAATTATTTAGCAGGTAAAAAAATTTAAACCAATTGTTAATTTTTATGAATACAAAAAAATATTTGCATAACCATATCAGAACAATGAAAAAAAGTTTTTTATTCTTTTTTTGTTTCATTCTTTTTGTACCGCAAAATTCTAACTCGCAAGAGGCGGCAGATTATTTTAAACAAAACTGCACAAGCTGTCATACAATTGGTGGCGGAAGACTTGCCGGACCCGATTTAAAAGATGTTACTAAAAGAAAAGATCACGATTGGCTTCAAAAATTTATTACCGATCCGAAAACAGTTATTGACGCCGGAGACCCATACGCGATTCAACTTCAAAAAGATGCTCGTGGCGCAATAATGCCAACAGTTCCGACTTTAACAAAAACAAAAATCAATTCCATTTTAATTTTAATCGAAGCAGAATCAAAACTTGAAAAATCTCAATTCGCTGGGATTCAAATCAGCGATCGTCCTTTTACCGAATTTGATTTCAAAAGTGGTGAAGAAATATTTCTCGGCGCAAAAAAATTAACAAATGGCGGACCTGCTTGTTTATCCTGCCACACAGTTCAAGGTATTGGGGGATTTGGTGGCGGGACACTTGCGCCAGATTTAACAACTGTCTTTGAAAGATACGAAGGGAGAAAAACTCTTGCGACTTGGCTCTCTGCGCCCGCAACACCAACAATGCAATCTGTTTTTAAAAAACAACCACTTGAAAGTACAGAAATTTTATCTCTTACAGCATACTTTCAGCAAACACTTCAACGAAATCCAGCAAACACATCAACCGCACGATTAAGTTTTATTCTTTTTGGTTTTGGTGGCGCATTAGTTGTTCTTGGAATTTTTGATGTTGTGTGGAATAAAAGATTCCGCGCAGTTCGCAAACCTCTTGTAGAAAAAAATAAATTAGGAAAATAATATGATCGACAAATTAAAAAGTGGTATCCCTTGGATTAAAGATGAAGAAAAACCAGAGCTCCGTAGTTGGGAAGAATTTTATCGAAACAGATGGCAACATGATAAAGTTGTTCGCTCAACTCATGGTGTAAATTGCACTGGTTCTTGCACATGGATGATTCATGTTAAAGATGGAATTGTTACTTGGGAAATGCAGGGACTCGATTATCCATCGCTTGAAAATGGATTGCCACCTTACGAACCACGCGGATGTCAAAGAGGAATTTCGTTTTCGTGGTATTTGTATTCGCCACTTCGTGTAAAATATCCTTATGTACGAGGCGCTTTGCTCGATTTATGGCGCTCCGCAAAAATTGAACATGAAGACCCAGTTGATGCATGGAAAGCTTTAATTAGCGACCCAGAAAAAAGAACTCGCTTTCAAACTGCTCGCGGTAAAGGTGGACTTCGTCGCGCATCGTGGAGTGAAGTTTTAGAAATTATTGCCGCGGCAAATATTCACACAATTAAAAAATATGGACCAGATAGAATTTCAGGATTCTCTCCGATTCCAGCGATGTCGATGGTTAGTTACGCATCGGGCGCGCGCTTTATGCAATTGATTGGCGGAAGTTCACTTTCGTTTTACGATTGGTATTGCGATTTGCCATCAGCATCTCCCGAAACTTGGGGTGAGCAAACCGATGTGCAAGAATCTGCCGATTGGTATAATTCAAAATTACTTGCCGTGATGGGTTCAAATTTAAATATGACTCGCACGCCCGATTGTCACTTCGCCGCAGAGTCTCGTCACAACGGAACAAAGATGTATGTTTTTTCTCCCGACTTTAATCAAGTTGCAAAGTATGCCGACAATTGGATTTCGATTAACGCTGGGCAAGATGGTGCTTGGTGGATGGCAGTCAATCATATTTTGTTAACAGAGTTTCATCACCAAAAACAAGTTCCATATTTTATCAACTACACAAAAAAATATACTGACGCGCCTTACTTAGTTGAGTTAACCGAACAAGATGGAAAATTTGAACTCGGAAAACTTCTTCGCGCCAACAGAATTGAAAAATATTCTTCAACAGAAAATGGCGATTGGAAATTTTTAATGTGGGATGAAAAAACTTCTTCTCCAAAAATGCCGATGGGAAGTGTTGGCTTTCGTTGGGGCACAGAAAAAGGAAAATGGAATTTACTTTTAAATGATGGAATTGATAAAAGCGAAATCGATCCGAAATTAACTTTTTTAAATGATGGCGATAAAACTGTCCCCGTTAGGTTTGATGATTTCTCCGACGAAAAAGATTTAGTCCGACATATCCCAATTAAAAAAATAAAAACCGTCGATGGAAAAGAAGTTATCGTTGCTACAATTTATGATGTTTTAATGGCGCAATACGGAGTTAATCGCGGACTTGATGGAGATTATCCAAAAGATTACGATGATGAAAATCTTCCGTACACGCCAGCATGGGCTGAAAAATATACCGGAATCGGAAAAAAAGATTTAATTCAATTTGCGCGCGAGTGGGGTTCGACAGCTGAACACACAAATGGAAAGTGTACTATTATAATTGGCGCAGGGATTAATCATTGGTATCACGCGAACTTAATGTATCGAGCAGGAATTCACGCACTTATGTTTTGTGGATGCGTTGGGGTTAATGGGGGAGGACTTGCCCATTATGTTGGACAAGAAAAACTTGCTCCCGGAGAATCGTGGGGCGCAATTGCTTTTGCAAAAGATTGGTACGGACCATCGCGTCAACAAAACGCACCAAGTTGGCATTATGTAAATACCGATCAGTGGAGATATGAAAAAGAATTTACAAGTTATAATGCAGTTCCAAAAAATCCAAAGATAGGTTCAATCGCTCAAGGACACACAATGGATCTTCAAGTTAAAGCTGTCCGAAATGGTTGGCTTCCTTTTTATCCTCAATTTGAAAAAAGCAGTTTAGAGATTGCAAACGACGCAGAAAAAAATGGTGCCACCACAAACGACGAAATTATAAAACAGACTGTAAAAAATTTAAAAGATAAAAAATTAAAATTTGCAGTTGAAAATCCTGATGCGCCTGAAAATTGGCCACGCGTTTGGTTTATTTGGCGCGGCAACGCTTTAATGTCTTCTGCAAAAGGACATGAATATTTTCTCCGACATTATTTAGGAACACACGACAATCTTATCGCAGATGAAATTGCAAAAGATTCGGTCAAAGAAGTTGTCTGGACAGATATTGCACCAAAAGGAAAATTGGATTTGGTTATTGATTTAAATTTCCGAATGGATACATCGGCGCTTTACTCCGATATAATTTTACCAGCCGCAACTTGGTACGAAAAAGCAGATCTTAATTCAACCGATATGCACAGTTTTATTCATCCACTATCGGCAGCGGTGCCACCATGTTGGGAATCAAAAAGCGATTGGGATATTTTTAAAGCGATTGCAAAAAAATTCTCCGAGCTTTCTGTAAAACATTTTCCAAATCCTGTTCGCGATGTTATGACCTCACCACTTGCGCACGATACTGCCGCAGAAATTTCTCAAAAAGAAATTCGTGATTGGTCAAAAGGAGAAATCGAACCAATACCTGGTAAAACAATGCCAAATTTCGCGGTTGTTTCGCGCGATTACAAAAATGTCTATCAACAATATATTTCGCTTGGACCACTTGTAAAAGCAAACGGCATTGGTGCGCATGGAACAAAATATATGGTAGATGATTTTTACGAAGAGATGGTAAAAACCGGAGAGACAAATAATTTTGAAGGAACGAAATATCCATCACTTTATAAAGATACAGATGTGTGCGATGTAATTTTAAAACTTGCAACCGTAACAAATGGCGAACTTGCGTATCGATCTTATAAAAACATGGAAGAAAAAGTTGGATTGCAACTTACACATCTTGCAGAAAAAAATCGCGGCACAAGAATTTCGTACAAAGAATTGCAAAGTAGACCGATGCGATTACTTAATTCGCCAATGTGGTCGGGCTTAACAGAAAATGGTCGCGCGTATTCTCCATTCACTTATAATGTTGAAGCGCTTGTGCCATGGCGAACATTAACTGGCCGTCAACATTTTTATTTGGATCACGATGGATATATTCAGTTTGGCGAACATGTTCCGACTTATAAACCAAAACCACTTCCAATAGAATATTCGGATTTACGAATTTCAAAAGAAGTTGGTAAAACAAAAATGTTAAATTTTTTAACTCCGCACGGTAAGTGGCACATTCACTCAACCTATGGCGACAATCAAAGAATGACAACTCTTTCTCGTGGCGTTGAACCATTTTGGATGAATCACAAAGATGCGGCGGAACTTGATATCAACGACAACGATTGGGTAGAAGTGCATAACGATCATGGCGTAGTTGTAACCAGAGCCGCAGTGAGCGCGAGAATTCCTCGTGGCATTTGTATTATTTATCATTCGCCCGAGAGAACTTATTCGGTTCCAAAATCGCCACTGAGAAATTATAAACGCGCAGGTGGACACAACTCGTTAACTCGTACACGATTAAAACCAAATTTAATGATTGGTGGCTACGGACAATTTACATACCATTTTAATTATTGGGGTCCGCTTGGCAGTAATCGCGATACACATATTTTTGTTAGAAAACTTCCAGAACTTATTTGGTAAAAGAAAGAAAAATTTATGAAAATTAGATCGCAAGTCTCAATGGTATTTCATCTCGATAAGTGTATCGGTTGCCACACTTGTTCAATCGCATGTAAAAATATTTGGACAGATAGAAAAGGTTCCGAATATATGTGGTGGAATAATGTAGAAACAAAACCCGGCACTGGCTTTCCAACTCAATGGGAAAACCAGGAAAAATATCGTGGTGGATGGGAAAAAACTGGTGACAAGATTCATTTAAAATCTACAAACAAAACTAAAACCATCACAAATATTTTTCACAATCCATCAATGCCAAGTATGGATGATTATTACGAACCATGGACTTACAAATACGATGAATTATTTAATGCGCCCGAAGGAACCGATCAACCAACTGCTCGACCAATTTCGATGGTTACTGGCGAATATATTAATATTGAAGCGGGACCAAATTGGGATGATGATTTAGGAGGTTCAGAAATTTATGCAAAGAACGATCCGAATTTAAAAAATTTACCAGAAGAGCAACGACAACAACTTGCGGCAATCGAACGACTTGTATTTTTTTATTTTCCGAGAATTTGTAATCACTGTTTAAATCCGAGTTGCGTTGCATCTTGCCCAAGTGGTGCGTTATATAAAAGAGGCGAAGATGGAATTGTTTTAATCGACCAAAAACGATGCCGTGGTTGGAGATCTTGTGTTGCGGCTTGTCCGTATAAAAAAACTTTTTATAATTGGACAACTGGAAAATCAGAAAAATGTATTCTCTGTTATCCGCGACTTGAAACCGGTCAAGCGCCAGCATGTTTTCATTCTTGCGTTGGAAGAATTCGCTATTTGGGTGTTTTACTTTACGATGCCGACAGAATTGAAGAGATTGCAAAATCGAGTGATGAAAATTTAATTGAAGCACATCGTTCGCTGATTTTAAATCCAAACGATCCGCAAATAGTTGAACAAGCTTTAAAAGATGGAATTCATGAATCGGTAATTGAGTACGCGCAAAAATCTCCAGTTTATAAATTTGTAAAAGAATGGAAAATTGCACTTCCACCACACATCGAGTTTAGAACATTGCCGATGCTATTTTATGTTCCACCAATGTCGCCAGTAATGGCATCGAAAGATAACGATGTAGTTTCGAGCGTGAGTGGAGAATTTTTTCACGACATCGAACAATCAAGAGTTCCGTTACAATTTTTAGCAAATCTTTTTGGGGCAGGCCATCAAGCAAAAGTACTTTACGCATTAAAAAAACAGAAAGCGATTCGCGTTTATCGCCGCGCAGTAACAGTTGGCGATATATCAATGGAAGTTGCCGAAGCAATGTTAAGAGAAGCGGAGTGCACAGTTGAACAAGCCGAAGCGATTTACAAATTAACATCGCTCTGCACATTTGATGATAGATTTGTGATTCCGCCAATGCACCGCGAAGAAGCAATTGAAATGATGAAAGATCCGCACGAACACAAAGCCGAAACCGGTTTTGGTTTTGTTGAAGGACCACAAAGAGGATTATAAAAATGGAAAATAAATTACTTTTTAATAGTCTCGCAAAACTTTTAACTTATCCGCAAGAGGAATATTCTGTTTATTGCCGAACAGCATTAAATGAAACAGAACGACTTTCAAATTCTTCTTCAGAAAAAAAAGAAATATTAAGTAACGCTTTTGCAAATCTCGAAATTTTTACCTCCCAAATTGCAGTAAAATCTCAAAGCCAAAGAGAAGAACTTTTTACTCAGTCATTCGATATTAATCCGATTGGGAATTTAGAAGTTGGCTGGCACTTGTACGGCGAGCAATACGAACGAGGAGCGTTTTTAGTTGAATGCAGAAATCTTTTAAGAGAATATAGAATTGAGGAATCGGTTGAATTGCCCGACCACCTTTCTCATTTACTTTTACTTGTTGGAGAAATGGATTTAGAAAAAGGAAATAATTTTACAGAAAAAAATATTTTGCCCGCGATGGAAAAAATTCTTCTAAAATTTCAAACCGAAGAAAATCCATTCAAACATCTTTTATTATCAATTAAAGAAATTTTAATTGCTCAATTTGAAATCGGAGTCAATCATGTTTAATCAAATTTTTCTCGATCAAATACTTTTTGCAGTTTTGCCGTATGTTTCGCTTGTTGTCTTGCTAACAGTTTCAATCCAACGATATCGTTCGCAAGCATTTTCGTATTCTTCTTTATCATCGCAATTTTTAGAAAATCAACATCACTTTTGGGGAGTCGTTCCATTCCATTACGGAATAATTACAGTTCTGTTTGGTCATCTTGTCGGGTTTTTAATTCCGCAACAACTTTTATGGTGGAACAGCGTTCCAGTTCGTTTGTATTTTTTTGAATTAACAGGATTTGTTTTTGCAATTTTAACTTTGGTCGGACTCATCAGTATTATTATTCGTCGTATGACAAATCCGAAAATTAAAATGGTAACCAGCAGAGCAGATTGGATTATATTTGGAATTTTTATCATACAAATAATTACCGGTTTATATATGGCAGTGTTTCATTCGTGGGGTTCAAGTTGGTTTGCAACATCAATGGCACCATATATGTGGTCGATTGTTAGTTTTAGCCCAGATGTAACTTATCTAACCGCAATGCCGTGGACAGTAAAACTTCACATCGCATCAGCTTATTTTATGTTGACATTTTTCCCATACACTCGGCTTGTACACATTTTAGTTGTTCCAAATCCATATTTGTGGAGAAAACCACAAGTTGTTCGTTGGTACGGAAATTGGAAATCTAAAAGAGTTTTATAATTTATTTTATTAATTGAGGCGAACTTATGATGATGTTTGAAAAAGCAAGAACATTTTTAAAAGCAGGACACGCGCCAACACTTTTTAGTGCGTTCCTATATTTTGATTTTTGTTTCGCGATTTGGGTTTTAAATGGAGCGATGGCTCCTTTTATTAGCGAACAATTTAATCTTTCTCCCGCGCAAAAAGGATTTATGATTTCAGTTCCGATTATTGCCGGAGCTTTAATGCGTTTTCCTCTTGGAGTTTTATCGCAATACATCGGAAGAAAAAATGCCGCATTAGTTGAAATGGTAATGATAGTTTTTGCAATGCTCTACGGATATTTTATGGTTGAAACATACAACGATGTTTTAATTATGGGAGTATTGCTCGGCATCGCTGGCGCAAGTTTTGGTGTTGCTCTTTCGCTTGGCTCGGGTTGGTTTCCTCCAAAGTATAAAGGACTCGCAATGGGAATCGCAGGCGCGGGAAATAGTGGAACAATTTTAGCAGTTCTGTTTGCGCCACCACTTGCAACCGCTTATGGATGGAAAGCAGTTTATGGTTTCAGCGCATTCTTTATGTTGATCCCAATTATTGTAATGATAATTTTTGCAAAAGAACCACCCGATAGAGAACATCAAACTTTTAAAGAACATATTAAATGTCTTTGGGATAAAGATGGATGGGTTTTTAATTTAGTTTATATAATTACTTTTGGCGGATTTATTGGACTGAGTAGTTTTTTACCAACATATTTTCACGATCAATTTGGAGTTACAAAAATTGAAGCAGGACAGTTAACAATGTTAGCCGCATTAATGGGAAGTGGAATTAGAGTAATTGGTGGACATGTTGCAGATAGAATGGGTGGCATTACAACATTAACACATGTAATGGGAATTATTATTTTTATGATGATAATTACTGGGTTTCAATCTAACATTGTTGCAACAACAATATTTTTTATGATTTGTTTTGCAATGCTTGGCGCAGGCAACGGTGCTTTGTTTCAACTCGTTCCACTAAGATGGCCAACCACTACCGCAATCGCAGGAAGTATGATTGGTGAAATTGGAGCGCTTGGTGGAGGATTTATTCCGAACGCAATGGGTTTATCAAAAGAATATACTGGAACATTTTTTTGGGGATTCGCAGCATTTAGTTTAATAGCAATAACTGCATTTGTTGTGCTGAGAGTTGCGCAACGCAAATGGACAAAAACTTGGGTTGATAAAGGAGGAAAAGCAAGAACTAAACCTCCAACCGAAACATGGTCAGTTGAAGGGGCAGTCGATGGCACGAAAAAATATTTCCAATCATTTATTTATCCGATTGGTAACTCCGAGTTAGCAGAAAAAACAAGAGTGCTTGCCGCAAATTTATGTAAATCAAGCGGAGCAAAACTTGTGTTGCTTTATGTTGAAGGTCGATGGCATAGCTCTGAAAATGTTGTAACCGACTCAAAAGAATGGATGCAAATTAGAGATACTTGGGTTAGCGAAGGGAAAAAAATTCTTGAAGACGAATCTCAAAAATTACAAGCGATGAATCTAAAAGGAATTGAAATAGAAATCAGACATGGAGAAATTGCTGAGGAAATAGTTGCCGCGGCAGAAGAAAGAAATGCTGATATGATTATTTTAGCAAGTCATCAAACATCTCCAATTGGTAGTTTACTAATGGGAAGCCGAACCTATAATATTTTCAAAAAGGCAAAGTGCCCTATTTTAAGAATTGTTAGATAAAGAAAAGGAAAATAAAATGACAAAATGGTTAGAATATTGGAATCCCGAAGATGAACAATTTTGGGAATCAACGGGTAAAAAAATTGGTTGGAAAACTTTATGGATTACAACATTAACTCTTGTGCTTTCTTTCGCAACTTGGTTTATGATGAGTGCAATTGTTGTAAAACTTCCCGGCATAGGATTTAAATTTACAACGATGCAATTATTTTGGTTAGCCGCAATCCCGGGTTTAGCAGGTGGAACTTTTCGAATAATTCATACTTTTTTAATTCCTATTTATGGAACAAGAAATGTAATTACAATTTCTACTTTCATAAAATTAATTCCTGTAATTGGAATTGGATTAGCTGTAATGGATCCCAGTACACCATTTTGGGTTTTTATGATTTTAGCTTTCACAGCAGGTTTTGGCGGCGGAGATTTTTCATCGTACATGCCGAGCACAAGATTTTTCTTTCCAAAAAAATTACAAGGCACAGCACTTGGCATTCAAGCAGGCATTGGAAATTTTGGAGTGAGTTTAGTGCAATTTGTAACGCCGTGGATAATTTCTTTTGCCGCACTCGGAGCAATTGTTGGCGCACCTCAAACATTTGTTAAAGGCGAAGTAACAAAAACAATTTGGTTGCAAAATGCGGCATTCTGGTATGTGCCATTTTTAATTTTATTTACAATCGTTGCATGGTTCGGATTAAAAAGCATTCCAATCAAAGCAACATTTAAAGAGCAACTTGATATTTTTAAAAATAAACATACTTGGTTTTGCACAATAACTTATGTTATGACATTCGGAAGTTTTTCCGGTTTTTCTGCCGCATTTCCACTTTTGATTAAAACAGTTTATGGAAATTTTCCAGATGCACCCGATCCACTTAAATATGCGTTTTATGGTCCACTGATTGGTTCGGTATTGCGAGTAATTTTCGGACCAATTTCAGATAAAATTGGAGGAGGAATTTTAACCCACCTTGCAGGAATTGGATTAATGATTACATCGTTAATTATTGTTTTTGGCGGATATTTAACACCAACCTCGATGGATGCCTTCCCATATTTTGTTGGATTAATGCTAACAATGTTTTTCTTTTCCGGGATTGGAAACGCATCAACATTCAGGCAGTATCCATTAATTTTTGCAAGCAACCCAAGACAAGGTGCTGGAGTTTTAGGTTGGACTGGTGCAGTTGCGGCTTACGGTCCATTTATTTTTTCACTTTTAATAGGATTAACCATCACATCATTTGGAAATGCAAACTCATTTTTCATCGGAGTTACGATATTTTATTTTGTAGCTACTGCAATTAATTGGTGGTATTACACACGCAAAAACGCAGAGTGCCCTTGCTAAAACAGGAAACAAAATGAATAGCAGAATAACAACTATTTTTTTATCTGTCGGATTGTTATTAACACTTTGGGTTTTTCTTTTTTCTTTTACAGATCAAATAAAATTACCTGGCGATAACACAGGATTCGAGCCACCGCAACCAATAAATTATTCTCATAGGTTGCATGCTGGCGAGATGAGAATTGTTTGTCAGCATTGCCACACTGGAGCAGAAGTTGGAAAGCATGCCGCGATTCCATCTGCATCAACTTGTATGAATTGCCATAAAAATGTTACAGCTCCATTTTTAGAAGTTAAGCAAGAGCAAACAAGCGCTGATATGGAAAAACGACAACCGAAATTAATTGTATCGACTGAATTAAAAAAATTATATGACGCGGTTGGATTTAATCCCGACTCAAATAAATATTTAAATAAATCAAAACCAATTGCTTGGGCAAGAGTTCACTCACTTGCAGATTTTGTTTACTTCAACCATAGCGCGCATGTTAATAGTGGAGTTGATTGTCAAACATGTCACGGACCAGTTGAAACAATGGAGAGAGTTCGGCAAGTAAAAGATTTTACAATGGGATATTGTGTGAACTGTCATCGAACATCAAATTTAAGCGGAGTGAATGGAAAAAATGTTCACGCGCCGACTGATTGTAGCGGTTGTCATTATTAATTTTTGAAATGAAAATGAAACAAAACGAAGAAAAAAACTTTACAAACGAAACACCACGAATGCATTTTGATCGTCGATCATTTTTAAAATTAAGTGGATTTGGTTTAACCGGAGCAATTTTATCAAGTTGCAGTGGCGGAAAAGTTGACAAAGCAATTCCACTTTTAATCAAACCGGAAGAAATTACCCCCGGCGTTTCAAATTGGTACGCATCAACTTGTCACGGTTGCACGGCAAACTGCGGAGTTACAGTTAAAAGTCGCGACGGAAGACCAATAAAAATTGAGGGGAATAAACTTCATCCAGTTTCAAAAGGAGGAGTTTGCGCAGTTGGTCACGCGCAGATTTTAAGTCTGTACGATTCGCATCGCTTAAAAGGTGCTTTAAACAATGGCGATTTAACATCGTGGGAGAATTTAGATACTACGATAAAAAATAAATTAGAAGATATAAAAGATAAAAAAATTTATTTTTTAAGTGGAACAATTGCAAGTCCGACAACTCGCAACACGATAAATAATTTTTTAAAACAATTTCCAAATTCAAAACTTGTTGAGTACGATGCAATGAGCGTTTCGGCAATACTTGATGCGCACAAGGAAAATTTTGGCGCGAGAGTTTTACCACGATATAAATTTGAGAAAGCAGAAGTTGTTGTTAGCATTGATGCAGATTTTTTAGGATCGTGGATTTCGCCAATTGAATTTACAGCAGGTTACACTTCGCTTCGGTCGCTGGAAAATAATCCAAATCAATTTTCGTATCATGTTCAATTTGAATCTCGACTTTCTCTTACAGGAAGTAATGCAGATAAAAGAATTTCGGTTGCGCCGCAAGAGTACGAAGAAATCCTAACTTCGATTTTAGAAAATATTCAAACAAACAAAAAACAAAAAAATAAATTTATAAATTCTCTTGCCGAAAAACTTAAAGAGCACAAAGGGAAATCGCTTGTAGTTTGTGGAGTTAACGATTTACGATTACAACTTTTAACAAATTCGATAAATTATATTTTAGGAAACTACGGAGCAACAATTGACATCGCATCTCCATCGAAACAATTAAATGGAAGCGACGAAGATTTAGAAATTTTAAAAAATGATGTTGCAAACAAAAATGTTGGTGCAATATTTATTGCAAACTCAAACCCAGTTTATGATTTTGAAAATGGAAATGAATTTGGAAAGCAATTAAAAAATATTCCGCTTGTTGTAAGTTTTGCATCGTACAACGACGAGACTGCAGAATTTTCAAATTATGTTTGCCCAACACCTCATGGGCTTGAAAGTTGGAACGACTCCCAAATTGTTGATGGAGTATTTACAATCACTCAGCCACTAATTAATCCGCAAGATGATACTCGAACAATAATTGAATCATTAAACTCTTGGACAAATAAAAAAGAAACATCGTACGATTCAATCAAAAATTATTGGAAGTCGGAAATTTATTCTAAAACTTCAACAGCACCAACTTTTGAAAAATTTTGGAATAAAACAGTCCACGATGGATTTGCAGAAATAAAAAATAATAATTCTGTTCGTAATTTTACAAACTCAAATCCTCCGCAAAAAAAATCTATCAAAAATATAAATGGCGAATTTGCATTAGTGTTGTACGAAAAAATTTCAATCCGAAATGGGCAAAACGCATTAAATCCGTGGTTGCAAGAATTGCAAGATCCGATTACAAAAATTTCATGGGACAATTACGCATCAATATCAAGAAAAACCGCAGAAACATTAGACATTAACGAGGAAGATGTTTTGCTGATTGAAAATGGAAATTTACAAATCGAACTTCCTGCGCACATTCAAATCGGCCAAAATGAAAATACAATTGCGATTGCAGTCGGTTATGGCAGAAAAGGGACTAACCGATTTACAGATATTGGACCGGAATGGTTTCAATCGGTAAAGACAGTTGAGAAAAATGAATTTGTTGGGAAAAATATTTTTCCATTTTTGAAAACTGAATTTGTAAAAATTTCAAAAACTGGCAAGACGCGAACGCTTGCAAACTCACAGGAATATAATTCACTTCAATTGCCAAAAGAACTTGGTTATAAAAAAGAAGAGAGAGCAATTTTTCAAAAAACAAGTTTTGATGAATATAAAAAAGATCAATCATCGGGAAGTATTCATCATGGCGAGTTGTTGTCGCTTTGGACTGAAACTCCGCGAGGTTCGGATATTCATTGGGGACTCTCAATTGATTTAACAAAATGTATTGGTTGCTCGGCTTGCATTGTAAGTTGCCAAGCAGAAAATAATATCCCTGTTGTTGGAAAAGATGAAATGCATCGCGATAGAGATTTGCATTGGATTAGAATTGACAGATACTACAACGAATACGAAAACGAACTCGATGTACTTTTTCAACCAATGCTGTGTCAACATTGCGGAAATGCTCCGTGCGAAACTGTTTGCCCGGTGTTGGCAACAGTTCACAGCGAAGAGGGATTAAATCAACAAGCTTACAATAGATGTGTTGGAACTCGTTATTGTGCAAACAATTGTCCTTACAAAGTGAGAAGATTTAATTGGTTTGAATATGAACACAACGATGACAGAGAAAAATTAGTTTTGAATCCCGATGTAACAGTGCGAGAGCGCGGAGTGATTGAAAAATGTTCGATGTGCATTCAAAGAATTCAGGAAATAAAAATTTTAGCAAAAAAAGAGGGAAGAAAAATTAGCGATGGAGAAATCGAACCAGCATGCGCGCAATCTTGTCCATCGCAAGCATTTGTTTTTGGAAATTTGAAGGATGAAAAAAGTAAAATTTCAAAACTCTCAAAAGAAAAACGAGCCTATCATGTGCTTGAGGAAATCGGCGTGAAGCCATCTTTAACATATTTAACAAGAGTAAAAAATCGAGAAAAAGAAACCACTCAACATGGATAATAAATATTCAATTTTAAGAGAGCCACTTGTACTTGGCAATAAATCAATTGCCGAAGTAACTAACGACATCGCCAAACCGCTCGAAAAAAAATCATCAAAACTTTGGTGGATTTGTTTTTTAACTTCACTTTTAATTTTGTCAATCGGCATGGTTGCCGTTACGCATCAAATATCAACGGGGCTCGGAACATGGGGACTAAACAACACAATTGGTTGGGCGTTTGATATTACAACATTTGTTTTTTGGATTGGAATTGGACACGCAGGTACATTGATTTCAGCAATTTTATTTTTGTTTCGACAAAAATGGCGAACAAGCGTAAACCGTTCGGCTGAAGCGATGACAATTTTTGCTGTGATTTGCGCTGGTGCTTATATTTTGATTCACATGGGAAGAACATATTTTGGATATTGGCTAATTCCATATCCAAACACACGAGGACCACTTTGGGTAAATTTTCGTTCGCCACTTGTGTGGGATTTATTTGCTATCAGCACTTATCTTTTCACCTCACTTATTTTTTGGTATGTCGGGCTAATCCCAGATTTAGCAACTTTGCGAGATAGAACAACTTCAAAAATTAAAAAGGGATTTTATAAATTTTTTGCGCTTGGATGGACTGGCTCAAATAAAACATGGCACAGATACGAAACTGTTTACGGACTTTTAGCAGGACTTGCAACACCACTTGTAGTTTCTGTTCATACAATTGTTAGTTGGGATTTTGCTACATCAATTATTCCGGGATGGCACACAACAATTTTTCCACCATACTTTGTTGCGGGGGCAGTATTTTCCGGTTTTGCAATGGTGTTGACACTAATGTTGGTTGTGAGAAAAGTTTTACATTTTGAAGATTACATTACACTTCATCATGTAGAAAATATGTGCAAAATAATTATTTTAACCGGTGGAATAGTTGGACTTGCCTACGCAACAGAATTTTTTATTGCAATGTACTCTGGCAACGAATATGAAAGTTTCACTTTTATAAATAGAGCGCTTGGACCGATGAGTTGGGCTTATTGGATAATGGTAACTTGTAACATAGTTGCGCCGCAATTTTTTTGGATAAAAAAAATCAGACGAAATGTAGTTGCGGTATTTATTATTTCGATTTTTATAAATATCGGAATGTGGTTTGAGAGATTTGTTATTATCGTTTCAAGTTTAACAAGAGATTATTTGCCGTCAAGTTGGTCAAGTTATTCGCCAACAATAATTGAGATTGCAACTTTAATCGGAAGCTTCGGATTATTTTTCACACTCTTTTTTCTCTTCGCAAGATTTTTACCGATGATTTCAATTGGGGAAGTGAAAGCAGTTTTGAGTTACGGAAAAAATGGAGAACAGAAATGAATAAGCGACTTGTTGTAACTTATTTCAACAACGAAAAAGATTTATTGCACGCAACATCGTTTGCAAAAAAAAATAAATACGAAATTCAAGATGTCTTCACTCCGTATGCTGTTCACGGACTCGATGATGCGATGGGACTAAAAACCTCAAAACTTGGGATAGTTTGTTTTGTGCTTGGCATAACTGGCGCAATTGCAAAACTTTGGTATCAAATTTGGACATCGGCAACGGATTGGCCTATAAATGTTGGGGGAAAACCGCTAAACTCTTTCCCAGCGTTTATACCAGTTACTTTTGAAGTAACGGTGCTTTTTGCCGGGATTGGCACGACAATTTATTTTTTACTATCCGACTCGCGCAGATGGAAAAAAAAGATTCGTCCAAATTATAAAACAGTTACAGATTCAGAATTTGCTTTAGTGATTGTTCCGAACAATGCGGTTTACGATTTTAGCGAAACAAAAAATAGATTCAAACAATTTAATTATTTGAGAATGGAAGAAATTATTGAGAAAGTGAACAATGAAAAAGATTAACATCGCATTATTATTTACACTACTCTTTTTTATTGTTGTAATATTTATGATACGCAGAAATTATTTTGATAGAAATTACGAAGTTCTACCAAGTATGATTTTTTCCGTTGCATATAATTCGCAATCTGAAAATCCAAATTTTAAAGATGGCTCAACATCGCGTTCGGTAATTGCTGGAACAATTGCAAGAAACATGATGCCACTTGAATTTAATGCAACAGCCGAAGATGCAATTCGCGCAGGAAAAGAATTAACAAATCCTTTTAGTGCAAGCGAAGATATTTTAACCCGTGGCGCTGTTGCGTTCGGAACTTTTTGTCAACCTTGCCACGGAGCAGTTGGCCAAGGAGATGGAATTGTAGCTCAAAGAGGTTTTCCACCGCCACCATCGCTAATGGCAGATAGAGCATTAGCAATGAAAGATGGACAAATTTTTCACATCCAAACTTTCGGACAAAATAATATGCCATCAATGGCATCGCAAATTTCAAAAGAAGATAGATGGAAAGTAGTTCATTACATTCGTCAATTACAATCACAAAAAAAATAAATATGATACAAGAAAATATTCGTACATATCAAATTTCAAAAAAATCCGAAAGAGAACTTTTAATTGCTTCTGCAATTGGCGCAATCATCACAATTTTGGGAATAGTATTTGATGCGCATGGTACTTATCCGCAAATTTTACTTGCGATGAATTACATAATCGGCCTCTCCACAGGTGCGGTTGCATTTCTTGCGATGCTTTATCTTTCAAACGCAGGTTGGGGTGCGGCAATAAAAAGAATCCCAGAAGCGATGACAGGCGGAATGTTAATTGGGGTAGTACTTTTAATTTTTGTTTTTTTTGGAATGCATCATTTGTACGAATGGACGCACGAAAATGTTGTTGCAGTCGATCAACTTTTACAGAAAAAAACTTGGTGGCTAAACAAAAATTTTTTCATTTTTAGAAGTCTCTTTTATATTTTTATTTGGTATTTGCTTGCCCGCGCAATTGTTCGAAACTCAATCAAACAAGATGAAGATGGAAATTTAAATTACACATTTAAAAATCGCCGTCTTTCGGTAGCATTTGCGGTCGTTTTTGCGTTAACTGGTTCGCTCGCCTCGTTCGATTGGTTGATGTCGCTCGAGCCACATTGGTACAGCACAATTTTTGGTCTTTACAATTTAACTGGCACGCTTGTCAGCGCGTTATCGGCAATTTTAATTTTTACAATTTTATTGCGACGAAGTGGAGTTTTAGATGGATTGGTGCACAAAAATCATCTGCACGATTTAGCAAAATTAATTTTTGCGTTTTCTACTTTTTGGGCGTATTTGTTTTTCTGTCAGTACTTGTTGATTTGGTATGCAAACATTCCCGAAGAGGTTGGCTATTTAATAAAAAGAGAAGCAGGAAGTTGGGGAATTTTTACAATTATGAATTTACTTTTTAATTGGGTGATTCCATTTTTTGTACTGTTGCCCAAAGCGATGAAAAAAAACGAAGGAGTACTTTTAAGGATTGCAACAATATTATTAATTGGAAGATGGATTGATTTATTTTGGATGATTGCTCCGCCATTTATGCCAAACTCGCCACTGATTTCGATTTGGAGTGTTGGACCAATATTATTTGCGATACCATTATTTTTTGTTTTGACATTTAGAGCGATTTCAAAAAATAATTTAATACCAAAAAATGATCCGATGTTGATTGAAAGTGTTTCGCATTAGTTAAAGATTTAGATATTAGTTCTTTTAAAAATTTTACTCCGATTTATTTTGCCTAAAGCAATTATGCAATGGCAATTTAAACGATGAGTTTTATAACTCGTCTTTAGTTTTTTAAAGACAACTGTAAAATTGGAAACGATTTTGCATCCCTACTTTTGGAAAGGAGTGTTTAAGGCAACTTTAAGTTGTG
>ERZ1292623.666-Hain-H51-01um-R1-666-length-35582-cov-21_pt1 | contig 35582 bp, 58 predicted proteins | sample MGYA00564398_ERZ1292623 | MGnify/ENA primary metagenome ERZ1292623 (study PRJEB36523, sample SAMEA6512633) | groundwater metagenome | collected 2019-01-07 | study: AquaDiva: Metagenomics assemblies of 32 groundwater samples
TTTTGCCAATTTTGCTGCTGTTGAATCAGAAGTTTGTTTCTTTTCATATCTTAAAGCTCCGCAAAAGATTATATCATGTTTTAATAAAAGATTTCTTATTTCTTTTATTTCATGAGGGATACCTTGATTCGCATCTTTCCCAAAAAAATAACTCATAAATCTGGCATTTATCCTTGTAATTGATATTCCCAAAAGATTTTGAAAATATTCTTTCTCTTTTATTTGTTGATTATTTAATCCATTAATATAAGTTCTTGCAGGATATCCTCCTCCACAAACTATAATAAATTTATACTTTCTCTTATTTTTTATAATTATCTCTCTAAATCTTTCTAGAAATTTTACATTTATATTATTGGGGATTATTAAACTGCCTCCCAAAGAAATCACAATTACTTTTTTCATATGAACCTTTAATGAATAAAAGCTATTTATTATTTAAAGGTTACTTTACAATGTATCATATGAAGTATAATAATCATTTTTAAATCGATATATTATTTAACTTTATGAGTTATAATTTAGGGCTTAATAGTAAAGATAGAAATAAAGCCCTATGTGATTATTTATGTCAGAGACTTGGTGAATATAAGAAAATTGGTGGAGAAAGATTTTTAGAGATAAACTTCAGTGAAAATGAATTAATGCTTTCTACTCCATCTAAAAATCATATAGATATTATCCCAGAATTTTATAAAGGATACTTATCAGATGCTGATGCTTTGGTTGTTAATATAACTACAAGCTCTAATGATGATAAACTAATAAGATACCTAAAAGAATATGTAGAGAATGATTCAATTTTTGCTAAAGGAAAGCCATTGTATAGTGAGAGAAGAGAAAAAGAACTTCCAAAATGGCAAGAAACATTAGAAAGAATCTCTGCAAGTAAAGAGAGTAAATTAATATCTATAATAAAAGATGAAACTGTAAGCACATCAAGATTAAAAAATACTTTTTTTGAGTATATGGTCAGGCCTTTGTTATTTTTTCTTATTCATGAAAAGAAATTATTTATACAGTAAATAATTTATTATCTTTAACTTTGTATATTTTAAGTCTAGCACCGGCGTCAAGCCATCCATGAGCATAGTTAAGAGCTCCATACGCTAAAACATAATCTTTATTTTTTTTAAAATAAACTGAATCAGAAAGATATGCCTCAACCATAATAAAAATTTCTTTTGCTTCCTTTAATTTACTTTTAATAACCGATATTTTTGCTATATTAAAAGCTTTATTAGTTATATTATAATATTTATCTAATTTTTGTTTTGTAATTCTATTGTTCATATTAATTTATGCAATAATCCATTTAAATATATTTCAGTCAGTATATTTCAATATAAAGAAAGTAAAATAAAGATTTGAAAATTATTTTTGTAAGGTTTATATCTTATCACCTAAATTGTTTAAATAGTCAGAATATTGAAGAAAGTAGGAAAAAGGGGATTGGGAGAAGAAATTCTCCCTCCTTTTTTATTCATAGTTTTAAATTTTATTTATTATTTTTATGAAATCAATTATAAATTAGATAGATGCATATGATCGACCTTAGCTTAAAATTAAATTAATCAAATAAAAATTATTCAAAATAGTTTATTGAGTCATCTATTTCACTAACTATTTGATCTGTGGTATCAACTGCCCCAAAACCTTCACTATCAACTGTAATTACTTCTTTATTATCTTCGCTAATAGTATCTTTCTTATTAGTATTATTAATAAAAATATAAGCAATAACTAAAATTATTAATAATAAGATTACTAAAATAGTTATTAGATTTTTATTATTTTTATTCATTTTCTATGTTTGATTTTACTCCTTTAATTAAATTTTTTAATTCTGAAAATTTAGGTTTTATTTCATTTTTAGGTTTTCCAGCAAGTATATCTTCTTTTATTTCTGTTATCTTTTCAATAATTTTAGAGCCTGCTTCTGCATCCATCTTATCATTTTTTATGGCCTCTTCTATTTTTTGTTGTATATCATATAATAATAATATAGCATAATCTCTCGCTTTTTTATTTTTCTCATTTTTTTCATCTTTTAAACTTGCCTTGGCAAAATTAGCTAATCTCTTAAAACATTTATTTTTCTCTATACTTTTCTTTTCATAACAAGCTTTTGACTTTTGATAAAAAGAAACACATTTTCCCCTATTTTCAAAATCTAAATTTCTGCATGATTCTGGAATTTTATTATAAGGGGCTTCAAAATCTTCTTTATTTTCTTTTATATATTGCAATCTGCATTTTATTCTCTCTTCTCTATTTTTTATATCTTCACAAACTTCTCTTGCAGCTTTTTTTTCTTGGTAAGTTCTATCTTTTTTATCATCTATTCTAAAATTTTTGTCTTCAATTTTTTCAGAACCACTTGAACCTATAGCAAATACAGAAATAACCATTAATAAAATTGATAGCATTCCAAAAAAATACAAAACTTTTTTCATCTTTTAAGGAATATTTTAGTATATTTAAATGTTATTGATATTAATTAAATTATATGGATTAATTTTATTTATTATGAATCTTGATCTAGAACTAGAAGATATAGCAGAAATTGTTATAGAGCCTAAAGAAGCTTTTAAAATCCCCCCCATTATAGGTATTCTGGCAGAGTCTGAGAAATAATTAATAATATTATTTATTTCTTCTTCATTAAAAATTATCTTCGTCAGATTTATTTTATTTCTTACTTTTACTATAATATTTTTCTCAGCTCCAGGACATTCTATCATCTGAACATTTTTATCATTTATTAGCCTATTTAGTTCATTGATAAGTTCATTTGTAATTCTAGTTTTATTTGGATGATTCTGATAATCTTTATTTAAATATTTAGATATAGGAATTATTTTTGGAGGAATTTTTCTTACAATAGATGGTTTATATTCTCTAACTTCTATAATTGGTTTAGATTTTTGAAACTCATTTCTGAATATTATATTGCTTACAGGGGCTAAGCTTTTTTCTGGTTCTTTTAGAAGTTTTCTTTTTATCCTTTCTACTTTTATTAAATGTCTTAATCTCTCATCTTCAGTAGAATGCAAGACTAAATCTCCTGTAAACTCCTGCAGAAATAATATTCTTTTTATATCTGAAAGTTGATTTAATGACATATTTATATTCTAAAATTTTCTAATTTGTTGATTAATCCTCGGAGATAATGAAGAGTCTGTAGTCCTATTTCTAACTCTTTCTTCCATCATCATTATTGCTTTAGACATTGTTTTATTTTGGTCTAAAAGATTATCAAGTTTTTTTAGAAATTCTTCATCGATTCCAGTATTTTTTATTGGTTTATCTGCAAAACTCTTAGCTGATAATTCAAATAGTTCTAAAAGTCTAGAAATATTATTAGATAATTCATCAAATTTTATAGTTAAATTAGTTAAGACTTTTTGAAGCTCTACAAAATTTCCAAGCAAAGCATTTTCTACCTCATCTTTTTTTGATTCTTTTTTTAACATAATATATAAATATATTAGATTTATTATATTATTAAATGAATATTATTTATAAATATTAGTATTAGTGCAATAATTCTTATAAATATCAGTATTAGTGCAATAATTCTTATAAATATAAGAAAGATATTATTTTATGGTTTTAGATATAGAGAGTATAATCAATGATGAAAACGAACTTAAAAATGCCTTTGAAGAAATCTGTGAATCTATAATTATTCTAATGCAAGTTACCCTTCATGTTAATAATCCTGAAGAATATAAAGGAAGAATTTTTTCTAAAGAAGATGGAGATAAAATTATAATAGCATATTTAGAAAAAGTCAGCCATCCAAAAAATATATCTAACGCTAATAGAACAAGAGGTAAATGGGATATACATTATCCTGAAATATATAGTGAAGTTTATTCTGCAATAGAAATATAGTTATCTTTAAATTTGTTTATTTCTTTAATAATTATGGTTTCATTTAAAGAAGCAATTATTTTAAGTATTATACAAGGGGTTACTGAATGGTTTCCTATAAGCAGTTCTGGACATCTTGCAATTGCTCAGAATTTTTTCGGATTTCAAAATTTAAGTTATGATATATTTTTGCATCTTGCCAGTTTATTTGCAATCCTATTTTTATTTAAAAGAGAGATATTAAAAATAATGAGTTTTAATAAAGAAAGTTTGGATTATATTATTTTAATAATTATTGGGGTAATTCCTGCAGGAATTATTGGTTTTTATTTTTCAGATTTTTTTGAGATATTTTTTTATAATACGAATTATTTGGGAATATTTTTTATTTTTTCTGGAATAGTTGTTTATTCTACAAAATTTATTCATGAAAATAAAAGTAATATTAATAAGTTGGATGCTTTTTTTATAGGAATTTTACAAGTTATTGCTATTATGCCTGGAATTTCTAGAAGCGGGATGACTATAAGTGCTAGTTTATTTAGAGGAATAAGCAAAAATTCGGCAATAAAATTTTCTTTTCTTATGTCAATTCCTTTAATTTTAGGAGCCAGTGTTTTAAAATCAAAAGAACTTTTATTAAATGATATTAGTTTGAATATTTTAGTTGCAAGTTTTATTACAACTTTTTTAGTCAGTATATTTACAATAAAAATATTAATCAAAATAATAAGTAACAATAAATTTTACTTATTTGGGATTTATAATATACTGTTGGGAGTTGTAATTTTAGGAAGGGATTTGATTCTATGAGTTTTTACATTATAATAAAAAGAATATTAATTACTTGTTATCAAAGGGCTCGTATATTCAGATTTTTTTAATGGTGGTAATACTTGATTTATTTCTTTTTTTCCAGACTTTAGAATTAACATTATATACCAAACGTTTCTAAAATCTTTGTATTCAAGTCCAGCATTAGATAAATTCATAAGAAATTCCTTATTTATTTCTTTATTAAATATATTCAAAAATTCACTTGCATAAAATAATTCAACACCAATGACTCTACCTTCTTTAGTTAAATCTAAAACAATATCCTCTGAAAATTCCACACTTTCCTCAACTTTTTCATTTGCACTACTAATATAAAAAATATCATTTTCTTTGTCATAATGAAATTTATAATCCATTTTATTATTAGTGAATTCTAACTTATAAACTTTCTCTTATATTTTTTTAAAGTCTTTTTCCCTACTGGAAATATAGTAATAATCACAATCTTATCTTGAAAAGTTATTGCGTAAATTCTGCCTTTTCTATTGCTATAAATATAATATAATATGTATCTAATCTCACCGCTTCTCTCTTGTTTACTACAAAATATTAATCCATTTAAATCAATTAATTCTTTCTCTATATTTTCTTTAGTATCATTAATTCTTTCAAGTAATATATCAATAGGTTTTGCATATCTAAATCCCCTATCTTTAAATTTCTCAATTAATTCTTTTAATTCTTCTGAATAATCTTTAGTCACAATATGGATATTGGTGAAAAGTTTTTATATCTTTTTATTTCTTAAACTTTATTGTAATAAAATGGGCCTGAGGGGAATCAAACCCCCAACAACGGTTCTGGAGACCGGTATGATATCATTTCACCACAGACCCTTAAAAATTATAAATAATCGGTGTTTTAAAGTCTTTCTACATTTTGCTTAGTAATTCAACTTCTTTTTCACTTATAGAACATCCTTTAAATTTTAGCCCATAAATTACTGCTTCATATAATTTAGGATTTTTTAAAGTAAAAAGATTTTTTTTATTAATTATATAAGCTAGTTCTGTTGAACGAATTATTTTAAATCCCTTAAACAAATTGTAATTGTTTGTATTCGCTTTAATCTTTGTATGAAGTTTTTTTTCCATTAAGATTTTTAAGTTTTCTGGTTTTTCACATATCATTCTTGTAGTTCTTTCATCTATAACTATTGGAATATCTCTTCCAATTTTTTTCTTCATTATAGTTGAAAGAGCTAAAGCAGCACATTCCCCCTTATCTAATAAATGAATCTCTTTATTTTTTGCCTTGAACATATTATTTGCTGTTTCCATGTAATTTTCTCTTAATTTTCTTAATTCATCTACATCTTCTTTTGTTAAATCAGCTAATTTTATAATTCCTTTTTTATAAATTTCTTCGAGTCTTATAGCTCCAAGTTCAAATTGTTTTATTTTTAATGGTGTATCTATTATTTCTTCTTTCACTTCTTTTGTTATTAAAAATTCCCCATCAAAATTATCTTTTAGTTTTTCTAAAGAATCTAAGATACCATTCATTGAAAAATTAATTAAAGGACCAGAATCAAATACTAGATATTTCATTTTGTAACTTTTCCCCATAGTTTATTTTATTTATTGGTTTTAATAATCCAATTTTCATTAAATAAACCCTAGCCTTTTTTTTAAAATTTTTTCTAAACATACTTTTAAAAAGTGAATTACTAGCAATTATCTGACTCTCAATTAAATCCTTTTGCTGTCTAAAATATGAATTATTTTTACTCATTTTTTCAGCATAAAATTCTACATAGTCTATATTATTTACAGGAATTTTCCTAATTATTATTTCTGACATTTTCATCTCCCTCTATAATTAATTTATATTCTTTAAATTTCTCTTCTTTAAGTATTTTTTCGAAGAAAGATCTTAGATGTTTTGCATCTAGTATATCTTTATCTCCAGCTAATATAATCTCTTTGTAGATTATTTCAAATTCCAGAGGAGGAATATTAAATTCAAAGTCTTTTATTTTTATTTTTTGAGGATGATTAAATTCAAAAGATTTTGACTTTCTTTTTTTGTCTATTGGAACAAATTCTATATTTGGAAATATCTCATTTTTTTTTGCAAATCTTATGTTGCTAAAATCTTCTAAATAAGTATATGCTTCCTCATAATTATCTGATTGATAACACCAAAAATTATTTTTTGTTAAATCGTTAAAAAGTTGTTTAAATCTCTCTTTTTCCATAATAGGAATTAATATATCAACGTCCTCGGTAGCTCTGGTCCTGCCAGTTGAAATACTTACATATCCGCTAACTACTAGATAATCAGAATGCTCTTTTAATATTGATATAAAATCTTTGACAAATAGATCTAATTTTGTTAAATCTCTATTAATTACAATTAAATCTCCATCAACATAATATCCGTTAGCGGATTTCATTTTGTAATTTTATTTAAAAATTTCCTCTGCTATTTTTATTCTATCATTTAAAGACATGGTTACTCCCAAATTTATATCTCCTACATTTGTATTGCCGGAATAATCTGCTAATTCCCATAAACTTATTCCAAGAATTTTGGCAGTTTTCCCCATAGAAATTCCATGCTCATATATCTTTGAAGCTTTATTTATTTTTGTTTTATTAAAAACATCTTGTATATTTTTCTTTAGATTTCCAGAAAGATTTTGTATAATTCTGCTGTTTTTTTCTATTTCTTCATGAAATTTATTATGGTCATTTTTTTCTAAAGCAAATATCATATTTTTAATTGTTGCTAAATAATTCCTATAAAATTCATCCCAATTTTTTTCTTTTTTATAATCATCTCTTTCTATCATCTTTGATAAAGAATATAATATTACCGCAGTAGAAATAACATCTGCATCTTGATTTATTGAGGAATGATGTACAAATTGGTTACTAAGTTCTTTAATTTTAAAATAATTTTTATCTTGAATAGCTTCTCTCGCCAGTCTTAAAATATTAAGAATATGCTCTTTCTCTTCCATATTTTTTAATTAAGACAAATAATTATATAAATGTTCTTGTAATTAAGAGTTTATGAAAATAATATTAGATACTAATTTTTTAATTTATTGTGCAAGAGAAAAATTAGATTATGTTGAAGAGATTGATAATATGATTAATGAACATTATGAATTAGTTGTTCCAAAACAGGTTATTGAAGAATTAGAAAAATTAAAGATTAAAACCAAAAAAGGTAAAGATAAAGATGCCTGTGATTTGGCATTGAAAATTTTAAAAAATAATAATACAAAAATTATTAATCCTATTGGCAGAAATGTAGATAATGCTATTATAAATTTATCAAAAGAAAATGAAAAAAATATTGTTTGCACTTTAGATAGAGAAATGAGATGGGAATTAGGAAGAGTAATCTTAATTAATAAAGGCAGAAAATTAATCCTAACTAGATAATGAGAATAGTTAAATAGTAGATATTTTTTAGTTTATTATGAAGATTAATATTTCTTCTTTAGATACTGTTTATGGTATTTTAAGTAGTATAGAAAATTCTAATTATCAAGATAGTGAGGATTATGAAAATGATGAGGGGATTAAAAAAGGAATAATATTTAATTTTAGATATAGTCCTGCATTATTAAAAACTCCTTTAGCAAGTGCTTCTATTTACTTTAAAAAATTTCCTGGATTATATTCTGCCGTTTTGCTATTAGGTTCTCTAGAAAAAAATACTTTCTTAACTGGAAGAAAAAATTTTATAAAAAAAATTGAAAAAAAAGGGTATATTTTTATGCCTTTGAATAAACTAGAAGATAATTATGAAGGATATGTAGATTTTAAAGAACATAAAAAAATGGATGATGGAGCTAAATTTGTGATAAGAGAATTTAATAATGAAAGTTCATTAATAGGAATATGTATTGGGACTTATGGTTCATTGCCAGCTTATTTTCCAAAAGAAGAGATAGAATTTACTAGATCAATAAAATCTTTGGAAACATTAGCTAATTTATTAATAGAAAATATTTATGATTTGAATCTTGATATATCAAACTCTGAATTTCCTGAACAAGCGTATTTGAGTTTTTAATTTATCAAATAGTGTTGGCAAGCTTTAAAAACCTACTCTTTTTAATATTTGTAACATGTTCTATATAGTTGATGTTGAAGATTATGTGCGTGTGGAACCAAAACTTTTTGGACTTAAAACTAGTGATGCTGTTGCGAAACAACTACAAGAAATTTATTCAAATTATCATGATAAAGAAATTGGAGAAGTTATAGGAATAATTTCTGTAATGGAAGTTGGAAATGGAGTTATTATTCCTGGAGATGGTGCTGCTTATTATAATTCAAAATTTAAATTAATAGCTTGGAAACCTGAATTACAGGAGATAGTTTATGGCAGTATAGAAGAAATAACTAATTTTGGAGCCTTTGTAAATATAGGAGTTATGAATGGAGTTATTCATATAAGTCAAACTATGGATGATTATGTTACTTTTTCAAATACTGGAACTTTATTCGGAAAAGATTCAAAAAAAATATTAAAAAAGAAAGATCTTTGTTTAGCAAGAATAGTAGCAATATCTTATAAAGGAGATCAACCAAAAATAGGATTAACTATGAGACAACCTGGATTTGGAAAAATTGAATGGATTATGGATGAGAAAAAAATAAATAAGAAAAGTAAAAAAGTAAAAAAAATGGAAGTTCAAGATGGTAAAAGATAAAGCGTGCAAAAATTGCAAATTAATATATGAAGGGAATAGTTGTCCATTGTGTGGAAAAAAAGAATCCTCTGATAATTTTAAAGGAAGGGTTGAAATAATAAATGGTGAGAAATCTATCATAGCAAAAGAGTTAAAAATAAATAAAAATGGAGTTTATGCAATAAAAATATAATGGAATTAAAATATGATAAAAGAAACGAATTGATTAAAAGAAGGGAATTAGTTTTTGATTTTGAAGGTAAAGGAATTAGTTTTGATGAAGCAAGAAAAAAAGTTGCTGATAAGGTAAATAAAGAAGAAGATTTAATTGATGTCTATAAAATAATGGGAAAATTTGGCAGGCATAAATTTGAGATATTGGCTGATGTTTATGATTCTAAAAATGATTTGGAGATAATAAAAAAAATGAGAATGAGCAAGAAACAAAAAGAAAAGATAGAGGAAGCTAATAAAAATGTTAAAGAAGAAAGTACTAAAAATAGCTAGTAATGTTTGTATATAAAACAATAAAAATAAGCTCTACTTCTTGTTTTAATGATTGTTAAGGAAATTAATCCCTCTAATGAAAAGATTTACAAAGAATTTGAAGCTACTTCTTTTGAAGAGATAGACGATATCATTAAAAATTCTAGAGAAAATTATGTTTGGAAAAATATGCTAATAGAGGATAGAATAAAAATAATAAAAAACATTGTATATTTACTTGAAGAAAACAAAAGATTGTTGGCCGAAACTATGGCAAATGAAATGGGAAAAGCCATAAAATCCGGAATTCATGAAGTTGATATAATCAAAAAAAGAATTTCTGATTATTGTGATATGATTCCTAATTTTATCGAAGATGAAACTATTTTTGATAATGAAAATGAAAAAAATATAGTTGTATTTGAACCCATTGGAACCGTTGCGGTTATTACCCCTTGGAATGCTCCTGTTTTTCTGCCTTTAGCTTCTATAATTCCGGCATTAATTACCGGAAATAGTGTAATTTTCAAACCATCTAGTAATGCTATTGATACTGGAATTAAAATTTCGGAGATTGTTAATAAATTAAAAGATTTTGGATTTCCAAATAATATTTTTCAGATAATTATTCCTGGGAGAAATTCTGGAGAATATTTAGTAAAAAATAATATTGATTTAACTGTATTAGTTGGAGGATTAAAAGCTGGACAAGAGGTAATGAAAAATTCTGCGGAAAATATAAAAAAATTTATTTTAGAATTAGGAGGAAAAGATCCTGCAATAGTATTAAATGATGCCGATATAGATAATACTGCAAAACAAATAGTAAAAACTTCTACTATGTATACAGGACAAGTTTGTTTTGGAGTAGAAAGAGTATATGCTCAAGAATCAATATATGAAAATTTAGTTAATAAAATTATAGAAGAGAATAATAAAATAAAAGCTGGAAATCCCTTGGATGAAAAAACTGATATTGGACCTTTTGCTATAAAATCACAATTAGATAAAGTTTTAGACCATTTAAATGATGCAAAAAATAAAGGAGCTAAACTTTATGGAGGAGAACATTTTAAAATTGATGGAAAAGGCTATTTTATGAATCCAGGAGTTTTAATTAATGTGAATCATTCAATGAAGATAATGAAAGAAGAAACTTTTGGACCTATAACACCTATAATGAAATTTTCTAATATAGAAGAAGCTATAAATTTAGCTAATGATTCTGATATGGGATTAACTGCAAGTATCTGGACTAAAAATTTAGAGAAAGGTAAAAATATTGCCAGGAAAATTAATGCTGGAACAGTTGAAATTAATAGACATGGTTTATCAAAAGCTGGATGTCCTTGGGGAGGATATAAAAAATCTGGATTTGGAAGAATTTATTCTAAAGAAGGAATAAGAAATTTCTGTAACACTAAACATATTTGGATAATCAAAAATCAGGAAAAGACTTAAATACCTCTATTTTAATAATATTCTATGGCTGGAAATGAATCAAAAGGAAAGAAAAAAACTAAGAATAAGCCCACTTCTAAAAAATATAGTAAATATAAAATAGAAAATGATAAAATAATTAGAGAAAAATATTGTCCTAGATGCGGGCCAGGAATTTTTTTAATGAATACTACTAATAGATTATATTGTGGCAAGTGCAGGTACACTGAATTTAAATTAAAGGAAAAATAGAATGAATCCTGTTAGATTAGAAGATTTTTTGAAAATAGATTTTTTAGAAGGAACTTTAGTAGAATATAAAGATGGTTATGGATTTAATATTGAATTTAGTAGAGGAAAAATTAATAAATTTAATGTTTCAAAAACTTGGCTAGATATAGGAACTGATAATGAGAAAGCTAGATTAAAAATAACTTTAATTGGAGATTTTATTACAATTAATAAAAAAGATGAGTTTTATAATATAATTGTTCCTGTGGGTCTCTATTCAATAGCATTTAGAGGCATAGATATTCCGAGAAAATTCAACTATAAAGAATTAGTTAATTTTAATAGTAATTAATTTATAAATTATTATGACCTTTAATTTTGAGAGCACAAAAAAAGATATTTTAAACAAAAAAGACAAAAGTAATATAGGATTTATTGATAAAGATATATTAAAATTGTGTGATAAAATAAACTCTAATTCTAATTATTTTACTACTAGTAGTTGTTCTGGCAGGATAGTTCTAGTTTTAGATGGTAAAAAAAGAAAAGATATTTTTTTATTTAGAACTCATGATAAAATAAATTTTAATGAACTTAAATATAAGATATTAGAAATAAGCGAGAAATTTAAAAAAGAATTAATATATTTTAAACAAGAGCCATGTCTTATTGTAGTAAGTTGTAAAAATAAAGAGAGTCAATGGAAATTATTCAGTGAAGCTAGAAATAATGGATGGAAAAAAAGTGGTATTTTATCTCTAGATAAAAAAATTTTAGTTGAATTAATGTCTACTGAGAATATTAGTTTTCCTATTATAAAAAATAGAAGAATTTTAGTTGATGATAAATTCTTGAAAATTGTTTTAAATAAATCTAATAAAAACTTAGAAAAAGGATGGAGTAAGATAAAATATCTGGAAAAGAAGATGGATTATTTGTAAAAGCTTTCAATCTCCAGCTCTCTTTAATAATTCATCTATTTCAACTCTTTTATAGCAATATGCTAATTTATTCTCATTTGAAAAATTTTTATAAAATGTTGATGAACAATAATTATTTTTATATTTATTTAATAATAAATTTAATATTCTCTATCTTCATCATCTCTTTCATCTTCTGGTAGATCTAATAAATATTTTAAAGCACTTATATCCCCATTTAATTTTGATAAGTAGAAGTTTACAGAATAAATAAAAGATTTTGTAAATCCAGCTATTTTTTCCAGCATAGATAATTAATCTTAATTGAATTAATAAATTTATTTTACTAATTTGAAGAATATTTTAACCTCATCATTTGCTTTAACCAACCAAGAAGATTTACTTGTCTCCTTATCTTTGTCTCTAAATTTAGAAGTATCTAAAACAAAATCTGCTGAAATTGAATCTTCCTTTATTATTACTGGAAAAGTTATTTCTTTTGTTGTTCCTAAAAAAGTCAAATCTCCGATTATATTATTATCAGATAATCTTTTTGAGACAAATTTTATTGTAGGATACTTTTCAGAATTTAAAAAATCTGCTGATTTTAGATGATTCGTCAACATATTTATTTCAGTGTCTATTGAATCTGCTTGAATTGTTCCCTCAAATCCTACTATTTTTCCTTTTTCTATAAATAAGCTTCCTTCCCATTCTTTAAATTTTCCTAAATGAGATTTTCCTGGTCCAAATCCCTCAAATGAAATATGACTTTTGGTTCTATCAATTGGATCTCTAACTCCTTCGAATACTAATTGATCTGAAATCTCTTTAATAATTTTACCGCTAACATCTGCTCTTGAATCATCATCTGAAGGTTTTGTGATTCTAAAAAATAAAAATCCTAATACTGCTAATATCAAAATAATTATGATAATGTATATCTGTCCTTTTTTATTTAATACTTTTTGCATTAATTTAGTATTTAGTTTTCATTTATAAATATTTTTATTTGATTAATTATAGATTAAGAATATAAAATTATCACACATAAATTTATAAATAATTAGTACATCTCACTTTCATAATAATCAATTAATCATTGGGGTGATTAAAAGATTGTGAAGAGAGGTGATCTCTTTTTTTCTACTTGTGAGTTTGCGACTCGTATATGTATAGCATACATATTATATAAATGTTGCTATATTAATTTAGTGTAAGGAGGAAAAAATAAAATGGTACTTGATTTTGCAAAAGAGGCAATAAATAATTTAGATACTCATAGTATTAATTTTGATGACTTGAAAGCTGGTAAAGCTAACATTAAAGTTTTTGGTGTTGGTGGAGCTGGATGCAATGCTGTAACTTGGCTTTTTAATAAAGGTATAAATGGTGCAACTGTTTATGCTACTAATACAGATGCTTTACATTTAAGCATAACCAAAGCCGATGATAAAATATTATTAGGTAAGGAAATGACAAGAGGTCTTGGTGCTGGAGGTAAAGCTGAAGTTGGAAGAGAAGCTGCAAAAGAATCTATCTCTGAACTTAAAAAAGCTGTAAGCTCTTCTGATATGACTTTTATTATTGGAGGAGAGGGCGGAGGAACTGGTACGGGTGCAATGCCAGTAATAGCACAACTTGCTAAAGACACTGGGAGTGTTGTTATTGGAGTTGTTACAATGCCTTTCGAATGTGAAAGAGCTAGAATTGATAAAGCTGAATTCGGACTTCAAGAATTAAGAGATCAAGTTGATACAGCTATCGTAATTGATAATAATAGATTAGTAGACATTGCTGGACAGTTACCTATTCAACAAGCTTTTGCTGTGGCTAATGAATTAATTAGTACAATGATAAAAGGAATTGTTGAAACAATTACTCTGCCAAGTTTAATTAATCTTGATTATGCTGATGTAAGTGCTATCATGAAAAAAGGTGAAGTGGCTGTTATTGGAATTGGGGAATCTGATTCTAGTGATAGAGTAAATGAAGCTGTTAGACAAGCTCTGACACATCCATTGTTAGACGTGGATTACAGAGGTGCTAACGGAGCTTTAATCCATATTACTTGCGGTCCTGATATGAAGTTAGAGGAATTTAGTCAGATTGGTAAATTAGTTACAGAAAATATTGCAATGGAAGCTCAAGTTATTATTGGTGCAAGAATCAATAAAGAATTTGAGGGGCGTGTAAGAGTTATTACAATTATGACAGGAGTTTCAAGTCCTTATATACTTGGAAAACAAAAAGTTCAAGATTATCAAAAAATCGGAAGAAGAGACTTTGATGAGCTTGGAATAGATTATGTCCATAATTAATTAAATCTATAGAAAAATCTATATTTATTTTTACATCCATCCACTAAAAAAAGTGGATGGATTTTATTTTTTTATCAGCTAAATTTTTAAAAATAATAAATAATAGTTTTTAAATATGCTGAATTTTATATATCTTTTCTTGTAATCTTCGGAAAAGGTTTGTAGAATTTATTTCCGTAACTGCCATAGAAAATTTTATTTATAAGAGAAGGATTTTTTCTTTTCATAATTTTCCCTGAACCTTCTCCAGCAGTTATTATTAGTTCTATTTCTTTCTCCTCTGGAATATTAAAATGATTGTGTAATGTTATTTCTGAAAAAGGAGCCACTAAAGCAGATGAAATTCCTAACTCTGCAAGTTGTAATATAAAATTTTGTACAGCAAACCCTATATTCTGCTTAAGATATTTTTCTGATTTATCTCCATATAATCTTTCCATTTGAGTAGAGTCTGATATAATTATTATAATATAAGGAGCTTTAATAACGAAAGGTTGTTGACATGCTTGAGAAATCAAAGAAATAGAATCTGGATTCTCGACTATTAAATATTGAATTGGTTGCAAGTTTCCGGCCATAGGCCCATCATTAGCAGATTCTATAGCTTTTATTATAGATTCTATCCTTGGTTTTCTGTTAGTATAATCTTTAACAAAATGAGTTCTAGATAATAATTCTCTGAATTTCATAAATTATTTTAGTAAATATATTATAAAAATGTTCTTATTAATTTATTACACTATTTATTTTTATAAAATAATTTATAAAAGGATTCTAATTCGGAAAGAGAATGATACAAATGACAGTTTTTTGAATCTACTCCTCTACAAACTATGCATAATTTATCTTGGTCGTTTAGAGTTTCTCTTCTTAGAGATTTTCTATTTACTTCTAGATAATGCGCGCATCTTATTCCTAAATTCTCATTTATCATTTTAATTTTTAATTTCTTATTATTATTTTAATTTCTTATTATTGTTTTAATTTCTTATTCTTATTTTAATTTGTAAATTAAAACGTCCCTTCGTGAGTTTTAATTTCTTATTATTATTTTAATTTGTAAATTAAAACGTCCCGAGGAGGACTCGAACCTCCGACCCTACGGTTAACAGCCGTATGCTCTACCAACTGAGCTATCAGGACTCAATATTTTTAGAAAAAAACTATATTTAAAGTTATTTATTTTAAATTAAGATTTTCCTTTCTTTTGATTTTCCCATTTTTTTCTAGTCTTGAATAAACATTCCCTTGTTTGCTTCCTTGAACTAAAGAAGTAACTGATTGTAATGCTTCTTCAATTTCATCTATTGGACCGATTATTCCTATCTCGTTATTAGTAATAGAAAAATCACAATTAGTTAAATTTCGTAAAGTCTTTAAAGTTTTGCCTTTTGTTCCTATTAATCTTGCTCTAATTCTTTCTAAATCATTTCTTCTAGTTATATTCTTAATATTTATTTTTTGAATAATAAAATCTTCTTGTTTTAATTCCAAAGCTCGATCTGCAGAGAATCCTAATTTTATTCCTTCTACTACTTCAAGAGCTAAAAATTCATTCTCCGGAGTTCCATCAATAAAAAAGATCCTCCCTTTATTTGTTATTTTTACTCCTAGTTCTTTTTCAAGTTTAGTTTTAGTTCTTATAATTTCTTTAATATTCTGTACATAAATTTCTTGCATATTATTATTTGATTTTATAATCTTTAAATTTTTCTATTAAAGATTTTATTTTAGATTTAACTCATTATTAGAATTCACTCAATACTTCCTTGATAAATCCTTTCTTTTTTAGCCAATCTATCTGAGCAGGGGTATATTTGAATATTAAATCTCCTCTCTTATCTCCGTCAAATTCCCATGGTTTTACTATAACTACGTCTCCCGGTCTTATCCATAATTTTCTTCTTATAGAACCAGGAATTCTGCAATTTCTTTCTTTATCATCGAAGCATTTAACAATCATTCTGTTTGCACCAACTCTCTGTTCAACTATTCCTATAACTTCATCTTCTCTTGGAGTTCTAGCTCTAACTGGTCCTTCTTGAACAGACAAGTTTTTTGGAGCATTTCTTTTAGATTTATCTTTAAACTGTGGCATATTATTATAAATAGAAATTGTTTTTTAAAGCTATCTGAAATTAAAATAAACCAAGAGCTATTGGAATGTTTTGTATTTTTATAATACCATTGTTACTTATAATCCCTGATTCAATAGCTGCATCAACTGAATTTTTACCCACTATATTAAAAGTAGAATCTTCTCTATCCATGTCTTTTAAAATCTCTATAATCTCAGCTTTTGTCTTCTCCTCTCCTTTAAAAAATTCAGATCTAATTTCTATCCTTTTTATTCCTTCTTCAAAAGTTTTACCTATTAATTCAGAGTCAGCCAAAGCTACTATATTTCTATAAGATTCATGAATTTTTATATTCATGAAAGATGAATCAGATTTCATTTTATTAACCATTATTATTATAAATTCTTTATTAATCTAAATAAAGATTATTCTATTTTAAAAGTGCAAACAGTTGTTCCGCAAGAAGGGCATGATCCTTTTATCATATCTTTGCCTTTTACAGTCTTGGTCTTTTTTGCATTTTTAATTTCAGTTTTTTTCTTGCACTTCACACAATATCCAGTAGCCATATTAACCTCCCCCTTGTTTAAATATTCTATATTGATTTTTTAGGTTTATAAATATTGGTTATATTGAGATTTATAATAAGTTAATTATTTTTATAAATTTGGAAAGTTTTCTCTGATAAACCTTTCCAATTTTCATAATTTTTTATTGTTAAGTTATCTTTCTTAGAATCATTTTCTTGAAATTTATAGATTTTTTGTTTTGTTATTACTTTTGATTATTAAGATTAAATTAAATCTTACTTCTAACGGAATGCTTTGCTCCGCAAGCTAAACAATGCATAAATAAAAATCCTTTTTCTTTTATTAATTCTGTATCTGGCTTGTTACATTGACTACATATTACAAATTCTTTACAATAGCTTTCTATTTTATCATTAATTTTTTGAGAAGCGAGTTTTCTCATTAAAACTAATCTTCCATTTTTAATTGATCCTGATGTCGCTAATTCTTTTAATAAATATTTAAGTAAATGATTTTGATCTCTTCTTATGTAAGAAACTATTTGGGGCATATTTGTAAGAATTGTTTTAGTCCCCTCTAAATGCCCTTCAATTTTAGGTATCTCAAACCTTTCTCCATTATATTCAATGGGTTTAAGATTTTTATAAGCTTCTTCTAATAGATTCTCATATGATTCCATGATTCAAGAGATAAATCATAGTATTAAAATGTTTCTCATAAAACATTTTAAAAACCATTTTAAAAATAGATTCTATTAAATTTATTTATCGTAAATATTTTTTCTATGACCTGTTTCTATTATACAAATTATTGAATCTTCTAGCTTTCATTATCCTATATATCTAACTCTACCAGGTCTTGATTCATAAATCATGCCTTCTTCCAACAATTTTCTAATCTCCTGACTTATAGTTTCTGCTTTAATCTCCTTAAAATTAATTATTATTTCTTCTTTATCTATACCACCCTTATCTTCTGAATTTTTTATCAATTCTAATATATCATCTCTATAAGATTTTAATTCTCTTCTTTGTTCTTTAGTTAAAACTTTAGAAACAGATTTCTCTATTTCTAATTTCCTTATTAAAAGATATTTAGGGTCTTGTTTCTTTATTATTTCTGGAAGAATGTAAAGTTCTTGATTGTAAGATCTTATTAGTCCAATTATAACTATAGTATCCCCTTGAGTTATATTTTCAAATTTATCTAAATTATCAGAGAAAACTTTTGCTCTAATCTGGCCACTTCCATCATCTACAGTTATATTAGCAAATTTGATTTCTCCTTGAGATTCGAATTTGTCTACAACATTTGCTATTAGGTTTATTCTAATTATTTTCTTGTCTCCTAATTCTAAATATAAGAGTCTAGAATTTGTAATTTGAGTATTAGGCTCTGCAGGAGTTTGGTCAAAAATAGGATTTCCTTTTAATAGATCTCCAATCCTTATTTTATAAGCAGTTTCTCTTTTTCTTATTTCTGGCATTTTATTTTCATATTCTTAATTTACCTTTTTTTAAAATTTATGGAATACAAGTTTTAAATATTTGTATACAATTTAAAACCTCAATGACTCTGTACATCTTGTATAAATCCTTGCTTTGGCTGAAAAATGTCTCCGGATTTTTTTAATTTATCTATAGCCTCTTCAAATTCTTCATCAGATATATCTTTCATCTCTTCTCTTATTTTATCTATAGGAATCTGTTTGCCAAACTTTTCTTCTAATTTTTTTATAGAATCTCTTAATAACAAAAGTTTATTTCTTTTACTTGAAGATATTTTTGTAGAAAATCTATCTATGTCAAAAGTTTTTGTTTCTGGATCGTAGCCTACTTGCATCAAATAATAATTTGTTAATCTTATCGCTACTAAAGAATCTTCTCTATCTACAGTTGGAGAAAGGCGAGATTTTGCGTGAGCTTCTGCAAGCCTTACTAATCCTTGTAATTGTCTTGCCGAGATTGAAATTGATTTGCCTTCTCCTTCTAAACTAGCTTTTCTCATTTTTATATAAAAATTTTTTATTTCATCTACTGCTTCTTGACTAAGTTTAGGATTAAATTTTTTCTTTGCATATGCTACATATTTTTTAAATAAATCCTGATCTACATCTGGTTTAACCTCATTCATTCTATGCATATTAAGAACATGAGTAGCAATTTTATCATCTTGATCTAAATTTGGTAAATCTCTTAAGATAAAAATTAAATCAAATCTATTTATTAAAGCTGGGGGAAGATCAATTTGTTCAACTATAGATTGTCTTGGTTCAAATCTGCCATATTTAGGATTTCCTGCAGCAAGTACAGAAGTTTGTGCACTTAATGTGGCCTGGACGTTAGCTTTAGAAATTGTGACTGTCTGTTGTTCTAATGCTTCATGCATAGCAGATCTATCTGATTCATCCATTTTTTCAATTTCATCTATACAAACAATTCCTTTATTCGCTAAAACCATTGCTCCTGCTTCTAAAGACCATCCTCTTAAGAATTCATCTCTAACTACAGTTGCAGTTATACCTGCTCCAGATGTAGATTTACCGACGATATATCTACCTTTTGGAGCTAAATTTGAGATAAATTTTAAAGTTACAGATTTCGCAACTCCAGGATCTCCCATTAAAAATAAATGTATATCTCCTCTTGATATAGTTCCGTCATCACTTTTTTTTCTAACTCCTCCAAACATTTGTAAAACTAAAGCTTCTTTTATTTCTTCATAACCCCATATACTTGTAGCTACACTATCTCTTAATTTTTTAAAAAGTTCAGGATCTTCAGATAATTCTTGAATTTGTTTTTCATCTTCTTCTATGATCTCAAATTCTTCATAAGTTGTTTCTAAAGGAATTATATTATTAGATTCAACTGCAAGATCAAATCTTGTTGATATAGCTCCAGAAGGTAGTGGTACTGGAACTTCTTTTAAAATCCCAAAAATTCTTACTTTACTTCCAGGAGTAGTTTTTTCTTCCATATAAGGTTCAACTAAATCTTCATTTAGGAAAACATTAATTCTTCTTGGCTGTTCTCCTCCAGATAAAGATTCTGGAGATTCTTCTATTACCAAACGTTGAGCATCCACCATAGTTTTAGATAAAAGTTTGAATTGCCCTTTTCTTCCACATGAACATCTTGAAGGTTCTCTGAATTTTTTATCAACTTGAAGAACAGAAATTACTGTTCCGCAAGAAGGACATTCAAATTTTGCATTTATTACTTGAGGTCTTACTTCTGAAGCCTGTCTTACTAATCCTTCAAAATAAATAAATTGATTTAAATGATTAGCCCTTATGGTTCTAATTTTGACTTTTTGAGTTTCTGGCAAATTATTAAATCTTATTCTAGGATTTTTTATAAGCCCCTTATCTTCTAGAGCGGTTTCTAATATATGTAAAATTTCTTCAGGATGAGAAATAAGTGCTTCTACTAAAATTGGAGAATTTGAAGCTAGATCTTCATAATTAATAAAAATCACTTTTTTTCCCTTCCTAATACTTTCTCCTATTTCTTTTTTATAAGTATCAAAAAATAATTTTGCTTCAGAGATTAATTCTTCATTTCTTGGCATAATTTAGATGGTTATAATTTCTTTAATTCTTTTAGTTTAAGATAAAATTATAGTAGACCTCATTTTATATAGTACATAATAATAAATATATAAAGATTTATTGGTTTTGGTTGTATTTTTAGAATGTATATACAAATATTAAAAAATTAGAAATTATTTATTTTTCTCTGCTTTTTTTAAAGTTGCTACAAGCTGTGCCATGGAATCCTTTAATTGTTGATTATTTTTTGTTCCTGTGCAGACTAATTTCCCATTAGAAAATAATAAAAATGTTGCTGGAGGATTTTCTAATTTGTAAACTAAACCTGGAAATTGTTCTGGTTCATATTCTGTATTCTCCAATTCTAGAGATAGAAAATTTAAATTTAACATCATATCTATATTTCCTGAAGCAACAATATTCTGAACAGTAATTTTTGGCTTATCTGTAACATTTACATTTATTTTTCTTAGAATCTTAATCACTTGTTCTATCACTTCTTTTACTTGATTAATAGATTTTGTTCCTGTGCAGACTAGATTTCCCGAAGAGAAAACTAAAACTGCTGATTTTGGTTCTTTGATACGAAGAACTAAACCTGGAAATTGTTCTGGATTGTATTCAGTATTTGAGATTGTTTTAGCAAGTTTTGTTAAAGGTACATCTTTACCTAAAGAAGTAGTTGCAACAATATTTTGAATTTTTGAAGAAGTTTTTGTTTCTGCCATTTGTTATTATAAAGTAATAGAGCTAGAGAATTTTTTGTTTATAAAGCTTTTGCCTCATAAATTTCTATCCGACGGTAATAAATTAAATAAAGAGAAAAGTTTTTAAAGGAAGAGATAAGATTAGATTAATTATATTAATTTGCTATAATAATAAATTTAAACAAAATTGGTTATTAATTTTATGCTAGATGATAAAAAATTAGAAGAAAATACTAATTTTGGTGTTTCTTTTAATAGAATTTCTACAAATCAAGTAAACATTCCTATAAATTTAGAAGAGATTTTTAATGAGAATGAGTTAATTTTAGTTGATGGTGGTATTAGTACAAAAAATCCAAATTTCTCAAAAATGATATATGATATAAGAAGTTTAAGATCTTTAGATAGTAATTTAATTGATATAGAAAATAGAAATGTATTAGATATTATAGATTTTATGAAAAGAGATACTGTTTTTACAATAGATGAAATATCTGGAGAACTTTATAAATATGTAATTCATATCGGGAAATCAATAGCTTATTTATCTAAAAATCAAAAAGGGACTTTATTTCGTAGAAGAGTAAATTTAGAGGGAGAAAGAGTTTCCTATTCATGTAGGAAAGAAATTGAAGACCAAAATTTAAGTTTGTTAAAAAATTATCATAATAATCTATATAATTTATATAATTCTTTTAAGAGAAAATCTTTAAAAATTAATGATAGAAGATATAAATTTTTAACTGATATTTTAGAATTAATAGATAATAAAATTGGACTTCAAAGAGATACCGCATATGTTTATGGTGATAAAGAATTGCCAACAAAATCAATTAATGATGATAAATTAGTTGGCGTTTTATATTATAATTGTATGTTCTTAAAAAAGAAAACTGCTATTTTAACTTCGGATAGCGATTTCGCGAGAATAATGGGAGTAACCCCTTTTTTAATGGGTTCTGATGATTTTTTGCCATATAATAATAATTTTAGGGAATCTTTAAATAAAAATCAATTTAATATTTATATATATGATGCAATTAATGATAAAATAAACAAGAGGATATTTGAATTTCCTTTAATGTATAAAAAGGAATTTGTAATAAGATGTGTGAGTAGCGAAGAAAATCAGATTTTTAAAGATAAAATTAGAAATTTATGGATACAAATATCAGAAATTTAATAATGAATTTTTAATTCATGTCTTTTGTCAGAAAAAATTTCCGAAAAATCGCCACCTCTACTTAAAGGTAGAGGTTTGATCGGCGATTTTTCTTTTAAATGGAAATTTTTTGGGATGCTCCGAAACGACCTCACCATAAATGGTGAGGTTTTCAACGTTTCGGACATAATCATTATTTATTTCTTTTAATGTAGCTATATCATTTATACTTTTGTCTATCCTTAAATTAGTAATTCTTGGAAATCTTAAAGCAAATCCAGAATTATATGTAGGTGATCTTTGAATATTTTGATAGATTATAGTTACAATAATCTCAGGTTTAACTTCAACTATTCTTCCCTCTTCTTTTTTAATTAATGGTTTTAGCAATTTAGTAAGCTGTTCATATGATAATCCTAGTTCAGATTTTTCTTTTAATCCCGTAGAAGCTTTTCCAATTTCTAATAAACCATTATTTTCATCTTTACATGATAAAATGAATGAAGAAAAATTTCCTACTCTTTTCCCTTTTCCATATTCTGCACCAGTTATTACAAGATCTAATTCATTTTCTGAAGGTTTGAATTTAAGCATATGCCCTACTCTTAGTCCTGGTTGATAAGGGGAATTTAGATTTTTTATCATAACTCCCTCTTGATTATCTTTTAATGCAGATTTGTAAAATTCTAGAGCTTCTTCTTTATTGTCTGTTATTAATTGATGAGAATATCTAAATTTATATTTTTCTGGTTTGATTAAATCTCTTAATAATTTAGTTCTTTTTTCAAATGGTTCTTCTATCAATTCTTTTCCATTTAAATAGATAATATCAAATGCGTTTATTTCTACAGGAATCTCTTTTACTAATTTATCTATATTATGTTTTCTTTTAATTCTTTGAGAGATAGCTTCAAATGGTTTGTATTTTTTTGTCTTTGGATCAAAACCAATTGCCTCAGAATCTAAAATAAATGATTTTGCATTTATATTCTCTTTTACATATTCTGCTATTTCTGGGAATTGTTTTGTTACTTCATCCAGTCTTCTTGTAAAAATTTTTATTTTTCCAGATTCATCTTTATTTATTATAACTCTAAATCCGTCGTATTTATATTCAAAAGCACAGGGTTTTCCACATCTTTCAAATCCATCTTCTATACTATCTGCTTTTTGTGCGAGCATTAATTTTATAGGATGCCCTGGAACTAAATGAATTTTTTCTAATTCTTTTATTCCTTCAATAGATTTCTCAAATATTATAGATAAATCATTAACTTTATCGTATGCTTTTTGTACAATTTCTATTAACTCTTTTTTTTCTTTTATTGATTTTGGTTCAAAACAGGATTCTATAATGGAATCTCTTATAGTTCCTGAAGCCACTCCAATTCTTAAATCCCCAATTAGAGTTCTAATAATATATTTAGCTTCTATAGATTGTGAAGAAGTTAAAAGCTCAGAAATTAAAGATAATTTTTGTTCAACTGTTCCTTTTCCGATTAACTCTGGTAATTTTCTTAAATTTTCCAATACTTTTTTTATTGTAAGATTATGTGAAAATAAAGTATTCTGTTTTTTATTTTTAATAACTTCTTCGGCTACTAATCCTAAATCTCCTAATCTTTTCCATTTAGAGATAATCTCTTTATCAGATATTCCAGAAGACTTTGATAAAGCTTTAATAGTTAATTTCTCAAATATTCCAAATTCTTTTTCTGAATAATCGGGAAATGCTTTTCCTTGAATAAGATAAATTGCTTCAGGAATTTTTGAATTTTTTAATTTATTTAAAAATTTAGATAGTATTTCTACTTTTTTTAGTCTTGATGGATTTTTTTCCAATTCCTCATATGTTTCTGCTAATTCTAAATATTTCATTCTCTTTTTTATATTAAATAATAAAGTGTTTTTATAGTTGTTTATTGTACTATCAAAAAAGTTTATTATATATCATCTTTTGAAAAATTGGTAGTTATTTCTTCTCCTTTCTCTATATCTCTCAAAGCAATGTCACATTTTAATTTTAAATCTTGAATAGTATTTGGATCTTAATAATTAACTAGTATATACTTTGTATATACTTAATATTTATTTATAGAATATATAATATACAAATATTTAAATAAGGTATATACCTTGTATATACAGCTCTGAAAGGGATAAAGAGGTGCACTGGGGATTTTTCCCCAGTGCTTTTTATTAATAATTTAAAAAAACATTTAGAGCTGGAGGGAGTAATATGAAAAGGAAATTCGATGTTAAGTTAAGAAAGGTTGGAAATTCATACGTAGTTACCATCCCAAAAGATACTATTGACAGATTTAATCTTAATGAGGGAGATTTTTTAGCTATAGATTTAGATGCTAATGAAATAAAAAGAGAGAGAAAATGAAAAAAAGTTTTTTCAATTATAAATATTATAATACATTTATGTATATAGCTATCTCTTTAACTATTCTCTTAATATTTTTTAGTATGCTTAATTTAATAGATAAAAATAAATTTACTATTAAAGAAAATAGTAAAATTAAAAAAATAACTGGTTATAGTGTTGAAGAAGATTTAGAAAAAAAAGAATTAGAAAATAAAAATGAATTAAAAGGAGAAGTTTATACTGAAAAGTCATATTTAATTTATTATTTACTCTTGCTTTTTTTAGGATTATGTTCTTTTATTTTAACTATAATATTTTTTTTACCAAGAATTAAGGAGTTGAGTTGATTGTAATAATAATTAAGAAATTATTTCTTTTCTCACACTTTTAGCATATTTTGAAACTATGTTAAGAGGCTCTGGCATTTTATGAGGAGGAATAATAAATCTTTTTGATAATTCATATGCGGATTTTACTGAAATATTATTTCCAGGACTTATATAAATTGGATTACTTTCTTTTTTAGAGATTAAAACTTTTCCCACTAATTTTCCATTTCTTTTTATTTCAGAATTATCTTCTGATTTAAATTCACAATCAGTTATAAAATTTGATACCCCAATAGTAGGGATTCCCGTCGATAATCCAAAATGGCTAGCTAAACCTAATCTTTGATGAATTATACCTTGAGCAGAAACAAAAACTAAATTAGGTTTATATTTTGATTTCTCAAATGCTTTAAGCATTGCTGGAAGTTCTCTATAATTCCTAAAACCTGGTAGATAAGGAAAATGTATTTTATCTAAAACATAGACTTTATCTAATATTTCTAAATTTTTATCTAAAACAACAAAACAACTCAGAATTTTATTTTGAATAAAAATATTTTCAAAAGCTCCAAATTTATCAACTAAAGAAAAATCTACTTTATCTTTGATTGTTAAATCTTTTGATAGTTTAATTTGTTCTTTTTCTAAATTATCAAAATTTATTCCATATTTTTTAGATAATTCTGCTCTTCTAGAATCTAATAATTTTTCTTCCATTTTTAACTCTTTTATGGTATTTTTAAAGAATATTTTTATTTTATAAATTTATCTTTTTATTTCAGTAAACTATAAACTAATAAGATATTTATAGACTATGTCAGAATTAGAATTATGGCTGGAATTTATCTGTAATTCCTAGTGTTGATAAGATGTTATTTGATACCAATTGTGATATTGATAAAATTGACGAATATGAAAATAATTTAAAGGAAAATAGATTTAAAAGTTTTAACAATTTTTTTACATATTATGCCAGTTTCCAGGAAGAAAACTGGGCTATTCTTTGTTAAAAAATATAGAAAATAACTGACAAAAACTTTTTAAACTTCTTTTAATTCTAAATATTATGTTTGGCAAAAAATGTTCTAAATGTAATAGTAGAATAAAAAGTAATTATAAATTCTGTCATTCCTGTGGAATAGACTTAAAAGATGATTATGATAAAGAAGATTATGGAATGTTGGGAAAAAACGATTTTGATGAAAGCATGAATTTTACTGATAAATTCATGGAGAAAATGTTTAACAGTGCAATGAAAATTATTGAAAAACAAATGAGAAGTTTAGATAATGAAATTAAAAATGATAGAACCAAAAGAGTTCAGAATAATCCTTCTTTAAATGTGCAGTTTTTTGTTAATGGAGAAAAAATTTTTAATGATAATGATTTGTCAAGTAGAGCTGTAAAGATAAATAATAATTTTTCTAAAGAAAAATTAAAAAGATTTGCTGACTTGCCTAAAGAGGAGCCAAAGTCAAATATAAGAAGATTTGCTGATAGAGTTATTTATGAATTAGTTGTACCAGGAGTAAATAGTATAGAAGATGTTTTAGTTGTTAAATTAGAAAATTCTTTAGAGATAAAAGCACTTTCAAAAGATAGAGTTTATTCTAAGAATATTAATTTGAATCTTCCCATAGTTAAATATCAATTAATTGATGGAAACTTGGTTATAGAAATGCAAACTAAATAATAATTATATTTTATTAATTATGCTCATAAAATTGGGCTTAAATTTATAATATGAGTGATAGATTAGAAAGAATGCTTGCAAAATCTAGAAATTTTGATATAGCTTCTAAAGATGGAGTATTTGTTAATGTAAGTTTAATTAAATATAAAGAAATAAGAAAGGATAATAAAAAACCTAGAAATGAATTTGAAGAATATATTTTTAAAAGTCTTGGACAAAATATCTTTAATAATTATTATAATAATGATATAGATGATGAGCTTAGAGATAAAATTAATGTCCTTAGATCAAAATTTTATGATATCGGAAGAACATATATCCCTCAAAGAGCAAGATTTATTTCTTGAGATTTAAATTTCTTTAACTGAACATAATGGATTTATAATTGTAATATCTTTTTCTGTTTTTTCATCTTTAAAAGAAAGTAAAGTAAGATTAATTTCTTTTTCACTTGTTTTATTTATGAGATATTGTAAGAATTTTTCGACGACTTCTTGAATATTATATATTAACATTGTTGAAATTGAATCAATAATAATAAAATAATTATATCAATAATTTAGTATCTGCGGAGATACTGAAGCTAACAAAAACACTTATAAAGGATTTATAATTTAAAGTTTGGGGTCCTGTAGCTCAGCCTGGCTAGAGCACTACTCTGATAAGGTAGGGGTCCGCAGTTCAAATCTGCGCAGGACCATTTTAAAAATTAATCATAAGCTTTTTAAACAAACTAAAATACAAATATTGATAATAAGATGGCAAAGGGATTATATCATTATTTAAGAGAAGCGTGGAAAAGTCCAGACGATGAAAGATTAAGAAATCTTATGGTAGAATGGAGAAAAGAGAATGCTGTAGTAAAAATAGAAAGGCCAACAAGATTAGATAGAGCGAGATCTTTAGGATATAAAGCCAAGAAAGGATATGTAATAGCAAGAGTAAGATTAGTAAGAGGCGGAAGACAAAGACATAGAACAAATAAAGGAAGAAGATCTAAAAGACATACTATAAGAAAAGTTCTTAAAATGAGTTATAGATGGGTTGCTGAAAATAGAGCTCAAAAAAAATTTCCAAATTTAGAAGTCTTAAATAGTTATTATCTAGCTAAAGATGGTATACATTATTTTTATGAAGTCATTTTAGTTGATTATAGCAAGCCTGAGATTTATAATAATAAAGATATAAACTGGATTGTAAATAAAAATAATCAAAACAGAGTAAGAAGAGGGTTAACTTCTGCAGGAAAAAAATCTAGAGGACTTAGAAATAAATCTCCTGAAAATAAAAATAGACCTAGTGTAAGATCTGGATTTGGAAGAGGAAAATAATGAAAGGGAATACTCCTGAATTTATTATTGAATGCAATGAAAATCTTAAGTTTATTCAGTTGATTATCGGTAATAAAATTTTTCTATATTGAAATTCTAAGAGATTATCTAATTATATTTATCTGATTTTAATATTAAAACAAACATTGTAATTACAATAAAAAATAAAGATAATGTGATTGGTATTTTATATTCGAATTTTGATATTATAGATATAATTGATAATATTAAAGAAATTATTAATATTATTTTAAATTTATTTTTCCAACTTTTTAATTCATCTTGGCAAAATTTTGATAGAATTATTCCTGTCGGAAATGCTAGTAATAATACTAAATATATTAATATTCCCATTAGATTTATAATGAATAATAGGTTTTAAATTTTTAGTAATATCTAAAATGAGATTTGGAATAATTTATTATAAAGATAATATAGCTGGAAAGAATATTGTGGATTGTTTTAGAAAGATAAGTTTCTCTCCACAAATCCCTATAATAGAATTGAAAAAAGAAACTTTATATTCTGAAATTAATTATAAGAAATATCCTGAATTAAAAAATATAGAATTTTTATTTTTTGCTTCTACTCATAAAAGTAAGAAAGGAGATCCCAGTTTATGTTTACATGTAGCTGGAAATTGGAGAGAAGCTGAATATGGGGGAGAAGAGGGGAAAGTTTGTATGTCAAGTGCTTTTGTAATGAAATATTTATTTCAACAATTAAATAAAAATGCTAAAAATGAAAAAAGTGTTTATGAAAAATATAAGATAAGTATGGAAGCTACTCATCATGGACCATTAGTTTCTATTCCTAGTTGTTTTATTGAATTAGGGAGTTTAGAAGAAGAGTGGAGAGATAAAAATGCTGCAGAAGTTATTGCTAAAACTATTTTAAGTTTAGAAAAGATAGAATATAATGATTTAAATAAAAATAATTGGAAGGCTTGTATTGCTGTAGGAGGCGGACATTATTGTCTAAATTTTAATAAATTGCAATTAAATAGCGATTATGCGATAGGGCATGTTATCCCAGATTATAGTTTTCCTATTAATGAGCAGATTATTAAAGAAGCTGAGAAAAATACTAAAGAAAATATAATAGAGATTTTAATTGATAATTCTATAAAAAGTGAGGAAAAACAAAAGATTTTATATATTCTAGAAAAATTAAGATTGAAACATAAAAAATAAATTAATGTTTTTTTCTCCAAAGCATTTTAGTATAACCAGTATTATTTATTTTATTTTCATTTATATTAAGCTCTTTTATTGTTTTTTTTATTAAATATCTGGCTTTATCAATTTCATATTTTTTGGCCAGATATTCTATCTCTATAAAATAGCCCAAATTTTTAACTTCATTCAATTCAATGTTTAGTTTTTTATATTTTTTATGCTGATAAGTTTCTGAAATCTTTATTTTATTAATCCATTTTCTAAATCCCAAATCTTTCATTAAAGCCAAAAAATTTTCTTTATTTTTTATTTTAAATTCATATTCTTCTTTTACTACCACCCCTCCTTTCCAAAATTTTTTAACCCATATTTTAAAATTAACAATATTATCTTTTTCTTCAGATCTTATACGAAACGCTTTTCTAGGATAAAAAGCTCTTTCTAATGAGAAATATTGATCAAACTTAGTTTGTTTTTTGGTAAAATTTGCTATTTTTTTTATTCTACTTATTATTTCTTTTAAATCTTTCTTATCTACTTCTATTTTTGACTCTACTTCAAACAACATTTTGTTCTCTTTTTTATTATTAATTTAGATTATTATATAAATCTTTATTTTATTTTCTTGATAGAATCTAAAATTATTTTCTTTTCTTTTCTAGAAGTATATTTTTTCCCAAATTTTACTAGAGTAGGATTTAACATAATCCAATATTTCTTTGAAAATAATCTTTTTAGATCTAATTCTATTTTTTCTGGTTTATCTGAGTTCGTCCAATCAAGATATTGTGAAATGTAAGATACATGGGTGTCGACGGCTATTGCATCTTTTCCATATTCTGAAATAAACACGTTAGCTGTTTTTGGCCCAACTCCTGGTAATTCTATTAATTTATTGTAATTTAAAGGAGGTATTCCATTATATTTCTCTGATAAAATCTTGGAACAATTTAAAATACTCTTAGATTTATTTTTATAAAAATTTATGGGCTTTATTAAATTCTGAATTTTTTTTTCTTCTAATTTTGATAAAGATAATGCATCTGGATAATTTCTGAATAAGTTACTACAAACTTTTATAGTAGTTTCGTCTAAAGTTCTTGCGGATAAAATAGTAGAGATAAGAGTTTGATATTTTGTATGCCAATGTTCTGCTGCTAAACGCATATTTCCCTTCAATTTATTAATTTCTTTTAATTGCTTTATTGCTATTTTTTTATCCATATATTAATTTTCCCAAGCATTAGAAGTTAAGATTAAATTAATATTCTCTTCAGGGGTTATTTTTAAAGATTTATAATTTGTATTATTTTTTTCATTTAATTCTCTATGAGATTCATCACATAAAGGCATTATCTTACTTTTTCCGCAAGTACAGATTTTGCAATTTTCTCCTTTTTTTAAAGATATTTTGTATTCCATAATTATTGATTTAATTTTTATATCTTCTTAAAAGTTTTATCTTATCTTTTCCGTTTTCAGTTTCTGCCAATTTTTTATAAAACCTTCTAGACATTATTATTTGAGAATCTAGAAAATCTTTAAATTTTCTTTTCCATTTATTTGGATTTTTCTTTATATATTCAGCCCATCTTTCTATCTGTTCAGTATGTGTTTTATCTCTTTCCATGTCTAATCTTCTTTATTTTTTCTTTAATTTCATTTATCTTATCGTTATTAATTTCATCTTTATAAATAATTCTAAGATGTCTAGCATCTTCTATATCTTTATCTGAACCTAAATATTCTTCTTTAAAAGCGATATTTGATTCTATACTTGAAAAATAAATGTCAACTCCAGTTAGGGGGATTTTTATTCTATTTTTTAGCTGCTCTTCATCTATCTCATCCTTAGGAAATTTCAGCTCCATTTCAGGCGGAAAATAACCCTCACTATTGTAAACATATCTTACACTATCTCCTTTTGATAAATATTCATTATATATTTCTTTAGGATCTTCTGATTGAATGCACACAAAATTATTTTTCTTCAGTTCTTGATGAACTGTAATAAATTCTTTTAATGGTATTCTTTCAATAATCATATCTATATCTTCAGTTCCTCTTGCTCTTCCATGTGCAATTGCAACAAAACCTGAACAGATTACATATTTTGCTTTTTTATTTATTATACTACAAAATTCTTCTGCAAATTTATCAAGCAGAGTTCTATCATCTATATTTCTTTCCATATAATTTAGTATTATTTTTTGTACCTTCAAGAATTAATATTAGTATATAAATTTGTTTGAAAGAATATCCTTGTCCCAAGTTTAACTTGGCAACAACCGAAAAATAATTATTATCGAAAGAATTAGATTGGATATGCTTCAAGAAATTATCCAATCTAAGTATAATAATACCATTATGCGATATCGGCACTTAATTTTACTTTTTATAAAATATAACGCCGACGCGGAGAATCGAACTCCGAGGACGGAAAACCGTCATAGGTTAGCAACCTATTGCAATACCATTATGCGACGTCGGCTTATGAAAATAAGATTAATCTATCTATTTTAAATCTTTCTTCTTAACTCTTCATATTTTTCTTTGCTTAAATTAATCTGTTTGAGAATTTCTCTTAATAGTCCTTTTCCTAAATCTTCATTTCCATGAACAGGGACAACAGTTCTTCTGCCATCAGGATGTTTAAATCTTACATGACTTCCCTTTCCATAGATTTTCTCAAAACCAATTTTTTCTAGAATCTTGCAGATTTCTTTTCCAGAAACAGTAATTAATTTTGTCATGTTAATAATCTCCAAAATTTTTAATCACTATCAGAATTTTAATTTCTAAAGAAATTCTTGATTTTTAAGCCATTTGAGGTCTCTCAACTTGAACCCTTTGAATTCCAACAAACCTCATCGGATTTATATTTTCTTTATCAGCTTCTAAACATAATTCAATTGCTTCTTTAATTCTTTCTAAAACTTCTTGCAGAGTTTTACCTTGTGTATAACATCCTTCTATTTCAGGAACTCTTGCTACATAAATCCCATCTTCATCTTGCTCTATTAATACATTGAAATCCATTATCTGTTTTTCCATACTTATTATAATAACTTGGTACTTAAAAAATTACCTGTTTTGTAATTTCCACTAAATATTATATTTTTGTATCTCAATTTTAAATCTTTCTCATTAACTTTTTATATTATTTATCAATTAATTTTTCTTATATATTATCCCAGATCAATTATCATAAGGACTTTTAGTTAATTCTCCAGTAACCCATCTGCCGAAATCAATTAATCTAACTCTTTCATTTTCTCTGTCGTAAAAATAGTTCCAGGGATGCAAAAAATCTCTTCCAGGAAAAATAGCTATATCTAAAGCTTTGTATACTTCTGTTTCAACTAAATGCTTAGCAATAGACTTATGATGTATATTAATTATCTTGTCTCCATGGGGCAAGTCACTTATATATTCCATAATAAATGCGGGATATATTTTACCATTGTATAATTTAAAATCTTTTATTTCTAATGGTTTAGGTACATTTCCAATTTTGTTCTCAAATAGAATCTTATTTATATTATATTCATATTCAAGTTCTGCTAATGCTGAATTATCCTCTCTAATAAAATAATCTTCTCCTTCAAATTTATACAATACTTTAGCTACATACTGGGAAGATAATTTGAATACTATCCCCTTTGTTCCATTTTTAAGCTGTTCATAATTTGCTTTTGGTAATTTAATCCAAGGTACATTTATTATTGTCATATTTATTTAATTTATATATATTTTTAAAGTTTTTTGTTTATTTTCTCCAAATATAATTTTCTTCAGAAAGCTTTAAAAGTATATTCAATTATGATTTAAGATAGCGGGATAGAGAAGCCTGGAGTTCTCGTCGGGCCCATAACCCGAAGGTCGGTGGTTCAAATCCATCTCCCGCTATTATTTTTAAATTGGATTACTATATAATAAAATGACAAAAATTTTAGGAATAGATGAAGCTGGAAGAGGTCCAGCTATTGGTCCTATGATTATCGCAGGAGTTATGATTAATGAAGGTGATGAGAATTTATTAGTTGGAAGTAAAGATAGTAAAATGTTAGTACATAAAGTTAGAATGATTCTGGATAAAAAAATAAAAGAAAATTCTACTTATAAAATTATTGAGGTTAACCCAAAAGAAATTGATGATGCACTTAATTCTAAGAAGAATAATTTAAATTGGCTTGAAGCACAAAAACAGGCGGAAATAATAAATAGTTTAAATCCAGATAAAGCGGTAATTGATTGTCCGAGTGTTAATATAATTTCTTTTAAAAATTATCTTAGGAATTTACTAAACAATAAAGAGATAGAGCTAATAGTTGAACATAAAGCTGATCAAAATTATATAACCTGTTCTGCAGCATCTATATTAGCAAAAGTTAGAAGAGAAGAAAAAATAAATGAAATAAAAAATGAATATGGAGATATAGGATCTGGATATCCTAGCGATCCTAAAACCAAGGAATTTATAAAAAATAATTATAGCAATCGTCCAGAAATATTTAGACATAGCTGGGCTACTCTTAAGAAACTGTCTGAAAATCAGAAAAAATTCCCGAAAAATCGCCACCTCTGCCTTTAGGCAGAGGTTTGATTGGCGATTTTTCTTTCAGATGGGAATTTTTTGGGATGCTCCGAAACGACCTCACCATAAATGGTGAGGTTTTCAACGTTTCGGACATAAAGAACAGAAAACTTTAAATGAGCTTTGATTAAAGTGAAGAATATTCCAGGTTGTTATATTTATTAAATATTTTTTTAGATAATTTCTCATCATAACCAATTTTAACTAGTTGTGGTAACAATTTAATATAACTAATAAATTCTGTAATCATAAATTTTTGATATTCTCTAAGAAAATGGGAGTTTATTTTTATTTTCCCTAATTCTTTAATATGTATTGCATGAGCACCTAATTCAGAAGCTATTAAAAATAACATTTTTCCTTCTTCAGTATTCAATTTAAATTCTTCTAAATCAAAACCCTCTATACCTTTACCAAAATATTCTGAATGAACAGCTTCATGATAACAAATTTCTATTCTTTGAGCTATTTCAAAATCATTTTCGGCTACTATTGAATTACATAGCAGCTTCTTACAATAATCTGAAAAATTATTTTCAGTAAAATAAATAGTGGAATTTGCTGGTAGTGTTCCATTCGGGGTACATACTGCTGTCATTTTTTCTAATTCGTTTTCACTATCTTCACTAATACGACAAATTCTATCTTTTATTTTAATTGCTTCTTTTTTTGATATATACATAAAATCATCCACATAAGGAAAATTTAATCCGGAGGATTCTACTAGAAAATTGAGATATTCCTGTCTACAATTAGGATTTTCTAAAGCTTCTAAATAACTTACTTTTGTCATGTTATTTTGTTATAATTAGTATTTATAAACCCTCATTATTTTTAAAACAAACCTTAAAAACCAGCTTTCTTTCTAATTTAATAATAAATTATTAAACAATAATTAATAAAAATAAAAAAATAACTATATGACATACATAAAAAATCGAGGATTTTTTAGCATGTCAATTTACATGCAAGAAAGGAGAACAAATTGACATACATAAAAAATCGAGGATTTTTTAGCATGTCAATTTACATGCAAAAATGGAGAACAAATTGACATACAACAAAATTAAAAATTTTGAGCATATCATCTTTGATAATATTGAGATAAAGATGATATACAACAAAATTAAAAATTTTGAGCATATAATTTTTCATGCTGGGAGGGAAAAATTACATACATAAAAAATCGAGGATTTTTTAGCATGTCAATTTACATGCAAGAAAGGAGAACAAATTGACATACATAAAAAAATTGGTGATAAAAGGTTTTAAAAGTTTT
>ERZ1292623.667-Hain-H51-01um-R1-667-length-35477-cov-7_pt1 | contig 35477 bp, 34 predicted proteins | sample MGYA00564398_ERZ1292623 | MGnify/ENA primary metagenome ERZ1292623 (study PRJEB36523, sample SAMEA6512633) | groundwater metagenome | collected 2019-01-07 | study: AquaDiva: Metagenomics assemblies of 32 groundwater samples
ATAGCATATTCCTTTCTGCTTTCCCAAGTGTTGCACTTCATTGTTGAACCGGCGACTCATGATCAGAGGCCACGAAGATTAATCTATCATTTTTCTCTTTAAAACGATTTTTTAGAATCAGGGCTGAGGCTAAATGAACCGCGTCTGCTCCCCTAATGGATAGCTTTTTAGTTAGCTCTTTTGCAATATCTACAGTCTCGGCTGACATATGCATTTGAATAAAATGTTTCCAATCATCCTCAAGCTCCAGAGCCTTTTGTCTAAACTGCGAAGCGGCAATATCCTGTGCCTTTCGCTTTCTGGAAAGGGTGGCCATTACCTCAATAAATCCGAGTGATGCACACGCAATTATCTGATTTTTGGCAAATAGCCCCTGAACCTAATCTGTACCAGTTTCCAGATAATAGCGTTTTACCCATGCGCTTGCATCAAGATAATGAAATATCACCTTCTGTCACCTATTAAAAGCCTTGATGCTGGAATTCCCTTCCCACGGACAGGTTGAACAGTGCGAAATGGCCTTATTTTTTCAGAAGGTATTTGAAATGCCATATCAACAGCTAACTGCCGCAAGGTCAAAGAGCCTCGTTTTTTCTCTTTTAAAAGTTCAACAAGCCTCATAATTTGCCGGGCTTCCTTATCGCTTAATAATTCAATTGTACTATGAAGTGCTGTCTTTACCGTAGGCATTTTTACCTCTCCTTTTTACCTTAATTAATAATAGTTATTTTATCAAATATCTATCAACGATTCAATGAAAAAGAAGATTTTTAAGAACTGAAATATAGCTTTAATGCAACTGCATGCCTGCTGCAGATGCCCCTCAAACAACAGCATGTGAGGAAGTAATTTCTATTGACCTTTTTTACCAAGGGGAATATACTTTTTATGCCTGTAATGATGAAGCTGTTTATAAGGCTCATTCAGGGCTTAAAAGGGATTGCTGATTATTGTGATTTGATTTGCAAATAAAGGTTATTAAGAGCGGAGGAACTGATATTGCAAGGCCAGACTTTTTTCTCTGTTACGGGAAATGTAATCAATTTTAATTCAAGAGGTTGGGGGGTAGCCAGATGAATATAAAATTATTTGCTTATATTTTAAGCTTCTTTTCATTTTTTTTATTTTCTGCGCCTGTGTGCGCCAATGATGCGGCCTATTTTGGCGATGGAATTGATGTTTATCCTTTGCAACATGCTGATATCCAGCTTGTCTCAGAAAAAATAACTATTACCCATCGTTCACTATATCTCAAGGATAAGGATTTAGGTTTAGAGTGGCAGGTGCATGTAGATATGACCTTCAAAAATCACGGGGCAGATACTATTGTCCAGATGGGTTTTCCTTTTTCTGCAGGCGATAGTCAGTCGGATGAACCGATTAATCCAAATTTTAGAACATGGGTTGATGGCAAAAAAGTTGCTATTACAAAAAAAAGTGGCATCCCGAATCCATTACAAGAAGAGCTTGATTCTTTTCCAGAAGAGGTTCTTACCTATTCGGTTACTTTTAAAAAGGGGCAAACAAGAAATATTGTCCACACATATAATGCCGGTGGTTGGTTCGATTCTATCGGTCATGCGAAGTTTGTCTATGTACTTAGAACAGGAGCCCTTTGGAAAGGCACAATTGAAAACCTGATAATACATTTAAAAATACACGCCAAGCAGGCGCGTAATATTCATTGCGTTTTACCCACAGAGCATGGCGCTGAAGCAAAAGGGGAAGAGTTAACACTTTATTGGAAATATCAAAACTATAAACCTGACAATGACATAGAAATTTCTGGTAAATCTATGTGGATACCAACAACTGAGTCTATTGAGTCTCTTGCAAAAGGAACTAAGAGGGGCTACCGAAATATAAGCACTTGTGATTTAAGATATCTACGGAATAAGGTTTTTGCATCTTATGGTTATCCTTTTAAAAGTCCTTTTATAAAGGCGCAGTTCTATTTTAATGGTTCGCCATACAAAGAAGACCCAAAATTCTCAATTAAGAAGATATCATCCGACCATCAGGCGTATCTTGAATATCTGTCAAAGATTGAAGACTGGAAATCAAAGATTAAAAAAGAGAGAGAATACGGAGTTTTAGATCACGAAAATGAAACCAATGATGAATACAAATTTGAAAACTCTTCTCTTTATCCTTTAGCAATAGACCACCATCGTAAGACAATAATTGTGAAACATAAAAAAAGTCATTTGCTCTTTCTAGGTTTTCCGGATGGCATTCCAAAAAAGAGGCTTAAAATTTCGTTCGATCCTGTAGATTTTTCTGCTATTTTAAGTCCAAATGGAAAGTATCTTGCAGTTAAGGACAACACGGACAACACAACTAATATCACAAAATTTATTATTAGAATAATTGATATTGAAAAGGCTGTAGTTCTTCCGCATGTTCTGCAAGCAAGTTTTAACGAGATTAGATCTCACTTACAATTTAGTAAAGATTCTAAAAGGCTTCTAACTGCTTTAGCAGAGTATGATATTTTAACAGGCAAAAAAATAAAAGAATGGACTTTGCCTGTTCTCCCTAATAAATATGAACCCTTATATATGTTTTCAGGAACTATACATGATGGTAAAATTTTGTTTGGTTCAATGTCCTCAAACAAAATATATATATTAGATACTAATAAGAAAGAGTTTAATGTTTTTTTAGACTTTAAGATGCCGGGCATTGTTTCAAGTGTTGGTAGTATAAGCCCTGATGGCAATTATTTAGCTGGGATAGTTCTAAAGACAAAGATAGAAGGAACAGGTGGAGAGAGTCGGTGGATAGTAATAGAAACTAAATTAACGATATGGGAAATCAAAGGGAACTCGCTTAATCATCTTTATGATGAGGTTATAAGAACTTATGATGCGAATCCTGCCAATACTATTAGAAATATCAAATGGAGTAAAGAGAAGCCCTATCTTTTTGTGCCGACTTTAGATGGTCTCCGGAGATATTATATTAATCCAAACAATACAATCAAAAGAATATTTATTCAAACGAAAGATAATAAAGGAAATGTTGGGGGATTTTTTTTGCAGAATTTTTTTATTGGCACCTATGATCGTTTATGGGATATGGAAACAGGAAGAAAATTTTGGCCTTGGCATGAGGTTCTTGACCCATTAGACAAATCAAATCGGCTTCCACTTTATGACGAACACCCAACTCCAGTTCAGCTTAGAGATTACTGGGGTGATTAATTTTAAATGACTTAAGTAATACTTAAAGGAAGCATCGGAACCAGGTCTACCCATCCCACAGCCTTTAGCCTGCTGTAAAAATATTTTACTGCTTCAATGTTTATTTCATGGCAGATAATCTTCATGTAATTATCATGACTGTTCATTTGTATTTTTTAACACGGCATATAACTATAATTTTAAATAAGAGTTATCAGATCCTTAAAAGGCAATTAATCACCTTATTCAGCAAATCAGGATAGTCTGTCATAATGCCGTCAACGCCAAGTTTAATTAGCCTCTCCATGTCTTTCTTTTCATTTACAGTCCAGACATGGATTTTGATATTCTTTTTGTGCGCCTTTTCAATAAACTCCTCTGTTAGCAGATGATAATCACCATGATATTCAGGTATCTGAAAGGCATCGGCAGCGGGTATGTAAAGAGGCATCATCTTTAACCGCATGAAGATAACAAATCTCCTTACTTCTGCAACTGACGCGCCTGTGGCAATAGCACCATTGGATATCTTTCTAAACCTTTTTATTGCTTCATTGTTCTCAGAAACAACAAGGACATTTTCAGCCATATTCATCTCTTTAATAATCCCGAAGAGCGCATCCTCAATCTGAGGTTCAATTTGCTTTATCTCAATGTTTATCCTCAGACTTGGGAATTCTTTAAAGACCTCCCTTAAGGTTGGAATTGTAAGCCCTTTCCCTCTAAAAGGATAATCCTCTTTGTATCCTTTTTTAATTGCAAACCTGTATCCTGCATCAAGCCTTTTTATTTCTGATAATGTTAGCTCTTTCACCAACCCCTTACCATCTGTTGTCCTGTCTACTGTCGGGTCATGGATTACAACTATCTCGCTATCCTTTGTTGCGTGGATATCTATTTCAAGGACATCAGCGCCAACCTGCAGAGCCTTTTTATAGGCAAAGATTGTATGCTCAGGAGAAAGACCTCTGCCTCCTCTGTGGGCAATGTTTAATAGCCTGTCTGTTTTTAAGAATGTTCTATCAGGTCTTCTGAACAGAGGCATCTAAAATCCTTTTGTGAAGAATCAAAAATTCCAAGTCATCATTTGTGTCAATATCATACCAGAAGGGAAGAAGATGAAAGGATGAAAGCATTTTTTTTGGAATCCTTTTCAATGTTTCTTTTAACACATCCTTTGTTCCCCATTTTATATTATTAAAGATTGGCGGCGCTACACCTCTCACACCTATCAGATAATAGCCGCCGTCGCAAGAGGGACCTATAACAAGACTTTTTTTGTTGAGAACATAAAAGGCCTTTTCAATATATTCCTTTGGCAGGGTAGGGGAGTCGCAGCCGATTATAACTACCTTTTTATAGCCATCATGAAGGAGATCTGTAATTGCATTCTTCATCCTCTCCCCAAGGTCTCTGCCGTACTGCTTTATTAGATGAAACCCAAATTTTTTTGCAAGGGTTTTTAAATGCGGATGATTCTTATCAGGATAGCAGGCAATAATCTTTTTGCAATTCTTGACCTTTTTGGCTGTATACACTGTCTGTAATAAAAATTCCTTGTATAGTTTTAGCACATTTGTCTGTGAAAGGTTTTCTTGAAGACGTGTCTTTACCTTGCCTTTAACAGGCGTCTTTGCAAAGATGATTAAGGCATTCATACGGACAAAACACACGAGCAGTGATAGCCAGCAACATCAAAATCAGTATTGATTTGTTTTACTGAAGATATTGAACAGGCTGCAATCTCAGAGCCCATTGAGTTATATATAACAGGAGTCTTTTTGCCAAGGCTCTCCTTATCCACACCCTTTTCTGCCTGCAGCCACAGGGCATTCTCAATCAGCATTTTATAGGTATTGCAGTATGGGTCTGCTGCCTCAATCCTTCCTGCCCCTGTTTTTATCTCTTCGTTAAAATAACCGTAGCAAAAGCATCCGCCGCCGCATATAAAGCGGAGATAACATCCACGGCATTTTTCAATATCATTCAGACTGCTTTGCCTTATCCTTTTTGCCAAAGGCGAGTCAAGCCATAAATCTGCCATAGAATAATCCTTTACATTTCCTGCGCTGAATCTTTTGTCTCCTGCAATTGCAGCGCATGGATACACCTCTCCGTCTGAATCCACACACAGCATCTCATAACAGCAGTTGCATAGGTCAGTCTTCCTGCCCTTTTTATTAGAAATACGCTTATTAAATGATTCAGCATTATCAATAATAACACCTGTCTCTTTTGATACCTCAATCAAAGATTGCATTGCTTCGGAGAGTTCATCAGAGGTAATGAAAAGCTCATCTTTGAACCTCTGCATCCTCCCTTTAGGATGAAGATACAGTATATGATGCGCCTTTATACCAAGTGAGGCAATAAATCTGTGGGTGTTAACTGCGCTATCCATGTTCAGACGTGTAATAGTTGTTGTAATAGTTGGAACAATCCCTGCTTCAATCAGATTCTTTATCCCATTTACAGCAAGCTCAAAACTGCCTTCACCTCTGATAGAGTCGTGTATCTTTGCATCTGAACCTTCAAGGCTTATTTGAAGAAAGAGCATCTTCTTGTCAATTGACGCTAATTTCTCTGCCTTTTCTTTTGTAAGGAGCGTTCCGTTTGTAAGTATGACAAGCTCCCTGTCCTTTGTTATATAGTTAACCAGCGCAAGGATGTCGTGCCTTAAAAACGGCTCGCCTCCTGTAAAGTAGAACCGCCTGACGCCGAGCGACTTTGCCTCATCAACAATCCTCATTATATCTGTTGCGCTTAGACTGTCCTTATTCCCCTCTCCTGCTGAGACAAGGCAGTGCTTGCACCTCAGGTTGCATGAATTGTTCGTATATATCCAAAGCTCTGAAAGCCTCTTTGTCTCAATCACCATTGCCCTGCCTGGATAGGCTGTTTTATGCGCATTATCAAGAAAGCCTTCTTCATTAAGGCGTGAGATAAAACTGTCCAATTCAGGGCTGTTCTCTTCATTGATTTCACCCCGAATGATCTCTGCGCCTGCCTTATTGCAGCTTACCCAGTTAGGTCCTGCAGGGTCAATAAAGATGCGCAGTAACCCTTTTTTTAATTCAATTAAATCTGACTCAATTTTCATATTTTTTGCTCTTGACTTTAATTGCTAAATTTCATACACTATATCACACTTTGGCGCGGGGTGGAGCAGCTTGGTAGCTCGTCGGGCTCATAACCCGAAGGTCGTCGGTTCAAATCCGGCCCCCGCTACCAATATTATTCAGTATTGACGCAATCTCCTCTAACAGCGCTTCAATCTCAAACGGCTTTGCAATAAACTTTAATGCCCCAACCCTTTGACTCTTTAGTTTGTCCTTCTGCAAATCAATTGCTGTAAGAAAGATTACAGGGATATCCTTTGTTTTTGCATTTTTTTTTAATTTCTTGCATGCCTCATAGCCGTCCATCTTTGGCATTGCAGCATCAAGGATAATCAGATCAATCTTTTCCTTATCAGCAATAGCTACCGCCTCTGCGCCGTCTGAGGCAGTAATAACCTTGTAGCCTTTGTCTTCCAGAGCGAATTTTATTATTAATCTTATATCCTCTTCATCATCTGCAACAAGGATCTTTTGCATTATTAAATCCTGCCCTATGGGTTATAAAATGTTTCTGCCTCTGCTGAAAATCTCCTGTCCTTAATATAGACGCTGCCTTCGATCCTCTTTGCAGCCTTTTTAATCTCTGCTGCAATGTCGCTAATCTGAGCAAAATGCTTAATCCGCCTCTGGTCATTGCTGGTGACAACTGCAATAGAGATTGTCATAATAGGAAATCTTTCAATCTGGCTGCGCCTGTTTTCTAATTCAATATATCCCCTGCTCCTGTCTTCCTTATTGTAATAAAGGGGGATGATCTTATTAAAGGAGTCTATTATCTTGCTGCAGACGATATCATCCTTATCAGGCGTTGTGATTATAATAAAATCATCGCCGCCGATATGGCCTATAAAATCAAGGTCATTGCCGTATTCCTTTACCACATCAGCTATTACCTTTGCTGTCTGTTTTATTACTGCATCCCCTTTTAAAAAACCGTAATTATCATTATATGCCTTAAAGTTATCAAGGTCTATATAGCATACTGAGAACGGATTGCCATTCCTGATCTTTGCATTAATCTCCCTCTCAATAGCGATGTTTCCAGGAAGCCTCGTTGTAGGGCTTGCGCTATGTTCTTCCTCTCTCCTCTGGATGAGCATCCTTATCCTTGCCTCAAGTTCAAGGGATGAATAAGGCTTTGTTATATAGTCGCTTGCGCCGAGGTTCAGACCCCTTGCCTTTTCCTTTGCATCCTTTATCCCTGACAATAATATTATCGGAATATGGCTTGTGCTGATATTATTCTTGAGCCTTTCTAATATCTGGAAACCGTCCATGCCAGGAAGATTTATGTCCAGAAGTATAAGCTGCGGCTGTTCTATCTCAGCCTTGCGAAGGGCATCCTCGCCTGTGCATGCAATAATAGTCCTGTAGCCAAATTCAAGCAGCATGGACGAAAGGAGAGAGGCAATACTCTGCTCGTCATCCACAATTAGAATTTTTTCTTTGCCGTCCGCCCTTCGCAGAGACCTGAACATCGCCTCATTTACATAATTTGCAAAGGTCTCTTGGTCAAGGGGCCTTTTGGCTATAGTTACTGACATACCTTCATTCAATCTTAAACCTTCGCTGCTGTGCTGGCTGAAGATTATAATGGGCATCTCCTTTGTCTCAGGGTCTTCTCTTAGAACCTTTACAATGGACACATCATTAATCTCAGGCATTGACAGGTCAATAATAATTATATTAGGCCTGTGCTTTCTCGCCAGGTCAATTGCATCCTCATTGTTTGCGCCCTTAAGGATATCATACCCCATCTTTTCCAATGCCTCGCTGTACATCTTAAATACAACGGGGCTGTCATTTATAACAAGCACCCTGTGCTTCTCATCTATGCCGATTGATATTTTCTGATCTTCATGAGGCAGCATGGGAACAGTCATGGTTCTATTGCCTTCCTGATAAGAATCAATCTTAAAGATTGGTATTGAAAAATAAAAGATGCATCCGCCCTTTTCAGCCTCTGCCCATATCTTCCCGTCGTGAGATTCTACTAAAAGCCTCGCAAGGGGGAGCTTTAAAACCTTTCCGTCACTGTCAGGCTTATTTCCCTCAACATCAAAATTCTTTATCTTGTCATACTTGTCAAAAAGGCTGCTCAGTCTCTTTTCAGATATCCCTTTACATTGGTTATATATACCCACTTCTATGAAACCCCTTTTTGTGTCAGGATTATATGTTTTAAGCTCTATATCAGACTTTGATATGCCGTCCTTTATATCAATGCTTATTCTTATCTTTTCCCCCTTGGCTGTATACCTTACTGCATTGGTCAGAAGGATTGCAACTGCCTCCTCAATCTTTTCCGCATCCATCTTGACCATCACATCTGAAGCAGGGGGAAATATCTTTTCAATCAATACGCCCTTCTCTTTCATCTTCTTTTCAATCTGGAAAATCTGATTTTCAACAATAGAGATCAAATCCGCCCTTGCGAGATTCAGCGAAACCCGCTGGTGCTCATGCTTTGCTATCCTGACAACATCGTTTATTAAGTTGTTCAGCCTTTTGCAGTTTTTGGTGATGATGCTGCTGAACTCTTCATGCTTTTTATTCGGCCTTCCGCCAACCCCTTTTAGAATCAGCTCTGCAGCGCCGTGGATTGCGGTAATCGGCGTCCTTAAGGCATGCGACACGTCTGTTATAAAATTTGTCTTCTTCTCATCAATAACAGCATCCTCTGTAATATCGCTCAAGGATATCAGTGTGCCTGTAATCTCCCCTGAATCATCCTTCAGGCATGAAAATACAGCCTTGACCTTTTTATCTTTAAATGCAGTCTTTAATATTACCTGTTTTAAACTATTGTCTTCCATTAATTTATTAATGCCATTCTTAAAAAACCTTTTTTTATTCTGCGGGAGGTATTTATAAATATCCATTCCTGTCCCGTTGAGATTCTTGGCAAGGATCTTTATTGCGCTTCGGTTAATAAACGAAATTCTGCCTTCAAGGTCAATTGCAATAATGCCGCCATTAAAATTGTCCATTATTAATTGAGGCAGGATGTTTTTCAAAATGTTTGTGTTCTTTTTTGGCGCGGCCTTCATCTTCTACTCATACAGATAGCAGGCAACAAAATGCCCTTTATCAGTCTCCCTAAACTCAGGCTCTCTCTCCTGGCAAATCTTCATCCTTTTGGGACATCTGCTGTAAAAACGGCAGCCTTTAGGCAGGTCTATGGGACTTGGTATATCGCCTTCTAAACTGATTCTCTTTTTCTTTCCCTTTACATCAGCAGTTAGGATTGCTGATAAAAGCGCCTCTGTATAAGGGTGCTGCGGCCTCTTATATAACTCATTTGCGTCAGCTATCTCTACAATCTTTCCAAGATACATAACAGCAACCCTGTCTGAAAAGTGTCTTACAATATTCAAATCATGCGCAATAAACAAAAAAGACAACTGAAATTCCTCCTGAAGGTCTTCAAGCAGGTTTATTATCTGCGCCTGTATAGAGACATCAAGCGCGGATATAGGCTCATCTGCAACAATCAGGACCGGGTTCAAAATCAATGCACGGGCAATGCCTATCCTCTGCCTCTGTCCTCCGCTGAACTCATGGGGATACTTTCCCATGCTTTCTTTTTCAAGCCCGACCTTTTCTAAGATAGAGATTATCCTCTCCCTTCTTTCTGCCTTATTGCCAATCCTGTGAATTATAAGCGGCTCCTCTAATATGCTCCCGACTGTCATCCTCGGATTCAGAGAGGCATAGGGGTCCTGAAAGATGATCTGCATCCTTTGCCTGTAAGCTCTTAATTCATGCTGCGTAATAGAGGTGATATTATTATTTTCAAATTCAATCCTGCCGCTGGTTGGCTCAAGAAGGCGGAGTATGCACCTGCCTGTTGTGGACTTGCCGCATCCGCTTTCGCCAACAAGACTCAGCACCTCTCCCCTTTTGATTTTAAGGTCTATGCCATCAACTGCATGCACAGCCTTTGGCTTTTTGAACAGGCCTGCTGGGATATAAAAGTGTTTTTTTAAGCCTTGAACATTTAATATAAATGGCTCTGCCTTGATTTTAGTTTCTGGTGTCATAGCCCCTCTCTCTGACCCAGCACCTTGCCAAATGACCCTTTGCTGTCTCTTTTAACAAAGGCTCTTCCTTTTTGCATCTATCTATTGCAATCCCGCACCTGCCGTAAAATTTACATCCCTCTGGCAAATCAAGGAGCCTCGGCACAATACCTGGTATTGCCTTGAGCCTCTCCCTCTTTTTTTTATCAAACCTTGGTATGGAATTCAACAAACCTTCTGTATATGGATGGGTAGGCGCAGCAAAAAGGACCTCTGTGCCTGCGTATTCCACGATCCTTCCTGCATACATTACAGCAACGTCATTAGCAGCCTCTGCTATTACACCGAGGTCATGCGTAATAAGTATCATTGACATGCCCATCTTTTCCATCAACTGCTTTAATAAGTCAAGGACCTGCGCCTGCACTGTTACATCAAGCGCTGTTGTAGGTTCGTCGGCAATTACAATAGACGGGCTGCAGGATATTGCCATTGCAATCATAACCCTCTGCCTCATACCGCCGCTTAATTGATGGGGATAATCCTTGATTCTGTCGCGGGCTGAAGGTATGTTTACAAGGCTTAAGAGTTCCGCTGCCTTATCCATTGCCTCTCTCCTGTTCATGCCTTTATGAACCCTGAGCGCCTCTGCAATCTGCTCGCCGACAGTAAAAACAGGATTGAGCGCTGTCATCGGCTCCTGAAATATCATTGATATCTTTGCGCCGCGGATAGCGCGCATCTCTGACTCTTTCAGCTTCAGGATATCCTTTCCTTCATAAAGAATCTCGCCTGAAACAATCCTGCCAGGCGGCTGAGGCACGAGATTTAATATAGACATAGCTGTCATGCTCTTGCCGCATCCTGATTCTCCGACAATGCCGAGGATGCTGCCCCTTTTTACGCTGAGGTTTATGCCGTCTACTGCCTTTACAATCCCGTCAGGCGTATAAAAATATGTTTTTAAATCCTTTATTTCAAGAACATTTTCTTCCATCAGAGCCCTTATAAAAAAATATCCGCCTTCAGCGGATAAAAAGAATTAAGAGTAGGGGTTCAAAATTTTGAACCCCTACTTAAACCTATTATATTATCTCTTTTTTTATCATATTCATATACGCCTGTGCATCTTTATTCTTTGGGTCAATCTTAATAGCGCCGTCCCATTCATCAACAGCAAGGTCAATGAAGCCCTTCATATAATACGTAATGCCCAGATGTATTAATGCAGTAATATATTTCGGATTCACCTCTTTTGCCCGCATAAAGACCCTAATAGCCTCGTCAAATTGCCCCTTTTCCCTGAGTGTGATCCCTGCCTTTGTGATAATGTCTACAAAATTCGGCCTCAGCTTCAATGCCTTTTTATATTCGTCCAATGCCTCGTCATATAAGCCAATGTCATAATACTGGTCGCCGAGCTGTGCATGCTCATTAGCCAATTTGCCCTGAACATACGGGTCAAGCACAGAAGGCGCCGGATGGGCAAGCTTTGCAGCATGGCTGAATATGCGGTTTGCATCCTCAAATCTGCCGAGTTCATTGTATGTTACAGAGAGGTTAAGCGATGCCTCTGTATATCCTGGATTTAATTGAAGGGCCTTTTCAAAGAACCATGCCGCCTTGTCTAAATCGTTTTTCTGGTGATATATAAAGCCGAGTTTATTATATACATCTGCATAATTTGTATTTGATTTCAGAAGCTCAAGAAATAATTTTTCCGCCCCCTCATACTCTCCCTTGTCAAAGGCAATCCTCGCCTCCATATATATCTTTTCTCTCTCAATCGCCATACTTATTCTTCACCAGACTTTACTTCAGGCTCTATAAGCACAAGGTCTATACGCCTTTTATTAACGCTCAGAAAATCAGCCACAAAACAGAGCTTATTATCTTCCAGAGAATAGCCGTGCGCCTTTGTAACAGGTATAAAGGGATTCTTGTCAACAGCAAAGTTTAGGGTATCTGTAAGCCGTGCATTCGTTGGAAGATGGATGTAGCCTATAATCTTGAAGGTTGGCGTATAGATTAGAACCTTCTTCTGGTCCTTTTCTATTTTTAATGGGTTTGCCCTTTCTTCCATTATATTTATTATACTTAAAATAGCAGTTTTGTCAATTTTTATTGTATAATACCGCATAATGAAGATTACATCTGCTGTCTTTATAAAAAGCTGCACGGAACAAACGCACTTTCCAAAGGAGAATATCCCGGAGATTGCATTTGTTGGAAGGTCAAATGTCGGGAAATCATCTCTGATAAACAGCCTCGTATTAAGAAGGGACCTTGTAAAGACAAGCAGCACCCCCGGCAAGACACAGATAATAAATTTTTTCAAGATTAATAACGCATTTAACTTTGTTGACCTTCCAGGATACGGCTATGCAAAGGCGCCAAAGGAGATAAGAGAAAAATGGGGGCCGATGATAGAAGGCTATCTGTCAAATAGAAAAGAGCTGAAAGCCGTTGTCTTTATCCTTGATATAAGGCACCTGCCCACAGGAGATGACAAGAAGATGAAGGAATGGCTTGATTATTATAAGATACCTGCAATCTATGCCGCAACAAAGACAGACAAGATTAAGCCAAGAGAGATTGAATATCAGATAGAAAAGATTAAAGAGACCCTCGGTCTTCAAGAAGAAACAGCTATTCTAACCTTTTCAGCAAAGACGAGTATGGGGAGGGAAGCGCTGTGGAAGAGGATTAATGGATTTATAAAAGATTTACAATAATATAAAATGCCCCTGTATCACTTCTCAAATATCCCTTTGAACCACTTTATTATACCCCCTTTTTCTCCTGAACATTCCTCTGTTGGCTCTGTGCCTTCAATAAATGCCTCTTCAACTGAATCAGGGCATGAGCTGTTCGCCAGAAGTCCGCTCTTTCTATCCACCTTTTTAAAGACAATGCCCTGCGGCGGGAGAAAATCAGAATTTTCTGTATTGCCGAGCGCGTTTTTCATAAAAACTGTCCATATTGGAAGCGCTGCCTGTGAGCCAGAGAGATTTATAACATCCTTTTGGTCAAATCCAACCCATACGAGGGATAAAAGCTCCGGCGTATAGCCTACAAACCATGCGTCTTTATAATCGCTTGTTGTGCCTGTCTTTCCTGCTGCCGGCCTGCTAAAACCCATCTGCCCGACAGCCATTGCAGTGCCATTGTCTATCACGCCTTTTAAAAGATGTGTAAGGACAAATGCAGCCTGAGGAGATGCCGCCTGCTCCATCTCAAGGACCTTTTTTTCTATAACATTGCCATCCTTATCAATAACATCCTTGATAGATATTGGCACAGGCCTTATGCCGCTGTTTGCAATTGTAGAATATGCAACGCCAATCTCAAGAGGCGTAAGCTCTATTGTGCCCAATGCAATAGACGGGATATTTTGCAGAGGGCTTTCAATGCCCAGAGCCTTTGCTGTTAAAATAATATTTTCTATGCCTGTCTCCTGTGCAATCTTTACAGTGGAGGCATTAAGCGATTTTTCAAGGGCTGTCCTCAAAGTAACATTGCCGTAATATTTCTTGTCATAATTCTGCGGGCTCCAGTCCTTGTTGTCAAAGTTTATTGTAACAGGCGAGTCATCAATGATAGATGATGGCGTAAATTTTGGCTTGCCCTCAGGCAGTGATGTAAGCGCAGTTAGATACACAACAGGCTTAAATACAGAACCCGGCTGCCTCTTTGCCTGCGCTATCCTGTTGAACTGTGTTACCTTGTAATCCCTGCCTCCGAGCATTGCCTTAATGTATCCTGTCTGAGGCTGAATAACAAGAATAGCGCCCTGCAAAGATTCATCCTTCTCCTTTCTCTTTAGAGAAGGATATTTATTTTCCAGCTCTGCAAGGCCATTCTTTAATGCCTTCTCTCCTGCCCTCTGAAGATTTGGCTCAAGTGTAGTGAATATCTGCAAACCCTCGCTTGTTAACACAGACTCTGGATAATTCTCCTGAAGCTGTTTCCTCACATAGTCAACAAAATACGGCGCATCATTATCCTTAATCTGATACTCTCTCATTACAATCTGCTCTGACAGCGCTCCCTTGTATTCATCGTTTGTAATCTTATCCCTTTCCAGCATCTTGCTTAGCACAAGGTTTCTCCTTGTCCTTGCCTTATTGATATTTACATAAGGCGAATAGCTGTTCGGAGACCTTATCAAACCTGATAAAAGCGCAGACTCTGCCAATGTAAGCTGTGCAGCATCTTTTGAAAAATAGAATCTTGCTGCCTCGCCAAAGCCAAATATGCCGACAGAGCCTCTCTGTCCAAGATATATCTCATTTATATATGCCTCAAGTATTTCCTCTTTTGAATACCGTGCATCAAGGATAACAGCCATTACAGCCTCATTAATCTTGCGCCAGTATGTCCTCTTATGCGAAAGGAACATATTCTTGACAAGCTGCTGCGTGATTGTGCTTCCACCCTGCGATACGCCGATATTTTTTATATTTGCAAGAATCGCCCTTGCGATGCTTCTCGGATCAATGCCAAAGTGCTCATAGAAGCGTCTGTCCTCTATGGTTACTATAGCGTCAGTAAGATATTTTGGAACAGCAGGTAGCTTCACAAGATTCCGCTCCTGCCATCCGCCTTCAAATATGGCAGTAATCAGCTCTGGCTCTATCTCAATTGAAAAAAGCTCCTCTTTTGTCAGATAACCCTCCATCTTTTCAATCTGCGTATTTTTAAAATAGATGCGGACAGGGGAGCCTGCAAATGGCTTGTTTGGATAAATAAAATTGTGAAGAAAGATATCAATTATATTCCCTTCCTGCCTGTATTCGCCCTCCTTTGGCTCTGATGATACTCTGTGGTAATTGAGCCTTTTGAGCCTTCCAAATAGGTCAATGAAATTTATATCTATTCCAGGGTAGAGTGTAAGGGAATCAGAATATATCTTTGAAGGAAGCGCCCATTTTTTCCCCTCAAACTTGTCTGCTACAATCAGATAGAGGAAGGTGATGTAGAGGAGAAAAATTAGAGAGATTGCTGCAGAAGCATAAAGCAAAAAACCTCTTTTCATCACCCTCTTTTTTAATTGCGTTAAAAAAATTTTAAAGTTTTTTATTATATCTTTTGAAAATTTTGATTTTTGCATTTTAATTGCTTGACCCTTAACCCTACACCCTTGCCCCTTTCCTTATCCTGCCTCGCTCCAGTTCTTGCCTGTTCCAATATCTACTTTAATCGGCACAGACATTGGCATTACATTTTCCATCTCTTTTTTCACCAATTCTTTTATAATCTCCAATTCACTCTCTGGCGTTTCAAAGACAAGCTCGTCATGCACCTGAAGTATCATCATTGATTTTAATCTTTCCTTATCAAGCCTCTTGTCAATGTTTATCATTGCCATCTTGATTAAGTCAGCAGCGCTTCCCTGAATAGGAGTATTTACTGCCATCCTCTCGCCAAAATTCCTTGTTGCGCCATTTGCGCTCACTAATTCAGGTATATAGCGTTTCCTGTTCAGCATGGTTGTTACATATCCTTTTTCCTTTGCCTCTGAAATTGTCTTATTAATAAACTCCTTTACACCTTTGTAATGGACAAAGTAATTGTCAATGTATGCCTTTGCCTCATCAACTGGAATACCCAAATCAGAAGAGAGGCCATAAGGACTCATGCCATAGACAATGCCGAAGTTTACTGTCTTTGCAAATCTCCGCATATTTGAATCAACCTTATCAGGCGCTGCGCCAAAAAGCTCCATAGCTGTCCTCGTATGCACATCTTCATCCCTTTTAAAGGCATCTATCAAAACCTCATCGCCTGAAAGGTGGGCAAGTATCCTAAGCTCTATCTGTGAATAATCAGCAGAAAGGAGCATCTTGCCTTCTTCTGCAACAAATGCCTCCCTTATCCTCTTGCCGAGCTCTGTGCGTATAGGTATGTTCTGCAGATTAGGCTCGCTGCTTGAGAGCCTTCCTGTTGATGTTACGGTCTGGTTTAAAGATGTGTGTATCCTCTTTGTCTTCGGATGCACCATCCTCGGCAGGGCATCAATATATGTTGATTTTAATTTTGTAAGCTGTCTGTAATCCAAAAGCTCCTTTGGAAGCGCATGCTCTTTTGCAAGGGTTGTAAGCACCTCTTCATCAGTTGAATGTCCTGTCTTTGTCTTTTTTACTGGTTTTAAGCCGAGCCTTGTAAAGAGGACCTCGGATAATTGTTTTGGGGAGTTTATATTGAATTCACCGCCAGCGAGTGAATATATCCTTTTAACAATATCATTTAACTGCGCATCAACCTCTTTGGACAAGCTGCTCAGGAAATCCGTATCAACCTTAACGCCATTCATCTCTATCCTCGCAAGCACAGAGGTAAGCGGAACCTCAACATCATAAAAAAGCCTTTCAAGACCCTGCTCCTTTAGCATCGGGCCGAGCAGTTTTGCAAGCTGATATGTTATCTCTGCATCCTCGCAGGAGTAATTAGTTGCTGTCTCTATATCCACCTCGCTGAAATTCTTCTGCCCCTTGCCAGAGCCAGTAACATCCTTGTATGTTGTCATAATGTGATTCAGATACTCAAGGGCAATATTATTTAGGCCGTGGCTGTATTTATTCGGATTTAACAGATAGGATGCAACCATTGTGTCGAATGAGATGCCTGACAGGTTTATCCCATGATTCTTGAATACAATAATCTCATACTTAATATTCTGCCCGATTTTTTTTATTTTATCGTCTTCAAGAAGCTGTTTAAGCTGATTCAATACCCATTCCTTTTTGAGCTGTTCCGGCGCGCCAAGATAGCGGTGGCTGACAGGGATATAAAAACCCTCATCTTTCTCTATGGAAATGGATATGCCGACAATTTCTGCAAGCATTGGGTCTTCGCTTGTTGTTTCTGTATCAATGCTTAGCTCGCCTTTTTCCTTTATCTTTTTTATTAATTGCAGAAGGGCATCCTCTTTTAATACAGTTGAATATCTTTTATTCTCTAATGAGGATGCCTCGCCTGAAATCTGCTTTAACAGGCTCGTAAACTCCAATTCTTTTAAAAGGCCTATCAAGAGCGCATTATCAGGCTCCTTTTTTTTATATTCATTTAGATCCATTTCAACTGGGCAGTCTAATATAATAGTCGCAAGCCCTCTGCTCAATCTTGCAATATCAGCAGAGCCTTTTAAAACCTCTGCGAGCTTTGGTTTTTTGAGCTTATCAATATTAGATAGAAGATTTTCAATGCTTCCGAACTCTGCTATCAGGGCTGTTGCAGTCTTCTCTCCAATGCCATGAACGCCTGGGATATTATCAGATGCATCGCCCATCAGTCCCATTATCTCTACTACCTTATCAGGCGCAACGCCAAACCGCTCTACTACATCCTTTTCTTCGTAGACCTTATCTTTTAACGTGTCGTAGATTTTAATGTTCTGTGAAATAAGCTGGAGCATGTCCTTGTCGCCAGTTACGATAACCACATCAAAGTCCTTCTCCATCTTTTTTGAGATGGTGCCTATGATATCATCTGCCTCATAGCCCTCCATTAAAATGGCAGGTATATTAAATGCCTCTACAAGTTTATGTATATATGGTATCTGCTGAACCAAGTCCTTTGGCATCTCAGGCCGATGCGCCTTGTATTGTTCATATTCTATATGTCTCTTTGTAGGTCCTTTTACATCAAAGGCAATGGCAAGATAATCAGGCTTTTTCTCCTTAACGATCTTTAACAGCATATTTGTAAAGCCGTAGATTGCATTTGTAGGAAGGCCTTTAGATGTGGCAAGGCTCCTTATGGCATGATAGGCGCGGTAGATGTATGAATTGCCGTCAATCAGATATAGCGTTGGTTTTGACATGGATACATATTACTGGAATGAGCATGGTATGTCAAATATCAGATTTAGTGATAGTGGTCATCCTAAATCTGATATTAATATTTCTCCTGCATGCGGGGCATGGCCTGCCTCATGGTAGCCTCTGCTTTCTTGAATTTGTCCAATGCCCATGTCTGGAAGGCTGCGTATGTCTCAGAGGTCTTTTCATAGATTGGCACGCCGTCATACGCAATCTCAAACAAAAGAAATGGGTCCGCCTCGTTTATCTGATATAGGTCAATGCGGGATTTGTTGAAGATCTCAGATATAGCCTTTACCAGCCCCCTGTCCCAGTGCGTATCGCACTCCTTTTTAATGCAGCGCACAGCAATATCAAGGTCATTTTTTTTGCAGGAGAGCCCCTTTGTCTCCATCCTGAAAAGGACTATTAAATCAAGATTAAAGTCCTCTGCGAGCCTTTTTATTTTTTCCCTTCGCGTGGTTTGCAACATAATGTTTGTACTAATTTTTTATATTACTTTCTCACCCTCCCCTTAATCCTCTCCCGTCAAGGGAGGGGAAATAATAAGGAATATCCTCAATCCCCTCTCCCCTTGCGGGAGAGGGTTAGGGTGAGGGGTATTATACATACGCAAGCCAGTCTTTGTGCTTTGCATCCTTGCCCCTTACAATATCAAAAAATGCGGACTGGAGCGTTGTTGTAATAGGTCCGGGCTTTCCTGCGCCAACCTGCCTGTTGTCAATCTCTCTTATAGGCGTTATCTCTGCTGCTGTGCCTGTAAAGAACGCCTCATCTGCAATATAAAGCTCATCCCTTGTAAACCTCGCCTCTGCAACCTGAATGCCCTTTTCTCTTGCAAGCTGTATGATTGAATCCCTTGTTATCCCTTCCAATATTGATGTAAGGGGCGTTGTCTTTAAGACATTGTTTCTAACAATAAATATATTCTCGCCAGGTCCCTCTGCAACATAGCCGTCTGTGTCCAGCATTAGCGCCTCGTCATACCCGTCTGTTACAACCTCCATTTTTGCAAGCTGTGAATTTACATAATACCCGCAGACCTTTGCTCGAGTCATGCTTATATTTACATGGTGCCTGTTAATGGAAGAAACCTTTACGCGGATGCCTTTTTTTATCCCTTCCTCGCCAAGATATGTGCCCCATGGCCATGCAGCAACTGCAACAGCAATAGGATTGTTCTTTACAAACAGACCCATCTCGCCGTAGCCGATATAAGCGATCGGCCTTATATAACACTCCTCAAGCTTATTTATGCGCACAGTTTCCTTAATCGCCTCTTGAATCTTCTCTTTTGTGAAGGGTATCTTCATACAGCAGATGTGCGCAGAAGAGAAGAGCCTGTCAACATGCTCCTTTAACCTGAATATAACTGAGCCGTCCCCCCTTTTGTAGCAGCGAATCCCTTCAAAGACCCCCAGACCATAGTGAAGGGTGTGCGTTAAGACATGAATATTTGCATCCTTCCAGTCAACAAATTTTCCATCCATCCAAATTTTTGATGTTTCCTTAAGCATTCTCTCCTCCCAAGCGCTATTTTTTTAATATTTTATTTATATCAAATCTAGCCTTTAATATACCACAAATATCTAAAAAATATAGCAATATAGCATATAAAAGTCAATTTCTTTTCAAATCTTTGTTCAGGCTGTTGAAAAAGTCATCAACAGCCTTGATTACACAGATTAGAAAAATGATTACACAGATATTTCAAGGAGTTTTAATCTGTGTAATCTGATCTTTTATCTGTGTAATCAGAGATTGTTGGGTTTTTCAACAAGCTCTTTGTTTTCTTGACACAAGGGGGTTTTTCGGTATAATCTTATACACGGGGTATGAACCAGAACGATTCATACCGGGGTTGGGTAATGCAATTTAATTTGGCAGTAAAAAGAATATTCCTCTTCTCTGCCTTAATCTCATTAATCTTAATATTAAGCGCAGGCGCTTACGGCGGGGGGCTAAGTCCGGAGGACAAGCTTTTCATTGTAGGCGCAGGCGCCTATGAAGACAAGCTCTGGGATGTGGCTGCATTAGCCTTTAGCAGATTGCTTGCTGAATACCCTTCAAGCAAAAAGGCAGAAGAGGTTACGCATCTGCTCGGCGTCTGCTACACGCAGATGAAGGAATACCAGCCTGCTATTAAGGTATTTATGGGGTTCTTGGAAAAATACCCAAAAAGCAGCATGTATCAGATAGTCCTCATCAGACTTGGAGAGGCATACCTGAAATTAGAAAACCCAAATGAGGCAGTCAAGATATTTCAGCTCATATCATCATTAAAGGATGTTGATAAAAATGCTGATGCCGCCATCTTTACATTAGGCGAGACATATGTAAAGATGGGTAAGCACAAAGAGGCGGCAGAGGAATTCAGAAATTTCCCGCAAAGATTTCCTGAGAGCAAATTCAAAAATGAATCGTATTACTGGGCAGGCGAGGCGCTTTTTAATTTAGAAAACTATAAGGATGCAAAAAATTATTATAAGAAATTTTATGAGCTGATGCCTGAGCATTCCCTGTCAGATGACGCATTAAATGGCGCTGCATGGTGTGAATACAGAAGCGGCGCATTGAAACCAGCGCTTGCCTCATTTAATTTGCTTATTGCAAAATACCCTGACAGTGAGCTTATCCCGGCAGCGGTCTTCAGAACAGGCAATATAAATCTTAAACTCTCCAGAAATCTTGATGCTCAAAAGGCATTTAAAAAATTAGTTGAGAGCTATCCAAAGGAGAGAATAGCCGTTGATGCACACCTGGAACTTGGAAAATTATACATCCAAAAGAAGGAATACTCCAAGGCAAGCCCTCATTTTGAAAAGGCACAGGAATCTGAAATAATTGAGATGAAGACAGAGGCAAGCTACTATCTGGGCGAATCAGAGGCTGCAAGGGAGAAGTATAATGCTGCAATAGCCGCCTATGAAAGGATAATTAGCTACGGTATTTCAGATATGTCATGGGTCTCCCTTGCCTATGTAAAGATAGGCGTAAACAAAGAGCGGTTAAAGTTATGGGATGATGCGCAGGCAGCGTATCAAAAGGCATTAGAGATATTAGAGGACAAGGACTTAAAGGCATTTGCAGAGGAAAGGCTGAAGATAGTAAAGGCAAAACCACGATGAGAACAATTGGTATTTTTATATTTTTATGCACACTTGCTGCAGCAATAGCGCCTTCATTCGCAGAGGAAGGGCGGGAAAAGGTTATTATCCGTTTGCCTGAATTTATAATCTTTTCTGATGAGCAGCTTCAGGAGGATAAGCTTCAGGAGACTCCGCCGGCAAAGCCTGAAAAGGCAGCGCCCTTCAAAGACCTGAAGGGATTAAAGGATGATGTTCAGGCGACTGATTCCATGACCACACCTGATGCCAGGGCAAAGGAGAACTTCAAAAAGACAAGGCCGTCGCAGGCTTCAACAGGATGGGTATATGGAAACAGTGTTGCATTATTCTTAGCCAGCATCACAGGTGAAGAGCCTGCTGATGAAGCGCTCTTTAAGTCCGGCCTCTATTTTTATAAGAATGAGGAATATAAAAAGGCTGTTGATGCATTCAAAAAATTAATCAGAAAATATTCAAAGAGCGAATATGTCTCTGCCTCTTCATACTGGATTGCTGAATCCTATTATGCGATGGGAAACCTGAAAGACGCCATTGATGCGTATGAAGATACAATAAAAAAATATTCTGAGTCCGATTACTGGGACTATGCCCACTATTCCTTAGGATGGCTCTATGTTAATGAGGGCGATTACAAAAAGGCAATATTCTATTTTACAAAGGCAACCAAATCACCCGTAAACAGCCTTGCATATTCTGCGCAATTCTGGGTCGGCGACTGCCTTATGCGGCTTAAAAAATATGAGGATGCAATCAAGATATTTCACACGCTGACATATTCTGATGTGACATCAAGGCTGTTAAATGAAAAAACCTTTATTGAAGGCGTAGAAAAATTCGTTGACGGAAAGGAGAATTACAGGGAATTTATCAGCCGCTTTCCCTTTCCGCAAAGCCTTCTGATAAATACTGCGCTGTATGGCCTTGGCGTCTCTGGAAAGGGCTCGGAAACCGGGGGCATATCATTCCAGAGGTCTGATATAAAAGGGATTAAAAATGTTGTCTGGGGCATAAACATAAATACTGATATGAAATACCTTGAGGCAGCCACATACAGGACTGCATTGGCATACATTGCCCTGAACAAGATGGAAAAGGCAAGGGAAGAGGCAAAAAGACTTAAGCAGATGAACCCTCAGACAAATTTTTCAGATTATATAGAATTTGAGGTTGCGATCTATTATTACAAGAATAAAAATAAAAAGGATGCCTTTAAGATATTCCAATTTCTTGTAAAGAATACCCTTCAGCCTGACCTTGCGCCAGTTGCTGAATTTATGCTCGGTGAAATTCTTTATCAGGATGGAAAGATTAACGAGGCGCTATCAAGTTATGAGAAGGCTGAAAAGAATCCGGAAAGACCCCTTCTTAGCATAATTGCCTCATACAAATCCAGCATCATCCTGTATCAGAAACAGGAATATGAAAAAGTATTGAAGAAATTGCAGCCTGTAAAAGCCAAACCGATACTTCTAAAGCATAAGGACGATATAAACTATTTAATTGCAGAATCGCTCTCTGCCTTAGGAAAATATGATGATGCGCTCTCGTCTTACCAGACAATACCAAATGCAAGCCCACTTGCTGAAAAGGTTCAATATGGCAGGGCATGGGTCTATTATAAAAAGAGGTTCTTTAAAGAGGCGATCGAATCATTTAATATATTCTTGGATAAGCATCCGAAAAGCTCTTTAAGGGAGGATGTCCTGTTCCGCATTGCAGATTCCTATCTCGGGCTCAAGGATTTCAGCGCATATTACAAGGCCTATGTACAGCTTATTAAGGAGTATCCTGAAAGCAGCCAGAATAACTGGATAGCCCTGCAGGCAGGGCTATCCATGTATAAGGAAGAAAAATTTGAGGATGCTGCTGCTGCCTTTAAGAATATAACAGCAAGAACGCCAAAAACAAAAGAGGCAGAGGAGGCGTCATTCCGCCTGGGCTGGTCGTATTTCAGGATGAATGAGTATAAAAAGGCTGTATCAGAATTCAGCAACCATGTAACCAATTATCCCAAGAGTCCATTTATAGCAGAGGCATTGTTAAAGATTGGTGATTCTTACTACAATCTTAAGGAGTATACAAAGGCTCTGGAATATTATAACAATGTAAAATACAAACACCATAATAGTCCCTTTGTAAAGGACGCTGAATACGGCGCCATCGTATCTCACAAGCAGCTTGGCAACAGCGAGGCCGCAAGGGCTGAAACAGAACGGTTTGTAAAAAAGAATCCAAAGGCGCAGATATCAATAACACTGCAGTTCCAGGCAGCAGAGGAGCTTGAGGCAAAGAAAAGGCTCAGGGAAGCCCTGCTTGCCTACAGAACTGTCCTGTCAATCTCTGAGACCAGTGAATTTTCAGATACCGCTCTGTATAGAATCGGCAGGATATTGTTTGAAACAAGGGAATTTTATGATGCCATTTCAAGCCTCAACCAGCTCATAAATAATTATCCAAAGAGCGCATACCTGATAGATGCCAGATATAAGATAGCTGAGTCATATTTCCAGATTGCAGACCATGAAAATGCAATTATACATTATAAAAAATTCGTTTCACTCTATCCTGATAATGCAAATACGCCTGATGCGATATACAATACAGCCGCAGCATACGGCAGATCAAAAAAGACAGATGATGCAATAAAGACCTATAATGAATTTGTAAAGAGATATCCGGAGCACAAGATAACGCCAAATGCATATCTCTCGCTGGCGCAATACTACCGCAATGACAAGATGGATAAGAAGACGGCTGCCGCCTTCTATCAAAAGGCAACTGAATTCCAGAATGAGGAGATTGCTGCAGAGGCGCAATTCAACCTCGGAGAATTGGCGCTTGCTGAAGGCAGGAGCGATGATGCAAAGATAGAGTTTATGAAGACTTATTACCTATATTCAAAGATAGAAAAGTGGGGCTCTCTGGCGCAATTAAAAACAGCAGAGATTTTTGAGAAAGAAAAAAGGCATACTGCCGCATACGCCATTTATCAAAGGATAATGGATAAATCAAAGAATAAAGAGGCTGTGCAAGCCTCAGGTGACAAGATAAAGGAATTAAAGGAGACTGCTGCACAATGACCAAGAATGCAGTAACAGCAGAATCACTTAACGAGGGGTTGCAGTCCATTGTTATTTCCGACAAGATAACTAAGGAGATAATCATCTCCATTTCCTTGCATTTTATTATTGTTTTTTTGTTTATTTTCTTTCCTCCTTTTCTTATGCAGATAAAGGAGCCGGCTGTAACAGAGGTTACACTAATTAATACCATTGACCCCATACCAATACCATCAATAAAAGAAGAGATGCAGTCGCCGTCGCCCGCGCCTGCGCCTGTAATACAAAAGGCTGCTCCCAAAATTCCAAAGATAAAAGGGATTCCAGAGCCTAAGGAGGGCATTACTGATGAGCCTGTAAAGGATATAGGCCGCATCGGCCTTCCGAGAAGGTCTGACATCGGCAGAAAAGAGATGGCCTCGTTTTCAAAGAAGGCTTTAGGCACAGATGATGTGCCTCTGCCTGACAGGTCTTTTATAGAGGGGGGAAAAGGGATGCAGACAGCGCTTCCTACAAATAAAAAGGGCGAGGCAGCAGGCAGCAGCGAGTCATTCGGGATAAAAGGCAGCGCTGGCAAAAGAAAGCTCATATTCAGGCCTTCACCCCCGTCTGTTGATACATCAGTAACTGTTACAATTGAACTTGAATTCAGAATCCTTAGCGACGGCTCTGTAGTGGATATTATGCCAGTGCGAAAGGCAGATGCTAAACTTGAAGAGATCGCTATCAGATATCTGAAGAACTGGCGGTTCAATTCTGTATCAGATGACGAGAAGGACGAGTATGTGGGCATTGTGCCGATAAAGTTTAAGGTGAGGTAGAGAAAGCATCTCATACCCCTATTTTGGCTTTACATGACAACGGTTGCAGTATTGAAGCGGAAATGCCACTGTTCCGTGGCACCTGCCGCAGAACTCACCTGCAAATATCTGCGCCATTGTAACGCCGTTGCCGCCTTTTTGTGCCTTGAATATCTTCGGATGGCAGTTAGAGCAGTCAAGCCATTGTGTGTGCTGATAGTGAGGATAAACAACATCAGGCATAGCGCCTTTTGTATAAAAGACAACATCCATGTCCATGGGCCGCGACTGAGGTTTTGCCTTCAGATCAATAGAGTCACGGGGATTGATTATCCCCCTGTTTATTGCAGCAACCCAGTCAATGAAACCGTCTTCTGTGCGCGGCAGATATGAAAAGGCAGCAGGCTGATTCTCCACTGTTTTAAAAACCAATTCTTTCTTTGCACAGCTTTCAATTGCTACAGGCATGATAATAATAAGGGGCAGGTAAAATCTAATAATTAATTTAAAAACCTCATTCATATATCAATCACATATAGGGGCGGTTTAGCAACCGCCCCTCTTTTTCTATTTCTTTTTAATTGTCGTTTCACCTGAATGGCATCTCTCACATTTAAGCAGCGGATATGCATCTCTCCCATTATGGCACTTGCCGCAGTACTGCCCTTTGGAATTCTTGTTCATATTTATATCATTGGCGCCCTTTTTCTTAATAAATATTGCGTCATGGCATATCTCGCATTTATTCCTCTTGATATGAAGCCCGTGTGTAAAAACCACAGGCTTCATATCAAACTTCTCTGCATATTTATTAAACAACATCTTCTCTTCAAGCGCAGAGGCGCTGCTGATATGCAAGGCAAGAATTAATGTGATTGTTACAATAGAAAATATTTTAATTTTCATAAGCACTTTAGGTCATTCCTGCGGAAGCAGGAATCCAGTTGTTAAATGCAAATATCAAAATTAAAAATGCAAAATTAAGGAATTTTAATTTTTGAATTTTAAATTGTAATTTTTAATTTTGCATTTTGCATTTTAAATTTTTCTCTCTGGATTCCCGCCTGCGCGGGAATGACAGCTTGTTGTATTATTTTTTCTACTTCGCCCCCTTTGGTCTCACATGACACCTCTGGCAATCCGTAAGCGGAAATGCCACTCTATCATGGCATCTGCCGCAGTACTGGCCTGCTGCTATCTTCGCCATTGTCATATCAGGATTGCCGCCTGCCTTCATATTGAATATTGCAGGGTGGCAGTTTGTACAGTTAAGCCAGAAGGTATGGATAAAATGCGGAAATACTACATCCTCCATAGACATGCTCTTTGTTTTAATTACGACTTCAAGAGGAAATGTCATATCTGGCGGAGCATTTGGGTCAAGTGAATGCCATGGTTTTATCTTTCCCTCTTTAACGATTGCTGCCCAGTCAATCAGGCCATATTTATCCTTTGGCAGTTTAGCAAGCTCGAGCGCCATTGGATGCGGAGCCATGCCCGCCTTTTCTGCTGCGCCTACAACCTTTGTTGGGTCGCCTGTGCCAGCAACTGTCCCTGTGCTGTCAAGAAATATTGCCTGTGAAGGGTCAATCTGCGGCGCCTTTGCAGCCGGCGCCTTTTCTGCTGCCTTTGTCGATGGCTTTGCTGCCGGCTCCTCTTTCTTTGCCGGAGCTGGCTCTGCTGGTTTTGCTGCTTCAACTACCTTTGCCGGCTCTGTTTTAGGAGCTGCCTCTTTCTTTGTCTCCTTTGCTGCCGGCGCCTTGGCGTCCTTCTGTGTTGCACAACTATTTATTGCGAAAATTATAACTACTGCAAATACAATGCTAAAAAATCTATTTTTAAAGGTTATCATCTTTATATTCCTCCAGAATTTAGGTTTAATAGGTTGAGCAATAAAAACCTATTTTCGCGGCGCCGGCGCCCCTGTTGTTAAAAGGCCGTCAGGATTCCCGCCTACTGAATGGCAGCGTCCGCATGCAAGCGGCGCCCACGCAATCCTTCCATTATGGCACTTTCCGCAGTGGTTGCCCTTTATAATGGAGGACATATTTATATCATTTGAGCCCTTCTTCATAATAAAGATATCCTCATGGCAAACCTTGCATTTAAACCTAACCCTGTGAAACCAGTGTGGAAACATTACTGGCTGCATGCCCTGCTTTTCTGCCTGCTTATTTATAATAATGTCGGCATACTCCGCATCTGCCTTTGGCGCAAAACCCAGCCACACCAAGCCGGTAATCGCCGCTAATACAATTAGAGTAACTAGTAAAAACCTAAAATGTCTCATATACCTTCCCCCCTTTTCAAGATTTTTGAGATTTGCTTTTAGTAAAGTTAATAATTTTTAGCATAGTAGCTATAAGGTGTCAATAAAAAAATTCAGCTTGATAAAAATTTGGCATCCCCCTTGACAATTATATATTAACCCATTAGAATACAGTCTGTGAAAAAGGAATATTTGATATCATTTATTATTGGCCTGTTTGTGGCAGCAGGTTATTTGCCAGCCCCCTATGCAGCAGAATCAAATCCCATTAAAGAGGGAGAGGAGCTTTACCAGAAAAACTGCTCTGTATGCCACGGCGATAAGGGAGACGGCAATACATGGGTATCTCATGAGCTTAATCCGAAGCCCAAAAATTTTACTGACCCGCTGGTAATTAAGGTTATGACCAGAAAACGGATGCGCGATTCCGTTATCAACGGCAGGCAGGGAACAGCTATGCAGGCCTTTAAGACGCAGCTTTCAGAATCTGAGATCAACTTGATTATTGATTATATTCAGACAGCTTTTATGAAGGTTGATGTCAAGACGAAGAAAAAAAAATAGTTTTAGCTACCCTAACCCCTGAAATTGCAAGAGGCAGAGATATATACAACTTCCGCTGTTACATCTGCCACGGCTACTCCGGCAATGGCAAGACATTGGCAGCAAATGTCCTTACACCCAAGCCCAGAAACTTTACAGACCCATCTGAAATGAAGGGGATTGATAATCACCGCATGTTCTATTCCATTAAAAACGGAAGGGATGGAACTGCAATGAAACCCTTTAAGGAAATATTAACAGATACGGAGATTAAAAGCGTTGCAGCCTTTATCCGTTATGCATTTATTGAAAAGAAGTTTGAAAATATTAATTATCATTCCCCTGAGAATCAGTGGTATGATTTTGAGAAAAAATATCCTGAGGCAGTCAAGTATTTTCTTTATAATGGAGAGGAAAATAATCTTTCAGAGGAGTTAAGGGCAGGCAAGAGGATTTTTGAATCTACATGCATCACCTGCCATTTGACGAAGAAGGAATCTGGTGGCGCAATCTTTCATAAGATAAAGTAGGGACATGCCATGGCATGTCCCTACTTTATCACTTATTTTAATCCCTTAGTGAAGTTGCTTGCGCCGCCAAAGCTTCCCACCCATGCCGAGCCATTTTGCATAAAAGTCATTGAAAAAACGATATCGCCGTAAAGCCCCTCTTTTTTTGTATAATTGGTAAACTTGCTTCCAAACATCCCTTCCTTTAATTTGGAAAGGCCTTTGTTCTGGCCTATCCAGATAGAGCCATCAGGCCCTTCTTTCAGCATAGGGACATAGTTCCCAATTAAACCCTCGTTTGTAGTATATGTCTTAAATTTGCCGTTTTCAAATACAGAGAGTCCGCCTCCCCAAGTGCCGCACCAGATTCGTCCCTTTGAGTCCAGCAGCATGGAGACAATATAGTTGGGATTATAAGGCGCCTGAATCTTCTCCATCCCCTGCTCCACCTTTTGTCTTGCGTGGTGTTTGGAAATCGTGGCAGGGTCTGCATCCTTTGTCAGCGTGTCCTTAACCTTTTCATAAGGCGCGCCTAATCCGTCTTTATGATTCCAATTCTTCCATTTAGAGCCGTCATAAAAGGCAAGGCCGCCTTCTGTGCCAAACCAGATACTCCCTTTTTTATCAATCGCAATAGCATAAACCCAGTCATTCGGAAGCCCGCCGTTTGTATTCTTAACTGTATAAGTGCGCCATGCCTTTGGATCATCCAGATTGCCGCCGACAATCTGATTTGCGCCTGACCATGTGGCAATCCATATATCGCCGTTTGGCGCCTTGTCAACGCCGTATACAAATCCGTCAGCAAGACCTTGAGGTATATTGTAGTTCTTCCATTTCTCGCCGTCAAAGATAGATAAACCGCCGCCATAAGTTCCGACCCATACTTTGTTATCAATCTTTGTTAGATAAAAAATCCCGTTGCTGACAAGCCCTGAGTTTTTATTATCAAACACCATATGCTGTCCATCCTGCGTATTGTATCTTACAATCCCCTGCGATGTCCCAACATATAAGACAGGGTCTTCTGCCAAAAGCGCCTTTACATTTCTTGTGGGGCCAACGCCGAATTTATGAACATCCTTTGCTATATCGGACTTATCTCCATCTTTTGTCCCTAAATAAAGCCCTATAGCAATACCACTCACCACAGCAATGACAATAAGCAAAACAACTATTATCCATTGTTTCTTCATTAAACCGTTTCCTCCTGTAAGTTTGGTTAAGTCTTTTTATCTTACTTAAAAAGGGTTTTCATTGTCAATGTTTTTTTATTTGTTGTTTTATTATCTTGTCGGTCTAACCTAATTTGTGATGTAGAAACATAGCTTCAGCCATGTTACCAGACTAATGGCGTTTAATTAATCGCTCATCGTATATAAAGTCTTCAACCTGCTTTACAGCGATGCTCTTAATATCTGGGTGTGATGGGTTGATAATAATGTTATATTCATGCTCAACAACAGCAGACGGCACACGAAGCAAAAGCGTTTCTTCGCTTTTTGCCCACTTTGTGCCTAATTCAGCCAATTCCAAAGGCGGGGGATTGTAGCTTCTCCAGTTTTTTGGCAGAGCAGATATTGTTATTTCTTTTGGCAATATATCATCAGGTATCTCTATGGTTGCTATTTTAAGATTTTTAGGAATGATTGCAACGGGCACATGGACTAAATATTCTACACACGCTAACGCCCTGCTTTCTGCTGTATAAACAACTATTGTGCCTTCAAGGCTCCACCTATTTCTTGCGCCGCTGCCGGCTAATATTTTTTTAATGTGTTCAGCCCAGATGAGGCGGTACACATTCATCTAAGCAATATCCCCGTATTCCATTCGCACAAGCTCTTCTGAAACTATATCTAAACCAACTTTTGAATCAAGCAGATTGATTGGGACCTGATTGCCGAGCGCCTTGCAGGGGTAATTTAGCCATTTAAGAAAGTTATCTCTATCCCCAAACAACCTTATACCCTTAGCGACAACCTCTGCTATAAGCAGGATGTGTTCAGACACAGCCTTGTTGAAGCGGTCTTGCGATTTATACCTCTGCACAGTGCGCATAGTAACCGGAAGGAATTTTGCAATCTTATGCAAAGGAAGGTTCATTGCCTTAGCAAGGTGCATAAGGGCATTTTTAGTTACCCTTAGGTTGATAAAGTCCATCCTGCTCTGGATGCGCTTATGCAGGGTCTTTTTCCCCCCTAAAATATTTTCAACTGCTGCAAGCTGCATTCTTAAATCCCCCTTTCTTTAGCCTTTAATGACATTTTTCATTAATATAACGAATTTTGTCGTGATTGTCAAGGCTCTAAAAAAGAATTGCTTGATTTTTATAAAAATCAAAGACTGTCAACATGGCTAAAGCCATGTTTCTACAGCCTTTTCTGTCTGTGTGAGAATGTAGAAATTAAAAAATGTAGAAACAGGTCTTTCAGACCTGTTATAATTTGCTATCAAACTGCTACCAAATGGTTACACTTCTATTAATACAGATAAGACAAGAAAAATGTTGTAAATAAAAAATCTTTAAATTTCAATAAGTTAGTCTTCTCATCAAATTAAAACAGTGTTGGTATGCTATTTGCATTATATTTAAGTAGGATGTAATTTTCACTCTTGACTAAGACAGACAAATATTATAAGCTTCCACATAATGTGGCCGGGGGAGAAGCATTTTATAATGAAGCATTTGACTTTTATTGAGAATCTCATTTTCTACATCCTGTTATTATTAGCGCTCTTTTTGATATTAAAGGCAATACCAGGTGAAAGCGGCACGATCTTTCGCTCTAAGCACGACCTGTCTTATCTTAGCCAGAGGGCAATTGCAAAGGGCGGTGTCGGCGCAATGAACGGCGTAACATATAATGATTACGGCGAGGTCTGCGTGTACTGCCACACACCTCATGGCTCAAATGATGTAGCTCCATTATGGAATCATGCACTTCCAAGCGCTTCTGGCTACAGCATGTATAGAAGCACTACTATTGATGCAAGCATGCCAAGCGCGCCTGACGGCGTTTCATTAGCATGTCTCTCCTGCCATGACGGAACAGTTGCTGTAGATTCAATTACTAATCCGCCAAATACTACATGGGTAGATACAGGCGTGCATTACAGGATGAGCGCAGAAACATCCGGGGAAAGTTGCGGCAAATGCCACACCCCGCAGGGTGAGCTATCGGGTTTATACGGCGCTCATGATGCTACTGTTAAGTATCTGACAAAAAATCTTGCTGATGACCATCCTGTTTCAATGAGCTATCCAACAGTATTGCAGGACCCGAAATTCAATATACCGCCTGGAACAGGCATATTTCCAAATGGAATAAGATTATTCAGCGGAAAGGTGCAGTGCGCATCATGTCATGACCCTCACAATCCTGATGAGCAGAATTTAGAGGGAAGGGACCCCTTTTTAAGGACGTCAAAAAGAGACAGCTCGCTCTGTATGACCTGTCATATAAAATAAGGCAGTCGCAAGCTGTTAGTGTCCTGTCCGTAACAGTTCTTTACACTTCTGATATGTCATTCCCGCAGAGTTTTTGAGCGGGAATCCAGAAAAGGAATTAGATTCTCGTTTTCATGTGAAACCATGGATTCCTGTAAGAGGCATACAGGAATGACAAAAAGTGTAAAGCTATTTATGAGACACAACATTAGTATTAAGTTAAGTCATTAGTTATCAAGGAAGCCTATATAACTAATTTATAGATGTATAATAAAAATTAATTTTTCTCTTGACACCCAAAATCCTATATGATATTTATAAGCCCTTATCCTAATAAAGGAGGGTGAAGATTAATGAAAAGCAACGGGTTACAAGCAGCAGGTTTTGGATTGGTTTTTTGTTTTATTCTCTTCATTTTAACTACAAAGGCTATATCTGCTCCAAATACATACGGCATAACAAATACAAGGCACAATCTTATGACCCCTTGGTCAGTTATGTCTACAGTAAATGTATTTAATAAATACGGTGAGGTATGCGTTTACTGCCATACACCTCACGGCGCGCAGAACAGCAATGCACCGCTATGGAACAGGGCGCTGCCTGCAACAGGAAATTACACGCCTTATTCAAGCACAACAATTGATGTTAATGGGGGAAGTATCCCGCAGCCTGACGGCGTATCACTCGCCTGTTTGTCATGCCATGATGGAACAATAGCAGTAGATTCAATTATAAATGCCCCTGGTTCTGGCACAAATTTAACTGGACCATGGTATGGTATTAGCGCTTCAACTGAGCACTATGCTTTAGCTCAACCAGGGCAATCGCCGAGCGGTGGAACAGGCACATGTCTGTTATGTCATAGACAGGGTGGACTTTTATCAAACCCGAATGTATGGTTTGATGCTATGGCGCTTACACAAAACCTGAGCAATCAGCATCCTATTTCAATGAACTATCCAACTCCTGCACAGGACCCAAAATTTAATCCGCCGACAAATAGTAATGGAAGCCTTGCGTGGTTTGAGACAGGTGGAATGGCGAACAGGGCTGATGATAATGAGATAAAGCTCTTCAGCGACGGCGCTGGCGGATATAAGGTGCAGTGCGCATCGTGCCACAATCCGCACGGCACATTATCATCTGACGGAGTAAATCTGTATCCAACTTTTTTAAGGAAGTCTAATTCAAGCAGCGATTTATGCATTACCTGTCATATAAAATAAAATGGCGGTTGTGGTTTTAAGATTTAAGTTGCAAGGGAGTTTTAGTTATAATATAATTCATAAAATGTATTGTGGAGGTTTTTATAAGAATTTAATAACAGCAATATCTTTATTGCTTATAAGCGGCTGCGCTGGAATAAAGGCAGAGGGAGAATTAGTTTGGCCTTTGCCGCCTGATGAGCCGAGGGTAAGATATATCGGCACACTCTCAACCTCAAGGGATATAGAGAAGGAAAGTTTTGGAAAAACATTAAAAACAGCAGTGCTTGGCGGAGATGTGATTGAGGGTTTAAGAAAGCCTTATGGCATCCATGCAGATAAAGACGGCAGGGTATATGTAGCAGACACAGGATTAGGAAAGGTTCTTATCTTTGATTATGTTGCAAACAAGTTTGTTATACTTGGAATTGAGGGAAGCGGGATTTTAACAAAACCAGCAGGCATAACAACAGACAGCGCAGGCAGGATATTTGTAACAGACACAGTTCAGAACAGGGTTATTGTATACGATAAAGACACAAAATTCCTTCTCGGAATCGGCAAAAAAGGGGAATTAGAGCAGCCTGTTGGCATTGCATTAAATGAAAGGCTTGACAGGCTTTATATTGTAGACACAAAGATTCATAAGATTTTTGTATTTAATACTAAAGGGGACAAGCTCTTTGAAATAGGTCAAAGGGGAACAAATGACAGCGAGTTTAATTATCCGACCAATATTTTTGTTGATAAAGAGGGCAGGCTCTATGTAATGGATTCAATGAACTTCAGGGTGCAGATATTTGACGCAGAGGGCAAGTTTATAAAAAAATTCGGAGAGGTCGGAACAGGGTATGGCCAGTTCTCTAAGCCAAAAGGCATTGCAGTTGACAGCGAGGGGCATATTTATGTGGTTGATTCTGCATTTAATAATATTCAGATATTTGACGCAGAGGGCAAGCTGCTGCTCTTTTTTAGCAATATGGGAAGCAAGAGAGGCGAGCTATGGCTTCCAGCAGGCATGTATATAGATGAAAATGACAAGATATATGTTGCAGACCAGTATAACAGAAGGGTGAATATATATCAGTATATGGGAGAAAAATACAAGGCAGAGGCGCAAAAGGCAGTAAAGAACTAATAGGGCTGTCTAAAACAATATGCTACCAAATGGTAGCATACATAAAATTGATAATTGATATTTAAAAATTACTCAATATTTTCAATAGATTAAGCAGGAGAGAGAGGGATTTAAAGCATAACCAAACAGTAACACTATCTTAAAAGGGGGTGATAAGCCGATTTTTTAGGCAATAAAAACAAGTAGTTAGGAAATATGCAACAAGGCATAAACCTTGCATATATCTTAGGGTAAGGTTTATGGCAATTAGTTCCCTCATTTAATTTCACTCCTATTAATAAGAGGAGGGTTTAGGGTGAGGGGGGATTGGATTAGGATAATAATTTTAAATAAAGGAGGAAATAAATGAAAAAGATAGTATTATTAACAGCACTCTTTTCAATGCTCTATGCATCATCTGCCTTTGCATTGATAACAATGAGCAGACACAACCTTAGCGCTACCCACCCAACCACAGATCCAGCATATGGTACCGTTTATACTACAGCAACAACAGAGGTATGCGTATTCTGTCATACACCGCACGGCGGCACAACAGATGGACCGCTCTGGAACAGGGGATTGGCAACAGCAGGCTCTTATACACCATATACAAGCACTTCCATGGATGCAACAACAGGCCAGCCCGGCGGTATTTCCTTGGCTTGTCTATCCTGCCATGATGGAACAATAGCATTGGATGCCTTGAGAAACGCATCGGGTTCAGGAGGATTCAACGCAACACCAACAACCCAGGGCTGGACATTTAATGGTATCCCGGCATCACCAGGTAATAATTCATTACCAGAGGACGGCAGGATAACAAACCTTACACAGAATCTTGCTGATGACCATCCAATATCAATAAGATATGCAAATTATGGCGGAACAACGCTTGACCCAAAATTTAATACACCAAACGGTTCTTCCTCAACTGCACAGTGGTTTGAGGAGACAGGTGGAATAGCCGGCAGGGCAGATGATAATGAGGTAAAGTTATATCCAACAAGCGGCACTTACATGGTAGAGTGCGCATCTTGCCATAACCCGCATGGAACAACAGCAGCAACAGGCACGCCAACGGCAAACCTTTCGCCAAATGGTGTGGATTATGCGACTTTCTTAAGAAAGTCTAATTCAAGCAGTGCTTTGTGCACAACCTGTCATATAAAGTAAGAATATAATTTTGTTTAAAAAACTGTAAGCCGAGTAAATGAAAGATTTACTCGGCTTATTTTTTATGT
>ERZ1292623.243-Hain-H51-01um-R1-243-length-61230-cov-7_pt3 | contig 35475 bp, 30 predicted proteins | sample MGYA00564398_ERZ1292623 | MGnify/ENA primary metagenome ERZ1292623 (study PRJEB36523, sample SAMEA6512633) | groundwater metagenome | collected 2019-01-07 | study: AquaDiva: Metagenomics assemblies of 32 groundwater samples
AACAATCCTATCTCGATGCCTTTCCCGACAAGGTCGTTTTTAAGGGAAACGATGGATGAAAGAGCGTCCTCTTGACGAGATTCAATAAATCTTGCGGGGTGAGCGCCTTTTAACAAACGTTTTACCTCCAACCCCAAAGTATATATTTCACTCTTTTTAGCTGCGCCGAAATATTGGGAGATTCCAAAATTAATCTTACCGGTCCGCCCCATCTTCTCACGCTTAATTATGTCAGCTATTGCTATAGCCAATCCATGACTTGTCATCCCGACCGTTCCTCCTGTCATCCCGACCGAAGTGGAGGGATCTTTTGATAGGAGACGTCGTCCCGAGCTTGCCGAGGGATTCCTCGGCTTCTTTTCATTTCGCTCGGAATGACAATTAATGAGACGGAATATTTTTATAGTGCCGCCAAGTATTTCGGAGAGCTTCGCCACTTCATCAGCTTCAATATTTTCTATGTTGATGACGGCAACATTTCCCGTTACTATGGGTTTATCAAAACAAAAACCAAGACGGCCCAAAGTCGCCTCCAACTCGACGAGCGCAATCTCTTTTTCTCGTCCCAAAACAAAAGCATATGTTCTATAGGTTTGGCTATTGTCCATAATCGTATAATCATACCAGAAACACTTTATCCTGTCACGAGTAATCAATAGAGACTAATTACAAATTTCTAATTCCTCATCAAATCTCAATTGTAAAATTAAATAATTGGTGTTTGGTCATTATTTAGAAATTAGAAATTCTGATTTAGAAATTTAAGGGATCCCTCCACTTCGGTCGGGATGACAGCAATTTATGCCAGATGAATCTAAAACTGAAGAGTTCAAGCCTTCTCCCTTCGTCCACCTCCATGTGCACAGTCATTATTCGATGCTGGACGGTATGGGCAAGATCCCCGATCTGGTCGCTAAGGCCAAAGCCGACGGTCAAACCGCCCTTGCTATTACCGACCACGGCGTCATGCATGGGGCGATTGAGTTCTATGAAGAATGTGAAAAAGAGGGCATTTTGCCCCTGATCGGGGTCGAGATATATATGGCGCCCCGGACACTCAAGGACAAAACCCCCCGGATCGACGCCAACCCCTATCACCTCGTTCTGATCGCCAAGAACGAAGAGGGTTATAAGAATCTATTAAAAATCACGACAATCGCCCATCTGGAGGGATATTATTACAAACCGAGAATCGATAAGGCCACGCTCAAGAAACACTCCGCCGGTTTGATTGCCCTTTCCGCCTGTTTGCAGGGCGAAATCCCGCGCAAAGCGCTTGAAAATATGGACAGAGCAAGAGGAGCAATCTTGGAATACAAGGAGATATTTCCAAACGGCGATTTTTATCTCGAAGTCCAAAAACACCCCTCGATCCAGATTCAAGACCGGGTCAATAAATTGATATTACAACTTGCCAAAGAAACTGGTCTCAAAGTAGTCGCCACCTGCGACACCCATTATGTCAATCCGGACGACGCCATTGCCCAAGACGCTCTCATCTGCCTCCAGACCGGCCGTATTCTCTCCGATACCAACCGTATGTCGATGAAGGGGGATGATTACTCCTTAAAGACCACCGCCGAGATGATGGCCAATTTCCCCGATAATCCCGAGACAATCACTAACACCCAAGAGATCGCGGAGAAGTGCAACCTTCACCTCGAGCTCGGCGGAATGATCTTTCCGGTCTTTCCTGTCCCGGAGAACTATAGCATTGAATCTTATTTTATGGAGAAGGCCTATCTCGGGCTGAACTGGCGCTACGGAAGCGAGAAGATCAATAAAGATGATCTATATGCCGCTATTGATGTCATTCCCACCTCCTCTCCTGTCATCCCGACCGAAGCGGAGGGATCCCTCGACTCGCAAACCACACTCTCTCGGGATGACATTTTTAATGTTCAATTCAAGAAAATAACGGCAGATATATTAAAAATATCACCTGAAATCTGGGAACGAGCCGAATACGAACTGGGCGTGATTAATAAAATGGGCTATCAGGGCTATTTCTTAATTGTGGCCGACTATGTCAACTGGGCCAAGGAGCAGGGAATAGCCGTCGGTCCGGGCCGCGGCTCGGCCGCCGGTTCAATCATCGCTTTCGGCATGAATATCACCAATCTTGACCCGTTGCAGTTCGATCTCCTCTTTGAACGATTTTTGAACCCCGATCGAATAAGCATGCCGGATGTTGATATGGATTTTGCCGATTCCAGACGGGGTGAGGTAATTGAATATGTTTGTTCCAAATATGGCCGCGATCATGTCGCCCAGATTATCACCTTTGGCACCATGGCTGCCAGGATGGCGATACGCGATGTCGGGCGGGTTTTGGGCATGAGCTATGCCGAGGTTGACCTGATAGCCAAGCTAATTCCCCTTGGCATGCATCTGCAGGAGTCGATCGATTTCGTCTCCGAGCTCAAGGATCTCTACTCGGCTAATGCTCAAGTCAAGGAGTGTCTCGATATCGCCAAGAAGCTGGAGGGTGTTGTCCGCCACGCCTCCGTTCACGCCGCAGGCGTGGTCATTTCAAAGGAAAGATTGACCGAATATGTCCCCCTCCAGGAAGCTGCCAAAGGTGATATTTCAGTCGTAACCCAGTACTCGATGAACCCGATCGAACACCTCGGCCTTTTGAAAATGGACTTTCTCGGCCTTTCCAACCTCACCATCATCCAAAATGCTCTTCGTATCATTCGCAAAACTAAAAATACCGAGCTCGATATTGATAGTATCCCCTTGGATGATAAAGAAAGTTACAAGCTCCTCTCCCGCGCCGAAACGATCGGCATCTTCCAATTGGAATCGGAGGGCATGCGCCGCTACCTGAAAGAACTCAAACCGAATGTCTTTGAAGATATTATCGCTATGGTCGCTCTCTATCGTCCCGGCCCGATGCAATGGATTGACTCCTTCATCGCCCGCAAACACGGCAAAGAGCCGATCAGCTACGCTCACGAAAAAGCCAAGGCCTCGCTTGAAAATACCTACGGAATCATTGTCTATCAGGAACAGTTGATGCAGATGGCCAAGGATATGGCCAATTTCAGCGGCGGCCAGGCCGACACTCTCCGCAAAGCGACCGGCAAGAAAATCAAGGAATTGATGGTTAAGGTCGGCAAAGAGTTTGTCGAAGGTTGTATTAATAACGAGATTGATAAGAAAATCGCCGAAGAGCTTTACCACGCTATGCAGGATTTCGCCCAATACTCCTTCAACAAATCCCATGCCGCCTGCTACGCCCTAATCTCTTATCAGACCGCCTATCTTAAAGCCCACTATCCCTCCGAATTTATGGCTTCTTTAATGACCTCGAACCAGGGCGATCTCGATAAGCTGGCGATTGACATTTCCGAATGCGAGCGGATGGACATTAAAGTCCTCCCCCCTTCGGTTAATGAATCCTTCGTCGAGTTCGGTGTGGTCAAGGAAACCGGTAATGTCCGCTTCGGCCTTTCGGCTATCAAGAATGTCGGTGCGGCCGTGGCCGAAGAGATCGTCGAGGAGAGGAAGAATAATGGAATCTATGCCGACCTCAAAAGTTTGATAACGCGGCTTGATGCCAAAGTAATAAACAAGAAATCACTCGAAGCCCTGATTATGGCCGGCGCTTTGGATGACCTGGGGGAGAGAGCCGAATTGATATACAATCTGGAACGGATTTTGAGCTTTGCCAATTCTTTTTCAAAAAACAAGACCTCGGGCCAGAATTCGCTCTTCGGTGAATCGGAGATTCAAATCGGCGATATTGAATTGGAAAAAACCAAACCGGCGGACCGCAAACAACGGCTGACCTGGGAGCGTGAACTTTTGGGAATGTATGTCTCGGAACACCCCCTGCAGGGAATCGCCCACACTCTTGAACCAAACCGAAACAAGAAGATGAACGAGATCACAGAAGATATTGAAGGCGAATTCATCCGCGTCGCCGGCATCATTACCACAATCCAAAAGATTCTAACCCGCTCCAACCAAAACATGGTCTTTGCCAAACTGGAGGATTTAAACGGCAATGTTGAAATTCTGGCTTTTCCCAAAGTTCTGGAAGCTAATCCGCTTCTCTGGCTGGCTGATAAGATCGTGGCTGTTGACGGTTATGTCTCGTTTAAGGACGGCGCGCCCAAGATTTTGGCCGAAGCGATCCATGAAATATCAGAAACTAAGAATGCCCCCGCTTTTGAACCCAGGGCTAAGAAAAAAAGGGAATTTGGTTCTCCTCCTAGGGTAGGGGGAGTTAGTAGGGGTACGAATGCACCTGATGGCCCCCAAAATGCCGTTAGTGTAGCTTCTATCACCTCCCGGACCCCCAAATTAATAACTATTACCGTTCCGGCCGGTTCCCACATGGATATCCTGCAGGATATTAAAGAGATTTTGCTAAAGCACCCGGGAGAAATTGCCGTAACATTAAAAATCCCCAACAACGGTACGGGTTATAAAGAGATTAAAATCAAAACTAAAGTCGAGCGCAATCCGGTGCTTCTGCGCCAGTTAAAAGAATTGGTCGGCAAAGAAAATGTTGTTTAATTCCCTCCCCTAAATTAGGGGAGGATAGGTGGGGTACTATGAATAAATATCATTTTAATAACTCAGACATTAAAATAATTAGACAAGTATTACGAAGAAATATGCCTCAACCGGAGGTGATCCTCTGGAATAGGATACGGGGCAAACAGTTGGGATATAAATTCAGAAGACAGTTTAGCATTATTAATTACATAATCGATTTTTATTGCCCGGAAAAACATCTTGCAATTGAAATTGATGGAGAATCTCATTTCCGACCAAGAAATATTGAATGCGATAATATTAGAGACAATAACCTGAGAACAATTGGGATTAAAGTTTTAAGATTTACAAACATTGAGATTAAAGACAACATGGATGGGGTGATAACAGCTATACTTTCAGAGCTCAATACCCCCTCTTACTCCCCCTAATCTAGGGGAAGCAAACTATTATAATTAATTAATGATTGTTATAATGTTTTTATGAGCGAAAACCAATTTGATAAAATCAAGGAGAAAGACGAGATCCTTTTGTCGGTTTACCGCAAGAGCATTCTTCCCTATTACAGCCAGTTGATACTGGGCCTGATCTGCGGTCTCGGCTCGATTATACTGACCTCCTTTTTTCCCGACCTGGCTTACGCCGCTTGGATCTTCGGCATCGGCTTCACCCTGATGGCCTATTTCATTCTACGCGCCTGGTACTGCTGGAACAAAAGCCTGTTCTTTATCACCAACTTGCGGGTGATCGCCCTGACACAGGAGGGGATTTTCTCACAGAAAAAGGAGGAATCATATCTCGAGGACATCTGCCAGACCGCCGCCAAGGTGAAGGGCTTCAGACAGTCAATATTCCACTACGGCCGCGTCCTGGTCCAAACCGAAGCCGAACTCTGGCTTGAAGATATCGAGAGGCCGCATGAGGTTAATGACGCTATTTTCGACGCCGTCCGCAAGCATGTCCATCAACACACAAATACGCTTCCAAACAAATTCTGGAAGATGAAGGACAAGAAATAAAACAAAGCCTATCAGCATATCAGCCCCAACGGGGACCTTTCGGGTCTGGTCAGCTAATCAGCCTAATTACAGGCTGATTTTTTTAGTTCTGATATTAAGAAATTTAATCAGGACCACAAGCGCGACTAGGAGCACAAAAGCAAAAATTACTTTGTCCAGAGTTTTTAGTTCCAGGGCGGCGTAGCCGAAGCCGGCCGAGATTAAATATAAAAATACGATTGACTGCCGGGCCGAAAAGCCGGCCGAGAGAAACCGATGATGAAGATGGGTCTTGTCGGGGGTGGTAAATGGATTTTTATGTCGCAGAATCCGCCCGCCTGCCACCAAGACGCCGTCCAGTATCGGAAATCCCAGGACTAAAAATGCCGTTGCCAGCTTCCCGCCGGAGATGATTGCCAAAATCGCCAAGATGTAGCCCAGGAACATACTGCCGGAGTCGCCCATAAAGATTTTGGCCGGCGGAAAGTTCCAGACCAGGAACCCGGCCGCCACGCCGGCGACAATTATTGAAAGCATTGCCGTAGCCGGTTGGTTTACTCCCAAACTTATTGATAAGAAAAATATCGTCAAAGCCGAAATGCCGGCGATTCCGCCCGCCAGTCCATCCACCCCATCGACAAAATTGATCACATTCATCATCCCGACCAGCCAGATTAGAGTCAAAAGGTCGGATATGAGCGAAAAGTGATAAGTGATGCCATGATAGGTCAATATTGGAATGTACACAGTGTTCAGATTAATCGGATTGCCGAAGGGATTTGAGAGCAGATCAATCCCGACGCCGGAGGCGATTACCATCAGCGCGGCTAATATCTGAAATGACAATTTCTGCCAGGCCCTAAGGCCGCGGATATCATCGATTAGCATCGAAAGGACAATTATCGTCGCTCCAAACCAGATGCCGACCAAGTGTTTATCTAAAGTTAGCCAATTGCCATTTCCAAACCTCGCTTCGGTCAAATAAAGATAGGCGATCAAGGAGGTGATCAGGAAGGACAGGAATATGGCCACACCCCCGACTCTGGGAACCGGTATTATATGAACATCCCGTTTGCGCGGTCTTCTGACTATGCCAAAACGAGCGCCCGCATTGCGCGCTAACCATGTGAGTGTAAGAGATAAACCGAAAGCTATGACAAATGCTACAAAATAATTCATAATTTCTAATGACTAATTTCTAATCAAACCCCAATGAACAAATAACCACTCATCCATCTTGTCATTCCGGCCTAGAAGCTTGAGAGCCGGAATCTTTCTCAAGATTCCCGATCAGGTCGGGAATGACATCACTTGATTGAATTGCTAATTTGGTAATTGGTTGTTGATTAGTAATTAGAAATTCTTAATTCGACATTTGCAATGTTTAGTTCTACTAAAACATTGCGGAGTGGTCTGCGCGCTCGTAATCGTATATTTCCTCTTCCGAGAACCAATGGGCAATTTCGTGCTTGGCTTCCTCTTTGTTTTCAGAAGCGTGAATCAAATTTTTGATAGCTCGACCGGATAAATTTGCAGCGGCTGGAGAGTCAATCGAGTAATCACCGCGGATTGTGCCGATCTCCGCATTGTGCGGCAAAGTAGCGCCGACGATCTTTCTAACCATGTCTACGGCGTGCACTCCCTCAACCACCATCGCCACCACCGGGGCGTCGGCAATGAAATTGACCAGCCACTCCCGAACCATCCTGCCGGCTTCCTTTTTGTCGTCGGTTCCCATTACATCCTTTGGGTTCATTCCATATTCGGCAAAAGTATTGAAACCCTTTTCTCCCAAACGCTCAATCCAGGTCTCGTCCTTGGGATAGTGTGCGTCAACATGCTCGATCGAGGGCTTCATCATCTTCATGGCCGCAATCTTTAATCCGCGGCGCTCGAACCTGGAAACGATATCTCCGATTAATCCTCGCTCGACACCGTCTGGTTTAACCATCACAAAAGTTCTATCCAACACGATTTCAGGTATTCGCTTATCCATGCATCTCCTATAACATAAATAGATTTGTAATATCTTTCTCTTCGAGTGCCGGTCCGATGTACGCCAAAGACATTCGGTTGTCCACCAAATATTTCTTCGCTATTTTCAATATATCACTCGGTCTGACTTTTTCATACTCTTTCAAAATTTCCTCCGGTGATTTCGTAACACCGGCGATTGTCTCGTATCGGGCGTAGTGGTCGGCTACCTCGAATGAGTCCTCAAGGTCAATCATGGTCTGACCGTTTAAAATCTCCTTTACTCTGCTTAATTCTGACTCTGTTACCTCTTTTTCAGTCACTTTCCGGTATTCATCCAATATCGCTTTGATCGTTTCTTTAACTTTTGAATGCGGCACCCCCGCCTGCGTTTCAATCGATCCCGCCTCGCGGTAACAGCCGAACGATGTCCGGACGGCGTAGGCCAACCCTCTTTTCTCCCGCACCTCGACGAACATTCTCGAACTCATCGATCCGCCCAAAATCACGCCAAGTAATTTCAAGGCGCTTCTGTCTTCGGAGACAAACGGAGGACCGAAGAAGCCAATCATCAAGTGGGACTGTTCCGTCTTTTTGGGAACGATAATTACAGATTTACTCTGATTAAGGACAATCTGTTCCGGATTCTCCGGACTGCCTGCCTTGGAGACAGCCTTTGTGCCGGTAAAAACAAATTTTTCCTCAATCAATTTTTCAATTTGCGCCTCGGTCGTCTCGCCGAAATTTCCGGCCATCGCCACAACGCAGTTCTCGGCCGTGTAGTGGTGTTTGCGATACTCCAATAAGTCATCCCTCTCCAAGCCCGACACGCTCTCCTTCGTTCCGATAATGTCGCGGCCGAGGGCGTTTTTACCAAATAGAGCTTCCTCGAATTTGTTATCGATATTCTCCACCGGTTGGTCTTCGTACATATTGATCTCTTCGATAATGACTCCTTTTTCCTTTTTCAGTTCCTCCGAGTCGTATGTCGAGTGTAAGACATTGTCGGAAACGAAATCGACCCCCTTCTCCAAATGCTTGGGCGTGACCTTTGTGTAATAGGCGGTGTACTCCTTGCCGGTGAAGGCGTTGTGCTCGCCCCCGATCGACTCGATAAATTCCGCCACTTCCAGAAATGTCGGGCGTTTCAAGGTCCCCTTGTAGTTCATATGCTCGAGCAGATGCGAGATTCCGGCCAGTTTATCTGATTCGTGTCTGCTTCCGACTCCGAACATCGTCATAATCGTGACCACGCCGGTGGATTTATTCGGCATCAGCATCAGCCGAACCCCGTTCTTCAGAACAATCTTTTTCATTTATGCTCCATTCTGGTATGCCTGGGAGGACTTGAACCTCCGACCCCCAGCTCCGCAAGCTGGTGCTCTATCCGCTGAGCTACAGGCACATATCTTAAAATCTCAAGAAGCGATTAAAGAAATCTCCGACATCTTCGCCTCTCGGTTCCTCTTCCGGAAGATGTTTGACGAGCAACTCTCGAACCTTATCGATATCTATCTTTTCAAGAGGCATCGTGATCTCGCCGGATAATCTGCCCAGGAGTTTGAATTTAATCTTCGGGATTTCGCCGGTTGTCAGCCAGAATGATTTGAACTGCTCATACTTGTACGGCTTTGATTCGATAATGACTCCCTGCTGGAATATCTCGCAATGAATTTCTTTAGGTTTGACTACCGACATAATGGCGAAAACGGCCGTGGCCGCAACGACTACAATCGAACCGCTCAATTGGCCGAAATAGTAAAGTCCGGCCGCAATGACGATGCCGGCCAGAGAAACCAACACATACCAATTATTGCTCTTGCTGTAATGAACATACTCTGCCGAATCCCATGAGAGAATTGGTTTCTGCATCTGCTCGTTCAATTTCTTGTCTTCAATCTTTTCTTCAGCCATATTTCCTCCTTTTATGTGAATGGCGGGACGCTAAGCGTCCCTTTCGCCACGCTTAGCGTGGCGGAGAGAATGGGATTCGAACCCATGTGGCGGCTTTTAGACCACCGACGGTTTAGCAAACCGTTCCCTTAAGCCTCTCGGGCATCTCTCCATAATTATTTCATTAATCTTTTGAAAGCTTCACCGCCTTTATAAGATTTGATTTGTTTTTCCCGTCTCATCGCTTCTGACCTTGTTTCAAAGATCTCCGTGTATTTGACTATCCAAGGAATGCCGTTCTTAGTAGACCGAGTCATGCCATCGTTGTGTCTCTCTAATCTGACTGTCATATCCTCGCACGATCCGATATAAAATCTTCCGTGTTTTTTACTTTGAATCACATAAGCATAAAACGACATATAATCCACCGACGGTTTAGTCCCGCCAACGGCGGGATTCCCTTATCCGCATCTCTCCATTTGTAACACTAAACAAGAGAACTTTGCTATGTTCCCGGTTGCTTGGCTCTTGTTTTCAGTAACCAAATTACCACAAGTTGACATAATTGTATACTGCAGATGCGTAGTAGTGAGTGCGTACCAAAATATTTCACTTATCTAATTCTTGACGGCAGTACTACGGAATAGTATATAATCAAACCCATGAAGAAATTACTCCTAATTGCATTATTGAGTTCTGGTTTTGTACCGCTCTCTGCAGGTCAAGCTTACGCCCAATGTCCTGTCTGCACCGCCGCCGCGCTGGGCGGCGTCGGCCTGGCCAGGTGGCTGAAAATTGATGATCTGGTGACCGGACTCTGGGTCGGCGGGGCTCTTGCCTCAACCACAGCCTGGACAATCAACTGGCTAAACAAGAAGAATATCAAATTTGTAGGCAGGAAGATTCTTATAGCTCTCATCACTTACGGATTCGTCCTTGTTCCTTTCCACTACAAGGGGATTATCACTCACCCGCGCAATAAATACATCGGCGATTTTTACCTCGGAATCGATAAACTGGTCCTTGGGATAATTATCGGCACTATTTTTCTGGCCGTAGCTGTCATGGCTTACGAAACGGTCAAGAGAAAGAACGCCGGCCACGCCCATTTCCCATTCGAAAAAGTTGCTTTCCCGATCGGCGCTTTGGCAATAATGAGCGTCATATTTTATTTCATAACCAAATAGGAACAAGATGGCGATATCCAATCCAGACGACCTGCTCAAAAAAATCAAATTAAGCAAAGAGAACAAGCTCGACCTTTCGGCCGATGAAGACCTTTCAATTGCTATCATGAACTTGATCTCAATCGAGGAGCACTTCTTCTTCACCGCCAAGAAAACCGGCAAAGCCAAGTATTTTGATCTGCTCAAAGAAGTTCGCGAGATGCGGAAAGACCTGCTAAAAAGAATTGTGAAGGACTCCGAAGGCGAGGTCTGGTGCATCTCCAAGCACCTTTTAGCTTCATCGATGCGCCTGATGGAGGTCGGGACTAAGGAGCTAGGTCGCGGCCGCAAAAAAGAAGCCGAGGATTTATTCGAAAAGGCCTATAATCTTTATTCCCTGTTCTGGGGCATCAACTTGAATGCTATCGACATTGGAGATGTCAAAAAGATCGACGACGATAAAATTGATAAAAACGATACTAAAAAGAACTCCGTAATGAGTAAATTGGGAAGTTTAGTAAAGCGCGCGATAGACTGTTGCATAGAATAAATCTGTCTTGCCCTGCGTAGCTCGAAGAGCGAAGTGGGGTTGCATAGAATAACTAATATGGAGCTGGGATCAAGTTGGCGATTATTTTGATGATCGTGTCCTTATCTTTTGGGTTGCTGATAGCCACCAGTAATGCCAAAGCGACCAAAGTATCTTTGTCGATGCGCAGGAAACCATTTTGATCTAAATAATAGACGAATAGAAGCGAGGCAATCCGTTTGTTGCCGTCAAAGAACGGGTGGTCTTTGACCACAAAGTAGAGCAGATGAGATGCTTTCTCGGCTGCAGTCGGATAAAGATCCACCCCATCAAAACTTTGATATAAGTTGCCGATAATGCCAGGCAAGCGGTCACCATTATCGCGGCCAAAAAGATCGCCGGCCTCTTTTTTTGATGTGAGGTCATTTTTCAGTTCCGCTATGATTTTCTGGCAATCTTCATATTCAAGGTGATATTTGCCTTTCGTTCCCTTCGGAAGTTTAAGATTCCCTTCGTCATATTTGTACAACAAAGAAAACGAATCGGTGTAGTTGTCGATAATTTGAATCAGATCACCCTTTTTGCCTTCCAGCAAATCCGAATCGGCTGAATTCCGGATGAATTTGATAGCGTTTTGCAGTTCCAGGAATGCTTGCCTTTGCTCAAGCAGACGCTTCTCGTTGACGGCATAGCCCTTCACCAGATAATCCCGCAGTATTTTATTCGCCCAGATACGGAATTGCGTCCCTTGTTTTGATTTGACGCGAAAACCGACCGAAATGATGACATCGAGATTGTAATACGCCACCTCGTATGTTTTCCCGTCCGCAGCAGTTGTTGCAAATTTTGCAACAACTGAATTCTTGGATAGTTCTTTCTCGCGAAAGATATTGCTGATGTGCCGTGAAATTACCGACTTATCACGACAGAAAAGTTCGGCCATCTGGTCTAAACTTAGCCAAACCGTTTCACCGAGTAATCTAACTTCAATCTTCGCTTTGCCTAAAGCATAGATTTTAACTTCACCCTTTTTGAGTTCTTCCTTTTTCATAACACCCCTCCTTAAATATTAAGACGATCATACCGAACATATACCAAACATGTCAACACATAGTTATAGAAAAGGCGGCTGGCTGGAGATAAGCTCCAACACAGCCGCCTGAATTGCGGTTCACCCGCCGCGTTTTGCCGCCGCCCGTTTGAACGAGCGGCGCACTCGCAAGGGAACAAATGTTTCCGGGTTGCTTCTGCAAGTCCCCGGGCAAGGACAGAGTGTTTTAACCTGATAACCCGAGGCATTGGGCATATACCGAACATGAATATGCCCGTCGCAATATACGGCAGACAAGCCGTATGCTGCTCGCTCAATCATCTGAACCATCGAGACCTCCTCTCAAGGGCGCGTCCAGTCGAAATGATAGTACATTATGGCTCTCAAATTAGTCAACAAAAAAGCTGGGTGACCGCAAGGTTAAAAGGCTCTTTTCCTATTGATAGTTCTCGACCCCGCCTTGGCGGGGCTCGAACAATAATGAAGCTGGATTCCCGCTGGAGTTTATCCCGTACTCCGATACGGGGCGGGAATGACTCGACAAAATATCGCCTTAAATTTTCCCTCGTAACTTGGCGGCGGAGAGGATGCGTTTCATAGCTATAATGTAGGCCGCGGTGCGGTAGTCGGTTTTTGATTCCTTCGCCTGATCGGAAACCCGCTTCCAGGCGTCTTTCATCATTAGTTCAAGCTTCTTCTTCAGGTACTCCGGATCAAGGATATTTCCGGTCCGATTCTGCGCCCACTCAAAGTAGGAGACAACCACGCCTCCGGCGTTGGCTAGGATATCAGGAACGATCGCCACACCTTTTTCAAACAATATCTTGTCCGCTTCAGGCGTAATTGGCCCGTTTGCAAGTTCAATTATGTACTTGGCTTTAATCTTGCCGGCGTTCTCCTTCGTAATCTGATTTTCAAGCGCCGCCAATATCAGGACATCAACATCCAATTCCAATAATTCATCATTGGAAATCTGCCGGCCCATTGGACATTCACAGCTTTTGACGGTACCCTCTTTTTCCTTCAAAGCCGTTAGTTTATCAAAGCAGATCTTTTTTTGGCAGTTCATCCCCCCTCGGCTGTCCGAAACGCCGACTATCCGGTATCCGGCATCAAGGAGCATCTTGGCAAAGTTATGCCCGGCGTTGCCGAACCCTTGAATTGCGATTTTTAAGTCCTTTTTATTCGTAAGATCCCTCGACTTCGCTCGGGATGACAGGGAGGAGATAAGCTCCTCGAATATTAGATAGGCACCGCGCGCAGTTGAATCCGATCGCAAAGCGATTCCGCCAAGGTCGATTGGCTTGCCGGTTATCATCCCCGGCTCATGATGCCCGACTTTCTTCTCGTATTCATCCAAAATCCAAGCCATAATCTGGCCGTCGGTATAAACATCTGGCGCCGGTATATCGGTGTCCTGTCCCAAGACCTTGTAGAAGGCGCGAGAATAGCTTCTGGAAACTTTTTCTAGGTATTTTTGGCTCTTGCCCTTCGGATTAAATTTCACTCCGCCTTTTGCGCCGCCGTACGGGAGACCAAGCAAAGAATTTTTCATACTCATCCAAAATGAGAGCGATTTGACCTCGTCTTCCGATACTTCGGGGTGAAATCTGATCCCGCCCTTGCCCGGTCCCAAATCATTGTTGTGAACAATTCGCCAACTCGGCAGCTTATCGCCTTCAATATTCAATATCGATTTGCTGACCTGATGGTGCTTTAATAAATATTTGATCTCGTTGTCATTAAATCCGGCAATATCTTTAATTTTATCTAATCTATCAATAATCGAGTTGAATGTGGACATAAAACCTTATTTATAGTTAATCAGCTTACCTGCTTACCAGCTGTTACGCTTATTTCACTGCCTCCAATATTTTTTCTTTCAGATCGGCAGCCGGGCGGGCGCCGGTAATTTCCGATACTACTTTGCCTCCCTTGAAAACCCGCAAATTTGGCACGCTCATTATCCGTAATTCGTTCGCCAAATCCATATTCTCGTCTTTGTCTATTTGCAACTTGGCAATCTTCACAACACCCTCTAGTCCCTTGTCCTTCGCAAGTTCGTCGATAATCGGGTTCATCATCTGGCAGGGCTGGCACCAGCTCGCCCAAAAGTCTACAAAAACAGGCGCTTCTGAATCAAGCACCTCTGTCTTAAAGTTTTTTGCATCCAGTTCTATTGGCATATAGTCTCCTAACTCCTACTAAATTACGAATTTATTCAAAATTACGAAATTACGAATTATTTATTGTTCGAGCCCCGCCAAGGCGGGGTCGAGAACTATCTCTAATATGATCTCGACATTACATGCCTACCGATAGGCAGACCTGCCTGCGGCAGGCAGGTTCGAAGAATAAGTAATAGATATTTTAACAATAGATTGGAAACAATACAATACAAAAAGTTATCAACAACAAAACTTAAACCAACATGTAAAATAAATTTATATCCTCTAAAATTGGCTTCTGCTCTAATCAATTAAAAAACTATCTTTTGTGTTTGCAAAAACAAGTTGTCGCGGTAATAACTTTATGCCTCTTTTTCTTTGCTCCAGAAGGCAACTGCGACATAGATTGCCGCTAGGCCGACAAGCGTGTAAACGACTCTAGTCACCGTTGACAGATCACCAAATATTGCCGCGACCAAATCATACTTGAACAAGCCGACAAGTCCCCAGTTCAACCCGCCGATTATCAAAAGAACGATTGATGTTACGTACATTTTTTTCACCTCCCTTCGTAACTTAATGATTTAATTATATCACTACCTGCAATAATTAAAACAATATCTGGTAATTTATGCCGTTTTATTGTAGAATCATTCGACATGAAGAAAGTATTTATTGCAATGAGCGGTGGGGTAGACAGTTCTGTGGCCGCGGCTCTCCTCAAAGATCAGGGATACGATGTTACCGGCGTATTCATGAAGTTCTGGAGCCCCAACTTCGCTTCCGCCTCCGGCGGAGCTTCGCTGGGCGAGCCCGACGACAATCAGAGCTCTTTTTGCCTATGGAAGAAGGAGCGCGAAGATGCCCTGCGCGTCGCCGCCATCATAGATATTCCACTTTTAACTTGGGATTTCACTAAGGAATACGAGAGTAAGGTTGTTGATTATATGATTGATGCCTACAAACAGGGTATAACTCCCAATCCCGATCTGATGTGTAACAAAGAGATCAAGTTCGGAATGTTCTTTAATAAAGCTCTTGCCGAAGGCGCCGATTTAATCGCGACCGGACATTACGCGCAAATTAGAATTAAGAATCAAGAATTAAGAATCAAGGGTAGTTGTCATTCCTGCGAAAGCAGGAATCTTAAGATCCCTGATCTAGTCAGGGATGACAGTCATAACGGATACGAACTGTTAAAGGCGAAAGATCTCAATAAAGATCAAAGCTATTTCCTATACACGCTTAACCAGAAACATCTAAGCAAGACCTTGTTCCCAATCGGAAAATACACCAAACCACAAGTGCGTGAACTTGCAAAGAAGTTCGGTCTCCCGACAGCCGAGAAGAAGGATAGCCAGGGCGTCTGCTTTATCGGACCACTCAAAGTCAGGGAATTTCTGAAGGAGAGAATCAAACCGAAAAAAGGCAGCATAGTCAAAATTAGTAAATCAGCCCCGAAGGGGAGCCTTCGGCTCCATCAGCTAATCAGTAAATCAGTTATAAAATCTGATCCGCTTGTTTTTGGTACTCACGACGGAGTTTATTACTACACTATCGGCCAGCGGCACGGTATGGACATTAAAAACGGCGGCGGTCCATACTTTGTGACCAGAAAAGATGTTAAGAAAAATATTCTCTATGTCGGAGAAGAGAAAGATCTCTATTCCGATACGGCCATTGTGCCTAATGTAACTTGGGTTGGGGCAATGCCAATACTACCCGCCGAAATTGGAGTTAAGATTAGGTATAGAAGCGAGTCCATTCCGTGTGTGCTGGAAAACAATGAAGCAATTGAACAATTGAACAATGACGGGCTTTGTACTGCTGAATCAGAGAGATATAATCATTCACTAAAACTACGATTTCATAAAAGAGCAAGAGCCATCACACCCGGACAGGCTGCTGTCTTCTATGACGATGATAAAGTCCTCGGAGGCGGGACAATTATTTAATCGGCAGGGAGAAGGCGAAGGTGCTGCCTTTGCCCTTTTCCGACTTCAGCCAGATATCACCGCCGTGTAATTTAATGATGCTTTTGCAGATGTATAAGCTCAAACCGGTGCCCTGCTGTTCCTGCGGATGATCTTCGTCAAACCTTCCTGGCTGGTAGAATTTCTCAAAGAGATGCTCTTGGTCGGTCTCGGAAATCCCGACGCCGCTGTCCGAGATGGAAATAACTACGCGGTCGTCCTCTAAGCGAGAGTTGATGATGATTTTGCCTTTGGATGTGAACTTGTTGGCATTGCTGATTAAATTCTCCAGAACCTGCTTAATCTTGTCCCGATCAAAAGCAATTTTAACATTTAAATCTTTGAGACCGTAAAATTCCAGGACATTGTTATTCTTGACAATCTCGCGCTCAAAACCGGATGCGATATCCCTGACAAAACTATTAATATCCGTCTCAACCGGACGAAGCTCAATCTTTTTCTGGTCAAGTTGTATTACATCAAGCGTGTCTTTCACCATCTTAGCCAGACGACCAGAATCGGCTAAAACGGGCAAAAGAAACCTGCTCTGGTCGGGAGTCAAATGTGAAAGATTCTCGTGTATCGCCATATCGAGCCGACCGCGGATCGCCGTAATCGGCGTATTCAATTCGTGCGTCGCCATATCGATAAACTCGTCTTTCATCTTGTCAAGCTTCTCCAGCTCCTCTTTATCCTTTTCGAGTTGGATATTTTTCTGCCGCAAAGCGGCGTTTGCCTTTGATTCGGAAAGAACGGAGTTCACCAGCAAGGCGCTGCCAATCGCAATCATGCCCAATATCACAAATTCCAGCGTGCCGTGACTGATTGAAACCGATGCGATCGCCGCCAATATCAAAAGCAATGCCCAAACCTCGGAAAGCACGACGCGCGGTTCCCAAATGTGATGCTTGGTCGCCATATAGGCAGTCGCCATGCTCCAGGGTAAAATGGTGAGGGGGCCGTAGCCGGTGTAGTCGTAGATTTTCATCATCGGCAGAATCATATTAGTCAAAGTTGTAATTCCCAATGTAAAAGCAAATCCGGCCGAGAGATAATTCAATTGAACCCGTTTTATGCCGGTTAGGGTCTTATAACCGATATAAATTACCTTGATCAGCCAAGCAACATAAAAGAAATAAAGAATTTCAAAAATCAGCAGGAGCGGTCCGGCTCCCTCGGTCACAATGCTCCCCTGTATTATCTCCATTTTAGGAAAGAGCATCCCCTCTGTCGGCGCCAGCAATGCCACAACGAACGGCGGGGCGAATAAAAGCGTCGCCTGCCACTTTGCAATAATTCGACCGGCCAGCAGCTTCAAAAAGACAATGCAACTCGGTATCGCAAAAATGCCGAACGAGAAAGTCAGCCGGCCGAAGAAAGTGCTTTGATAGATTGAGGTCAAAACGATGCTGCCGGCCCAAAAAGCAAGCAGAAGCAAGGCCAAACATATCAGTTTATTCATAACCGACTTGCGGTTGGAAAATAACACCAAAAGGGCGATGACAAAAGTCGTGCCCACGCTGATTATTTCAATTATGGTCAAAATATTTTCGATACACCCCTCCTAGGCCTTTATTTCGGCCACTTTGCGATCATAATCGATTCCGATAGTTTCGGATAAATCTGGCGCAAATCCTGCCAGACAGCTTCGGTTACAAACGGCATGAATGGGTGAAGCATAATTAGAGTTTCTGAAAGAACTTTCATTAAGATTTTCTTCGTATTTGTGATCACCTCAATAGATTCATTGTCATTCGGTTTTCGGTTTTCGGTTACGAGACCCGTTTCGGTTACGTCGGACGTTTTACGTGACCGCTCGACGATACGGACTTCGCCTGCCTCGCCGGTAGGCGGGTTACCGTTACCGCATGACGGTTGTAGCTGTGCCTTCGATGCTTCGATGTAAACATCGGCAAAGCTGTGCCAGAAGTACTCGTACAGCTTCTCACCCGCAAGCGAAAATTTATATTCATCGAGTAAGCGTGTTACTTCATTTTTGATCTCTTCATGCTCTTTCAAGATTGCTTTGTCGGCATCTGTCAACCCGGGGACAGTCCCCGAGGGGGACAGTCCCCTTGCAATCCTTGATTCTCCAATGTCACCGCTCTGTAAGTCACCGTCTGAAACTCGCAGGATCACATAGCGCGAGGCGTTCCATATTTTATTCGAGAAATTTCGATATCCCTTGATTTTCGCCTCGCCAATGGGAATATCCTGGCCGGGCGTTGAGCCCACCACAAGTGCCATACGCATGGCGTCCGTACCGTATTTGGGTATTAAATCAAGAGGATCAAGGACATTGCCCAAAGATTTGCTCATCTTGCGGTTCTGCTCATCGCGCACTAAACCATGGAGATAAACAGTCTCAAAGGGCGCTTTACCTGTAAATTCCAGTCCAAACATTATCATTCTAGCTACCCAGAAGAAGAGGATGTCGTAGCCGGTCTCCATCACACTCGTCGGATAGAAATATTGATAATCGCAATTAGTTATTCCCGACGCATAGGAGAATGGATGACTATTGCAATTTTCTTCGCTGTCATCCTCGGGCTTGACCCGGGGATCTTTCGAAAGATTCCCGATCTGGTCGGGAATGACATCGCTGGACTGAGGCCAGCCAAGAGTTGAGAACGGCCAAAGAGCAGAGGAGAACCAGGTATCAAGCACATCCTCGTCCTGAACCCAGCCATCGCCTTCCGGCGGTTCAACGCCGACATAGATCTCGCTGTCGCTCGACAAATCCGAATCTCTAATATCTAAACCTACCTGTCCGGTAGGCAGGTCCGAAACAATTTTTGAATTTTCAAAATTCGAATTTCTAATTTCTTTAGGATTTAGGATTTCGGATTTCGGATTTCCTGCCTGTCTGTACCAAACCGGTATCTGATGTCCCCACCAGAGCTGACGCGAAACACACCAGTCGCGGATATTATCCATCCACTGGTAATACACTTTATCGAACCTGTTTGGAATTATTTTAATCTCACCGCTCTCAACCGCTTCTTTCGCCTTGTCGGCCAACGGCCGCATCTTTACAAACCACTGTTTGGATGGAATCGGCTCAATCGATCCCCCACACCTATAACACTTGGATAAGTTATTCGTAATCTCCTGCTCCTTTTCAAGCAGTCCCTGGCTCTTCAAGTATTCAACCAATTTCTCGCGTGCCTCCGACACTTTTATACCGGTATATTTCCCGGCTTCATCCGTCATCTTGCCGTATTCATCAATAACTTTGATGACAGGCAAACCGTTATCCTCGGCCATTTTCCAATCGGCGAATGAGTGCGCCGGCGTCAAACCGACCGCGCCTGTTCCGAATTCCTTATCTATCGATCGATTGGCGATAATTTTAATAGTCCTTTTGACTCCATCAATATCAACTTCATATGATTTACCCACAAATTCCTGATATCGCCGGTCATCCGGGTTTACGGCCACGCCGGTGTCGCCCAATTTTGTTTCGGGACGGGTGGTGGCGATGGTTACGGGAAAATTTTTATCGTATTTGAAGTAATATAATTTAGCGTTTTGTTCCTCGTATTCCACCTCATCATCGGAAATTGCCGTCTGGCAACGCGAACACCAATTCACTACCCGCAACCCTCGATAGATGAGGCCTTTTTCGTATAGCTGGACGAAAGCTTCGCGCACGGCGCGGTTTAAGCCCTCATCCAATGTAAAGCGCTCTCTTGACCAATCGCAAGACGCTCCGAGGCGCTTTATCTGCTCGGTGATGATACCTCCGTACCGCTCCTTCCACTCCCAAACTTTTTCGACAAATTTCTCCCGCCCAAGATCGTGCCTATTGATCCCCTGTTTCCGTAATTCTTTATCAACCACTGTTTGAGTGGCAATACCGGCATGATCCGTGCCTGGCAGCCACAGAGTCGGCTCGCCTTTCAAACGATGATATCGAGTCAAAATATCTTCCAAGGTGACAAACATGGCGTGACCCATATGCAATTTACCTGTAACATTCGGCGGCGGCATTGAAATCACAAAGGGCTTGCCGTCTTTGTCTCGATCATAGCTGAAGGAACAACCACCAACCTTGTCATCCTCGGGCTTGACCCGGGGATCTTTTGCAACAAGATTCCCGCTTTCGCGGGAATGACAATAAGAAGTCTCCGGTTTAAAATAACCTTTTTCTTCCCATTGTTTATAGAGTTCGGTTTCAAAATTTTGCGGTTCATATGCCTTTGGTATGTTTTTCATAAGATTAGTATTATGTATTATGTATTATGTAAAACACTATCATATTAAATAATGATTTTCTATATCTTGCTTGATACTTACTACATTAATACTAAATACCGGCTAAAGCTCGGCGTTTGAATCAATATTTATCTCGTTCCACTTGGCAATATCGTCTCTTTTGATATGGTAATAGGCCGCGATTCCAATCATGGCGGCATTGTCGCCGCAGAGGGAAAGCGGGGGAATCAAGAGTCTTTTTCCTGATTGTTTGAAAACCGCCTCATCAAGCGTTTTACGCAATTTCTCGTTTGCCGACACACCGCCGGCCAATACAAAGGTATTTGGCTTCAATTTATCATACGCCTTCATACTTTTAGACACCAGGACATCGACGACCGCGTCTTCAAAAGCGGCCGAGATCTCTTGTTTTTTATCCTCATCTAAATATTTTGAATCAATCACTTCCCGAAGCACCGCTGTTTTAAGACCGGAGAAGGAGAAATTAAAGTTGTTCTCCTTTAATAATGGCCGTGGGAAAATGATTGTGCCTGAAATGTTTTTCTGTCTGAATATCATCGCTTTCTTAGATATTTTCGGTCCGCCCGGATAGCCCAATTTCAGCAGCTTTGCCACTTTATCAAATGCCTCGCCGGCGGCATCATCAAGAGTTTCCCCGATTACTTGGTACTTTCCCTCACTTTTTGCGTATATCAAAGATGTATGTCCACCCGATACCACCAATGCAAGTAGCGGATATTGATAATTTTCCATACATTCATATATTTGCCTTTCGACTTTTGCCTTTTGTCTTTCGGCACAAAGTGCCGAAAAGATGTGTCCCTCAATGTGATTTATCGGAATAACCGGTAAATCTTTCGCGTAGGCGAGTGACTTTGCCGCATTGAAACCGACTAATAATGATCCGATCAGCCCCGGACCGTTTGTTACAGCAATGTGGGTTAAATCACTAAATAAATCCATGGCAGACGGCTTACGGTTCACGGTAACGATGCCCGTATCGGTCGCCGTTATTCGTTTTCCGGCCTGCCTGTCGGCAGACATGGCCGTATACCGCTCACCGCTAGACGATACGGGTTTCGTAACCCTTAAACGATTACCGAGTTCCTGTGTTTCTCTGGCTGTTTCTAGGGCTTCTTGTATCACCGGCATTATTGCCTCCATATGAGCTCTGCTGGCCACTTCCGGTACAACCCCGCCGGTTTTGGCATGCAGATCGATTTGTGAGGATACTATGTTCGATAGAATAACCGGACGATTGCCTACCGACGACAGACTACCGCTTGATTTTCGTTCTTGTCCTGTTGTCTGTCGTCCGTCGACTGTTGTCTCTGTAATCACGGCCGCCGCCGTTTCATCGCAAGAACTTTCGATCGCAAGAATTTTTATTGTTTGTTCCTTCATTCGTTAGGTGATACTACCATTTTTTCTTGTTTTTCTCAAGCTCAACATATGCGATATATTGTTTTGTCATCCCGAGTGAAACGAAGTGTAACCGAGGGATCTTTGTATAGTAAACTCGATTTATTTATAAGATTCCTCCGCTCTCGCGACACACCGGTCGGAATGACAATTCGGATATATCTGTGATAGAATATACCTACATGGAAAACATATTCCAATCCGATGAGTGGGCTGATTTTAAGTTGGCAACCGGATATCAGGAGAGCTTCCGGATCAATAGCATTTTAATATTAAAAAAAATCCTCCCGTTCGGCCGCTCGATGCTCTACTCGCCGATGGTGTCCGGTTCGCAGGTTGCGGGACTTAGGGCGCAGACATTCATTGACCAAGTAAATTCTATCGTTTTGAAATCTAAATCAATTTTTTTTCGTCTGGAGTTAGATGTGCCTAGCGACAATGAAGCAATTAAACAATTTAACAATTTGCGAAAGCCGGGCTTTCGCAAGGCATTTGAGGAAATGCAGCCCGAAAACTCACTTGTAATTGACCTCGCAAAGACCGAAGAAGAGATTTTATCCGGTATGAAGCAAAAGGGTCGCTATAATATCAAAATCGCCCGGAACGCCGGCCTTCTTATTTCATCGGACAATAAGAAAGGGGAGATGCTTGACAATTTTTACTGGCTTTATACCGAGACCGCCAAACGGCAGAAGATCACCTTTAGAGCCAAGGCATATTTTGAAAAGCTACTTGATAATTTAGGTGGAAAGGATTATGCTCGCCTGTACAATGTTTACGCCAGAAATCCGGACGATGGGAAAGTCTTGTCAGCCGCAATCGTCGTCTATTCGGGGGAGAAAGCGATATATCTTTTCGGCGCTTCCTCCGACGAACACCGGAATCTGATGGCGCCATACCTGATGCAATGGCAGATGATTAGAGACGCCAAAGAGAAGGGTTATAAAACATACGATTTCTTCGGGATTGCTCCCAACGACGACGAAAATCACCCTTGGGCCGGCATAACCAGATTCAAAAAGCAATTCGGAGGCGAAGAGATAAAGATTTTGGGCAGTTACGACCTTGTCTTTAAACCATTTGAGTACAAAGTGTTTAAAATGGCTGAAAAACTTAGGAGAAAGAGCTAATTGCTCAATGGCTCGATTGCTCGATTGTTAGGATAACAATGGAACAGTCGAACAATAGAACAATGGAGCTTATGAAGCGTTTTTTATCCAACATTCTTCCCCAGTCTACAAAAAACAAGTATCACAAAGCCCAAGCCAAATGGGCTCGTATTAGGTATGGAAACCCGAGTCGCGACCTAACAATTATCGGCGTCACCGGCACCAAAGGCAAAACAACCGTCTGCTCGATGATCTCGGCAATTTTAGACGCCGCCGGGCTTCATAACGCCATGGAGACCACAATCTCCACCAAGATCGGCAACTTGGTTACTCCACACAGGGTCAAAGACAAGTGGGTGACCACCCCGCCGGCTTCGGTGATCAATAAATTCTTTAGGCAAGCACTCGACGCAGGTTGCAAGTATCTGATTATGGAAGTAACCTCACAAGCGATTGACCAATACCGCGTCTTCGGGATTGAATTTGATGTTTTGGTCTATACCAATCTTTCTCACGACCACCTTGACTACCACAAAACCAAGGAGAACTATCTTGCCGCCAAAATGAAAGTGTTTGAAGACAATCCGAACGCTATATTCGTAATTAATCGTGACGACGCTCACTGGAATAAGTTTTACGATCTTCCAGCCAAGGAGAAATTTCTTTATTCGGTGAAGACCCCGATTGAGCACGGTGCAGTAGCCAGAAAGATATTGAAGACATCCGACACCGCTACCTTTACCGCCGCCTATGATGACGGTCAATTTGCCGGTCAAATCACAGTTGCCCTAAACCTCCCGGGAGTGTTCAATGTTCAAAACGCTCTTTCCGCTTTCTGTGTCGGCCGTGCCTTGGCCATCGAACCGGAAATAATCAAGAAGGGACTGGAAAGTATTGAAACAGTTACCGGCCGGATGGAATCAATCAGAGTCTCCCAAAAGCAGGATTTTACAGTCCTGGTTGACTACGCTCACAACCCGGATTCGCTCAAAAATGTCTACGAAACGGTCCGCGAGAGCATCGACAAGACAGGCGGACGGATAATTGCCGTCTTGGGCGCTACCGGCCGCCGCGACCGGACAAAACGGCCGATTATGGGTGCCTTGGCCGGTTGTTATGCCGATTATGTTATTTTTACGAATGAGGATCCTTACGATGAGGCACCCGAAGCTATTATGGAAGAGGTAGCCGAGGGTATTCACAGGGGAAGCAAAAAGCATCAATGGTACCTAAACCGCAATTATTGGAAGGTACTTGACAGAGGCCAGGCGATTCACAAGGCGATTAAAGAGGCAAAGAAGAATGATGTCGTCATTATAACCGGCAAGGGTGCTGAAGAGGTGATGGCTGTCGGCCGTGACAAGTTTGTGCCTTTTTCCGACCGCAAGATCGCCCGCCAGGAACTCCAGATGAGATTTCACGAAGAACGCTAGCACATATTTCGTGTTACGTGAAAAAATCCGCCATTGACATGCGGATTTTTTTCTGTTATAATGACATAATTTGCCTGCCATCCGTAGGTTTAGCGAAGGAGGGTTAAGGCATTATTACAACATAATTGTCAATAAGTGAGGAATAAATGTCTACAACCAAAACAAAAGAAGTTAAAGATACAAAAAACATTCAATGTGGCGCTACTCGAATTATCCAGATTAAATCCAACATCACCACCGCTCAATCCATACCAGTCGTAGAACAAGTCGAACCTTCCGATATGTGGAACGACTAAATCAAAAATGGATAACAGATTGTCAGGATAACGGATAACAGATTCGTTCTTTGTTATCCTCATAATTCGTCATCTGTATTTGTCATCAAGTTTTTAGGTTCTTCCGTTCCTTCGCCTGCCCCTCGTAGCCCTTCGGGCGAAGTGGGGTTCTTAAGTTGTCTTCCATGGAACGCCTGATGGACTTCACGCAAATGTTGGTCCGTAACATGGGTGTATACCTGAGTCGTGGTAATAGAGGAGTGTCCAAGCAGTGATTGGACGCTGCGGATATCGGCCCCGTTCATAAGCAGGTCGGTCGCGAATGAGTGCCTCAAAGTGTGGGGGGAAACTCTCTTTGAAAGACCGGCTTTTTTTGATGCCCGTTCAACTATCCGTTGAATTGTTCTAACCGACAACCGTTCGCCTTTGCGACCGGTGAAGAGGGGAAAATCGTATTCACGAGCTTTCTCAACCGGAACTCTCTTCGCCTGCAGATAGGCCAGAATGTATTTGATAGCACTTTCGGAGAGAAATACAACTCGAAGTTTTTTAGCTTTTCCCAAGACCGGAATCTCACCGCGCTCAAAGTTGATTTGTGATACATTGAGAGCCGCAATCTCCGAAACGCGCATACCGGTTGAGAATAATACTTCCAATATTGTCCGGTCGCGAAGACCGGTTACTTTCAAAATATCGGCAGTGTTCAATACTTCCTCTATCTCTTTGCTTTCCAAAAAATTAATCTCGCGGTCGCCCAGCTTGGCGATTGAAACCTTTTCGGGCGAAAGTGAATTGATTCCCCGAAACGAAAGGAAACGCAAAAAGGCCCTGATCGCTAACATATGGTAGTTTTGGGTCGATTTTTTCAACTCCCGCCCCCCGCGGTCGGTCAAGCGATTGATGTACAGTTTATATTGCCTAACCGCCTCTTGGGTTATATCGGAAGGAAGCAAATCATTGTTCCATTGTTCCATTGTTCCATTGTTGTCATCCCTAGGGAGCGTGTTCTGCGAGTCAAGGGATCCCTCCACTTCTGTCGGGATGACAGGTGATTTTGTTATGTGTTCCATGTTATGTGCTATGTGATCTTTCAGCCACTCAAAAAAACGAGACAGGTACCTATCATACCCGCCGATCGTCAACTCCGATTGACCCTTGTCAAGCTCGCAGTACTCTAAAAACTCTCGTTTTAGTTCAAATAAATCCTTGTCCATAGTTGAAAGTCTATAAAGTCTATAAAGTCCGTAAAGTGACACATCAGTGTCATCCCGACTGATCCGCCAGCTGGCGGAGAACGGAGGGATCCCTCGGCTCGTTATACTCGCTCGGGATGACATTCGTCACTTTCGCCTTTAACCCAAAGGGTCCACCTCGTGGCTGGCTGACGTCATGCGGTTATCGTCCGTTACCCTTAACCGCTGAACGATACGAGCATCGTAACCGTTTACCCTTTGACGTTACCTGTATTTTCATCCATGTACTCCCAATACTTCTCATTTTTATGCACGAAACGATAGGCAATTATTCCCGAAACAATACCCAATATTGCGCCGGCGATCGTATCTGAAGGGTAGTGAAGCCCGCTTCCGATCCGGCCGATCGCCACCAGGATCGCCAAGACGAATAATGTCGCGCCCAGTTTTTTGTGACCGTATAGAAAAACCGAGGTGGCGATGGCAAAGACGATGTAAGTGTGACTGGAGGGAAAAGAAGAGATCCGGCCGGTCTCCAGATTTCCGATTGAGGAAATCACTAAATCATGTGAGACGAACGGTCTCGGCCTTTGCCAAAAGAGAACAATCGCCAGATCAATCAATCCGGCCAGGGTCATGGCGATGAACGAACACAAAAAAGCGTTGATTTTCCTCATCCAGATCAGATAGGTGAAGGAGAACAAGAAGAGCACGATTCCGTATTTGGCGAAAAAGAAAAATGATTCGTTGACCAGAATATTGTTCTGGCCCAGATTATAAAGCGACATATAGAGCGAGTAATCGGTGTGGCGAAAGTTGTCGAACAAGTTTGTCATGAGGAGATTATAACATAAAAAGCAAATCATAAGCACTAAATCCTAAACTCTAAAAAAATCTAAATTATCGAAATTCAAATAATGAAATATTTGTGATTTAGAAATTAATATTTTGTATTTTATTAGGATTTAGATATTAGGCCTCCGGCTCTTCGATGCCAAAGGCCCGGAGAGATTTAGGATTTACGAATTATTTGGTATAATTTTGTTATGATTGAAATTTTTCGTTCTTTTATTGTTGGCGGAATTCAGGGCGTTTCGGAGTTTTTGCCGATCTCGTCATCCGGCCACCTGGTCTTGATACCTTATCTTTTCAAATGGAACTACAACGGTCTTGCCTTTGATGTCGCTCTTCACTTCGGTACTCTCGTCGCCATCATCGCCTACTTTTGGAGTGACTGGAAAAGTATAATTGCTAACGCAATCGGCAAGCCGGATGTCATTGCGAGGAGCGAAGCGACGAAGCAATCTAGCGGTACAAATACACAGATTGCCACGCCTACGGCTCGCAATGACACAATGCAGTATCCCAAGAATCTTCTATGGCAGCTATTGGTCGCAACCATTCCGGCCGCCGTTGTCGGTCTTCTAATCCAAGGCAGTGTCGAGTCAAGATTGCATTCCCCCCTACTGATTGCCGGCAACCTGATATTTTTCGGCCTGATTCTTTGGCTTATTGATAGATATTCCGAGTCCGACAAGAAGATGATTAATATCAGCCACGGAAAATCATTTCTAATCGGAGTAGTTCAATCAATTTCCCTGATGCCAGGCGTATCCAGATCCGGTATCACAATGACAGCCGCCAGATCGCTCGGGTTGGACCGCGAATCGGCCGCCCGTTTTTCCTTCCTTTTAGCCGCGCCGGCCATGCTTGGAGCATTCCTTTTGGAGACCAAAGATATCAATTCCTCCTCCCTTGATATCTCTTTTCTGGTCGGGGTGATTGCCTCGGCCATTTTCGGTTTTATTGCCATCAAATATTTGTTACAATATCTGAAGAAGGGCAGTTTTGTCATATTTTTGTGGTATCGGATACTGATTGCAGCGATAGTGCTTTCAATCTATTTCACTAGATAGCCATAGTGAACAAATAAATTCTAAATCCTAATAAAATTTAAATGACGGAATTTCAAAAAACAAAAGAATACGATTTAGAGGATAGAACATTCAGATTTGCTCAAAGATGCAGGGAATTCACAAGATTGTTACCATAATCTATCGAAAACAGAGAAGACAGTGAACAACTTATCAGAGCATCGGGTTCAGTAGCAGCCAACTATATCGAAGCCAACGAGTCAATAAGCCCGAAAGATTTCATTCATAGGATTAAGATTTGCCGAAAGGAAGCGAAAGAATCAAGACTTTGGTTAGGATTGGTTTTTACCAATGATGACGAATTTCTTGAGAAAGAAAGAAAAATACTTCTTCAGGAGTCCGTAGAATTAACGCGAATATTCGGCTCAATTATCGAAAAAAGCAAGAGTAAATAAAATGAGTCTGGGTTGTTTAGTATATTCGAGTTTTGACAGTTTGAATTTATTTAGGATTTAGGATTTAGATATTAGGATTTATTGGAGGTTCTTGAATCAGCCCATCGACACAACTCATCGAACGACAAAGCCGAGCAAAAATATACTTTGGAAGATTTTGAAGTGGGTTTTGATTTTAGCGATCACCGGCGTCGTTTTATATTTTGCCTCAACGCCGGTCAGAAGCTATTTGTCCGATAATTACCGCCAATCCGGCGACCGATTTTTACTTTCAAAAAAATATCTGTCGGCCGGTTTGGAATACCGCAAAGCTTTGATATTGTACCCGAATAACAGTCAGGCGCGGGTGAATCGGGAACTGGCGAAAGAGGCCTCCGCTAATGTTTTGAAGCTGGAAAATTTCAGCCGCGAAAATTCCGAAAGTCATGCTCTCGCCTACGATCTGGCGGCCGAAGTACCGGCCTCCGAGGACGAGGCGGTGGCGACATCGAAACGATTGATTGAAGCGGGAGAATATCAACTTGCCCTCATCTCGGCCAAGACCGCCATTGAAATGGATAAAAACTACCGCGACGCCTGGCTCTACCTGGCGATCGCCAATCTCAAATGCGCTCAACTTTTAGAAACTAGCAACGATAACAAAGAAGTTTACAAAAAGGCCGCCAAAGAGGCACTGGAACAGGTTGCCCAAATTGATCCGGCAAACCAGCTGGCCGCCAAAATATTAAACACAATGTAGGGAGACAAAATTGCTCGTTCATAAGAAAAAGACAAATCAAATCTCACAGAAAAGACTTGGGGTAAATTATGCATTTATTGACAGCCAGAATTTAAATCTGGGAGTGAAAAGTTTAGGATGGAATCTGGATTTCCAAAAATTTAGAATTTTCTTGAGTGACAAATACCTGGTGTCTAAGGCCTTTTTGTTCATTGGCTATATTCCGACTAATCAAAATCTTTATACTCAATTGCAGAAAGACGACTACATTGTTATATTTAAACCGGTTCTGGAGACAAGGGTAAAAGGAAAAACCGTGAGGATCAAGGGTAATGTCGACGCCGAACTTGTTCTCCACGCCATGATAGAGTTTAGCAATTACAAACAAGCTGTCATTGTTTCAGGCGACGGGGATTTTCACTGCCTGATTAAATATCTGGAATCGAAAGAAAAATTAGGAAAAGTTATCGCGCCAAACAGAAAATATTCATCTTTACTCAGAGAGTTCAGCGCCCATATAGTCTCAATCAACTTATTCAGAGACAAACTTAAGAGATAATAAACAAAAAAAGAGAGGCATTCCCTCGGGACGAAACCCTTTGGTAGTCCTCTCATCGTGATTCTGCTTAGATTGTATTACAATATAATGACTTTGTCAAGAGCGGAGAAAAAGCGCAAAACCACGCCTATCCACCGACTGGCCGCCAAAATCTTAAACACAATGTAGGGGAACTATGGAGGGGACAATTAAAGCTAATAGCAAATCGGAAATTACAGGTTCAAGACGCTCTTCTTGGCTGAATTTTTTGCTGTCGGTTTTACTGCTCTTTTCAATTCTTGGACCACTTTTATCTGCTCCGCCCAACGCATTAGCCGCAGATGTTTGGGAGAATCTAAAAACTGACCAATGCTCGCTAAACATAACAGATAATTCAGCAAGAAACTTTACCGGAGCATCGGGCAGAGTATACCAATTCACCAATTTCACAAGAGCGGACCGTATAATAACCCTAAATTTCAAAGTCAAAGCATATGCGTCGGCCAATTTACAAGACGATAGCTATATCTTTACATATAGTTCAGTGGCAAAGTTTGTCGCAAACCACAATAGCCACCGTGCCGTACTTACAGTGTTTTACGACTCCGGCTATACCGGTGCTTTCGTTTCAACGGCAGACAACGATCCAAACAAGGAGTGGTTCGAGAGAATCAACAGGGGCGGTATCACCTTAACTTGTCAAAGCAATGGAAGCAATCCGCCAGGAACGCCAAATCCGGGAACAACTACGACATATACAGAGATCAGTTCATGTCGCATACAAGCGCCGGTAGATATAGTTAGAAAAGAAATCGCCTCTAATGGGCGGGTCATAAACATTGGTTTGATTACGGGTCAAAACCCAACCGTTGATTATGTGTTCGAATATAGTGGCAATAGCTCTGCACCTGCAATTAATCAAGGACCCTTGCTTTTATATAAAATCCAGACAGTTGATGGTGACCCCAAAAGCAATCAGGTGATAGTTGGAGGCACAACTATTGACACGTATCTGATGGTCCGAACCGTTGGTAACACTAATATGTATTTTGTGAACGGTACATCAACTTTGTCGCCAATAAGTGTAAATCCCGACAATCCAAACGAGTACACACATTTAATAAAGTACTTTTATGACAATAGCGCTTCTATTAAATTAAATTGTAAGATATTCGACGGCGCGATAGCCGCTTCGACCGTTCAGTTCGAAGCAGGCAATAACACAACTCCTCCGACCATCACTCTGCCTGCAAATTTGGGACCGGATTTACACCGACCTAAATCAAAGTTTAAGCTTGGTTATGTCATCACCAAGGGCGGGGTTGGAACAATCAATGAAAATCTTTTCTATTTCATTTTTGATACAGCATTAGACAATGCCGGAGATCCGACATCATCCCCCGACGACACCTATACCAAACTGGCTGTCAGGGTAAGTCCCATAGAAGGAAAAGTTTATGCCGTGCACTATGGAGCATTGCCTGAATATATCGATGATTCAGACAATATATCAACGCCGAACCGCGAAATTTACGGATTCTCTGAAATTACCGGGGTCAATAAAGGCGATTTGTACTCGAAACTAGTCAATTGGACATATAAAGAAAAAACTGGCAGCGGCGGAGAATGCGCTAAAACGACAGGCCCTCAAGACGCGGCGCCGAAAGCTGATCTGGAAAAGGCTACTTGGGCCACAAGCGAAACCCCAAATGATGATTGCATAATGTTAAACGGTGTAGAAGGATTCTCCAATGTTCCTGCCACACCAATAGGTTGGCTTGCTAGATGGGGGGTTAAAGGTAATAAGGCAGGTCTTCTTGGTCCCACCACAGTCGACACAGGTCTTTGCGGCGGTATGCTTCCCCAAGGCGGAGGAATATTAAATATTACTGCAATTTTGAAATATGCGGTATGTTGGATTATCTCCCAAGTTTATGAACTTGGAGATGCGTTATTCATTGGAGGAGCGAAGTGGCTTGAAAGTTCAATCGGTCTACAATTTTCAGGGTAATTTTATCTATGAGCAAGAACAACAAAATATTATTAGCCAAATATTTACCTCTTTCAATCGCGGTTGTTTTGTTGGTACTAATATTCTTGCCCGAGAAAGCCCACGCCGAACCGGTGTATCAGGTACTAAAGGACAATACCGGGATTGGGAAGTCAATAAAAAATATTTGGAAAAATGTCAAGGATCTCGTCAACTATCTGGTAGTGGCAGTTCTGATCGCCGTCGCTTTCGCCCAGATCCTTCATGTCAATATCAATACATACGGAATTAAAAAAGTTCTACCCGCGCTCGTGCTCGCTGTAATTGGAGCTAACCTTAGCTTCTTTGTCTGCCGGATATTGGTTGATCTGGGTAATGTCGTCCTAACCCTTATGTTAAATCCAACAACAAGCATCGTTAGTTCTTCGACTACGCCCGGAACAACATTAGCCGATGCCTTCCGTCCACTCAAAAGAGAGGAATTTCAGAATTTGGCAAAACCGGAAAACTGGTCGCCGACTATTTTGTTTATTAAAAGTTTAATGATGCTAGTCGGCGCAATTATGCTCTACATCCTCGCTTTCCTGCTCTTCATCCGTAACTGGATGATCTACTTCCTGATCGTTTTGGGGCCGCTGGCTTTTATGGCCACTATTTTGCCCCAAACCAAAGCTCTCTTCACCCAATGGTGGAACCAGTTCCTTAAATGGACCTTTATGCCGCTTGTCTCCATCTTCTGGCTCTGGCTCGGCGCCAAGTGGTCAAACACCGCTATTGTCGCTGGCATTTCCGATACCGGAGAAGGTTTAACCTCCGGTTGGTTTATGAAATCGGTTTTTGCAATGGTTTGTTTCTACCTTGCCATTGCCACCCCGATGAAAATGGGCGGCCCGATCATGCAGCAATGGGCCGGCTTGGGTAAGAAGGCGTGGAAGGGTACCGGGGGGAAGGTTGGAGATTATTGGGGTTTGCGAGCCAGAAATTTTGGTATGCGACGAGTCAATGAGTACAAACAATACGGCCTAAACCTCCAAAGAATGGGCAAAAATCCAATTTCCAGATTTGCAGGAAAGCATTGGTTAGGCACAGGAATGGATAAAGCCCAGGCCGACCGTGCTCACGAAGAAGCCAGAGCCAAAGGCATCACCGAAGGTCTCCAAGCAAGACATTATTACAGACAGGGAGAAAAACTTCAAAGGGAACGCAAATATATCGAAACACGCCAAGGAGAAATTGGTGAATTCGAAAAATATATGAAATTAGACATCTATGCCGCAGGCGAGAGAATGATGTTAACTAATGGACCCAAAAAACCTGCTCTGGGAGCGGGCATAGCAGAAATCGCACAATATCGCAAAGATAAGAGACTCTGGGACGCTTACCAGTACATGACTCGCTTAGAAGCCAAATCGTCCGTCGCTAAAACAAAAATGGAGTCGGCTGATTCCATGGAAGCAGCCAGCAAAAACTGGATGACCGAAGCGGTAATACGAGGGAATTTTCCCACACCAGAATATATAACTAATCAAGAGCTTGGTCTTAAGGAATCTGATATGACTGACGAAGCACTTGGGATAGATCCCTCTCTTAGTGGTGACCAGAAAAAGGCAGCGAGAGAGAAAGCAATCAATGCTTCGAAAGATAAGAAATTTAAAGAAACATCTAGGACTTCGCTATTAGCGATAGCCGATATGACCCCCGAGGAGCATTCTGAGTTTAGACAGTTATATGGTCAACGTATGCAAAACAAGGAAGTATCCGATCTCGCATCAAAAAAAGCTACAGGCGACTTACTACGGGAAATACTTCTCGAAAAGAACAATGTCGGTAACATTACCGAGTTGCAGGCAACCACAAAAGATCTTGACAATGTACTACGACGCGCCGGCAAAAAACTTTCTACTATTTTCGAAAAACAAATCCTAAACCCAACAGGATTAACTGATTTCGAAAGAAAACAGTTAGCAGCAGAGGAAAAACTTTTTAATGAGTACAAGTCTGCTCGATCGAAATTTGTCGTAACGGGATCAAGGATGGGTGTGGTTGAAAAAGAAGACGATATGTCTACTGACTGGGACGGAATCAAAGGAAGTAGTGATAAACTAGTTACTGATGAAATATTACAACTTAACAAAAAGCTTACTACGGAAGATGGCGCTCTAAATGTTCCCATGCACCTCCAACCCCAATTAATCATCAAGGATGGCAAAGTGGAAGGATTTGTAGCAACCCCAAGAATTGTTAAAACAAGAATTAAGAAAAAACTAGGCGAGATGCTTAAGGCAGGCGTTCAAGGCAATATTGATGAGTTCTCGGTTGATGAAATGAATAACACCTTATTAATGGGTGACCCGACAGAAGGAATCTCACAAGACGATTTAAAAAAATATTACATGGGGGGAATCGGGAATAGCAGTCGCAATGAACGAAAAATAATTGAGTTCGTTGCCGGTCGCCGTGGATTGATGCGTTCCGTAAATGACCCCCGGGCTCGTGTTGCCGCCTTCGGAGAATTGGAATCGCTCGCAGAGTATAACCCGAAAGCCCTTCAAAAAGTCACGAGAAAAATACAAGACATGATGCCAGCAAGCGATTTAACAAAATTCCAAAGCAATATTACTGACAAAGATATCACGAACTCGACGACTACAGCAGGTGCAAAAGCACTATTACAAAAATTACAATTGTCTTATAAGGACATCCAGGCTGGTGGTCAAAGACAGTATCTTTCGGCAATTACGGAAAGTTTACCCCGACTTCCAGATCAAACAAAAACATATTAAATATAATCAATAACCAATCATCATTATGGAACAAGAAGAATTTATAGATTGTCTTCGGACAATAGTTAATTCAGGCAAACAACCATCTACCGATAAATCAATCACCGGTTTAGTTAGTGATTTTACAAACATTGATCCGAAGTTTATAGGAAAAATCTTAGCCAATTTTGACGATTTCGAAAACTTTTTTAAAGCAGAAAAGACGGAACTCATGGCCTTATTGGGAGTTAAACCAGGCGAAAAAGCCACCGTCGCTGAACTGCTCTCTCGTTTGAGAATAGACAAAATCCTCAATAATGGAATTATTGAAAACACCGGGATTAAGAGAATAAATATTGCCTTTCAGCAAAGTGGTTTAACATTTCAATTACAATCTCAATATGCGCCCCAACTCCCTTCTATCGTTAGTAAATTGAACGCTATTAACAGAGGTTTGTATAATCTTGACCTATTGGAATGTTTGGAAGAAAGTCGTCGAATTGCCATTTTCGGAAAAAGATATGTTAATATGCCCGTGCAGAAAATACAACAGGACAACACTGCTCTTCAAAATGCTCTAAAAGAAGTGGAGGCGAGTCTTCCTGATAATGATAAAATGGCATCTGTAATCATAACAACACTACGAGAATTTGGTTATCCTGAAATTGCTTTAATCGATAAGGATCTTGGGAGATTGGATACTATGCTTTATCAGTCCAGTTTATCGGCAAAGGGAGCGTTAGACGCTATTAAAAAAAGGGGTACTGTTCGCATCAACGAAAATGATATCATAGACGGTATAGCCCGAATGCTCGTTACCGAAAAGAGAGAGCAACAATTGATTCAAAGTTAGGTTGATATCTTGACTTCAATTCTTACAAAACAAGAAGGAGCAAATATGGCGGAAGGAGTACCAATGAGTGAAAAGGACTTGGGAATAATTGAGACTGATGAATCGGGTGGCGGGGAAGTGACCGAAACACCGGCTATAAAAAGACAAGAAGAGGTGAAACCTGTTGAGGTTTTGGAAACACCAGCTGAAATGCCTGTCGCCCCGGAAATCGCATCGGGTGATAGTGGTAGTATCAGCCAGCCAAGCGGTGGGATTGAAAGAAGCGGTGTTAGCGGTGCAGTCGGGGGATCAAGCCAGAGGTCAGGATCCGAAGGTGCTGGGATAGGAAAACAGGCAGTTGAAACCGGCAAGGCATTTGCTGATGAAGTCGA
>ERZ1292623.261-Hain-H51-01um-R1-261-length-58929-cov-8_pt3 | contig 35470 bp, 34 predicted proteins | sample MGYA00564398_ERZ1292623 | MGnify/ENA primary metagenome ERZ1292623 (study PRJEB36523, sample SAMEA6512633) | groundwater metagenome | collected 2019-01-07 | study: AquaDiva: Metagenomics assemblies of 32 groundwater samples
ATGAATTTGTTAAATATAATGTTAGATTAGCTCTTGGTAGTGTACTTGTTGATGAACTTGTAGTAGTGGTAGCTAATACAGTTACATAAAATGCAGTTGAATTAGGCTGTAATGTTAAATTGCCTTCCCAAGTTATATTAATCAAATAATTTCCTTCTGTCCAGAAATTAGTTATGTTCTGCAAGAATGACTTGGAATAATTAAAACTAGCATTTACCCCAGCATAATTAGTTACATACAAAGTCATATTTACATCAGCAGGATAAGGTTCTTTTGATGTTATGTTAACAGAGTCATTTGTGAATGCTGTTATGTTCCGATATAATCCTGTGAATGATGAATTTGTTAAATATAATGTTAGATTAGCTCTTGGTAGTGTACTTGTTGATGAGGAGCTTGAAGTAGTAGTGGTTGTAACAGAAGCAGTTAATGAAACGTAATCTGTACTCAAATTAATAGGATTAGTAGAACTATTTGTGCCGTTAGTTATTACAGAAAGGAAAGTATAATTTATCCCGTTTAACGTATATATAAAGTCACTTAAATTGTATAAATTGCCGGGCAAGGCCCTCTGTATAGTTACTTCAGTAGCAGGTGTTGAGGCACTTGACATATTCAAAGATAACCATGAGCTAGCTGTATTATTCCATATTGATAAATTAAACCCAGTTGGGCCACCATAAACACCAGCATAACCCTCGTATAACACTGTCATATTTTGGATATCTGGTACATGTGTCACATTTAATTTAAATTTAAAAATTTGCCATATCCTTACTTGACCACCATATGCAAAACCATAGCCAGATAAGTTTAGTCTAGCATTATTAGATGTAGAAATTGAAGTATATCCAGCTGAAGCAACTTCAGTTCCATTGTTTGTAGGACTGGTTGATGTAGGGTTTGGAGGAAAATTTGCTGCATTTGTAGTGCCATTAGTAGCATTAAAAGTGCTTGAAGGCGTGCTTATGCCTTGAAAATCATATACAGTATCAATAGCTGCCTGAGCAAAAAATTCACTTGTTCCAAATAAACTATCTTTATTCTTAGAACCAACTGTAGTGCTCAAAGTTGATGTGCTAGTGATGATTCTATCTATCGTAGAACTGCTAGTAGTTGAGGTAGTAGTTAAAATCAACCCTTCTATAGGAGTTCCAAAATTATAAATTTGTTCAACTGCAAGACCAGTTATATTATTGCCCTTCATATTAACTAAAATTGATAATAATATCAAAGCTATAGCTAATGAAAAGTACAAATTGTCATATTTTTTATCAAATTTACCTCTTTTTTTCATTATAGTAATAAAAATTGCCCCCCCTCACTACTTTTTTCTTTAAAATAAACTCTCTCAGATACCCATAAATCAAATGATAAAGTATTTTTTCCTTAGAAATATATTTTTTTTCAGAATGCATATCTTTTTTCAAAAAATGCCCATATAACTCCTTTAAAGTATAGGCATATTCAGAATTACTCTTTAAAAAATCCAGAATCTGGCCTCTTAAAAATAGTTTACTCTCTACACCCCCTTTCTTAAGCTCTTCTACCTTGATAGGCATTAGAAATTTACTAATCTCTCTTATTTATAAATGTATTGTATTTTATTGTCTTTTATCTATTACCGATAGAATAATGTATTTATTGTAAAATATGAATAAATATTTTATTTAATGTTAAATAAATAATATCTGTTAAATATTGTAATATATATTATAATACTGTATTTAACACGAATATGTTTAAACATGTTAACTTTGATTATATCTATAAAAAACAAGAAAACTTAAAACCATCCAGTTAACTCTTTATTAGCATGATAGAATTAAAAGAGGTTACAAAAACCTTTAAAATAAAACTCACAAATAAGATCTGGTTTAATAAATATTCTACCATTAAGGCAATAGATAATCTTAGTTTAAACCTAAAAAAAGGGCAGATATTCTCTTTATTAGGACCAAATGGGGCAGGAAAAACTACTTTATTGAAATTAGTCTCCGGATTATTAAAACCAACATCTGGGTCTATTATCATTAATAACAGCACTATAGAAGAAAATAAACAAAATATCGGCCTAATGTTAGGAAATTCTATGTTATATCATAGACTTACGGGCCATAATAATCTAAAATTCTTTGCAAAGTTATATCAAGTAAAAAATTATCAAGAAAGGATAAAAGAGCTGGCTAATTTTTTTAATTTAACTAAATGGCTTAATAATTATGTAGAGACATATAGTAATGGAATGATGTCAAAATTAGCATTAGCAAGAGCCATTATCCATGATCCAGAGATATTACTGCTAGATGAACCGACATTAGGCTTAGATCCTATTGCTTCAAATTATGTTAGGAATAAAATAAAAGAACTAAACAAAACTACAATCCTTACAACACATTATTTAGAAGAAGCAAAAAAACTAGCAACCCGCATAGCTATTTTAGATAATGGGAGAATTATTGAAGTAAAACCGCAAGATATGAATAAATATTTCACAAAAAATGTTTGAAAAATTAATAGCCATAATAGAAAAAGAGATTAAACTTAATTTTAGATATAAAATAAACTACTTAGGAGGATCAATCACAAACACATTAAGACTAACCATACTTTTCCTTTTGGTTTACTTTGGTCTTTTCTCATTAGGTTTTGAAGGGATAGAAGGTTTAAATCCTAAAACTTTTATTCCATTCATCCTACTAGGAGGCTTAATCTCAAGTTTTTTTATTCTGGGTTTTGAAGTTTTTTATCTTAAATTTCTAAGTGAAAAATATTGGCAAACATTTCAGGCAATTTTAATCGCCCCCATAAACAAGTTTAATCTGTTATTTGGGATAGGTTTGGCAGAATCAATAAGGCTCATGATAATATTTTTATCAATCACAATAATTACCTATATTGTTATCCCAACCAAAGTGATTTATATCTTTGCAATACTACTTGTTACCTTACTAACTTATTTTGGCATTCTTGGCGCAGGGTTAACTAAAGGCATGATTACATTATCTAACGAAAATTATATCTTTATTTTCGAATTAATCTCAGCGACCTGGATATTTCTTTCTTGTTTATATTATCCTATAACCATATTTCCAAAGGCCATACAAAAGATAGTATTATTAAATCCCGTCTATCATTCAGTCACCTTAATAAGGGAGTTATGGTCTGGTTCAATAAATAATTCCTTATGGACCCATTTCTTTTGGGTATTGGGATTTGCAGTAATCTCACCATTAATAGGTGTTTTTTTATTTAATAAGGCAACCAAAACTTATGGGATAAAGGGTTATTAAAATGAAAGTCGTGATACTTGCAGAATATACAGAAAAAAGATTGAATAATGGATGTCTAAGGCACATATTTAATTTAGTTGAAAATCTATCCAAACAAAGAGGTATTGATTTGAACATAGTGACTTTAAGCAAAGAGAATAAAACCATAAAGGAACAAAATAAAACCATTCATAAAATAAAAAAAAATTTCTTACCATATGCAATAGTACTATTAAAAAGAAAGGTTGAACAAATCAACCCAGATGTTGTTCACGCATTAGGGGGCGTTCCTTACTCAACCATATCAACCATGCTTAAACTTCCAACAATATGGTCGCTTTTGGGATTTATTCAAGTTGAATCTAAGTTTTATAAAGGAAAAGACTTGCTCTTTGCTAATCTGTTCGATAAACCAAATGAAAGATATGTCCTTTCTAAATCAAAAAACATTATTGTTCAAACACCAAATTTAAGAGAAATTATTAAGAAAAATACAAAAGCAAAAATTTTCTTACTCCGAGAAGGTTTTGAAATGATGGATTACAATCGAACTATACAGGACCCCACAGATATTTTTGCTTTTGAAAGATTAGTCAAATTAAAAGGATTTGATTTATTGATCAAGGCATGCAAATTAGTAGTAAAAACTTTTCCTAATTTAAAAGTATATATTGCTGGTGAAGGAGAAGAAAGAGAAAATATTGAGAAATTAATCAAAGAACTAAAGTTAGAAAAAAATATTAAACTGCTCGGATTTATAGACGATAGAAGTATAGCGGGGTATTTTAAATCATGCAAGATAGTTTCTGCACCATCTAGATGGGATTTGGATCCTTTTTCCCCTATAAATGCTAGAAGAGCAGGTAAACCATCCATTGTCACCAAAGGCGCCAATTCCTGTATAAGAGACGGAGAAGATGGCTTTGTAATTGACAACGAGAATATCAAGCAACTAGCAGAGAAAATCATCATTTTAATGGGGGATGATTATCTACGTAAAAAGATGGGAGCCAAGGCCTTAGAAAACTCAAAAGAGCACAATTGGGATAATATTATTAACAACTTGCTTAATATATACAAAGAGGTTATCAATGAAAATTTTGTTCATATGTAAATTCAATAGATATAGAAGCAATATAGCCTTAGCTCTATTTAAAAAACAGAATAAAAATAAAAACTTACAGGCAAGAGCATCTGGAATAATCCAGGGTCCACCCACAATCAAGAAGATGAGAGAAGTAGCTAAAGAATTCAATGTCACTTTAAAAGATAATCCTAAATCGCTAACAGAAGCCAACTACAATTGGGCTGATTTAGTTGTTATAGTAGGCAATGATATACCTAAAAGATTATTTGATAATATCGAAGGAACTCCAAGGGAAGTAATAGTTTGGAAATTAAAAGATGTTATGCAATTTGATTTAGACTACCATGAAAATACTAGACTATTAACCAAGAAGATAGAAAATAAAGTAAAGAAATTAGTAAAAAAATATGATAAACTATCCGCTTGATTACATAAAAAATCACATATTAGGAACAAAAGTAAAAGAAGAAGAGTGGGCTAAACGCAATGATAAACATAATGATTGGGGTAAAGAAGAGAAAGATTGGATACAAAGTTATTGGGATTCACGTAATCATCCACACAGATCATTTTTAATAGAAAAGATAACCAAATTTTCTCCGTCAAGTATATTGGAGATAGGATGTAATTGTGGACCAAATTTATATTTATTATCTAAAAAGTTTCCAACTGCTAGAATAGTTGGAATTGATATCAATCCATTAGCTATTCAAAGAGGGAATGAATGGTTAGTTAAAGAAGAAATTTCAAATGTTAACTTATTATTAGGTAAGGCAGATGAATTTAAAAAACTTAAAAAATTTGATATTGTGTTTACAGATGCTGTTTTAATATATATTGGTCGTGATAAAATAAAAAAGGTATTAAAAGAGATGATTAGTGCTGCCACTAAAGCCATAATCCTAGTAGAGTGGCATAGCCCGGAAAGTGATTGGAGGGGTAATTATTATAGGGGGTGCTGGAAAAGGGATTATACTTCCCTATTAGCTCAATTTAAATTAGATGTACGCATTACTAAACTCTCTAAAAATATCTGGCCCGATAAGAATTGGATGGGGGTAGGGGCTATTATTGAGATTATAAAAAAGTAAACCAGCAAAAAATGAAAAAAGTATTAATTATCACTAATTTAGTTTATGCCACACCGAGAATACCTTGGGTAGTCAAATATCTTCCAAAATTTGGTTGGGAACCAATAATTTTAACACCCCCTATCGGAAAAGATCTTGTACACTATTTTGGTTCTTATAATGATATTAACAAGTATACTACGGTCGTAACTGGTAATTTTAGTGAATCGCCTTGGCCAAAGGAAGATATTTTTATTAGAATTAATAAAATGGTAAAGAATAGACTAAGTTTTCTAGAGTCGCTTTATTATATTTTTTATAAGAATCTTTATAACTCAATTATTCATTATCCGGATCGAGAAAAACAATGGGCACATTCAGCTATTATGGCTGGAAGTAAAATTTTAGAAAAAGGAAATATAACAGCAATAATTAGCAGTTCACCACCAGTAACATCTCATATCATTGCTAATAGACTAAAGATAAAATACAATATACCCTGGATAGCAGATTTAAGAGATTTATGGTCTCAGAATCATAATTATCCCTATAATCTTGTGAGGCGGGAACTAGATAAAAGACTAGAACTAAAAACATTAAAACTTGCTGACTCTTTAGTAATGGTCTCTAGTCCCTGCGCAAAAAAGCTAAAAAATCTGCATAAAGTAAATAAAGTGCACACAATTCCTACTGGTTTTGATCCAGATGAATTTATGAAACAAGATAAATTAACCAAAAAATTTACAATTACATATACTGGCCAAATATACCAAGGCAAGCAAGATCCAACAAAACTTCTTTTAGTAGTAAAAGCTCTAATTATGAAGGGTATAATAGACAAAAAGGATATAGAAGTTGGGTTCTATGGGCCGATAGATAATCGGTTAACAAAGAAAATTAAAGAATATGCATTAAAAGATATTGTTAAGCAATATGGTATAATACCAAGGAACCTTTCACTTAAAAAACAAAGGGGGTCTCACGTATTATTATTGTTAAAGTGGGAAGATAAGAAGGAGAAAGGGGTATTCACATTAAAGTTGTTTGAATATCTAGCAGCAAAAAGACCGATACTTGCAACAGGCAGTTTTAAAGGCGATGTAATAGATAAACTACTTCGTGAGACCAAAGCAGGATATTCCTGTTCCACTTTAAATGAGATTGAAAATATCATTACCAGATTATACTTAGATTACAAAAAAAATGGGAAAACAAACTATAAGGGAGATATAATGAGAGTAAATAAATATAGCTGTGAGGAAATGGCCAGAAGATTTGCTAATGTTCTGGGTAAAGTAGAGAAGAGATGTTGAACAATTAATTAAAAAGAATAAGTTTAAAATTGATAAATTTAGAAAGGTATTATATGTGAACTTTTGGGTGTTAAGTAAGGTTACCTAAAATTATGACCAATATAAAACTCTTTTATGTTATCTATCACATAATCCCTTCTTTCTTTTGTTAATTCAGGATATATTGGGATTGACAAAACATTTTCACAAACAGTTTCAGCAACTGGGAAATCGCCTTTCTTATATCGTAACATTTTAAAGCACTCTTGTAAATGTAATGGGATAGGATAATAAACTTCTGTTTTAATCCCCTTTCTCAACAAAAATTCTCTCAGTTTATCACGATTTTTGCATACAAGAGTAAACTGATTAAAAACATGTTCATTCTTCTCTTCTGATCTGGGTAAGCTAACAAACCCTTTCTCTTCAAGATTACTAAGTTGGTTTATATAGGCCTCTGCATTTTTTATCCGTTTATCATTCCATAAATCAAGATGTTTAAGTTTTATATTCAAAACAGAGGCTTGTATTTCATCTAATCTAAAATTACCACCTATATATTTATGGAAATTTTTTTGTTCCATCCCCTGTTTTCGAAGAACCTTAATCTTCTCCGCTAGTTTGTGATTATTAGTCGCTATTAATCCGCCATCTCCTATTCCACCAAGATTTTTAGAAGGAAAAAAACTAAAACAACCCAAATCCCCAACCCCCCCAACTTTTTTCTCATTAAACTCAGCACCGATTGCTTGAGCAGCATCTTCAATAATATAGAGGCTATGCTTCTTGGCTATATCTTTGATTTTGCTGATACTACAAGTTTTTCCAAATAGATGAACCGGAATAATGGCTTTTGTTCTTTCTGTTATTGCTTCCTCGATCATATCCTCGTCTATATTAAAATCTTTTTTTATGTCAACAAATACCGGTTTTGCACCTACTCTCACTATAGTTCCGGCAGTTGCAAAAAAAGTAAATGGTGTTGTTATAACTTCATCTCCTTCTTTGATATTCAAAGACATTAATGAAACTAGTAATGCATCTGTTCCTGAAGAAATTCCAATAGCGTGCTTTACTCTGAGATACTTCCCAATATTCTCTTCAAATCTTTCAACACTAGATCCTAAAATAAAAATCTGGCTTTCAAATACATCATCTATTGCTTTCTTTATTTCTTCTTTTAAAGGGAAGAACTGAGTTTTTAAATCAAGAAAGGGAACGTCCATCTTTGTATTTTCCATCCTTGACCATCTTTACTTCTAACTCATGTTTAATATACTCTCTTTCACATAGGGAGCATTTAGCATTTCCAGCATCATTAAAATTTAGTTTTATGCCACAATAACAAACCCACCCCCCTATGCTGGCGGGATTGCCATAAACTAGACAATAATCTGGAACATTTTTTGTGACAAGAGAACCCGCCCCTATAAGACAATATTTACCAAGCGTGATACCACAAATAACAACAGCATTTGCCCCTATACTACCTCCTTCCTTAACCAGGGTTTTCTTGTACTCCTCTCTCCTGGACCAATGACTCCGTGGGGTTTTTACATTTGTAAAACCGATTAAGGGACCAATAAAAACATTATCTTCAAGAGTAAGACCGTCAGGAATATTATTATTATTCTGTATCTTTACATTGTTTCCAATTTTTACATTTGGTCCTATTGAACAGCCCTGTCCAATAGTACAATTTTTTCCAATTATTGTATTTTTTAGGATATGGCAAAAATGCCATATTTTAGTCCCTTCTTCTATCTCAACAGATTCATCAATATAAGAAGATTCATGTACAAAAAAATTATTTTTATCCATCTTACCTCCAATCTTTTTTGTCTAATTTTGTTTTTACCCGATCGAGAATCTTGATTACTTTTAAACTTTCCCTTCCATCGGTTAGGGGAGTTTCCCTCTTGGTTAGGCATTCAATAAAATGAGAACAGGCGACTTTTAGGGGCTCTATATAATCAATGTTTACCGGTTTAAAAGGAGATTTCATGGCAGTAGGAAAACCATTCTTCCACTCAATTTTATATGGGTAAATCTTTAATTTGATATTATCTAAATCATCAAAAACAGCCATGCCCTTCTCTCCGATTACAACCAATCTTTGTTCCTTAAACGGGTTAATCCAGTTCACAAATATATGAGCAATTATATCTTTTTTAAAATGTAATCTAGTTAAAACAACATCATGTTTGTTTTTCTCAAGCAGATCACCCCCCCAAGCATTAATTTTATCTGGCATCTTGCCAACAAGATATAGAATAACCGAGATATCATGAGGAGCAAAACTCCACAAGACATCTTCCTTATTTCTTAATCTACCAATATTCAGTCTATTTGAGTAAATATATTTAATATCTCCCAATTTATCTGACCCTATTAAACTTTTTAATCGTATAATGCCGGGGTGATATCTTAAGAGATGATCCACCATGAGTATTCTCTTATTTTGTTCAGCCAAATCAACTAATTCTTTTGCTTCCACAAAACTTAGTGCTAAAGGTTTTTCAACAAAAACATCTTTTCCCGCCTCTAAAGCAGATTTTGTTAAGGAGTAATGAGTTTCAGACGGGGTAGCAATGACTATTGACCTAATCCTTTTGTCAGTTAGAATATTATCAAAAGAGGAGGTAATCTCAATATCAGGATAAGCTTCCTTAATACTACCTAGTTCTTCTTTATTTAAGTCACAAACACATTTTAATACATTTAACTCAAAAAAATTTCGAGTTAGATTCTTCCCCCACAAACCCGCCCCAATTATTGCTAAATTTTTTATCATTTTATCTACTTTTAATAATATAATATTGTATTGGTCTTTTTAAAAATTTTGGTAATATAAGATCTAAAACCGGTTTTATCAAATAAAAACAATAATAAAAAGGATAATCTAGATTTTTTAAAGCCCATAATCTTGCTTTTATTCCATAATATATTTGAACCCTTTCTTTTGTTCTTCCTGTTGTTCTTGCAATTAATAATTCTTCAGGCACTATCTTAAATTTATACTTTTTGAGTAATCTAAACCAAAGTTCATGATCTTGAGATTCCTTATATTTTTCATTGTAAAGACCAACATCCTCCAGCGCCTTTTTTCTGATTAAAACACTAGAATGATGAATAGGACTAAAACTGAGAAACTTATTTTTTAAAGCATTAAACTCTAACGGGGCCTTATTATGATACTTTTTTCCTTTTTCATTAATCCTAATATAAAAAGACGAAACAACAGCCACATCTTCAGAACCTTCTTCCAAAACTTTAATTTCTTTTTCTAGCCTATCTACTCTAGATATATCATCCGAATCCTGTATAGCAATAAAATCACCGCGTGCCCGCATTAGGACCTTGTTTAGCGACCTAGTTAATTTTAAATTTTTTTCATTTTTTATTCTTATTATCCTCCGATCTTTAAAAGAATCAATTATTTGTTGCGTTTTATCCGTAGAGCCATCATTTAGGATTATGAACTCAAAATCTTTAAAAGTTTGATTCAGTATACTCTCAATAGCTTCTGCTACATATTTCTCGTCGTTATACACGCACATAACCACAGAGATTTTAGGCCCCGATTTCATTTTTTATTTCTTTTATAAAGTTTTTAACATCAAACTTTTTTGCTTGATTAATACAGTTTTGTTTATAGGCTTTGGAATTAACACCAACCTCCCTTATTGCCCCAATCAGCTCATTGACATCTGCACTGATTAACTTACCCGTAATCCCATCAATCACAGTTTCCTTATAACCTCCTTCATTAACAGCAATTACTGGTTTACCAGAAGCCATAGCTTCCACAACATTCATGCCAAAGTCCTCATTTTTGCTAGTAGTTATTAATCCTTTACAATTAGAATATAAACTAGTTAACTCACTGAAATCTAAATCTTTAACAAATTTAACATTCTCTGGTTTTATTTTTTTTAAATACTTTGAGTATTTCTGGAAATGTTTAGCCCCCTCATAACATCCAACCACAATTAATTTTTCATCAGGCAGATTAGAAAAAGCCATTAATTGTAATTCCACCCTCTTATGATTAGTCAATCTATTAACAGAAAGCCAATAATCTCCATTTTTATTATATCTAAACTTGGAAGTATCAATTGGCGGATAAATTACTTTGGCCTCCCTATCTAAATATTCATTTATTCTTTTTTTTGTATTATTAGAATTACATAAAACCCCATCAATATCTCCCAAATATTTTTTAGTTAAATGCCTATTATATTTAATCCATAAATCAAAAAAAGGTCTTTTATACCATGGAACTATATTCTCTCTTGTGTATTCATATAAATCCCATAGCTCCCTCATAGGAGAATGCACATACCAAATGTTGGGCTTATTGTTCACAGCCCCGCTGAGAGCCCAATCACCAGCGATTATAAAAAAATCATACTTCTTCCTTAAATTTAATTTCTTAAATCTATACAAAGCGAATTGTTGCCTTAATGGAGGATTTAAAGGTACCCTGCCAATACTGATAATATTTAATCCTTCAAAACCAACCTTCTTAATCTTGTCTAAATCAAAATTAGTTGTATAAACATCACCATGGAGCTCTTTAGCTAGAGCTAAAGCAACTATTTCAGAACCACCAATGTTGTCCATATAATTGTGGAATATAGCTATCTTCATTTTATCAATTCAGAGATATAATCATTAAATAATTTAATATTATACTCCTTATTTACCCCAACCATTAATCTGATAATTAATTTTTAACGAATTTTCTTTAGCATAGTTATTAATTAGCCTTCTAGAAATGTTAGATCTCCATTCATCTCCCTGTTTTTTCCAAGTATAATTATTCCAGACCCCGTTTTCTTCAATTGTTGGCGTAATAACTCCTAAAAATCATTTTTTAATCCCCAAAATACTTAGAAAAAAAGCTGAAAAAATGGTTTGGATGCTTATTATGATCAGAGTAGTAGCAAATATGGCCAAATTAAATTTTTCTAAACCCCCAAATCCAGAACCAATCCAATCCAAAACTATCTTCAAATCAATTGCTAATCCAATTAAAAAAACAACAAGACTCAATTTTATTGCTTTTTCTAAGTTAAGTTTTCTATTAAATTTTTCAATAAAGCGATCCTCCTCTCCTAAATTATTTACAGCATAGGTTTTTGCAAAAAGACCCAAACTGATTGTTTGGTAACCTATCATTGCTAAAAAAGCCCCTATAATGCTGGGGTGGGTAAAAAAAGTTAGACCAAATAATTGAAAAGAATCAAATAATAACCTTATCATTACACAAAAACCTAAAATAAAAAGTATTAGTCCAGGAATTATAAAAAGATAAATAGGGCTATATAATAACATAAATCTCAAATGTTTCCATCCATCATTAAAGCTTCTCAATTTACTTTCCCCAACCCTAGGATAGTAAGTTATTGGTATTTCTTTTATTTTTAATTTATTTTTAATTGCCTTTACAATCATTTCAGAAGCTAATTCCATCCCCTTAGTTTGCAGATTAAGTTTTTTCAATTTATCTTTTCGTATGGCCCTAAAACCAGATTGGCTATCTTTTATTTTCTCATGAAAAAATATCCTCATTAGAAAAGATAAAAAAGGATTCCCAATATATTTATGCAAGAGAGGCATAGCAGCCTTACATATTCTTTTTCTGTGACCAATGACTAAATCATAGCCCCTATCCAATTCATCAATAAATCGAGGTATATCCAAAAAGTCATATGTGTTATCACTATCCCCCATTATGATATAGTCTCCGGTAGCCTGTGAAAATCCTTCTAGGTAAGCAGCACCATAACCCACTTTATCATGTTTAATTATTTTAACCCCAAGATTCTTCGCAATTATAGCGGATCTATCAGAGGAGGAATCAGAAACAATTATTTCATAATCCTTGCCTTTCAATGCTTTCCTAATCTTCCCTATACAAACACCAATTGTTTTCTCTTCATTCCTACATGGTAAAACAACAGATATCTTCATTTAATCCCCCGTACATCATAAATAGCGATACCTTTGTTATAGATTTCAATAATGCCAGAACACTCTAACTTGTATCTACTCAAAATGAAATCAACCCGCAGTCTCTTTATAATTTCCTCTTTTTGCAGACATTCACCATGTAAAAACTCAAAGAAAATTAGCGGATCTTCTTTCCAAGTTCCCTCTACAGTATCATAAGTCCACGCTCCTAAGTTTGAGTTTATCATAGTTACAATATGATTCTGGCTTATAGGATAAACGCCAACGGCAATCAAGGGATCAGTAAGTATAACACCCCCTTTCCCAAAATTTTCGTTTACATAGTTTATGGCTTCATAGTCTTGTTCCTCTAAAAGGTAAAGAGGAACCAAATTTTTAGATTCTACATTAGTTATACCTTTCTGCTTATCAATGTTATAATAATTTTGCAAATCAAACGCCACTAAAACCACAACCACCACTAGTACGAAGATTAGACCAGCCGCCCCCCCTTTTAATTTTCTATAAGCAGATTCCAATAAGAAATATAAACCTATAGCAGATAAAGGAACCAAAAATAGTAAAAAGTAATAAACGATCCGCGTATAAGGAATAAGATAAGTGAATCCAAGGAAATGTTCAATTAAGATTAATAATACAGGAATAAATAAAATAAATAAAATCTTGTTATACCTTCTTAAAAAAGCCACAATTAAGCCAATTAGAGCTAAAATAAAGAATATAGGACTATACAACCTTATGACGTTAAATGTGATATATCCTGCCGCGGTAAGTGTCCAATGAGTGAATTTAGGTATGAATAAATTAAAAAATTTGTAAGAGATGATAAGTATTAGTAAACAACCAAGCACAATGCCCCACATTATTTTATTATTATAAAAATTAGTAATCAAGAAAAGTCCAGTAATTAGTGTAAGCAAAATAGCCAAAATAGGATAAATGAATAGAGTTGTCAAGTAAACAAAAATCAAAGCAAATAAATACTTTTTATTTTTATCTTCAAAGTAACTTATTAAAAAATAAAGAAACAAAAACATTAAAAAGAGACTCATAGACATAGGTACAAAAAACCAATTGCCTAAAATATTGATATTGCTCTTTAAAGTTCCAAAAATCAAAACAGATAATAACCCAATATAACCATTAGTTAGTTTTCTTACAAAAATAAACAACAATAAAGAATTTATAATCATAAAAATCGCAGCGAGATATTTATAATTTAAGACAGGATCTAGTCCAGTTAATAAAAAGAATTCAGAGGTAAAGCTATCAAAACCAATCTCATAATTAGGAAAGTAAGGAAATCCCTTTAAATAGGGATTAACAAATCCTATTTTTTCATTTTCAATAAAATAAACAGATTTAGCCAGATGGGTCCATTCATCAGCATGTATAGGAAATGGATAATTAAAGTTTTTAACTTCATAATAGTTAGGATCATTATGAGGATTCTGTATTAATCCAGAATAATTTGAATGCACCTGATATACTAAAATAAAATTAAAAATCAATAAAACAACCAATATCAAAAAAATAACTAAATTTTTTTTGTCTTTTAAAGAGTCGTAATCTATTTTTAAATAATGAATAATCTCATTTCTTATAACAACTAAAACAATCAAAAAAAGTAAAATTAAAACAGCATAAATAAAGTATACATTCAAAAATCCTAAAAACCCCAAAATTAAGCTTATTAAAACATTAATACATATACTTAAACCAACAGAAACCCCAAATCTATCAATAAAATCTAGTTTTTTTAAAAACAGCCAACTAACTAAGTAGCCAGGAACTATAAATATTAATAGTAACCCAATTATTGCTTGTAAACCCCCCATAATCCTAAATCTATTTTAAAGATATAAAAGGTTTATTATTATTCTCTAAAATATATATTAAATAATAATGTTACGTGACAACCATACACGTAAACAATATAAACCTCTTTAATTCTTTTAAAAAAAATGGACAAAATATTAAAGTTCTATTCAAGGAGAGATATTCAAAAAGAATTATTTAATTTATCACAAAACAGAGAAGTTGCTTTTAAATACGGAGAAAAAGGCTTCGGAAAACGTCCAGATACCTTGCAATATCAAACAGATGTGTTAGAATTAGTCAAACAAGGAGTTACTTCTTTTCACGGTTCTGTTGAAAAATGGAAAAATCCATTAGAACTAAAGCCAGCAATGACTAAAAAGCAATTAGATAATTTAAGAATCGGTTTTGATCTCTTTTTTGATATAGACTCCAAATTTATTGAATATTCTAAAATAGCAGCAGAATTAATTATAGACCTATTAAAATTTAATAACCTAAAAAATATATCAGCAAAGTTTTCTGGTAACACAGGAATCCATATAGCAGTACCATTTGAATCATTCCCTGAAAAAGTAAATAATGTAGATACAAAGTCATATTTCCCGGAAGCACCCAGAGCAGTAGCAGAATACATAAAAAAATCCATTAAGTCATTTTTAATAGAAAAGATCCTTTCATTAAGTAAATTAGAAGATATTTCAAAGAGCCTAAATAAAACACCTTCTGATTTATTAGAAAAAATATGCATTAATTGCAAGATACCAGCAAGTAATAAAACATTAATCAAATTAAGATGCGGCAATTGCGGCAGAGAAGATACTTTAGCGAACTTAGAAGGAAAATCATTACTATGTATAGATTGTAGTTCAACTTTAACCATAGAAAAAAATATACTGCATAATGAATGTTCAAGATGTAAAAATACAAAAAACTTTTTAGAAGGTAAATTTGATCCATTCAAGATAATAGAAATAGACTCCCAATTAATTTCTTCCCGACACTTATTTCGTCTTCCATATTCAGTTAATGAGAAAAGCAGCTTAATCAGTATTCCAATAAAAATAGATCAGATAAAAAATTTCAGTCCGATAAAAGCAAGAATAGAAAATATAGAGATAGAGACAAAGTTCCTAGATACTTCAAAATCAGTCCCAGGGGAAGCAAATCAATTATTCATCCAAGCTTTCGATTCATTAGAAAGCAAACAAGAAACAAAAATAAAAAATACAAAAGAATATGAAATACCAAAAATAGCAATTAAGGAAGATTTTTTTCCAGAGTGTATAAGGAAAATTCTTTTAGGTATTAAAGAAGATGGAAGAAAAAGATCTGTTTTTGTTTTAATTTCTTTCTTACAGCACATGGGCTGGTCTTACGATATTATACAAACAAGATTATTGGAATGGAATAAACTAAATTATGAACCTTTAAGGGAAGGCTATATCATTTCCCAAGTAAGCTGGTTCAAAAAACAGCAGAATAAAATACTTCCACCAAATTGCGGCAACGAATCATATTACAAAACATTAGGTGTTCACTGTTTCAACTGTAAATATAAAAACCCCGTTAATTATGTAAAAATAAAACTAAAAGAGGTTTCTAATGCAAATAGTAAGCGCTAGTTGGTTTACATCTCATGGTTACTGCGAATATAAATTCTTTTTAGAAAAAGTTCTTAAAATTGAAGTTCCAAGAACAAAAGAGATGGTATATGGTTCTAAAATTCATAAAGATAAGGAAATTATCTTTTTAGAAAAAGCTGAAGAAATGACCTGGAAAGAATTTTTAGAAGCAGAAATACCAACAATTACAAAAGAAGTTGAATTTGAGAAACAATTTGGAGATATCTTATTATTAGGAAGAGTAGATGAAATAAAATCAGATAAAACCGGAATTTATATCATAGATGATAAACCAAATCCAAAACCATATAATTCAAATAAATTACAGCTTTATGCCTATTGTTTATTGTTCAAAGAGACCTTCAGTAACATATTAAATAAGCCAATATTTTCTATCCTAAGAAATCGTGATACAAATGAAATAGTCTGGTCTCAAAAATTTAACAAAGATCAAGAAAATGAGTTTTTTGAAGTATTTCATAGATTAAGGTCAATTTTACTAAAAAAAGAAGAGCCGATTCCAACTACAAATCCAAATAAATGCAAAGCCTGTGTTTATAATAAATTAAATCTGTGTGATAGGTCTTTAGCAAAATGATCTAACTATCTCATCAAAGTCTTCATCAGAGTAACTTTCCTTATATTTTTTTAAAATTTCTTTTAAGTTATCAATCTTTCTGTAATAATTATTTAAAAATTGACAAAACCCAGTAACGTTTTTAGGTCTTTCACTATATTTGCATCTCTCAAAATCAATTAAAACAATCCTTCTGCCAACAATAACGTGCTTTAAAGGATGATGCATCTCAAATTTATCAACTTTTAACTTGTCTAATATCCTGCATTGCCTTAAAACTTCTCTAACAACTTTCTCTTTCTCATTTAAACCGACTTTTTTAAAATAATCCAATATCCTGTCTCCTTTAATAAATTTACAAATAAGAAACTTATCATTAAAGTAATAAAGCCGAGGTCCAATCGCATATTTATTAATTTTTTTTAACCAAGTTCCTTCATTTTTTATGCTAGAAATAGCTTTACTGTCTTTTCTTTTAACCTTTATTATAAAATTAAATATTTTGTACACTTCAGTTCTTTTTCCTTTAGCATAAACCATAAAAAAAGGTTAGGGAAAACTATTTAAATAAATAACTATAGTTCTTATTAAAAAGGGGTTGCTAACTTGAAACTTAGGTTATTTACTATAATATTCCTATTATTGCTTATTCCTATAGTTATTTCTAAGCCCGTTGATTTTGATAAAGCATATACTTGGTTATATGGTCAACAACCAACAGATGTAACTCAAGCAGCTTTAACTTCAATTTCCATAGCTAAGATAGATGCAACAAAAGCCCAACTGTTTATAGATTATCTAAAAAACAATAAAAATCCTTCTCAACCTTGTTGGCCAAAATCAACCTGTGATCCTTCTTCTACTGCTTTTGTATTATTAGCTTTAAATAATGGAATCAATATAGAAGGGGTTACAATAGAAGATGTAAAAACCTGGCTAGAATTAGCCCAGCAAAATGCGCCTTTATCTGGAATATGGGATCTACAGATAATAACTTCAGGAACAGGTAGTTGCGAGTTAGCATATTCAAAAAAAGGTTCTTTAAATCCAAATCCAACAATAAGATTGCAAGTAGATAAAGGCAAGATATCATCTCCTTCTTGTACTCAAGCCAAGACTTTTTTAGACCTTCGCTCCTGTATCTCACAAGATATCTTCTCAAAGCCATCAACCAAAATAAGAATAAACTGTCCGGATTTATCAGATGCAAAAATATCAGTAATTTACATAGAGAATAATGCTTATTATCTTGTTAGTGAATCAGTTTCTACAACTACAGATATAATAATAAATAACGGGTATTATACTAATTTAGATTCAACTTACTACGCAAATTGGGCATTAAAAAGAAGTCTTAGTGATGTCGATTCTTTACTATATTTAAAAAAATCATATAATATTAATTCAGTAAAAGATAATTCCTTGCTTTTTTTAATCACTAATAATCTTTACTACCAATCAAAATTATCAACTTTAAAATCGCAAATAGGTGGCTATTACGGTCAAACTCCAAACCTATGGGATAATGCCCTAGCTGCTTTAGCTTTAGGTCAGGCAGATACAGATTTACAAGAATGGTTTGGTTCTCAACAAAATGCTAATGGCTATTGGCAAGACTCAAAAACTACCGCTCTAATTTTATTTGCTTTAGGTGGTACAGCTAATTTGCCTGAATGTGTAGCAGGACAGCAAAAATCATGTGGCCAAGGTGTTTGTGCATTAGCAACCCAAACTTGCACTTCTCAAAACACCTGGCCTGGCTGTACTCAAACAGATCTTGCTAGATATGGTTATAGCGCAACAGAAATTTGTGGTAATGATTTGGATGATAATTGTGATGGCTCTGAAGATGAAAGTTGTTCTTGTGATCCCGCTTTGTTTACAACAGAACCTTGTGGTTTAGATATAGGTATTTGTGAACAAGGAACAAGAACTTGTGATCCAATAACTAAAATATGGTCATCATGTATAGGAGAAACACGCCCTAATGTAGAATCTCCAAGAGATGGAAATAGTTGTTATGATAATAGAGATAATGATTGCGATGGTTTAATTGATTGTAATGATCCAGATTGTCAGATAGGAAATGATTGGGACAGAGATAGCATTATAAATGACAGGGATCAAGAAAAATGTACTCCTCGTTCTTGTTTAAGCGACGTAATAAGAGAAGGCAGGCCAGAATTTTTAGGCAAAGCAAAAGACCAAGACTTAGATGGAGTTTGTGATACTTTAGATCAATGCGATAATACCCAAACAGGCTGTCCAATCTATGGGGTAGATCAACAAAAACCAGGCTGTCCAAGTGATTGCTCAATACAATCTTGCCGTGAAGGTTCAGATAATTTTTGCAGATTTACTTCTTGTGAAACAGATTGTGGTTCAGGAGTTTTCAATACATGTGATTATCAAGAATGTTCTGCAGTTTCCTCAAGTCTAAATGGTTGCATTTTTATTCCAAGCTCAGTGCCCTGGCTATACAATAGTTGTACATCATGTACTTCAAATTCCTTATGTTCTTCCTATCAAGATGAAAGAGATTGCACCTCTATAGATCCATGTTCAAAAGGCCCTTGTCAATGGACTAATAATGCATGTACAGAAATTCCAAAATCAAATTTCTATAAAGATAATGATAATGATGGATTTGGAAATCCAAGAGATACAGTAAGAGCAGCTACTCCACCAGAAGGATATGTAGCAGATAACACAGATTGTGATGATTCATCTTCATCAATACATCCAAATGCTCAGGAAATTTGTGATAATAAAGATAATGATTGTGATGCTTCAACACCAATAGATACAAATTGTGCTTGTACTCCTCAAACTACTCAAAAATGCCCTTTACCTCAAAGTAATTCATTATGTACTCAAACATGTACAGATCAAGGCCAATGGTCTTCTTGTGATACTTCAAGAGCAGGCCAGGAAAATACTCAGACCCTATGTTCAAATAGCCAAGATGATGATTGTGATGGTTTAATCGATTGTAATGATCCAGATTGTGGATTTGATGCTTCCCAAGGAACAGGAGATTGTGATAATGATAGGATTTGTGATTTATTTGAAACAGACAGAGATGGTGATGGAACATTAGATTCAATAGATCAAGAAATATGCACCCCAAGAGATTGTATATCATTAATTAGGTTAGGAAAAGCAGTAGACGATGATAACGATGGGGTTTGTGATCAAAAAGACAAATGTCGTGGTACTCTACAAAGTTGTAGTCCTGTAGAAACCTCTGGAGACAGAATAGGTTGTCCCGCACTTTATTTATGTGATCAATCACCGGGTTGCTTCAATGATCCTTCATGTTTATGTCAAACCTGCTCTTCATGTTCAGATAATTTCTTCTGCGGTTATGATGAATGTTCTTCATGTTCAGGTAGTTGTTATTATACTCCTGGCCTTATTAGCGGTACTTGCAATTTATGCTCATCTATTTCATCGTGTTCTTCCTATCAAGATGAAAGAGATTGCACCTCTATAGATCCATGTTCAAAAGGCCCTTGTCAATGGACTAATAATGCATGTACAGAAATTCCAAAATCAAATTTCTATAAAGATAATGATAATGATGGATTTGGAAATCCAAGAGATACAGTAAGAGCAGCTACTCCACCAGAAGGATATGTAGCAGATAACACAGATTGTGATGATTCATCTTCATCAATACATCCAAATGCTCAGGAAATTTGTGATAATAAAGATAATGATTGTGATGCTTCAACACCAATAGATACAAATTGTGCTTGTACTCCTCAAACTACTCAAAAATGCCCTTTACCTCAAAGTAATTCATTATGTACTCAAACATGTACAGATCAAGGCCAATGGTCTTCTTGTGATACTTCAAGAGCAGGCCAGGAAAATACTCAGACCCTATGTTCAAATAGCCAAGATGATGATTGTGATGGTTTAATCGATTGTAATGATCCAGATTGTGGATTTGATGCTTCCCAAGGAACAGGAGATTGTGATAATGATAGGATTTGTGATTTATTTGAAACAGACAGAGATGGTGATGGAATATTAGACTCAACAGATCAAGAAAAATGTACTTCTACTCTATGTAGAACCACTATCAATCCAGTTGGCGTAAAGATAGACTCAGATTCAGATGGAATTTGTAATGCTATTGATATTTGCTCTGGTACAGCACAAGGTTGTCCAGTAGGAGAAAATGGATGTCCAAATAATTGTCAATCAAATAATGCTTGTTTAACAGATCCATCATGTACCTGTCCGTCTTGTAGCGAATGTGGAGATGGAACACTAGCTTTGTGCGATTATCAAGAATGTTCTCAATGTGCTGGAGGAAATTGTAAATATGAAGGCTTATTAGATAGCACTTCATGGGGAAGTTGTTCTGCTTGCACATCAGTAGACACTTGTTCAAGTTATAAAAATCAACAAGATTGCTTCTCAGATCCATGCTCAACACCAACTAATACTATTGGACCTTGTGACTGGTCAGGAACATCTTGTGTTGAAGTTCCTAAGTCAAATTTCTATAGAGATCAAGATGAAGATGGGTTCGGCCAAGGAATTCCGCTGAGAGCAGCTACTCCACCAGATGGTTATGTTGCTAATAATCAAGATTGTAATGATAATAATTTTAATATCAAGCCAGGTGCAGTAGAAATATGTGACAGCGGTATAGATAACGATTGTGCCGCTTCAACAATAGAAACCGGTTGTTCTTGTTCAGTTGATTCTCCGCCAACATCATGTGACAAACAAGCAGGAGTTTGTTCTGGAGCAATGAAGACCTGTATAGATGGTGCTTGGTCTAGTTGTAATTATGGTTCAGATTACTTAGAAATAGAAAACACCCAAGAATCCTGCTCAGATAGCTCAGACAATGATTGTGATGGTTTAATTGATTGCAGGGATTCAGATTGTGCACAATATGATTTTGATGGTGATAAAAAATGTGATTCAGAAGATTCAGATAAAGATGGAGATGGAATTCCAAACACAAATGATAAAGAAGAATTTACTTATTATGATAAAGCAACGAGAAGAGGTTGTACAGTATGGAAACTAGGAGATAATGTAAGAAGCGATTTAATTGGAGTAGCAAAAGATACAACCGATAATGATGCAATTTGTGACACCTTTGATAAATGTCAGGATACTATACTATCATGTCAAGTACAATCCTATGCAGATTTATCACCAGGCTGCCCAGCAGATTGTGGTTCGTGTTCATCAGATCCATCATGTAATTGTAATGATTGTGGATCTGGTTTAAGTTTATGTACAAATGAAGCCTGCTTATTCTTAGGTGAAGCTGGAAATGGATGTTCATTTAAACCAGGTGGTTTATTTAGTTATAGTTATTGTTATCAATGTAATAGCCCCCCAATAACCTCTTGTCCATCATATTTAACACAAGTAGATTGTGAAGCAAATCAATGTCTGGATAATGAAAATATACAATGCGTCTGGGATACAACTTCAGATTCATGTAGATTTAAACAAAAAACAAATTATTACATTGATTCTGATAATGATGGGTTTGGTAGTATTACAAGCATACAGCAAGACTATACTCAACCAGAAGGATATATTCCACAAGGCGGGGACTGTAATGATAATGATGTAAACATAAAACCAGAAGCAACCGAACTGTGTGATAATCTAGATAACAATTGTAAAGAAGGGATAGATGAAGGCTGTTCTTGTGTTACAGGAAGAACTCAAAGTTGCTCTCAAGGTAAAGTTGGAATCTGTGCCCAAGCCCAACCACAAGTTTGTGGTCAAGATGGAACATGGCCAGGTTGTGATTATTCCTCTATCCAAACTTATCAATCAGAAGAAACATTATGTGATGGTTTAGATAATGATTGTGATACTTCAATAGATGAAGGTTGTTCATGCGTTCAAGGACAGCAAAAATCATGTTCTCTGCAAAAAGGGGTATGTAGTGGATTAAAAGAAACTTGTGAAGCAGGAACATGGCCAGGTTGTGATTATTCCTCTATCCAAACTTATCAACCAGAAGAAACATTATGTGATGGTTTAGATAATGACTGTGATGGCACCATAGATGAAAACTGTTCCTGTACTGACGGAACTTCAAAACAATGTGCGAGTCAACAAGGGGTATGTTTAGGTTCAATAGAAATATGTACTAATGGTGCTTGGCCCGGTTGTACAAAAACAAATTATGGCACAAGTTATGTTGAAACAGAATCAACGCAGGCATTATGTTCAGATAATTTAGACAACGATTGCGATGCCCTAGCTGACTGCTTAGATCCTAGTTGTCCTAATGGAGGAGATTTTGACAATGATAATACTTGTGATATGAAAGATTCAGATAAAGATGGAGATGGAATTCCAAACACAAATGATAAAGAAGAGTTCACGCCATTAGGTTGTAAAGTAAATATTTATGATTCTTCTAATTTAGGAAAACAGCTAGATACAGATAGCGATAAAGTTTGTGATGGTTTAGATAAATGTGAAAGAACAATATTAAGTTGTGCAGTTCAAGGATTAGATGCTGCTGCTCCGGGTTGCCCAGCAGACTGTGAAGTTTCAACTTGTGTAGCAGACCCAGCCTGTGAATGTAAAACTTGTTCAGAATGTGTATCTGGTGCTTTAGACTTCTGTTCACAAGATGAGTGTTCTGTATGTGGTCAAGGCAGTTGCTGGTTCAAACCATTAGATCTTGCAAAAGACACTTGTGAATCTTGTACAACCGCAGTATCGTGTAATACATATTTAACGCAGCCAGATTGTTCAAGAAATCCATGTCAAAATAAACTAGCAGGATTAAACTGTACTTGGTCTTCTAATGCTTGTTGTATTGACAATGATAAAAACAACGTTTGTGACGATTTAGAATGTGAACCGGATTGGGAATGTGATGTTTGGTCTATATGTACTAGCTCTGAAGGTACCCAAACAAGAGATTGTGAAGATGATAATGCTTGTGATGCAGAATGTCCAGAAGATGATGAAGATTGTATTACTGAAAGAGCATGTAGTGATTGCACTCCTCAATGGCAATGTACAGACTGGTCAGAATGTTCAAATGGACTTCAGTCAAGAGATTGCAGAGACATTAATGACTGTGCTCATACTTGTTCTATAGATGACACTTCATGTCAAGAACAAAGATCATGTGGTACATGTACTCCGGATTGGGAATGTACATCTTGGTCAGAATGTGAAGATGGAATAAAGACAAGAGAATGTGAAGATAAAAACAGTTGTAACATTACTTGTTCAATTAATGAAGCGGGATGTATAGAAGAACAACTATGTACAACAGATGAAGAACCAGAATCTTCCTGCGGCAATGGAAAATGCGAACAAGAATCAGATGAAAATCAAGCTACTTGCCCATCTGATTGTACTCCTCCAAATCCATGTGTAGTAAATAGTATTTGCGAACCACAATTCGGAGAAGATCAAACAAATTGCCCAGACGATTGTAAAGAAGAAACTACATTGCCACCACCAGGACAGCCATATTGTGGTGATGGAACATGTGATCCAAATGAGGATACAACTCTATGTCCAGAAGATTGTGAAGAAGGAATAACACCGGGTCCAACACCAACGCCAACACCAGAACAAAAGAGCAAGTTATGGATATATATCATAATAATAATTTTAATAATATTATTAATAGTAGCATATTTACTATTTTTTAAGAAGCCAAGGAATAAACAAAATAAAAGAAAACCATTCAGTCAGTTAGGTTCATTTTTACCAGAAGCACCGCAAAGAAAGCCATTATTTGGTGCGCAACAAACACAGCAGGTTCAAAAACCAATTATCCAAAGAGAAAAACCAAAAAAAAGCATAATAGAAGATGAATTAGAAAAATCAATAAAAGAAGCTGAAAAGCTTTTGCATAAATAACCTATTTTATTTCTTTTTTAATAAACTTAATTCAGCCAAAGCATTTCTCAGCAACATTTCATTATTATGTAGTCTTGCCATTAATTCGTTAAACAGCTCACTCACATTAATTGCCCCCAATTTTAATTCACTAGGTTCTAAAATCTCTATTGAACTGGGCATATAGTCAAAACAAAAGCCAACAAGGGATTCTAGGGCTTCAAATTCAATCTCTAATTCAGCAAACGAGGAATATAAGGGATTATTCTCTAATTTTACCGCTTCGAAAATATTTTCGCTATTAAATTTTAAGTTTCCATTTTTTTTCATATTGTCAATTAGCAACTTCATAGTATTCTCTACATGTTCTTTTGGCGATCCCAAAACCTCATTAATTATTTTTGTTTTAATCATTTTTTCTTAATAAAACATACATTAATACTATCAACATTAAAAAACTAAAGATATACATAACAATTTTTCTTTGTTTTTCTGCTGATGAATTATATATAATATTTCCAGTAATTTCGTTAGATAATTCAGTATTTAAATTGGTTTCGGTATAACTGCTTTTTTCAAATTCTTCTTGTTTTAATTTATTACTAGCCAACATAACTTCTTTTGGCTTTGGTTGTTCGCATAAGTTCTTGTTTACACCATAAATATCAATACTTTTGCTGTCTTCAGTATCTAATCCTTGAACAACAAGCTCATATTTGCCGTCATCATATTCTTTCTTGCAATTTGGGTCTATTTGTAATGATAAAGTTACAGGATATTCAAAAAACTTCTCTTCCACATTAATTCTTGCCCTTTTAGTAACAATATCTTTTCCTTTTTCAATCCAAGCCTGAACACTTTCTTTGCCAGTATCACCCTTATAGATATTAATCTTAAATCTAACATTATCACCAAACTTAACTTTTTCATCGCTACCTAAATATATCTTTTCGATAGTTATCTTAGAGTTTAAATTAATGTCTTCTGCTTTTTCAGGATTTTCTTTACCACCAGTAGGCAAGCTTAACACCCATTTATTTTTTATCTTTGCCCAACTAACTCCTTCTCTGGAAAAGCCGTAGCTAATTTCATCAATTAAATTGCCTTCATCACTAAACAATTTTACCTCTTCAAAACCATCATTATTTAATAATCCATTAAATCCGTTTGCATATATGATTCCATATTCTTTTGAGCCCAAATCAATATTGTTTGTATTTACTTCACCGACATATAATTTGTGGTCAGCCAAATCTTCAAAATAAAAGCCACTTAAACTAACATTATAATCCTCATCATTATACACTTCAATCCACTCACCATTTGGCATTTCAGCATCATCATTTCCTATTGGATCAGGCATAATCTCATTAATAACAAGATTATAACTTACATTATTTGAATTTGGTTCACAAACAGTTGGAACACATTCTTTCAAAACACCAGTTAGATCAGGAAGTTTGCATAATACTTTGCCATCTCCATCTCCCCCATATTCATTAGAATAGCTAATCGCATCTAATACAGTATCATTATACTCTAAAACCAAAGAATCTCTATCGTTGTTTAAATTATTACCTATGGTTGCTCCAGCTGAAAATATATTGCATTCTAAATAACTATAATTAAATCCTTCTTCAACAATTAGGTAATACTTACTATCGTGTTTTTTTACTAATTCCAAAACATCATCAGATTTTAAATCTTTTAAAGTTATATTATTAAGTACTTCATCACTATAAATCTCAACATATTCAAAATTATTATCACTTCCGATAGGATTATAGTTTATCTCATTGATATAAGTATCAGCGTACACACTAATAGAAAATAGAAGTATAAATACAATAATCTCTTGTTTCATTAAATATCTATTAAAGAAGGGATTTTATAAAATTGATTTATTCATATTAGTAGTAAATTATAGCTTTTTTTGCTTGAACTTTCCTACTAACTCATCAAATCCAATGCCTTTACCCAAAGCGGTTTTTTTATCAACAAAATAATTTTTTCCAGAGGTCTTACTAACATTTTCTAATCTTAAAAAATACCAAGGCATATTATCAAATCTTACCCCTAACCAGGGCTCAGCTCCAAAAACTTTAGAAAACATCTTTAGTTCTTCAATTTGTTTAGCATTTATATCTCTTCTACCATTTCCAGATTTACATTCAATAGCTAAAACCCTGGAGCCATTTCCGACAATTAAATCTGGTGCAGGTAAAGTTGTAGAACCAGAACCTGCTGTTCTTATGGCCGCCCAATTTTTTTCTTCCCAGAACATATGAAAAAGTTCCCGCTCTACCCGGCTCCCCTTTTTTTTTGACATAAGAATAGAAAAAGATAGATCAATATTTAAACTTTATTATAAAAAAATAAAAAAATTAAAGATCATAAGATTTGATAGTTTTCCTACCATTATTTTCGCATCTTTTTTCTGCGGCTTTAATAATTTCCTCAACTTTCTTGCTTAAAGCCTCAGCAACATCTCCAGCAACATTGCATTTTGTAGCATCTTTTATTTTAGATCTAACAACCAATAATTCAGCCATTTTCTCTCCTCCTTTAAAAAACATATTTTAATAATATAAGGCTTATAACCTTAAAATTTAATGGTTATGAAAATTTACTTGTTTATAAACTTTTCCCCGCGTTTTAAAATTTCTTCATAAATGGAAACAAAATTACGTCTTTTATTGATTCCTTACCGGTTAATAACATCATCATTCTGTCTATTCCAATTCCTACTCCGCCAGTAGGTGGCATTCCAGTTTCAATAGCTTCTATAAAGTCATCATCCATTGGATTGGCCTCTTCATCACCAGTTTTTAATTGTTTTGCCTGTTCTTCTAATAATTTTCTTTGCACAATAGGATCATTTAATTCAGAATAACCATTTGCAACTTCAAAACCGCCAATAAACGGCTCAAATCTCTCCACCAATTCAGGATCTTTTCTGCTTTGTTTACATAAAGGCGTTGTTTCTACAGGATGTTCTGTAATAAACGTAGGTTGTATTATCTTTTCAGAAACTAATTTGTCAAATATTAGATAAGTTGCCATTCCACGCGAACATCCTTTTTTATATTCAATCTTATTCTTATCTAAAATACCTATTAGCTCTTTTTCACTTAATTCATCTACATTAATCTCAACATATTTCTTAATAGCATCCTTCATAGTCATAACTTTCCATGGTCTTTTTAAGTCAATATTCTCTCCTCTAAAATTTATTTTTGTTTTTCCATTTATCATTTTAGATGCACCAATAAAAATATCTTCAGTTAACTTCATCATATCATTAAAATCAGCATAACTTTGATATATTTCAATTTGAGTAAATTCGGGATTATGGGTGCTATCAATGCCCTCATTTCTAAAATCCTTTGCAAATTCATATATTCTTTCAAAACCACCAACAAGTAATCTTTTCAAATATAATTCATTACTGATCCTCAAATAAACATCCATATTAAGATTATTTAAAAAGGTCTTAAACGGCCTAGCATTAGCACCGCCATATATCGGCTGTAAAATAGGGGTCTCAACTTCTAAGAAATTTTTTTTATTTAAATATTCCCTAATAAAGTTGATTACCTTAGTTCTCTTAATAAATACTTCTTTAACATCAGGATTTACTATCAAGTCCAAATATCTTTTTCTATATCTTATTTCAGTGTCTTTTAATCCATGCCATTTTTCAGGTAGCGGTCTTATGCTTTTGCTTAATAATTCAAATTTTTTAACCCATATACTTACTTCCCCCATTTTAGTGCAAAAAACAGTTCCCTTCACTCCAATAATATCCCCCAAATCGCTTTTTGAAAATGTTTTATATCCTTCTTTTCCTACAATTTCTTCTCTTACATAGATTTGTATCTTTCCAGAGCCATCTTGAACATGCCCAAAACCGGCTTTGCCCAAAATCCTTAAGGTCATTATTCTGCCAGCAATACTAACGTTTGTTTTTGTTTTTTGGTTCTTCTTTAATTTCTTAAAATTATTTAAAATATCAGAAGCGTGGTCTTTTTGATCAAAACTATAAGGATAAGGATTTATCCCTCTCTGTCTTAAATTATTTAATTTCTGTATTCTTTGTTTTATTAACTGATTTTCTTCTTCCATTACTAAATAAAATTAAAATTTTTCTTTAAATACTTTTCTTAAGTCCTTTCCAGTTTTCTCTTGCTCTCTCCAGTCTTTCCATCGAACCTGTATCAAACCATTGTCCATCAAAAGGAAAACCAGTTAATTTACCCTCTTTTGCTAAAAAAGGAAACAAGTCCTTTTCAAACATAGCAAAACCATCAGGAAGTCTCTCAATAATCTCTGGTTCCAAAATATAGAATCCCGAATTAATTAAATTAGAAGGAGCTTCTTCTTTCTTAGGTTTCTCCACAAATTCCAAAATTTTTTTATTTTCTAATTTAGCAACGCCATACAAACTAGGATCTTCTACTTTAGTTAGGGCAATAGTTCCATATCCTCTCTCTTTTTTATGTATTTCAAGCATCTTATCAATATTAATATCTTTAAGTTCATCCCCGTTCGTAACTATAAAAGATTCAGTTAACAAATGTTTAATCTTTCTTAGCGCTCCAGCCGTACCCAAAGGTTCGTCTTCATCAACATAAGAAATTTTCATCCCGAATTTACTTCCATCCCCATAATAATCTTTTATTTTTTCTTTCAAATATCCCACAGTCATCACAACCTCTGTAATTCCATGTCTTTTAAATAAATCAAATAAATGTTCAGTCATTGTTTTACCCTGTATATCAACAAGAGCCTTAGGTATAGTTAAAGTTAAAGGTCTTAACCTTGTTCCTTGTCCACCAGCCAAGATTACAGCTTTCATCTTACAACAAAGCCCATTTCTCCTTCAACTTTTTCGTCTTTAACCTCTATATCTTCAATTATAGCGTGACTTGGTCCTTTTTTACAATATTCTAGCATCTTATTTACTTTTTCTTTTACACCCTCAAACACAGCTTCAACGGTATTTCTATCTAAATTCCTAACCCAACCATTTAATCCTAAATCTAAAGCTTTTTCTCTTATAAATGCTCTAAAGAAAACCCCAGTTACTTTACCTTTTATAAAAACATGTTTCCTAATCATAAAAAATAAAAATATATTCTCCTAAGTTTCCTTCCTAAGAAAAGTTAATTTGAAGCCAATTCATATATTGCTTTAATAGACACTATAATCGCGGCAGGAGCAACAAATACCACTACATTAGCTAAAACACTTACTAGAATTCCACCAACTACAGGAATCATATCTAGTTTAGCTCCACCAGCTAACATTAAAGCAACACTAGCTATCAAAAAATTACTAACTTCTTTATCAGTTACATTTAGGAATCCCACTATAATACCTAAAATTACTAGTACTGTTACTATTATTCCACTGGCCTCTGTAAAAAGCCCAACTAAAACAGCAATTGCTAAACCAATAATAAAAGACCAACTTCCTAATTTTTCCATTCAAAAACCCCCCTTATTTTTTAATTTGAAATTAAAATATTCAATTCTTATTTATTTTTTCTGCTATATAAATGTTATTATTGTTTTCAATTATCTTGACTTTAACACTATTTCCTAACCCGTGGTTACAATTATTAATGCTTATGCACCTATTTTTAGCTTTTCCTATCATTTGATTTGAAAACCAACCAGGAGCAACAATTTCAGCATTTACTTTCTCTCCAACTTTAAAATCAACAGCCAGTCTTTCTCTTTTTTCAATATTAAACTGCTCATTTTGAAACCTAAGCCCCATATCATATTTTTTCTCTAATTCTTCTATTTTTTTATAAAATTTCCAGTAAGTTATTTTTTCAGCTTCTTTCATTTTTCTGCTGTATTTATAAGTTTCATAGTTTTGGATTCCAACCAGGCAACCAATTTCCTTAGCAAGCTTTATTATTTTTTCAATTTCATCATCATTAACACCATGTAATAATACCGGTGTTAACATCAGTTTAATCTTGCTTTTAGATATATATTTTATAATTTCAAGAACTTTATCTAGATCATATGCTCTATTTCCAAATAATTTCTTGCTTTGTTCTCTATCTAATGAGTGCAAACTAATATTAATCCTAGTTAAACCAGCGTTTTCTAATGCATCAATTTTATCTTTTGTTAGTAAAGTTCCGTTTGTAATAACAATTATATCTCTAATTTGCTTTATTTTTCTTAAACCCACAACCAATTTAACAAAATCAGGATGTGTTAATGGATCACCAACAGAGTCTAAAAAAATCTGCAAATTATCGCCTTTAAATTCTGCTACTTTTTTGACCCACTCTAATAAATAATCAACATCTACAATATAGTTAACAGGATGCATCTTAAAGTTGTTGGCGGAAGTTGAACAGAAAGCGCATTGCATATTGCAAACAGAAGTGCATCTAACTTGTAAAATATTTGTTCCCCTATCAATAATCCCAAAAGGCAAGGCCCCTAACAAAGGGATTCCAGAAGTTTTATCAATTTTTATCAATTCCATAAACTCAATAAAACTAAAAAGATTTATTAATCTTGTCCAGAAGCCCATAGTTCTTCAATTTCCCTAATATCCTCAGCTACATCATCTAAGGTTCTAGCATCAGGATTCATCATAAAAGCCACATCCATTGACCTAACAACTTCTTGAGCAACATATGGCCTTTCGCCAACAGGATAAACTCTACCTCGATTTAGTACCAAGCAGTCATTTCCATATTCTTCTAACATTTTAATCACACAAAAACCACCTTAGTCAATTTATAAAGCTATTTATTGTCGTAAGTCCCTCTTTCCATGAAAACCTTGTTTCCGTTTACTGCAATTCCTTTTTGGTTTTTTAACATCTCTTCAGTTGTCATTTCAGCCTTTCCAACAGAGATTAGTTCATTCTTTAATGTAAAAACAGCCACAGTATCATCTTTATTCATCTTATTATCAAGTTTGGAAACACCAGGAACATACAAGTCAGATCCGTGGCATAAAGGATCAACTGCACCGTCAAAAACCCAGATCTTTGGCAGGTGTTCAACTGCCATTTCAAATGGTTTTATGCATTTTCTAATCTCTGTTTCATTTCCTTCCTTCCAAAATTCGTAAGCATCTTTTAGATCATGCAAGCTAACCATATCTTTATCAGAAAAAGGCCCGGCCTTGGTCCTGACAAGCTGTTGCATATGCGCTCCAACTTTTAATTCTTTTCCCATATCATGCACTAATTTTCTAATATATGTTCCTGCTTGGCATCCAATTTTAAACAAAACATCTTGACCATCAATTTCCATGACTTCAATGTAATATATTTCCCTATCTCTCTCCTGTCTTTTAACAGCGCTTTTTTTTGGCGGTAATTGTCTAATTTTACCAGTAAACTTCTCAAATACTTTTCGAATATCAACCTCAGAAATATTTTTATGTAAATACATCAAGCAAATATATTCTTTTCCAGCAGAAAGCAAAACTTGTACAATTCTCGTAGCTTTGTCTAGTGCGATCGGTAAAACACCGGTAACTTTGGGATCAAGCGTACCTCCATGTCCTGCCTTTTTTATATTAAGAATTTTTTTAACATAATCAGTTACTTGATGGCTGCTTGGTCCACTAGGTTTATTCAAGGTTATTACACCATATTTAATCAATTCATCAACAATTCTTTCATTTGGATTACATCCTTTGCTAGAATCTGTTTCAGCTTCTTTTTTAACTAGAATTTCCCTTTTTGTTTTTTCAAATGGTAGTAGTTCCATGCTTAAATCTCAAGAAAGAAGGTTATATTATTCTTTTTTCGGCTTCTTATGCTGTATTTTTTTGCTAGGTCTTCCGTATGTTTCAGCTTCTAATGATTTTCTTGGGGATTTTACTGCTTCTTTCTCATCAAACTCCTTTCCTCTAAGTTTTCCCTTCATTATGTCTTTGGCTAATTTTTCAACTTCTTTCTTATCAGTTTCAATTTTAATCTTTTCTTTTTCAAAATCTTCTTTCTTTTCAACTTTCTCCTCTTTAACTTTTTCTGTCTCAGAAACCTCAATTTTATCTTTTTTACCAGCTAGTTTACTCAATAATCCTTTCTTTTCTTCTTTTTTCTCAAATTCTAAAAAACTCAAATCTTTAGCAGAAGCAAGTTCAGCTTTTACAACTTCTTTCTCCTTAATAACTTTAACTTCAACATGGTGTGGTACATTTTTTCTTCCATGTTTCAATACTTCGCTATTTAAGTATGGACCAAGTTTCACATTTTGTGATTTCATATGTCTTTGTAAGAACTCTCTAATTACTATAATCGCTTTATTAGCTCTCATATATTTTGGTGCTTTTCTATATCCTTTCCTTAAAGGAATATTATAGACTCTTTCTAGTTCAGGCATATTTCCTCATATCCTCCCAAAAACCAGTTGCATATTCCTTTGCTCTGACCGTTATAGGAAATAAATCAGAAATGTCATACCAACCAGAAGTATTCTTTGGAACTAAATTCATGACAAAAGCACATATTGCGTCATTCACTTCAGTTTTTCTGCTAAATTTATTCATTAATCTAACTGCAACATGCACCCGTATAGGATCTAGTTCCATCATTTTTTTGTTAGGCGCCCTCCTAAATATAGCATATAATTCATCTACAGAAGTACCCACAACCTTTCTTACTAGTCCAACTCCTTCTTGATCATTTACATCAGTTACCATCTTAAACTTTTAATTTATGTCTCCTCCAACTTCTTTTTACAACAGTATGCCTACCAGGATGAACTCTTCTTCCCCTACCATAAATTTTTAAGACAGTCCAAAAAGGGGCCCATCTAGTTTGGCCTCTTCTCTTATTCAGCCTGTTTTTTCTTGCGGGATGCTTTATACGACTCATTTTATTTCCTTGTAAATCTAAACTCTCTTTTTGGTTCATCTAAACTAATCAATAATTGTTTTAATTGATCATCATTTATTATATTTTTCAAATTTCCGGCTTCGGCATTTTGCAATATCAAAGCTGAAACCTGTAATGCCTTTTCAGGATACGCAGATTTTAAATTTCCTAATCTTTGCAAAGCCTCTCTATCTAAATATTTTTTAGCGTTTTCTTCTATAAGTACAATTTGTCTTTGCAATTCCAATTTTTTTTTAAAATCTTCTTTCATTCTTTCCTTTCTTGGGTTGATAAGGGCTTGCCCTTATTTTCTAAAGAAAAGCCATTTTTATTAATTAGCTTATCCAAAAAACTTTTTCCTTTTTTTGTTATTATCCTGCCCTTATGAACTCCTTTCTCGGTTTTTTTAATAAATTCGGCTTTTTCTAATTGTTGCAATATCAACCTTATTATTTTTCCAGAACCCTTATACATCTTTTCTGGTTTGTGCCCCCTGTTTTTCCTTCCGCCGTAATAACTTTTTAATTTATTAGTTCCGATGGGCTTATCTAAAATATACAACTTCCTTAAAATAGATGCTGCCCTGGTATACCACCAATCTGGCTTTATAGGCGGTCTTTCTCTTGCAGTGCTGGTTTTAACGAATTTAGCCCATTCAGGCATCTTCATAAATTCCATCTTCTTTAACTCTTCTGCTGCTTTTTCAATTAATTCATCTGCTTTTACATCAAAAACATTTGCCATTTTATTTTTCCTAAAATTTATACACCTTGCGGTGTTAGATTAGCTATATAATAATAGCCTAACTCTTATCTAAAGAATCCATTTATAAATATATCGAAAATAAACTTTTGTATCAATAAATGTTAAAATATAATTTTATAAAAATAGTAATAGAGATAGAAAAAAAGTATTTTAAGAAATATAAAAATAAAAGAAGGACAGATTACAAAAATAATCTTTTCTATTTAATTTTCCACCTAATTCCCTCTTTTGTATCTTCTAACATAACTCCTTTTTGGCTTAATTCTCTTCTTATTTTATCGGCTTTTTCAAAATCCTTATTTTTTCTGGCTTCTTCTCTTTCTTTAATCAATTTTTCAATTTCTTTATTTACTTTATTTTCTTTTAAGTCTAAAACATTAAATATTTTGTCAAATTCCAGCATCAGTTCATAGCTTTTCTTTCCGCCACCTGATTTATTAATCTCTTTTATGAAATCAAAAATTCCAGACCAAGCTTTAGGAGTATCAAAGTCATCATCCATAGCTTTTATGAAATCTTCTCTTGTTTTTTTAATTAACTTTAAATCATCTTTGTGTTTACTATTCTTTAAATTCCTCATAAAATCATTTATTCTTTCTAGTGCATTTTTACTTTGTTCTAATGTCTCATAAGTAAAATTAATTGGAGTTCTATAATGGTTTGAACCAAAAAAGAACCTTAAAACTTTTCCATCATATTTTTCTAAAACATCTCTTATTGTTATAAAATTCTTTAAGCTTTTGCTCATTTTTTCTTTATTTATATTCAAAAATTCAGTATGCAACCAATATTTTACTAAAGGTTTTTTTCCAGAAACCGCTTCCATCTGTGCTATTTCACATTCATGATGCGGAAATATTAAATCAACTGCTCCTCCGTGTATATCATACTGTGGTCCAAATTCTTTCTCAGTTATAGCAGTATCTTCTATGTGCCAGCCTGGACGACCTCCGCCATTCTCCCAATCCCAGCTAGGCTCATTTTCTTTGGAAAATTTCCATAAACAAAAATCACCCTTATTTCTTTTTTCCTTGTTTTCATCTATTCTAGATACAGCATCTTGCGCTTGTTGTTCTGTTCTTTTAGATAATTTTCCGTATTCAGGAAATTTGCTTAAATCAAAATAATATCCATCTGAAATTTTATAAGCATAACCTTTTTCTATTAGTCTTTTGACTTGGCTTTGTATTTCTTTTATATAATCTGTAGCTCTTGCAAATTTATCAACAGAATCAACATTTAATT
>ERZ1292623.670-Hain-H51-01um-R1-670-length-35418-cov-18_pt1 | contig 35418 bp, 43 predicted proteins | sample MGYA00564398_ERZ1292623 | MGnify/ENA primary metagenome ERZ1292623 (study PRJEB36523, sample SAMEA6512633) | groundwater metagenome | collected 2019-01-07 | study: AquaDiva: Metagenomics assemblies of 32 groundwater samples
GATTGATTGCTGCGTTTACATTCTGAAATGGGATAAAGCTAAAATACAAAAAAGAAAACGTGAAAAAGAGAAAAGAGAGGGGCTTTTTTCCTTTTAAAATATTCCATTTTATGGATTTTATTTCCATTTTTGCAAACAAGATAAAACAAACACGGCCAAACTGAAAATATAGTCTCTCTGTAGAGAGAATTATAACAAAATTAGAAGGGAGAATCTAGTAAAAAGTCTGACTTATCCACAGTTTTTTAGATTGTTATCTTAAATATCAAGAAGAGGATAGTTAGAAGAAAAGCGTATTTGATATATTCAATTATATTACATTCGAATCCTTCGCAAGTTTTATCTTTTTGGGGAATTTCTTCTGTAAAATAAGAAACGAATAGAGACCCTTTATCTAACACTTCAGGAGTATTGATTTTGTATCTATAAATAGTGATTTTATGCAAACCTTCTGTCTTTAGTGGTGGTATTACGCTTTCGTACCTACCGCTATTTTCATTGAAAGAAAACATGTATTTACCCAAAGTTTCTTCTTTCGGACCTGTAACTTTGAGATAATCACCTTCTTCTGCTATTTGGTCAGTATCTATGATGATGTTTTGAGTTGAATTTACCGGTACAGGTTTTTTTTCATTTAGTCGTTCCACTTTTTGTTTAAGTTGGCGTACTGAATATATTGGAGGTTCATCTTTACTCAATAATTCTGGTTGTTCTGTTTCAGGTTCTAATATTTTACCATCCACAAACTTTGTATCTTTGATTGGCTTTTTTATAAATTCAAAAGTTTTTACAGATACAGCGCTTCCGGAAGAAAAATTGCCATTTTTAGTACGAGTAAAAAGAACATAAAAATATTCTTTACCCGGGATTACTTCTTTGTCTATGATATCTTCGCCTTTGCCCTCGTATATTAATTTGCCTACAAACGGATCACTGCGAAATTTATCTTCATTTCTGATTATTCGTACATAAGAAAAATCTTCTATTTTCGGATTTGACCAAGATAAATCAACACCACTTATCTCTGATGTTGCTTTTAAATTGTCCGGATTTTCAGGGGGAGGAATAAAGACTTCTTCTTCAGGCGGAGGTAGAACAAGCAGGCTTCCGCCTCTTCCGCTAGTAGAATTTGCGTTTACAGTTAGGTTTACATTGACACTATCGGTAGCATTTATTTCTGCTTTAGAGATAGATTTAAAACTATACACGAATAATGTTACTAAAATAAAGATAGAAATTATTATTGTTTTTTTTATCATTTTATTTTTCATAATTATAATGTTGTAGCTGTTACAGTAATTGAAGTTGAATAATTTCCCGCAGTATGATTACGGCTTTCTCCTATTGATGCTTTAAAACGCACACTCACTGTACTGCCAGATGGGGCGTTGCCACTTGTTTTGGTTGCTATAGTTTTAGTAGAAGTGGAAAGCCCATCCCAACATTTCCCGCTTGTTTCTCCAGATCCGGTATTACAAGCAGAACCATTGTCTTTAAATCTAGAATGAGTGTCAGTACCTTCAGGTGAAAAACCAAATTCTGCCCCGGTGGTAGAAATAGAAAAATCATAGTCAGGATCTGATCCACTTGGTGTATAATCATTAAAATAATCTGTTGAAGATTTGAAGGCCGGGGTTGTGCTTGATTTTATGGTCATAACGTAACCCGCTCCATTATTTGTGGTTACAGTCCAAGACACAAGACCTTCTCTACTGACCCCTGTTGCACTGATTGCATCGAGTGTCAAATCAGAAGGGCTTGAAAGAGTGATATATGGGCTTCCTGCTGTTGCCCAAAAACCAGCATGTAAAGCATAAAGTGTTCCAGTTGAAGCTCCGGTGCCGAGTTCGCCAAGAGTGTCGCTAAGACCATATAAAGTACCCGAAGATTTTACTCCACCAAAATTTATACTGTCGGAAGAAATCCGATATGTAGTACCCTGCATTACTTGCGCGAAAATATTGTTGGAAGAAAGAGGAAAAGTAAAAAGCAAGAGAGCAAAGATGGATGACAAAAAAATTTTAAATTTTATTTTCTTTTTCATTCTTAAATTCTTATTTTTGTGGGGATTCTATTTTTTATTTTGTTGCGTCTGAATGCGCGGTAAAGACAAGAGAGAAGTATGACCAAAATAAATGCCGATACAAGTATTTTCCACGGAATCACCCAAAATGTCAATTTGATTTGTTCTTTTTCTTCATTATAACCATTAGAGATAGAAAGTTCTGCCACATATCGTCCAATCCGAAAACCGTTTTCCCATTTTATTTCTTTGTATCTGGTCGAGTTTGGTAACACAAAATAATCTTTGATAGACAGTGTGTCCGCTGTCTGCATCCAGATGTTCCTTATCTTTATTTCTCCTGTAGGAGTGAGATGCACATTACCCTTATTTTTAAAGGCTATTTCAAAACCATCAGGTCTTTTGTTGTAAAAAAGTTTTTTCGGACCGATGATTTTAAAATCATCAAGTTTGCCTTGCTCGATGGATTTACCTTTGATTTTAAGCAGGAAAAGAGATCCGATTCTAGATGTTACGCTTGCTCTATTTTTTTCTTCCAGATTGTTTACCTTGCCTTGATTAGAAACTATGAGCGCGCCGTAATATCCTTGCGGTGAAGCATTTTCCGGTACGGAGATTTTTACTGACAAAGTTATCATTTCTTCTGGTCCAAGATTAAATTCGCTGATTTCTGGAATTATGAAATTCTTCAAGGAGTACGCACTGATGTCTTGACCCAAGAGTCTTACTGGTTCTTCTTTTATATCTGTACCAATAAAGTCTTCTGTTCCTAAAATAAACCTGACAGTATCTTTTGATCGATTTGCAATGGAGATTTGTTTTTCGGTGCTCTCGCCTATATCTAGGAAAAGCTCTGTCCTGACGGGTTCCACTATAAAATCATTATGTATGCCCAGATTTATTTTGTCTCTTGTATAAGCGAGAGAATTCTGTGGAGCAAATATTGATATGACCAAAGCAAAAAGGAGAAAAGGAAATATTTTTGAAAGATTTTTACTCATAAGAAAGTTATTTATAAGAAAATTGTACCATAAAATTTTTTGCAAAAAAAGCCAAAATAAACTAAGATATTTTAAAGGTTCCCTTACGGAAAGGGAATAAAATATGCCGTTGTACCTGCCCGAATGAATTCGTTCAGGCGGGGCTCAGTTGTAGGGCAATAGATTGTTTAGATAAAAGTTTTGCCGTTGTAGCTCAGTTGGTAGAGCACGATATTGGTAATATCGAGGTCCGCAGTTCAATCCTGCGCAACGGCTCAAATAGGAAAAACGAAACAAAAAATTGTCAAAAATGTAAAAATAATTTTACTTCCAACTAAACCCTCTGCCAAAGTGTCCCCAAGAGGATGTTTTTCTAAAGTCTGTTTTATCTAATTTGAGAAATTTCTTTATACCCAAAGGGGAAAGATCGTAACCTTTTACCTTTTCTTCTTTCCCGTCAATGATCGCCACAGCCATAACGGGTTCACTTTTACCGATAGAGTAAGCTAGTTTGGTAAATACCTCTTTTGCGTTATGTTTCTTTAAAAGATCTACAGCTATACGACGAGCCATGTATGCACCTGATCTATCTACTTTCGTGTAATCTTTTCCTGAAAACGATCCTCCGCCAATTGGTATTTCTGGTCCATAGTTGTCTATTACTAATTTTCTTCCAGAGAGTCCTGTGTCGGCATCAAAGCCTCCTTGTGTCCATTCTCCGGCTGGATTTACTAAATATTCTTCCGCTTTAATAATTTTCTTTACAAAGCTAAGGAGTTTATTATTTTTAGTATTTTGAAAACTAGTAACTACTGTTTTTACTTTGCCATCTTGTATAGTGACTTGAGTTTTCCCATCGAAAGGATACTTTTTGTAAATTTTCATGCATAAATTCCTTGCAAGTTCGTATTCAAGAGGGAGCTTGCTTTTGGTTTTTGATGTGGCATATCCTTTCATAATACCCTGATCGCCAGCTCCACCTGTATCTACTCCTCGAGCAATCTCTTGACTCTGTTTTACGATATTAGATATGACTTTATAATCGTTCCCAACGATTTGTTTGACGATTTTCTCGACATCAATCTTGCCTGCGCTCGTTACTTCGCCGTTTATTGTGATGAGATTGTGTCCACCCATTACTTCGATGGCGCATCTTGACTTATTATCTTTTTTTAAATATTCATCCAAAATACTATCCGCAATAAAGTCACAGATTTTATCTGGATGCTTTGGACTCACAAATTCCGCTGTTTTAATCATTGAAAATAAAAAATCCTCATAAAGAGAAAAGAGTACAGACTAAGTATCTTTCCCATTGATTGGGCTGGATTTGGCACCTTCTTTTTTAAGTGGTTGCCGGTGGGTCTTGGAGCCAGTGCTCTCGCCACACTCTTGATAAACTTTATTCAATTACATTCATTTTAACAAAAAAAATAAACAAACACAATTCAGTTAATTAAACTCCAGTCCCCACTGCTTCTGAAATGTTCCTATACCCGTCTTTTTTGAGCAACTCTACTAGACCGATTTTTATTTCTGAAATAAGTTGAGGGCCTTCGAATATCATACCTGTGATGAGTTGCAATAGACTTGCTCCATTTTTTATTTTTCTGTATGCATCTTTGGCGGAAAAAATACCTCCGCATCCTACAATGACAAATTGGTCTTTTGTTTTTGTGTAAATATATTTTATTAAATTATCAGAAAGGTCTCTGACTATTTTTCCACTCATACCGCCGACATCGGGCGCTTTCTCTTTGATATTGGGGTTAGATCGATTTTTTGCTAGATTAGTACAAACCAGTCCGGTGATTTTGTATTTTGTAGATATGTCCAATATCTTGCCTACTGTTTCCAAAGGCAGTTCAGCTGGAAGTTTTAAAAATATTGGCGTAGGGTTTGGATATTTAGATTCAATGTCTTTGATATTCGCGAGGAGCCTGTCCAATTTTTCTGGATCTGTGAAAGGTTCTCCACCAAATGTATTTGGACAGCTGATGTTTATAGTGAAATAGTCTCCGATATTTTCTTTGCGGAATGTTTCGTATGCTTTTGCGTAGTCTTTTATGCCCGCCGATTCCTCCACCGTTTCTTGATTGTTTGTTTTTGCGATGCTTACTCCTAAAACTCGCGCGAATTTCATTTTTTTCAATTTACCAGATATTTTTTCTGCTCCTTGATTTTTGAGCCCGTAGTACACCATCAGGCTTTTTGATTTTTTCAAGCGCCACAATCTCTGTCCGCTGTTTCCAGCGCAAGGTTCTCCTGTCACAGAGCCTATTTCTTCAAAACCAAATCCGATTTCCGGAATTATTTGCGTCAAGTTTGCATCTTTATCAAATCCCGCCGCCAGACCTATCGGATTTTTGAAATTTATTCCCGCTATTTTCTGCTCGAGCATCGGATGTTCAAAATAGAACAACGCCCTGACTATTTTTCTAGTAATATGAAACTTGCCGAGGAACATACCGAACTCTGTGACCAGATCATGCACATTCTCTGGATCAAATAAGAAAAACACTGGTTTCAGCAGGATTTTATAGATAAATCTAAACACCAAATTTCTTGTTCTTATTAGGTATATATTTAGCACGAGTACATTATATATCAAGTTTTAAATACAGGTAAGCTTTATTAAAAATCATATTTTTGATAAAGTGATTGTGAATATAGGCGATAGATACAAGTCTTAGTTTTATAGCAATTGCCGATGTAGCTCAGTTGGTAGAGCACCGCTTTCGTAAAGCGGGGGTCGACAGTTCAATCCTGTCCATCGGCTCCGTATACAAATTTTTTATGCAAGACAAAGAAGACATACAAAAACAAATAGAAGAGATAGAGGCCTCGATGCAGACGGCGGATTTTTGGGTGGACAAAGTTAAAGCGCAATCCGTGCTGAGGGAGCTGGCAGAGTTGAAAGATAAAAAAGAAGGTTTGGGCAAATACGATAGAGGCAATGCCATAGTCGCAATCATCGCGGGTGCAGGCGGAGATGACGCGGAAGATTTTTCCAAAATGCTTCTGCACATGTATATGAAATATGCGGAGAATAAAAATTGGGGAATATCTTTCATTCACGAAAATCAAAATGATCACGGGGGTTATAGAAATATCTCTTTTGAGATAGAAGGCAAGGGCGCGTATGGTTCGCTAAAGAAAGAATCCGGCGTGCACAGACTGGTGCGAGTGTCTCCATTTAATGCCAAGAAGCTCCGTCATACTTCTTTTTCTCTAGTTGAAGTTTTGCCAAAATTTTCAAAGTTAGAGGAAAAGGATTTGGTAATACCGGATGCGGATTTAAAAATAGAATTTGCGCGTTCAAGTGGTCCAGGCGGGCAGAATGTAAATAAGCGTGAGACCGCGGTGCGGTTGGTACATATTCCCACAAATATTTCTGTGCATGCTTCAGGCGAGCGCTCGCAAGAGCATAACAAAGAGCGAGCGCTCGCCATCCTTCGCGCCAAGATTTTCAAAAAAGCCGAAGAAGAAAAGAAAACTTTTGAAGAGAGTATGAAGATAAGCAAAGGCACAGATATAGAATGGGGCAGTCAGATTCGTTCATATGTCCTGCATCCATACAAAATGGTCAAAGACCATCGTACCGGAGCCGAAACGGCAAATATAGACGATGTGTTAGAAGGCGACCTAGATCTCTTTATTGAGGCGGAAAAGGATTTGTGATAAAATAGATTGGTGATTTATTTTAATAATGTTTCAAAAGTTTACAACAAAGATTCGGTGGCTCTAGATGATGTGACATTGACCATTCCAGCCGGAGAATTCGTGTCTATTGTGGGTCATTCTGGTGCTGGCAAGACGACCCTTGTAAAAATGATTTTAGCTGATGATATTCCTACCGAGGGCACTGTATTTTTTGAATCCACTAATGTGTTCAAGCTAAACAATAAAGAACTCACCAAGCTTCGTCGCCGTATTGGAGTCGTTTTTCAGGATTTCAAATTACTTCTGAATAAAACCGCTTATGAAAACATTGCTTTTGCCATGGAAGCAGTCGGCAAGACCAATGAAGAGATAGAGAGTGATGTGCCTCATGTGCTTGAGCTTGTGGATTTAGGCCACAAGAAGGATCATTTTCCGGGTGAAATGTCGGGTGGAGAACAGCAACGCCTCGCTATTGCTCGTGCTATCATAAATCAACCCGAGCTCATCATTGCAGACGAACCCACGGGGAATCTTGATGCCATAAACACTTATGAAATTGTGCAGATTTTGAAAAAAATTAATGACCTTGGCACGACCGTAGTATTGACGACCCACAACAGAAACATCATAGATATGGTCGGCAAGAGAGTGATCACTATGGAAAAAGGTAAGGTCATTCGTGATGACAAAGATGGAAAATATAGTATATAATTAAATCATAATAAAAATGATCACTGCAATCAAAAGAGTTGTAAAAGCTGGATTCGTAAATTTTGCTAGGGGTGGCATTGTTTCTTGGGCGGCGGTTCTTGTCGTCACTATCACTCTATCTACCATTACTGCCATCATTCTTTTGCAGGCGGTGCTTCATTTTTCCTTGAATCAAATCAAAGACAAAGTAGACGTAACGATATATTTCACTGTTGGCGCTCCAGAAAACAAAATAATTTCTTTAAAAGAGTCCTTAGAGCGTTTGCCTGAAGTTGAGAAAATATCATATGTCAGCGCGACAGAAGCCTTGCGTATGTTTCGAGAGCGACACAAGAGCGATTATCCTACGATACAAGCTTTGGATGAAATAAAAGAAAATCCCCTTGGAGCGTATTTGAATGTAAAAGCAAAAGAAGTTTCTCAATATGAAAGTATCGCGAATTTTATGAAGAGTGACAATGTTTTAGTTCAAGGTGCTTCGTCTATTGTGGACAAGGTAAATTATCATCAAAACAAAGCCGTAATAAACAGATTGAACAATATAATAAACGGCGCGCAAAAACTCGGCTTTTTAGTTACCCTTATACTTGTTGTTACCTCGGTGATTATCACTTTTAATACTATCCGTTTGACCATATTTATTTCCAAAGAAGAGATCGGTGTGATGCGTCTAGTCGGCGCGTCAAAGATGCGTGTGCGAGGACCTTCTATGATAGAGGGCGCGATATACGGCACTGTTTCTACTATTGTCACTTTGTTGATATTTTTGCCACTTACTTATTATTTAAGCAAAAACATGACAAGTTTTCTAGGACTGAATATTTACGAATATTATATTTCACATTTATTGCAAATTTCCGTGGTCATATTATTATCAGGTGTACTGCTTGGCGTTATTTCAAGCTTTATAGCTATCAGAAAATATCTGAATAAGTAAAAACAAATGAAAGCAAAGAAAAAAACAAAATACATTTTTGTGGTGGGGGGTGTTATGTCGAGTGTTGGTAAAGGCGTCGCTGCGGCCTCTGTCGGTATGCTACTCCAAGCTAGAGGATTTAAAGCAACTGCTCTCAAAATAGACCCTTATGTCAATGTTGATGCAGGCACTATGAATCCCACCGAACACGGTGAGGTTTTTGTTTTAGATGATGGTATGGAATGCGATCAGGATATGGGTAATTACGAAAGATTTATGAATATTGGTTTAAGCAAGGCGAATTATATGACTACGGGCAGTGTTTATTTGGAGGTCATAAAAAAGGAAAGAAATTTGGAATACAATGGAAGATGTGTGCATGTTGTGCCAGATATTCCTTTGGAAGTTATTAGTAGGATAAAGAAGGCATCCGAAGAATATAAATCAGATGTAGTTATAATTGAGATTGGCGGCACTATAGGTGATTATCAAAATGTTCTCTTTCTCGAAGCAGTGCGAATGCTAAAATTTGACAATCCTCAAGATGTCTTGTTGGCACTTGTTTCTTATGTTCCAGCTATCGGAGGAGGGGGAAATGAGTTGAAAACTAAACCCACTCAACACGCTGTGCGTTTCTTGAATAGTTGTGGGTTGCATCCAGATTTCGTATTTGCGCGAGCCCATGTTCCGATAGATGATAAACGCAAAGAGAAATTAGAATTTATGTGTGGATTAGCCAAAGGAAGTGTGATCTCTGCTCCCAATGTAAAAACAATCTACGAAATCCCTCTAAATTTTGAGGACGAAGGATTGACGGATGAACTTTTAAAGAAATTAAAACTAAGATCAAAAGAACATGATCTAAAGGAATGGCGTAATATGGTCGCCAGAATAAAAAATTCTACTGAGGAGGTTCGTATTGGGGTAGTTGGCAAATATTTTAGCACAGGTGAGTTTGTCTTAGAGGATTCTTATATCTCTGTTTTAGAATCCATAAAACACGCAGCGGGGGCAATGGGTTTTATACCGAAAATCGAGTGGTTGGATTCTACTCAATTTGAAAAACCTGCCCGACACGCTGGCGCGAGTCATGCGGGCGGGAATCCCGCTTCGCTAAAAGATTTGAAAAGTTTTGGTGGTATCATAGTGCCCGGAGGTTTTGGCAGCAGGGGAATAGAAGGCAAGATTGCTGTGGCCAAATATTGCCGAGAAAATAAAATCCCGTATTTCGGACTTTGTTATGGTATGCAGATAGCCGTGATAGAATTTTGCCGCAGTATTTTAGGTCTCAAAGATGCGCATACTACAGAGATAGATCAAAATACTAAAAATCCTGTGGTGGATATAATGCCCGAACAAAAGAAAAATCTGAAAGATAAAAATTATGGCGCGACGATGCGTCTCGGTGCATACACAGCGCATCTGAAAAAGGGGACTATAGCCGAGAGTGCATACAAAGCAAAAGAAATATCCGAGAGGCATAGGCATAGATACGAGGTGAATCCGGAATACATAGAAAGGGTAGAGAAAGCAGGACTCGTATTTTCTGGTACTTCGCCAGATGGAGTATTGATGGAGATAGCTGAGCTTCCAAAAGAAAAACATCCATTTTTCCTCGGCACACAATTTCATCCAGAACTAAAATCTAGCCCTCTCCGCCCGCATCCACTCTTCATGGCGTTCATGAAGGCGTGTGTTGATAGATAAATTATTTTCTATATAAAGATATGAGAATCGTGTCCACACATCAAAGATGAGATTTGCTTGTTATTATCGCTTTGATAATTTTAATCATTTTATCAAAATTCTCTTTAGTTTCTTGTATTCCAGGATTATCTCCTAGAACATCTCTTCCTATATCTCGTTCTCTTTTTTGTATTCTGCCAAGAACCTTGACCAACATCACCGTTTTTTCTTTTTCATTTAGATTAGTTAAATGTTTTTTTATTATTTCTAATATTTTTTTATATTCTATCTCTGTGCTACTTAGGCTGCATATCTCATCGAATATGGCTTTGACAACACTTTCCATTTCTTCTGTACCTAATATAAATTTTTTATTTTCGATACTTGCTTTGAGTTTACCTAATTGATTTAAAAACAATTGTAGAGTCCTATATTTTACCCCTGAGATTTTAACAAATTCTTCTAACTGATCTATGAATTTTAGTGCTACCACTTTTTTATCTTTCTCGAGTTCATCTTTTAGATATTTAATACAATTAGTGACTGCGCTACGCCAATTCAATGTCCCATCCTTCAATAAATTGATCAGATTTGTTATGATCATTGCTCCATCTATACCTTTCACATTATCCATGTAAGGTAAATATAGACTTTCATAATCTCTTGATTCATCGAAAAAATCTCCTGCATTCTTACCCGGGAAAGGTTCCTCCAAGAGGATATCTCCATCATCATATCCAGAACTCCAGATAGGAATATTAGCACCAGTATCTTTTGGTTGCCAATCTGCTGTTTCTCTAGATCCAAGGTCTGTCTGGTCTTTCTTTTCTTCATGCAATTCTGGGTTTTCTAGATATCTTTGAAATATTTGCGGAAGAGGTAAATTCTCCTTTTTGAGTAGCGCCTTCAATTGCCGTATCACTTTCTTGTGATAATGAATATCTTGTTTTTCAGAGATCAATAAAAAGCCCTCAAAAATTTTGCCAATTCGCAATCTTTTCATGGCCTCAAATTCTACTTTAGTTTTTTTTATAGGTTTTTTCTTATCTTTCAAAACCCCAACAATTTCTGCAAATAATTTTTCTGCCAACTTTTCGTGTGGTTCTAGAGACTTAGGTGCATTTTCGGTGATCATAGTCTAATTATAATACAAGAGTGATCTTTTAGGCTATGATGACTTTTAAACACCGGCTGACTGACTCAGTCTAGAACATTAAGTATTTAATTCTTGAAGAATACTTTTCAAATCGAGTGGTTCACTGACCATTTTTAACATTCCGTCATTTCCGACTTTCCATTCCTCACGCGGACGGTCTACGTAGAGCTCCACACCGTTTCCGTCTGGGTCTTTTAAATATATTGCTTCGCTTACTCCATGGTCTGCGGAACCGTCGAGTGGGTACTTTGCATCTATCAGACTTTTTAAAACTTTTGCCAATTCAAGCCGAGAAGGGTACAGAAATGCTACATGGTACATTCCTGTATGCCCCCGTGGTGCTGGCATGGCATCTCGGCCCGCCCAAGTGTTTAATCCAATGTGATGATGGTAACCACCAGCAGAAAGAAACACTGCGGAGTCGCCGTAGCGGGCTGATATTTCAAACCCCAAAAGATCACGATAAAAAGCGAGTGACCGATCTAGGTCGGAAACAGTGAGATGTACATGTCCGACAGTTGTCTCTTTGTGTGCCATAGTTTTGGAAAAAATTAAAATCCGAGTTGTTCTTTCACTAGAATTATTTTTACCTTTCGTCCCATCATTGGATTTTCTTTGTGTAAAATAAGTGTCTTAGTATTCATTGTGTGTGATTTGTAAGCACTCATAGCTCGTTTGTCTTCAAGCGGTACGACATACTCTTCAAGTCTACGGATTGCACTCTCAAGTGTTGGGGTTATCTTTTGTGTACCAACCACCAGAATAATGTTTGGTGAAGTAAAGACCAAATGTGGCAATTGGCTTCCCGTATTAGAAGCAATGACCATCTCGCCAGTCTCCGAAAGAGCGTGGACGCTTCCTAGATAATAATCCGAGAAAGCTGATTCATGTCGTAATTTGTTTTGCTTCTCTGGGTTTGCTTCAGACAGAATGTTTGCGTGGAGGTTATTCCATCCATGAGTATCGGACTTGAGATAATCAATGTAGCCAATCTCTTGAAGAGTAGTAGACCCTCCGTTATGGATAGAGGCACCTTTTGGAATCAGTGCTTTGATTCGCTCCAATGCCTCGGCCCTGTTCTCCACTGCTTCGACCTGAAAACCATTTCCTTCAAGGGCTTGCGTGGTTTTATTAATAGACTCTTGTGATGCGAGTGTGTTAAATGTTGTTGTCATAATATTATGTATGTTATTTCTAATAATTTTTTTTATGTTAAATTGCTCGTTAGTTTTTTAAGAAGTTTTGTCATAAACTCTGCATTCACTAAATACAATATCTCTTGGCCTTGGCGTGTACTCTCTACTAAATGTGCCGACTTAAGCACTTTCAAGTGTTGCGAGACGGCGGGCTGTGGTAATCTAGAAAGTTTCGCTATCTCACCAACCGTATGAGGTTTCTTCATAATCGTTTGGAGGATAGTAAAACGATTTTCGTTACCTAAACCCTTCCCTAACGTTGCCATTTGTTTGCATAATTCAGACATATTTGTATATTAGCATATATGCATATATAAATGCAAGCAAGTTTATTACAATCTCACTATTAGATATCTTTATTATTTTTTTCCGCTTTCTATTTCTTGGCTGCGGGTCAGGGACTCGAACCCCAATACCATCCTCCAGAGGGATGTGTCCTACCATTAGACGAACCCGCAAAATACTTTCAACCTTTTTACAATAATACAGAATTGATTTTTAATCAAACAGGTCTGGAAAATATTGTTTCATTTCCAAAATAAAGCAATATCGCTCAATATTGCTTGCAGTGTTTTCAATATTGACCTAAGTCTTTTTAAGTTTTCCCTATTCGGTTTTAATTTCTTTTTTGATATCTCGATGTTAAACGATACTGTTTTAATGACATTGCCCATTACCCCCTTTATCATTTCTTTTGCTTTTTCTTTTCCAAAAGCTTCTCTGAATTCTTTAAATTTAGTCCTTAATATATTTTCTGCTCTAAATCTAAAGCCCCAAAATATAAACTCCTTGTTAAACGCTAAATTACAGATAAGCTTGGCGGTTTCATTGATCTTTTCTAATTCTTCATCACTGTATGACGAAGATTCTTTTCTTCTCTTACTCATCAATATTGAATCTAAAATGTTCCTTTCTCCCGTCTCATGCAACGAGTAATAATCATCGATATCATCGTCTTCTTCCCAACTTGTCGTTTTTGTATCTCTGATCGTATCGTCGTACCATTTTTGAAATACATCCGGTAATCCCATTCCTGCTTCTTTGAGTAAATATCTTAATTTCATTATTATCTCTGTTCTATCCAAGTCATCTTTTGAATCATCCAAAAAGACTCTATATAAACTATATATTGCACCAATGCGTTCTGCGCCAGTAGTGTTTTGTTCCTTGTTTATTGTAGTTATTTTATTAAACAGGAAATAGGCCAGATTCTTTGGATTTTCATGCCCTTCGGGATTTGCATTTTCCATAGTACTCATAGTGATTATTATACATCTTGATGTTGTATTTTCCGCAATTTTTTACTATATTTAAAATATGAATTTACCAACACGTGATGAAGCGCAAAAAATTTTAGGAGAACATGTTAAAGACGAGTATCAGCTCTATCATGCCAGGATGGTGGGCTCCGCCATGGAGGGGTACGCACGGATTTTTGGGGAGGATGTTGACCTGTGGCATCTGACAGGGCTACTACATGATATAGATTTTGAGGAATATCCAGAGGAACATCCGGCAAAGTCTTTGGTATGGTTTAAAGAATGGGGTTATCCGTCTCTACTCGTACATGCAGTCGAAGCGCATGCTTACGGGTATCATGATTTTAATACCAAGCCAGAGACCAAGCTCGCTTCGGCATTGCTTGCATGTGATGAAATTTGTGGAATATTTTATGCGTACAAAAAACTCAACCCCGTGCCATATGGAGAAATGAAAGTGAGTTCTATCAAGAAAAGATTTGCGGAGAAAACTTTTGCATCCAAAATAAACCGAGATACTATAACATTTGGGTGCGAACATTTAGGTGTGCCACTTGATGAACATATCGGCAACCTCATTTTATTTTTAAAAGATTTTGAATAAAATATAAAGGAGATTTATAAATCCAACATTACAGAAATCTAATTAAGTTTTGAATTTTTTTTCACGAATTTACTTAGTATCTTTATCACTTGTGTTGCCAATATGCTTAGCATTTCAAAATAGTGGAATTCTTCAGGGGTGGTTATTTTTGCGAGAAAACTACACGATTGCCCAAGCAATTCAAAATTCTTTATAGTTTTGTTCAGGATTTCTTTTTTTTCTGGAGTGTTTGCTCTTCCCAGACTTTCATCAACTATGCCAAGAATTGTTTCTGGCGTAGAAATTATGTGTATTGTTTTTTTGTCCACTTTATAACAAGTGTTTTGAATATCATTGGTTAATTTCTCGGCCATTATATCTAACCAGTTTTGTTCCTGTGCCTCATGGTTTCTTTCAGCTCTATTGTCTTGTTGTATAAATGACGGGATGTTGTCTGGACTGAGTCCATGGTTTTCTCTTAGTGACCCTTTCATCCACATTCTCATCAATGACACAGTTTCTGGATTGATATGTAGAATTTGTATCGCTAGACGGAATAATTCTTCTGCTGTATTAATGTCTTTATTAACCACAAGCTCTGCAATATGAGCACAGAGTTTCTTGTCTCTTTCATTGAGTTCATGTCGTTCTAAAGAGTTTTCGCTCATAAAATATTATGTCCATTATAATGCGCGATTGTATTTTCCGCAATTTTCTACTATATTTAAAATAATGCAAAAACACATAATAATATTTTCACATGGTTTTGGAACACGGAGTGATGACAGGGGTCTTTTTACAGATGTAGCAAAAGGGTTGCCCGAAGTAGAGCCGGTGCTTTTTGATTACAATATTGTAGACGAGACAAATAGAACACTAACAGCAAGTACTTTGTCCAAACAAGCAGAGATGTTTTCGGCTATGGTTGAAAAGGTTCGTTCTGAAAACCCTGAAGCGGTGATAGATGTCGTCGCTCATTCGCAGGGTTGCATAGCGGTGGCTATGGCAAGATTTACTGGGGTCAGGAAAATAATTTTTACCGCTCCGTCACTCGCTAGTGATATAGAACATTTGATTAATATTTTTAAAGATCGTCCGGGGACAGAGATAAATCTGGAAAGTGTTTCAAAACTTGCTCGCAATGATGGCACAGTAACTCTAGTGCCACCAGAATATTGGATTGAAAGGAAGAACATTGCGCCTGTACCTCTGTACAACGCCTTGTCTTTGACGGCAAAGTTGAATATTATAATCGCCACAAAAGACCAAGTGCTTAGCAGAGGAAAAACAGATGGCTTGAATGAAAACACAAAAATTATAATACTAGAAGGGGATCATGATTTTTCCAAGGATACGAGAATAGGTTTGGTTGCCAAAATACGGGAGATTTTGATTTAAAGATAAAATGAAGCAACAAAGATTAATCAAGAAAGGTGTGAAGTCTGATAAGTACAAGAGTATAAAAGATTGGCAGGAGAGTATTTTTAAAAGTGCTAATAAAAAATTTTCAAACAATACCTTTCGCACCGAGTTTGATTGGATTAGATCAATAAATGAGCAACTGAAGGATGTCAAAAAAGCCATAGAGGTAGAAAAGGGAATACGCAAGAGTAAAGACCATGCACATCAAGATCCAGATCACAGGATAGCGGCGCTTATTGCAGATATTTTCATACTAGCGAAGATTAGAAAAACAAGATTGTAGAAAGAATTAGAAAAAGTATTAAAGTGGTTTAAACATTAAAATTTCAGGTAACACTTATGAATACCAAAAAGAAAACTTTAAATTTTAAATTTAAAAGCAAGGTTTTTGTTTGGGTTTCGCCTAATTCTCATACTAAAGATAATAGTGGAGCTTGGAGATTTGCGCGTTTGCCAGAAAAGATTTCCGCAAAGATAAAAGAATTACAAAAAGAAAAACCTCGCCGTGGCTGGGGCGCGGTTTATGTAAAGGCAAAAATAGGGCATAGCGAATGGACGACATCCATTTTTCCAGACAGACATTCTGCTGTTTACCTCTTGCCTCTGAAAAAAGAAATCCGCTACGAAGAAAATCTCTACGATGGTATAGATGTGAACATATCTCTAGAAGTTTGGTTTTAAACGGAAAGATTGAAATTATTTTCCCTTTTTTGGCAATCGCGCTAGACGCGGTGGACGGGTGAGGTGATTGGTCTCACGTATCATCCTCTTCTTATCCATCGGCATCTGTTTTATCATTTTGTTGTTTTTCATATTCATAATTATACAACATTATGGATTTAAAGTATCAAAAATCGCAAAGTGGCAGATTGTAGTTAAAGGCGTTATAATGGGGGGATGAATACAGAAGAATTGGGAGCCAGTGTCAGAGGAAATCAAGGACGCAGAATCGAATATTTTCAATTGCACAATGATCAGCCGGTTGTTTTTGTGGGTGAAAAAAGAGATCCAGCTAAAGATGTTGTCTATTTTAATAACCTTGTCCTCAATTTCAAAGAAAAATACAAAGATGCTGGTTTAGATAAAATTGTCCTTTTAACTAGAGAAAAAGAAAGAACTCACTATCTTAGAGAACAGGCAAAAAAAGATCTCGTTAAGATTTTTCAAATGCTAGGTATTTTGCATAGAGAAACAAGTATAAAAGAAGATGAAATGCAGAACTTAGTAAATGAGCATACAGAGTTATTAAATTTTGTCGGTATGCGTAAAAATGATAATACTGTCGTTCACAAAGGATTAAAACCCCCTCCCTTTGAGTAATTTAATTTATGCAAACCAACACACAAAACAGAGAAATAGAGGTGCAGTTTTTGGAGACAAGATAAATTGAAAATGAAAAAAATTACTGATATTTATAAAAAATACAATTTGATGCAAAATCTGGTGGAGCATCAGTTGCGGGTGACGGCTGTGGCGGAGATGATATGCGAAACGCTTGATGTACCAGTGGACAAAGATTTGGTGGTACGGGTATGTCTTCTTCACGATATGGGTAATATTATCAAATCTGATTTGAATTATTTTCCAGAATTTGTGAAGCCAGAGGGTTTGGAATATTGGCAAAAAGTGAAAGATGAATTTATAGAGAAACATGGTAATGAAGAACATTTTGCTACAGAAAAGATATGTAAAGAATTGGGCTTTGGGGAAAAAGAAATGCGCGTTTTAAATGCTGTTGGTTTCACTCGCGCTGAGAATACTTTGAATAGTGATTCCACGGAAGGGAAAGTATGTTGCTACGCTGATCAGAGAGTAGGCCCATTTGGTGTACTTCCTCTTAAAGATAGATTGGATGATCTTAACAAAAGATATCAAAATAGAGCAAATAAAAAACTTCCTATTGGGCGTGGAGAAGAGTTGGTCAAATGTCTGGAGGATATTGAAAAAGAAATTTTTTCCAAATCATCTATTGCTCCAGAATCTATCACAGATGAATCTATTAAAAAATATATTGTGGATTTGAAAGAAATAGAAATGTAGTATAATATCCTTCAATGAAAAACATCATAGAATCGCAACAGTTTAGTTTAGATTTTATAAATAAGATTTTCTCTATTGCGGATAGGATTGGAAAAAATAAAAAGGCCCCACTCAAGGGCAAAATAATGGCTTCACTTTTTTATGAACCGAGTACAAGAACTCGGTTTTCTTTTGAGTCGGCGATGCTTCGTCTGGGTGGCAGTGTGATAACCACTGAAAATGCGAAAGAATTTTCTTCAGCGATCAAAGGTGAAACACTAGAAGACTCTACTCGAGTGATCAATAATTACGCAGATGTGATAGTGATGAGGCATTATGAGTCAGGCGCTTCGAAACGCGCTTCATTAGTGTCAGATATTCCTGTCATAAATGCTGGTGATGGAGCAGGTCAGCATCCGACTCAAGCATTGCTTGATTTGTATACGATAAAAAAGGAGTTGGGTAAAATAGACGGTATACATATCGCCATGGTAGGAGATTTGAAAAATGGTCGTACGATACGATCACTGTCTTACCTCTTGGGCAAATATAAAAATGTAAAAATATATTTTGTTTCGCCGAAAGGTCTGAAAGTAGGGGATGATATAAAAGAGTATTTGAATAAACATAAAGTTAATTACGAAGAAATAGAAGATTTAGAATCCGTGATAAACAAGATAGATGTGCTGTATCAAACGAGGATCCAAAAAGAACGCTTTAAAAACGAGAAAGAATATTTAAGATTTAAAGGTTGTTATAAGATAGACATGAAGATAGTAAATAAAATGAAATCAAAATCCATCATAATGCATCCCTTGCCTAGGGTAGATGAGATATCTACAGAGGTGGATAGTTCTAAAAAAGCTATTTATTTTAAACAAACAAAATACGGATTGCTGATCAGGATGGCGTTACTTTTCTATTTATTGAAATAATTTTCACGATTAGTAAAGTTGTATCTTTCTGATATAATCAGGCATATGCAGTACAACATACATCCGATAGTGGTACATTTCCCCATAGCGCTTTTGTTCTTTTATTCTCTTATAAAAATTGTGCCTTTTTATAAATGGTTTCCAAATGTTTCTTGGAGGCATATTGAGCGTTTTTTACTCATATTTGGTTTCTTGGGAGCGCTTGTAGCTCGAATGACAGGAGAGATAGCAGCAAAAATTACATATCCTGATCCGAAAGTTTTAAATATGCATTCTTTGTTTGCTTTTCTAACCGTTCTTTTTTACGGTATGCTTGTGTTTGGTGAAGCACTTTATTTTTTCAACCAAAAATTTACAAATAAATTAAACAAAAATCTTCGAGTCAGTTTTCTTATAGGTTTAGAAAAAGTACTCAACAATCGTTTTGTTTCAGTTCTTCTGGCCTTGCTCGGTCTTTTATCTATTTTCACAACAGGGCTCTTGGGAGGGGTGATGGTATATGGTATTTCCGCTGATCCACTTGCCCTATCTGTTTTGGACTTATTAGGCTTAAATATATATTAAAATGAATTTTCCTGTTATAGAAAAAGCTGAAGTTTCAGATGTTGCCAGATTTATTGCTTCATCTGTTCTAAAAAATTTGGAAGAAAACAAAAAAGTTTTACTTTTTTTGACGGGCGGATCTTCAGTTCCGGTGGGGGTGGAAGTTTTGAGGATTTTAAATATATCAAAGACTGTACTTGATAATCTGACGGTTACTCTCACAGACGAGAGGTATGGAGATGTTGGTCATGCAGATTCAAATTGGCATAAGCTTTTAGAAAAAGGTGTTGATTTTTCAAAGATAAAGACAATCACAGTCTTGCGTGGAGAGGACTTCGAAAATACAGTAGGCAATTTTGCTCGAGATTTAGAGCGGGTCTTGGTAAATGCTGATTTTAAGATTGGGTTATTTGGTATCGGCAAAGATATGCATACTGCTGGGATACTACCCGGAAGCGCGTCCGCGCAATCCTTGGATTTTGTTTGCGGTTATAATACTGCACAATTTTCTCGTATTACAATAACACCTAAAGCCATAGCGATGTTAGATGAAGCTGTCGTGTGTTTAAGGGGAGAAGAAAAAAGAGAGGTGGTTGAGCATTTACGGAAAGAAAATGATATAAATATAGAGCCAGCTCAGATTCTTAAAAAAGTTTCATTGCTCACGGTATTTACCAATTATGAAAACTGACAACAATAACCAAATTGATAGTAAAAAATCAATAATCCTTGTGATATTTGGGATCTCTGGAGACTTAGCTAGGAGATATCTTTTGCCCGCAGTGGGTGAAATCGAGCGCGCGCAGATATTGCCGGAGAATTTCCACATAGTTGGAGTGACTCGCAAGAAAGATCTAAAATTTGAAAGTCTTTTAAAAAAAACAGCAGATTTTTCTTATTTAAAAGAACATGCAAGTATATTTCAAGTAGATGTAAATAATATTGAGGATTATAAAAGATTAGCGATTTGTTTGAATGAGATAACAGATAAATTTGGACAAAAGACGGAAAAGCTTTTCTATTTATCCATTCCGCCCGAGGCTCAAAAGCTTGTAATAGAGTCGCTTGGCAAATCTGGCTTAAACAAAAATGACAGCAAGCTTTTATTGGAAAAGCCATTTGGTTCTGATCTGGAGAGCGCCAAGGACTTGATAAAGCATACCGAAAAATATTTTAGTAAAGAAAATGTATTTCGTATAGACCATTATATGGCAAAAGAATTAGCCCAGAATATATTGGTCTTTCGAGACGGCAATTCTCTTTTCAAGCGTACTTGGAATAAAGATTTTATTGAAAGCATAGAGATAATAGCGAGCGAACAAATCGACATAGAGGGTAGAGTGAATTTTTATGAACAAACCGGAGCCATGCGAGACTATGTGCAGAATCATCTCTTGCAGCTTTTGGCTTTGGTATTGATGGATCTTCCAAAATCCTTTCGTACAGGGGGTGTTATACCAAACTTAAGACACAAGGCGCTCAAGAGTTTGGAGATCGTAGATATAGTATACGGACAATATGAAGGATATAAAGAAGAAATAAACAATCCAAGTTCTCAAACGGAAACTTTTACTTCTGTGACTTTGAAATCAACTGATTCAAAATGGAAAAATGTTCCGATAATCTTAACCACGGGAAAAGCGTTAAAAGAAAGATTCACAGAGATAAAGATTTTATACAAAAAAGAAAAATATAATGAATCTAATGAATTAATTCTGCAGATACAGCCCGAGGAAAGTATAAAATTTAGCATTTTAGCGAAACGTCCAGGTTATGAACATTCCCTAAATTCGCATCAATTAGCTTTTAAATTAAGAGAGCATTATGATATTTTACCGGATGCATATGAGAAAGTTCTTTTTGACGCCATAAATTCTGACAGCAGTCTTTTTACTACAAGCAACGAGGTTATCGATTCTTGGGAAATTTTACATCGCGCGCGCAAATTGCAAGAAAAAGCCCGCAGTAGGCTCTTGATATATAAAAAAGGAAGTAGCATCAATGATGTTATGAATATCCACAAAAAGAATGAAGAATAATTTTTTTTCAGAAATAAAAAACTCTTTAGTTAGTATTGTATTTTATATTTGCGCTATATTGCTTTTCATTTTCTTGTTGTTTTTTGTGGCTCCAGAATTTTTAAGCAGCAAGATTACAAACATAGATTGGAGCAATAAGGATCAAATGTCTCAAGTAATTAAAGAAGAAAAAAGTTCCGTGTTGCTGGAAATTCCCATTCTTGATGTCGTAGCATACGATTCTAAACTTGAAGAACTTGCGAATAATCCTCCGCCTAAAGCGGTCGAGCCAAAGATAGATCCAAAGACAGGCGGACCTTTGCCTTTACCTGAGTTAAAGCCAAATCTATGGCCGGCAAAAACGGTGTATCCAAATGCCGGAGCAATATTGCCTTTCAAGAGAATTGTGGCGTATTATGGAAATTTGTATTCTAGACAAATGGGAGTGTTGGGCGAATATGATGAACCGGAGATGTTAGCCAAGCTCGATGCTGAAGTTATGAGATGGAACACGGCCGATCCAAATACTCCTGTTTTACCCGCGCTTCACTATATAGCAGTGGTTGCGCAAGAGAGTGCTGGCAAGGATGGTAAGTACAGAGCCAGAATGCCAGACGAAGAAATAGAAAAAATTCTGAAAATCGCCGAGAAGATAAACGCAATCGTATTTTTGGATATTCAAGTTGGCTTGAGTGATTTGCAGACAGAAGTTCCTCTGTTGGAGAAATATTTGAAATTGCCAAATGTGCATTTGGGTGTTGATCCAGAATTTTCTATGAAGACAGGAGCGCGTCCAGGCAAAGTGGTAGGTACTCTTGATGCTGTCGATATTAATTTCACCGCAGAATATATGGCGCGTATTGTAAAAGAAAATAATCTCACACCCAAGATTTTGGTTGTGCATCGCTATACTAAGGATATGGTTACCAATTCGAATCTGATCAAGCCATTGCCGGAGGTGCAGATAGTGATGCATATGGATGGCTGGGGAGGGGCGGCAAAAAAGAAAAATACTTACGATTATTTTGTACGCAGAGAACCCGTGCAATTTGCCGGTTTCAAACTTTTCTACAAAGTTGATTTAGTCACTCCCAAGGACACACTCATGATTCCGGAGGATTTGCTAAAGCTAAGTCCAAGACCTATTTATATCCAATATCAGTAAATACACAATGACAGCTATAGCTCCCAATATGTTATCATGATAAATTTTTACTATTATAATGTTTTACTGCTTTGTAAAGTCTTTTATTGTGTTATAATGATTTTATATGAAACAAGCCCGATTGGACCAGCTTGCAGACGGCATATTTGCCATAGTTATGACTATATTAGTATTCGAAATACGAATACCGAATTTCTCGGGTATGGTGAGTGACCAGTTGCTCTTTCAGGCTATACTCGATGCGGCGCCTGTGTTTATAAGTTATCTTTTGAGTTTTTCTTTGCTTTTTACATACTGGCGAAGCCATCATTTTATTGCTTCTATTCTCGCCAAGAATATTGATACTCGTTTCTCAAATTTAAATGCGATATTCTTTTTCTTTGTCGGTCTCGTTCCGTTCTGGTCTTACATTTTGGGCAAGTATAATTATTCCAAGACAGCTATTATATTTTTTGCGTTAAATATTATATTTATTGGCTTATCTCTTTTCAGAATGCGCCAATATGTGATCCAATCAGAAACCATAGAAAATAAATCTTTTACCAAGACAGAAAATGCTCATGCGAATATGCATATATTATTTCCTGTAGGGGCCGCGGTTCTGGCTATCATTATATCTTTCTTTAGTAGTGAGGCGGCGATACTGCTTTTAACTTTAGCGATACTGTTTAATTTTTTGGAGAAAAGTACTAAATATACTTTCGCTTTACTTAACTTCTTTCAAAGAAGAAAATAAATATTATTATTTAGTTTAATTCATTGAGCGTTTATAAATTTTATTGAAGTAAAATTATGAAGAAAATTATTTTGTTTTTGGCTTTAGCGGCGGCTTTGTTTGTGGTAGTTTTGATGATTAATCTTTTAAGAGGCAAGTCTACGATACCTACACCTAGCGATGTATTGGATGTAAATACTCCAACCTTGGAGGATATAAGAGATCAGATTAAGGAAGGAGAAACAGATGGGAAAGGTGAAAACAAAGACGTCAAAGCGCAAACAAAAGAATTTCTGGTGATCGGAGCGAATTTCTCCTTTACTCCTAGTTCTGTGGTTGTAAAAAAGGGAGATCGAGTAAAAATAACTTTCAAAAACAACCAAGGATTTCATGATTTTAAAATAGATGCATATGGAGTAGCAACAAAACAATTTAATTCTCCCGGCGAAGAGGTGCTGGAGTTTATAGCAGACAAAACTGGCGTGTTTGAATATTATTGTTCTGTCGGCAGTCATAGAGCTATGGGTATGAAAGGGGTTTTGAAGGTTGAATAAAAACGAAAAAATGGATTTAAAAAAAGAAATTAAAGCCTGGAGGGAAGTTAGAGAGAAAGGCAGATTCGAAGATGCTTTTCGTGGATTATATGTTTTTTGGGAAACCACGAAAAATTTGTATATATATATTCCTGTTTCATTATTCGTGATTCTTTTCGGTTTCTATTTTAGAATTTCAAGCTTTGAGTGGATTGCGCTAGTATTCTGTATGGGTTTTGTTTTAGTAACAGAAGCATTGAATACCGCTATAGAAATAGACATAGATTTGACTTCGCCGGAATATCATCCTTTTGCTAAAGACACCAAAGATGTTGCCGCCGCGGCGGTGTTACTTTCTTCGATTACTGCCATGGTTGTGGGCCTGATCGTGTTTTTACCCAAAATTTTTAATAGCTTGTTTTAATAACCGTAAATGTTAAAATACAGGCATGCATCATAATTCATCGCAGATAAAAATATTCTTAGGGGTTATAGGTTTTTTGGTTTTAGGGGTCGTTGCTACTGTGTTGTTGCAGTCAGGATCAAGCGGACCACAATTGCCGGGTAGGTACGATTCATTTGCAACATGTTTGAAAGACAAGGGCGCTGTGTTTTACGGAGCTTTTTGGTGTTCTCATTGTCAGGCGCAGAAAAAGCTCTTTGGTTCTTCGGTAAAGCTCTTACCTTATGTAGAGTGTTCTAATGCAAGCGGTACGGCGCAGTTACCTATCTGTACAGACAAAAACATATCAGGTTATCCGACTTGGGAATTTGCTGATGGATCCCGTTTGAATGGAGAGATTCCTCTTGCTACTTTGGCTGAAAAGACTTCTTGCGAATTACCTTTATAATGGTTTTTTAAGATTTAGAAAATGAATATTGAGACTGTACATTATTTAAATATTTTTTTAGGTTCAGGGGCAATTGTTCTACAGATTTTTTCCGTTATCGCTCTTTTCTTGCTTTTTATAGGTCCTAAAGAAAATAAATTTTTAGGTTTCATAGACAAGCATTATCTCTCGCTTGGGTTTTTGATTTCTTTAGTATCTTCGTTGTTCACTTTGGTTTATTCCGAGATAATCGGTTTTCTGCCATGTTTCTTGTGCTGGTATCAGAGGATATTTATGTTCCCACTTGTTTTTATTTTCGGTTCTGCTATTTGGCATAAAGACAGAAAAGTGGTGAAGTACACCTTACCCTTATTGTTGTTTGGTTTTGTTGTTTCTGTATATCAAAATTTCTTCTATTATTTCGGGGGAGGGTCAGACTTGCCTTGTGATGCTTCTGGAGTTTCCTGCTATAAAAAGTTAATTTCAGAATTTGGCGGATATATCTCTATACCGATGCTTGCATTGACTAGTTTCTTTGCATTGATTACAGTGGTTTTAGTCGCGCATTTTTATAAAAAAGAAGACTAATAAACATATGAAAACATACAACAAGAAATTATACAGAAGTGATGATAATAAAGTTATCTTTGGAGTTATAGGAGGTTTAGGAGAATATTTTGACGTTGATCCTGTATTACTGCGTGTAGGTTATGTATTGCTATGTATTTTTACTGCAGTTGTACCAGGAATATTGGCTTATCTTTTAATGGCTTTAGTGGTGCCCAAAAAACCAGAGACCATACACGCGGACAACAAGACTAGTGAATAGACTCTCTGTATTTGTAAATGCTAAAATTAGTTTGTGTTAGTTTTTACTAAAAAAGAAAAAATCCTTTTAAAAAGCCTGAATACTCCAGCCAAGGTTCAAGATTTTTTAAACGAACTCAAATTTAATTTTGAGAAAGATGGAGACACATTCAAATCTCCCCTTATGGTTTTACGTACCAAAAATGCGCATTGTATAGAAGGTGCAGTTCTAGGAGCATACATATTGTCTTTGTATGGTTTTAAACCACTGATATTACATTTGCAATCTACCAAGCAAGACTTTGATCATGTCGTAGCATTGTTTCAACAGTCTGGCTATTGGGGAGCGTTATCAAAAACAAATCATGCAGTTTTGCGTTATAGAGAACCTGTATATAAAAATATTCGCGAATTAGTGATGTCTTATTTTCATGAATATTTTTTAGACGACGGAGTTAAGACTCTGCGCAGTTATTCGGAACCTCTTGATCTGAATATATTTGAAAAAGGTTGGGAGAGAGAAGAGGGTGATCTGTGGGGTATAGATGAAGAATTGGACAAAATAAAGCATTACGATATATTAGATAAACATCAAATAAAAAATTTACGCAAAGCAGACGAGGTAGAAATAAAGGCAGGGAAAATTCTATGAAAAATACAAAGAAAAAAATAATGGTTTTTGGCACTTTTGACGACCTTCATAAAGGACATCTTGATTTTTTTCGGCAAGCCAGGAAACTTTCTGCTAATCCTTATCTCATTGTATCTGTGGCGCGAGATAAAAATGTACTAAAGATAAAAGGGGAAAGACCAATTTTAAGTGAAAAAGAAAGGATTAATTTGATCAAAAAAAACGGATTGGCAGACAAAGTGATTCTTGCTGGAGTTCAAAATCATATCCCGCATATTTTGAAAGAAAAACCTGATGTGATAGCTCTTGGCTACGACCAGAGTGCTTATGTGGAAAACCTTAAGGAAGATCTAAGAAAATCGGGACTTGTAGTAAAAATAGTGCGTCTTAAACCCTACAAAGAACATATATACAAGAACCACTTGCTAAAGAAAAAAAGATTATTATAATATATTGTGTTATAAGTAATTATATAAAATAAATATATGGAAAATAAAGAAATAAAAGAGATAAAACAAATTCAAATACAAATACAAAATTTGAAAGAAAAATTCAAAAAAGGATTCTCAGGCCAGAAAATAAAGCATTTGACCAGAGTTTTTTTAGTAAGCTTGCTGTCTTTTGTGCTATTTTTTGTCTTGAGCGGAGTGTTTGTGTGGAAGTATCGAGCGAACATATTTGATTATTTTGCAAAAGAATATATGGCAGAGCTTGCCACAGAAGACGCTTTGAATGTGCAAGGTGCAACGCAAGAAAAGATGACCGAAAAGATAATAGAAAGACAATCCATATTCACGCAGGAGAAATTCGTGGTTGATGCAGTAAAAAAGACCAATCCCGCCGTGGTTTCTATCATCATCAGCAAAGACGTACCAAAATACGAGGCTTACACTGACCCAAATCAACAGAATCCATTTGGTAATCTATTTCCGAATCTTTTCAATATTCCTCAATATCGTCAAAATGGCACAGAGAAAAAAGAGATCGGTGGAGGTTCTGGATTTTTTGTATCGAGTGATGGACTGATAGTCACCAATAAACATGTAGTATCGCAAACAGATGTGGAGTATACGGTTTTGATGAACAACGGTAAAAAATATCCTGCTACTGTGGTGGCTCGAGATCCAGTGCTAGATATCGCTCTCATTAGAATCAGTGGTACTGGTTTTCCTTCTCTCTCGCTTGGTGATTCAGACAAACTAGACGTAGGACAGAGCGTGATAGCCATAGGCAATGCTTTAGCAGAATTCAGAAATACTGTATCTGTAGGTGTTGTGTCAGGTCTAGCTAGATCAGTGCTGGCTGGTGGGTCTTCAGGCAGAGCAGAATTGCTTGATCATGTTATACAAACTGATGCAGCCATAAATCCTGGCAATTCTGGTGGACCACTTCTTGATCTTTCTGGTAGAGTGATCGGGGTGAATGTGGCCGTAGCGCAGGGATCGCAGAGTATAGGTTTTGCTTTGCCTATAAATAGCGTTAAAAGCGCTATTGAGTCTGTAAAATCCACCGGCAAAATAATCAGACCATACATAGGGGTGCGTTACGTCGCGATAAACGCTGAAATGAAAACGCTCAATAATCTGACTGTGGATTATGGAGTCTTGGTGCAGAGAGGCACGGGGGCAGGCGAAGTGGCTGTGATACCTGGATCTCCAGCGGACAAAGCAGGTATCGTCGAGAACGATATTATTCTTGAAGTTGATGGTGTAAAACTTGATAATAAAACTACTCTGGCATCTGTCATCAGACAAAAAAGTGTGGGAGATGTGATAAATGTGAAGATATTGAGCAAAGGAGTAGAAAAAACTCTACGAGTGACGCTCGAAGTTGCGAGAGATTAAAATAAAGGCCTTGTGAAATAAAGACTTTTATTTCTATCTCACATCTTTCAATCTCAAAGCTGTCAAAAATCCAAAGAATAGTATTATTGAAAGACAGAAGAAAATGTATTTGAATGGTAGGTCAAAATAAAAAATACTAGTAGCTACTAGTGGTGCCACTATGTATGCCAGGGGATTGGCATTTCGGAAAAAACTGATTTCGTCGGCGTCTTCTTCTTTTACATTTTTGAAAAAATAACTTTCATTCATCACTTCTATCGCCGCCGCGCCCACGCGGGTGGCAAAGAGTAGCAGTGCCCAGACCAGCAATTCCGTACTTTTTACAAAAGGGATCAAAAAAGTGAATATCATTGCTACAGCAAAACCACCCGAGAGCATTTCTTTTTCTCCTATTTTGTCCGAGAATTTGCCCAATATGTATTCTAGTAATACGAAAGGCAAGAGCATAATGCTGAAGATTATGCCTATTTCACTCCAACCAAATCCGATATGAGTATAGAGATATATCGGTGTATATATAACCATAAAGGAATAGAAGAATTGTAGTATGAAGTTTGAGGAATATATCTGCCAAAGATTTTTATTTTGCAGAAATGTTTTTATTGTTTTCAATGGCGAGAGTTTTTTATATTCAGGATCTTTAAATTCTTTTATTAAAAATACAAATATCAAACTGCCGAGTATTACAAATATCGCGCTCAATACATATACTCCAGAGAAAGATATTTTCTCTATAATGGCGCTTGATATGAACTGACCCAAGACCCAAGCCAAGTTTACTGCCGTCAGATATAGTCCTCTTGTTCTACCAGTGGATTTTGATTTGCCAAATTCCTCTATAAAGACGTCGAGAGTAGCGAAAAGGAAAGTCATTGAAGAAAAATAAAGCACAAAAGCCAAGATAGCCGAGAAAGCGCTTGTTGATAGCGCCAGTGTCGTAAGAGCTAGGAAATTCAGCAAGCAAAATACAATAATTGCTTTTCTGTTACCTATCCGAGTCAGGATACTGCGCATCTTGGGTAGACTAAGTATGACGACAGCAGAAGCTAAAGCATAGATAAGTCCTACATATCCTTTGCCTATATAAGATTCTAAAAAACTTGAGTTTATATATGACACCAAAGCGACAGGTATATAAAAAATAAATCCTGCCAAGTATATATATCTTATAAGGTTACCTTTTTGCATTTTTTTATATACCCAATATTACAGGTATGACCAAGGGCCTCTTGGCTGTTTTTTGGTATAAGAATTTTGATAGAGTTTCTCCCAAATTTGCTTTTATATAATCCAGGTCTATGCCGTTTTCACCATTGCCCTCTGCTCTGGCAGAGCGCTTTAGCATTCCTTCTTCTACTCCTTTTTTGATCAAGATTCTGGCTTGGCGTAAGAGCTCTTGATTTTCTTTTAGATACACAAAACCTCTTGAGATCAGGTCAGGGGATTTTTTAAGTCTGCCTGTGTTTTGATCAACTATGGCTATGATGACAAACATACCGTCTTGGGCGAGCATCACGCGATCGCGGATCACCACATCTTGAGTATCACCCACAGATATACCATCTACCATCATGAGTCCCGAAGGAGCTTTTTCTTTTCTCAAATTTATTTTTTCACCATCGGCTGAAATTTCTATGATTGATCCATTATCTGGTACAACAATATTTTCTTCACTCATACCCAGCTCCATCGCGAGTTCTTTGTGTCGTACAAGCATAGAGTGCCATCCGTGAATAGGAATAAAGAATTTAGGGTGAGTTTTTCTGTGTAACCATTTTACATCTTCTTGATTACCGTGACCTGTAGCATGGATAAAATCTTCTCCCGCTGTACGATAACTGATGATGCGAACGCCTTGTCTAGTTAGACCATCTTTCATTTTCTGGACTTGTAATTCATTGCCGGGCACCACAGATGCTGACAGAATTATAGTGTCTCCTTTGTGTAAGGCAAACTTTGTGTGAGTTTTGTTTGCGGCGCGATTGAGTGCAGCAAACTCTTCTCCTTGCGCGCCCGTCATCAAGACCACTACTTTACTTGGAGGATAGTTGTCTATCTCTTCCAAAGGAATAATGGTTCCTTTTTTAGGTTCAAAAAGTTTAGCTTCTATCGCTACATCAATGTTGGTCTTCATTGATCGTCCATCTATTGCTATTTTTTTACCGATTGATTCAGCGAATGCTACTATGTGCGCCAGACGAGTGATGTGTGAAGCGAAGGCAGCGATAATAATTCTGCTATTTAGCTTTCTGATCAGATTTTCCAAACCTTGGTGTACTTTGACCTCTGGAAGAGAAAATCCTTCATTTTCTATGTTTGTAGAGTCAGTCATTAAAAGCAAAACTTTTGCTTTGTCAAAAATAGAATATTCTTTTTCTTCTTCTTTTGAAACGATGCCATCAACCTGATCTAGTTTGTAATCTCCCGGAGTTACTATCCAACCATTTGGAGTCTCAATGATGATACCCATAGAGTCGGGGATAGTGTGCGTAACACCAAAGAATCTGATTTTTATTTTTCCGCACATTATCACACTGTCTTTTTCCACTATGTTTTCATTTACCTTTGGCAGTTGGGGGAATTCAGCTTGACGTTTGCGCATCATGAGGACAGAAAGATTTCTGGAATACACTGGCGGATTTCCAATGCGAGATAGCACCAAAGGCACACCCCCTATGTGGTCTAGGTGTCCGTGAGTTACTATCAACGCCCTGATCCTGTCTTTTCTTTCTTCTAAGTATGTAGTGTTTGGTATAACATAATCCACCCCAGGTGTTTCGTCTGTAGAAAATTGCATCCCAGCATCGACGACGATGATGTCGTCTCCTATCTCTATTGCTGTCATGTTTTTTCCTATTTCTTCAACACCACCTAAAGGTATAATACGCACTACGCCTTCTGCTGGTGGCAGGATTTTATTCTCCCTTTCATTTCTAAAACCAGTCTTGTTGTTATTCCAGTTCCTGTTTGTTCCTCTTTTTGGGCCGAAACTTTTTTTAGTATATTGATAGGTGGAACTTTTCGACGGTTTCCTTCTTTCTGGAATTCTGTGACCTTTTTCTGCCCCTATTTCATTGTTTGCGGGCTTTTTATCTTCTATGCTGACTGCGCTGAAAGACAATCTTGTTTTTCTCATTTCTTTTTCTTCTTATTTTAATTAATTTTTAATGTTTTTATTTTTGAAATATTTTCCATACATTGTCCGTCTCTATATACCACAAGTATGAATTTAAGAATCTATCCGGAGGCGTTATTATCTGGTCCAAAGCGAAACCTTTCACATTCTTTGATATTAAATATATGAAATCTGGACTATATAAGAAAATCGCCGGTATGTCTTTTTCTATTTCATTTTCAAATTCGGCATATTTTTTGATTCTCAAATTCTCATCGGTAGTTATAAAAGCGTCCTCAAGTATTTTGTCCACTTTTGCGTTTGTATATAAAGCGACATTCAGTCCTGGATCTTTGCGTTGTGATGAATGCCAGAAAGCAAATAGGTCTGATTCGTTGTTGATGATTTGCCCGAATAGCAGAGCATCATATTTGCGAGGGCGTATAACACTTTGGTTTAGATTTCCTATTTCAAAGGTTTTTATTTCTACCTTTATTCCTATCTTCCCCAAATCTTCCTTTATTAAAGTGGCGGATCTGGTTAGTTCTGGGGCATTGCTTGTGGATATGGCAAATTCTAATTTTGTGACGGTTTTCACTTTTTTCTCTGTCTTTGTTTTTTCTAGAAATCCATCTTCTCCTTTTATCCATCCGTCTTTTTTCAGTATATCTTCCGCTTGGGCTATTTTTTCTTCTTGTGAAGCACTAGAGCTTTGTTTTATCTTTTGGTAATTCAGCATATTCAGTGGGATGGGATCGTCTATTACTATACCGTATTCTTTTAAAACATCTTGCACGATATTGTCTTTGTTGATAGCGAGGCCTATGGCTTTGGTTATTTTTTTATCAGTAAAGATTTGGTTTTGGCTTTGGTTAAAGAAAAGACCAAAGATGCGGGGAAGGGTAAGTGATTCTATTCTGTAATCCTCATCTTTTAGTTTCAGAGCATTTGATGGAGTGATGGAGCTTGCCTGTTGTATTTCGCCATTTTTCAAAGACGATAGCATTTCTTCTTCGTTTGCATAAAACTTTAGTATTATATTTTTTATATAAGGTTTCCCGAGAGCATATTTCTTGTATGATTCAAGTTCATAGAAATTTATCAGACCATTTGATTGTTTGTCTATATTCTTTACTTTATAAGGTCCTGAACCGATAGCATTTATATTTGTTTCGTTAAGTTCGATGGGTGATCTGTCCCATAGATGTTTTGGCATGATGCCGAGTGTAGTGTTTTCAAGAAAAGAAGCATAGGGTCGTGATATAGTAAACAAGATCGTCTTGTCGTCCTTTTTCTCTATGTTTACATTTTCCCAATTGTTCTTTTTTGGATTTGTTACTACTGGGTCTCTCAATGCATTTATGGTGAATATGACGTCATCTACAGTAACTCTTTTTCCGTCATGAAAATATATATTGTCCCTAAGTGTAAACGTGTATGATAGACCGTCTTTTGATACTTCATAAGACACAGCAAGATCAGGTATCAATTTACTACTGCTATCCTTTCTCATGAGTCCAGAATATACAAGCGATGTTAAATCTTGGTCAGCTAGAGAGGTAGCCAGTATCGGATTTATAAACCGAGGTGTGCCCACTATGCCTTCTGTTAATATGCCACCTTCTGCTGGGATGGTTACCAAAAATGCCTTGTTTATTTTTGATAGTATTGCAAGCGTACTTATGCAAAGTATTACAACCAACCCCAAGAAGATAAAATATTCTCTTTTAGAAAAGAGTAATATCGCTTTCTTTACTTCATCTTTCGATGGAAATATGCTCAACATGCTACTAAAAAGATTTTTCATAGAGACAGAAACTAAGAAACAAAGATTTAAACAAAAAGTAGTCGCACTAGCTGTTTGCTTTTACTATTATAGCCAAAAGTGCAGACAAAGCAAAAAGAATACTGCAAACCACAGATACGTAGAAAAGGAATTTCTCAAAGCCTCGGCGAGTGTGGTGGAAAGAAGCGGTATCACTACCACCCAAAGCTCCACCCAAGCCAGCCGCTGATTGCTGAAGCAAAACAGCAGTGACCAAGACAATAGAAAGGATTATCTGCGCGTAAGGTAATATATTAGCTACTATCTGCATGGATACAGTATTACACAATCTTTAAGTAAAAGCAATCAGATGAATCCAAGTATTGTGTTTTTCCTTTGTATTCCTATATAATTAAGGATATGAAAAATGCAAATTCAATGCTGGGATTGTTTCAAACTTTATTCCATAATTTTAATTCGCGGGCGATGAAGGACGCGACACTTGCTTTTAAAAAGCATCTGGATGATGGAGGCAAGATGTTGCTCGCTATGGGGGGCGCTATGTCTTCCGCGCAGATGGGTATTACTCTGGCCCCGATGATAAAGAATAAAAAGATTCACGCTATTTCCTGTACTGGCGCAAATTTGGAAGAGTCTGTGTTTAGACTTGTTGCACACAATAGTTATAAAGATTATCCAGATTATAGATATTTCACCAAAGAAGACGATGAAAAGATATTAGAGCGGGGCGAGAGGCGAGTGACGGATACATCTATCCCTGAAGAAGAAGCATTCAGAGTGGTAGAGCCTATCATCTTAAAAAGATGGAAAGATGCCGAGGCAAAAGGCGAGAGGTACTTTCCACATGAATATTTTTATCAAATATTATTGTCTGATGAATTGAAAGACAAATACGAAGGCGACCCAGAGGCTTGCTGGTTGCTCGAAGCCGCCAAGGCAAACTTGCCTATAGTGGTGCCGGGTTGGGAAGACTCCACTCTTGGAAATATTTTTGCCGGATACTGCAAGGCAGGCGAGGTAAGTCCGAGCGTGATGAAAACTGGCGTGGAATATATGATGTATCTTTATGACCGATATAAAGAACTTTCCAAAGACGGCCCGGGTCTCGGATTTTTCCAAATAGGCGGAGGTATCTCCGGAGATTTCCCTATATGCGTGGTGCCTTCTATAAAATACGATTTGAAACAATCCGTTCGTCCGTGGGGATATTTCTGTCAGATTTCAGATAGCACAACCTCATACGGCTCGTATTCAGGCGCGACTCCAAATGAAAAAATAACTTGGGACAAGCTCACCGTAGATACTCCCATGTTCGTGATAGAATCCGACGCCACCATCGTCGCGCCTCTTATTTTTGAAGCGATTTTGGATAGATATACTATTTCAGATAAATAAGACAAATAAAAAAGTATTGATAATTTGCTTTACATTACAAAAAGCAGTATGATATAAATACGGACTGCAAGTTACCTTAAAGGTACTTTCTAGTCTAAAAATGGATAAAAAACCACAAAAAGGTGAATATTTAGAGATTTTATTGAGATCTTTCAAAACTGTCTTTTCAACTAAAGATGCTGCTTTGTTGTGGAGAGAAGAAAAAAAAATTACAGTCAGTGCTCGTTTAAACAAGTATGTTAAGGCTGGAAAATTGATCAGGGTTCGTCGCGGATTTTATGTAAAAGATAAAGATTATAATCGCTTTGAGTTAGCGACTAAAATTTATACCCCGTCATATATAAGTTTCGAGACGGTTTTGACCAGAGAGGGGGTTAATTTTCAGTACTATGGAAATATTTTTGTTGCATCATATATTGGCAGAGAAATACAAGCCGGCGATCAAAAAATAACTTTCATAAGGATGAAGGATTATATTCTTCGCAATACATTAGGTATCGAGCATACGAATGGTGTCGCGAGCGCGACAAAAGAACGCGCAGCATTGGATCGTTTGTATGTGAATAAGAATTATCATTTTGACAACTTGCGTGGCTTGGATTGGGATAAGATATTTAAAATATTGCCCATTTATCATAATAAAAGAATGGAAAAGACAGTAAAAGAATATTTTGATAATTATGATAAATTAAATAAATAATATATGACGCTTGATTATTCAAAACACAAGAGTATTTTGCTTCAAATATTAAAAGATATTTATTCTGATACCTATCTTGCCACGGCGCTTGGTTTCAAGGGCGGAACCGCCGCGCTCTTGTTTTACGGTCTTGACCGAAATTCAGTAGATCTCGATTTTGATCTGCTTGATGATACGAGGGAAAAAGAAGTTTTTGAAAAACTGGGAAAGATCACAGAGAGCTATGGCGTTATCACTGAATCAAAAATAAAACGCTTTAATTTACTGAATGTTATTTCTTATGCGCCCGGAGCTCAACAAATAAAGATAGAGGTAAATCGTAGGCAGTTTGGTTCAAGATATGAAGTGCTCACACTGCTCGGTATTTCTATGCTTGTGATGGTGAAAGAAGATATGTTTGCCCATAAACTTATGGCCATGTATGAAAGGATAGGGAAAACAAGCCGTGATATTTTTGATGTTTACTTTTTCTGCAAAAAAGGATGGGAAATAAACAAACAGATTGTGGAAACACGCTCGAGTCTTTCATTTAGAGAAGTTTTAGTAAGATGCATAGAGATGCTTGATAAAATGGACAATAAACACATTCTCGATGGACTTGGCGAATTATTCACCGATTCACAAAAAGATTGGACTAGAGCGAAACTCAAAACTGAGACGATTTTCTTATTAAAGCTTTTATTGGACAGATACACCATCTCGGGCAAATAAAAATTACTGTTAATAACTTTTTGTTCAGTTAACCTTCAAGGGTGACACTGTGGATAAATAATAATTAAGTTTCTCG
>ERZ1292623.674-Hain-H51-01um-R1-674-length-35306-cov-25_pt1 | contig 35306 bp, 30 predicted proteins | sample MGYA00564398_ERZ1292623 | MGnify/ENA primary metagenome ERZ1292623 (study PRJEB36523, sample SAMEA6512633) | groundwater metagenome | collected 2019-01-07 | study: AquaDiva: Metagenomics assemblies of 32 groundwater samples
TTGACTGCTGACGGCATTTTTGGTTCTGCTTCAAGAGCCAAATACACATCGTTGGTAAGCACAACCCCACCAACCCCACCAATCCCAACCGGGTCATTTACTTTAGCTTTAGCCAGCGATAACCCGGCAACAGCTGTTCTTGGCAGCGGCACGGCTTTCAATAGAGCATTAAAAGTCAGTCTTTCCGCCGGTTCAACTGACGTCAAAATTACCTCAATCACTGTTACCAAGAGCGGTTTCTTGGCTAACACAAAGTTGAATGGAGTTGATGTGGTTGATTCCAGCGGCGTTCGCCATGGCAATGTTGTCACTTCAATTAATGCCGATAATACGGTATTAATCACAATGACAACCGACCCAATTGTTGTTTCAGCCGGTAAAACTGAAACAGCCACTGTCCGCTTTAATTTAACTACCGGTAATTATAGTGGCACCGTAGGCTTCAGCATTGCTTCAGCTTCAGGAATTGCCTCTGACGCTTCTGCAGTCAATGGTAATTTCCCGATTAGTGGCAACGCAATGTCTGTTGTTGATGGCAGCACATCACTAGCTTCAACCACAGTTGAATTCTTGGCCACAACTGGCTCGTCAACATTAAATATTGACGCGGTCAGCGCTCAAGAAATGACTAGATTCCGCATTAAAGAGCTTTCTAGCAACGAAGCTATTAAATTATACAGTATGACTTTGTATAATAATGGCACCGCTGCTGAAAGCGATGTTAAAGACGTTCAATTGATTGACCAAGATGGGACAACTGTTTTGGCAACCGCCCAGCAAGTCAGCAAATACGTGAAATTAGTTCTTGACACTCCTAAGGAAATTGCCAAAGGAGCGACAAGAGATTTCGTTATTAAGACGAAAATCGTCAATGGCGCCAGCCGAACAATCAATTATTCAATCTATGAAAGTTATGATATTGATCTTCGCGGCGTTACAACTGGCGTTTCGCTTATTCCGACCGGTGGCAGTAGCCAAAGCTTCCCAATCGGCAAATCTGGCAATACCCAGACAATCGGTTCTGGCTCCATAACATTCAGCAGAGCTTCGGATTCTCCGTCAACATCGGTTACTCCGGGTTCATCTGATATTGTTTTGGCGAAGTATATTGCCAAACCAGTTGGTGAAAATATGGAGTTGAGAAAAGTCAGTTTCTATATTGCCACCAGTAGTCCATCCGGCGTTGTTTTAACTGGTTCAGTAACAGTTGAAGTTAACGGTTCAACGGTGTACAGCACTGCGGCTTCAAATATTGGAACTGGCAGCGCTACCGCTGTAACTTTGACTTCATATCCGATTTTGACAGCCGGCGTTGACAGCACGATTGTTGTCAAGGGTTCGGTTAATTCAACAGCGACTTCTTCTTCAAGTTATCAAGTAAAATCATTTGATATTACTGAAGTCAAGAGGATAGTAACTAATGATTTAACTGACCCAAGCGTTTCCGCGTTAGACGGAAATGCGATTGCGGTTAATGCCGCGGCTTTGACTGTGACAACTATAGTTATTCCTATTGCCCAGTCAGTTGTTGCCGGCACTAATAGCTTTGAATTCGCAACTTTTGAGTTAAACGCTCAATCCGGCGGTGAAGATGTAAAGGTTTCAAGGATTGTGGTGACTCAGACCAATTCAAGCACCACTCCAGCGACTTATATCAAAGGATTTGCTTTGTATAAAGACAGCGAAACATCGCCTCTTTCTACAACAGCAAGCACAGATTCGTTAAGCAGTAATGCTGTTACCTTTAATCTTAGCAGTCCAGTCACAGTTAGCAGAACAACCAATGTTAATCTGCACTTAAAAGCTAATATTTTGACCGGTGCTCCAAATAGCGCGACTAGCACATTCAAAGTTAATGCTGCGGGAGATGTTACGGTTACTGGCGCTACAACCGGCAATTCTATAACTCCGACCATTACCGGTTCAGGCCAACAGATGACGCTTGTAACATCCGGAGTATTGGCTGTAATCAATGTGTCTGAGAGCGGCGTGACTCCTCCGACAAGCAATCAGGTTGTTAATATCGGAACAACGGCTAAGACATTTTATGCCGCAAAATTTACGTCGTCTTATGAAACGCAAAAGATTACTACTTTGACGTTTACGGCAACAAGCAGCGCGCTCAACCAGTTGGCAACTACTACTCTCACAAACATTGCGCTTTATGAGGGGACGAACTTGAGGCAAACGAAGTCATTTCCTACATGCACTAGTGACGTTAGTTCAACATGGTGCACAGTCACTTTCACCGCTACTGACAATATCTTGTCTGCTCCGGTGCCGATTACTGGCGTGACTTTGTACGTAAAGTCTGATATATCGTCAGCTGGCGTGGCAAGACTTGGAGATAACTTCAAATTTCAGATTGCTTCTTCAACCACTGATGTTATCGCGGCTGGAAGCGTTACCGCTCAAGCTCCGACAGTTACAATGGCAAGCACTCCGCTTCCGACAGACGGCCTTACTTATGTTGTGCCGCAGAATGTTAAGATTGAGGCTGTTACCCCGACAACTCAAGTCGGACTTACAGCCGGCCAGACTGTCGCGATATTTAAAGTCACCAATAATGGAAGCGCTCCGATTTATTTCTCAACAAGCGCTAATCCGACGTTTTCCAATGGCGGCAGCGCTACCAGCTCAGTTACGACTAGTGCTTGGGAATTATGGGCGTCCAATATGGGTGGCAGCGCGACCAAGGACGTAAGCTATGGCACTTCAACATCAGGAACTTCTTTGAGTTCTTCCGCGGTTGCTTTTGGCAGCATGGTCTCTGTTGCTGAAAATGATCGTAAGATTACCGGCGGAAGTTATAGATATCTGATTATTGAAACCAATGTCGCGGCTGACAACAACAATACATTTTCGTTGTCTGTAAGCGCGCTTGGCAATATCAGATTCTATGTAAAAGAAGGCGAACTTGGTTATGACGGCAACGGTGACGCGGATACCAGCGATACCATTACTACGGGAATGTATGTTGATGGCATTACTGCGCCGACAACCGTTACATCAAAGACCTAATCAGTAATTCTGAATTGAGTTTTCCGATAGCTTATAATCGGATAAACCAAAAACCGCCTTCGGGCGGTTTTTGGTTTCTTGGCGATTTGATATTAATAAATTTTTTTGTTAGATTTATTGATATGAATTATTTTAAAATTTCCAAGTTTTTCTTGTTCATTTCCGTTTTTTTCGCGGCGATTGTAAGCAATTCAACTCTTTTTCCTTTTATCGTCGGCAAGTACGCGTTTTTCAGGACGACCGTTGGATTAGCGCTGATATTTTATTTGCTTGGGTTGTTATTTAGGGACAAATTGTCAGTTGTCAGCGGTCAGTTGTTAGATGTATTTAAGCAGCCACTTGTAATCGCTGTTTCTTTTTTCGTTTTCATTTTCGTTTTGGCCGGATTTTTCGGCGTTGACCCGACAATATCTTTCTGGTCCAATTTTGAAAGAGGCGAAGGGGGCCTCCAGCTTCTTTCCCTTTGGCTTTTCTTTATCTTGTTGATTTTGCTTTTTCGCGAAGAAAAAGATTGGCAAAAATTATTCGTTTTGGCGATTATCGGCGGTATTGGAATGGCGTTTTACGGAATTTTGGCGGCTTTAGGAGTCCATGGATTTATTGGAGGAAAATTCAGCGATGAAGGATTCCGTTTCGCGGGTTCAATCGGCAATTCGGCTTATGTGGCGGCTTTTTCAATTTTTATGATGTTTTACGCGGCTTATTTGATTGTTTCTAAATACAGGCAGCGTTTTTTATCAGCGGGTTCGTTGTCGCTTTTCGGAACAATAATCTTTTTCTCAGCAGTATTCCTTTTTGCGGCAACTAGGGGCGCTTTTATGGGATTAATCGCCGCGATTTTGGCCGGATTTGCTTATTTTGGATTTTCAGTAAAAAAATGGAGAAAATGGTTTTTAGCGGCAATGGTTTTTACTGCGCTTGCGGTTGGAACGATGATTTATTTCAAAGATACGGCGTTAATCAAATCAATCCCCGGTTCCAGAATTTTTGATATTTCTCTTTCCGCGAACACATGGCAACACCGCACTTTTATGTGGAAAATTGCTTGGGATGGGTTTAAGGAGCGGCCGATTTTAGGTTGGGGTCCGGAAAATTATATTTACGTTTTCAGCGAGCATTTTAACGTCAATTATTACAATCCTAGCGAGGGATTTGGCGCTTGGTTTGACCGGGCGCACAGCGTTTATTTTGATTATTTGGTTGAAACTGGTATTTTGGGTTTAATGAGTTTCTTGGGAATTTTTGCAGTATTCTATTGGCAATTTATCAAATTTCAAATTTCATCCGCCAATTGGCGGATCAAATCTCAAAAAGAAAATAATCAAAAATTATCAATCACTAATCACCAATCACTAACTACCAACGCCCTGCTTTTCGCTCTGCCAGTCGCTTATCTCGTCCAGGGCATAGTTCTTTTTGACGTGCTTCCGATATATTTTAATTTGTTTTTGTTTTTGTCCTTTGCGGTTTATAAATTTCAAATTCCAAGCACTAAATAAAATTATGGTTAAAAATATAGTCATTGTTATAGTTATCATCAGCGCCTTATTAGGCATATATTTCGGCTCTTATCTTCCCATCGTTAAAGCTCGTCGATACATTAATTTTCTTCAAACCGTTGGCAGCGCTCCCCGTTCTTTGAATGATTTAAAGATTGAATTGGATAAAGTCATAAAATTTTATTCGCCAATCGGCCAAGAAGAAGTAATCAGATACATCGGAAACGATATTTTGAACGTGGTCGCGTCCGGCAATCAGTCGGAAATCGTTGACCGCGAATTGGCCCAATACATTGAACCGCATCTTTTCAAAAACGACGTTCGCCATCTGATAATCGCCGGCGAACTTCATCGGGCGCTTTGGATGAAATACGGCAAAGAAGAAGATTATAAAAAATCCGAAGAGATTTATCTTTGGGCTTTAGAAATGGCGCCGAAATTTCCGCTGATTCTCAACAATCTTTTTGATTTATACGGAAGAAAAGGCGATAAGGAAAAAACGAAACAAATCGGCGAAATTATTTTAAAATATTGGCCGGAAGATGAAAAAATCGACAATTCACTTAAATAAAATTTGCTTAAAAATATATATATAAAAACTTGCTTAATAAAGATTATTATTTAGTTGCCATTATAGGTTTTTTTGTTGGAGTTTTGACCATCATTCCGTTAAAAAATATTGGGATTGTTATTTCTTTTCCATTGTTTTTTGCTTCAGCGGTTGGATTTACTTTTTTTGCTTCACTTTCATTTTTCATTCTTAAATTATTGAGTAATTATTGGCCAATTTTTGAGCAATTTAGTAAATTTGCCGTGGTCGGCGCATTGAATTCGTTGATAAATTTAAGCGTACTTAATATATTAATTTTCTTTACGAATATAACTGAGGGTATTTATTTTAGCGGATTCGCATCGGTTGCGTTTTTAGTATCTAAAGCAAATAGTTATCTATGGAACAAATTTTGGACATTTGAAAGCAAAACAAAGATTACTATAAAAGAATATATCCATTTTAGTGTTTTCACGCTTGTTGGTTTATTATTAAATGTAGGAATAATTTCGCTGTTGGTATCGTGGGTGGGAGCGCCGCATGGGATTAGTCCAAAAGTATGGGTGAATATATCCGCAATTGTAGCAATAATTGCTATAATGGCTTGGAATTTTTTAACATACAAAAAAATAGTTTTTAAATAAATAAATTTAAGCAAATTAAAATGTCAAAATTTTTAATTTTTTCTATAACAGCTTTTTTTGTCGCTGTTTGTATTATTGTTATTAGCAATTATTATTTTATTTCTTCTTCAGCCGACGCTGACTGGTATATTAAAATCGCAAAAGGCGATATTAAAGAGGTGATTAAGCCGTTCTCTGGTCGCGTTCTTCACCCCTTAACTGTTCGCTTGTTTTCTTTTTTAAGCGGTTTTGATATCAATGTTTCTTTTTGGGCCTTGAATGTTTTTTTATTATTTGGTTTTGTTATTATGCTTTCCTTGTTTTTTTCAAAAATTTCTTTTATGAACGCGGCTTTGGTTTTTACCCTTCTTTTTTCTCCGGTTTTATTGAATTATTTTCGTTATTTTTATTTAACCGAACTTTTTTATAGTTTTTTACTGATTTTATTTTTTTATTTTTTAAAAAATTGGAATTTCGCTTGGAGCTTGCCTCTATTATTTTTATTGTTTCTCTCTCGGCCGATTCAAGCTTTGATTTTGGGTTGCGCGTTGGTGGCAGTAAGTTTTTATAAATCAGAAAAAAAATTCAGCTTCATAGCTTTGGCAGTAGTTTTGCTGGTCACTTTAGTAAGTTTTCAGATCAGTAATTTGGGCCAACCCAACGCGCATAATCTTGGTGATTTTAGATATTATGTCTTACAGCCAATCTATTATTTCGTGAGATCTGTTTTGGGCATAGATTGGGTGGCTAACACGCATCTTCTTCAATATTGCGAGCCGCGATTTTCATTTTCAGTTCCCAATTGGATTTCTTTGGGAGACATTAAATCAATTGGTATTTGCCAGTTCAATATCAATCGGCCGCTTCAAACGTTTTTATATCCGCTTATCGCTTTTGGCTTCATCCCCTTAATGTTGTTTTTCGTTATGTATAAAAATCGGCGGAGGATATGGGAAGAAAATCAAATTTGGCTTTTAACAGCCTTGGTTTATGGGATTTCTATACTTTTTATAGCAACTATAGTGCCTGGCTTGCGAACAGTTGGGTATGGTTGGCCGGCATTTTGGTTAGCCAGTCTTTTTATTTTTGATAAGCAAATTCAGCAATGGCCGGTAAAAGTAAAAGAAAATTCAATTAAATTCTTTATATTTATGCAATCCGCTTTATTGTGGTTGCCGTATCTTATAGTGGTAAATTTTTCTTTCACGAGCGAAACATTCAAATATTTTTTTGCTTTCTGCGTTATTTTTATTTTTTATTTTCTTTTTATTAAAATGTATTTAATTACAGCCAGAAAATATAATATTGTTTAATGAGACGTGAATAAAAAATATCAATGAACAAAAAAATTAAAAATATAGTTGTTATCCCAACGTATAATGAAAAACAAAATATTGGTCAACTTATTGAAATGATTTTTAAAATTTTGCCGCAAATACACATTTTAGTGGTTGATGATAATTCTCCTGACGGAACTGGAGATATTGTAAAAAATTTGCAAAAAAGATTTCCAAACTTAAATCTTTTAATAAGAAAGAAAAAAGAAGGCTTAGGGAAAGCTTATATTAGCGCTTTTGAGGAGGTTATAAAAGATTCAGATGTTGAAAGTGTTATTATGATGGACGCCGATTTTTCTCACAGTCCTTTTTATTTACCTTTAATGTTGGGAGCGAGCAAGGAGTTTGATGTAGTGGTTGGTTCGCGTTATGCGGGGGGAGGCGAAACAATTGGTTGGGAATTGTGGCGAAGATTATTAAGTCGTTGGGGAAATTTTTATGCTCAAATGATTACTCGATTGCCCACTGCCGATTGTACCAGCGGTTTTAACCTTATTAAAACCAATTTTTTAAAAAATGTGGATTTTTTAAAAATTGATGCCTCGGGTTATGCTTTTCAAATAGAACTTAAATACCTCCTATGGAAAAATAAGGCTCGGTTTCAAGAACTTCCAATTGTATTTAAAAATAGAATTTCTGGCGAATCGAAAATTTCTAATCATATCATACTAGAAGGAATTCTTGCGCCATGGAAAATGATTCTAAAAAAATAGATTTTACATGCTTTATTTGTAATAATGCTAAGTTCTATTTTTTTACCAGAAAACAATCTTACGATTTGTATAAATGCCAACAATGCGGTTTAATTTTCGTGTATCCTTTGCCTGAAAATTTAGCTGAAATTTACGCTAAAGATTATTTTTTGGGAGCAATGCATGGCTTTGGTTATGTTGACTACGAAAAAGATAAAAAGGCGATGAGCGCCACTTTTGAAATGTATCTCGATAAAATAGAGAAATTGATGCCAGCGCGAGGTCGGCTTCTTGATGTGGGGGCGGCCACAGGCGCTTTTTTGGAAGCGTCCGCGCGTCGGGGTTGGCGCGCGAGTGGCATTGAAATTTCCGATTATGCCGCTACAAAAGCGCGTCAGAAAAATTTAAATGTCCAAACAGGGACATTAGAAAGCATGCATTTAAAAAAAAAGTTATTTGATATGATAACTATGTGGGATGTTTTGGAACATTTGCCAAATCCTGAGTCAACTTTAAAATTAGTCAATAGTCTATTAAAGCGTGACGGATTTATTGCTCTAAACACGCCTAATTCAGGAAGTTTTTTTGCTAAATTAATGGGGAGGCATTGGCACCTTATTGTTCCGCCCGAACATTTGTTTTATTTCAATATTGATAATTTGACAAAATTATTGCGTAAAACTGGTTTTGAAGTTTGTTTGGTAACGTGTCTTGGTAAAAAATTTACTCTTCAATATATTTTGAAAACGCTGGCTGCCTGGCATAAGTTTTTCTTGTGGCAATGGTTGGCTGGCAAGGTTCAAAATAAAACCCTGGGTCAAATCGCGTTATCTGTTAATTTACACGACAATCTATTTCTTATCGCGAAGAAATATGACAGCCGCGTTTTTTAAGACATTTAACATAAAGTTGGATTTCCTCTTAAATCATCGAGAAAAATTTATGGCTATTAAAAAAATTAAATTAGCAGTGGTCGTATCGCATCCCATTCCTTATCAAGTTCCATTTTTTAGAATACTGGCAGAGCGGGCAGATGTGGATTTATCGGTCTATTTTATGTCTGATATAGGAATTAGCGACAAGCATATGGATCCGGAGTTTGGTAAAATAATTAAATTTGATTTGCCTCTTCTTTCCGGGTATCCGTTCGCATTCGTAAAAAATTATTCACCGCGCCCCAAAAATAGTTTTTTGGGGCTTATAAATCCAGAGATTATTATAAAGCTTTTTAAGAGCAAGCCGGATTATTTATTTGTTCATGGCTGGAACTCGTTTAGTAACTGCATCGCAATGTTTGCGGCGGTTTTGGTTGGAACAAAGATATTGATGCATGGCGATACTTATTTTTCGGGCGAAGCATATAAGCCAAGATGGAAAAAATTATTAAAAAGAGTAATTCTTTGGCCATTATTTAAGTTATCCCACAAGATTCTTTATATGGGTGTAGAATCAAAAAAGTTTTTTGAGTATTACGGAGCTCGTTCCAGTCAATTAATTTTTATGCCATTTTCAGCTGACAACAAACACTTTATTGGCGCAAGGAAATCTATAGATAGGGACTTTGAGCGAAGTAAAATGGGATTACGCGATTCGATAGTTATCTTATTTTCCGGAAAGCTTATTCCGCGAAAACGGCCGATGGACGTTCTTCGCGCGTACGAAAAGCTTTCTCAAAGTGTTTCCGCAGACATTAGATCTCGTTTAGCCATTGTGTTTATGGGCGATGGAGAGTTAAGGGGAGAGTTGGAGGCATATACGGCTGCGCACAATATTCAGCGTGTTCATTTTGTTGGATTTCAAAATTTAACAAAATTACCCGTATATTATGCGATTGCGGATATTTTTGTGATATCTTCATTTAATGAATGCTGGGGATTGGTTGTAAACGAAGCTATGTGTTTTGGACTTCCAATAATTTCATCTAATCTTGTGGGAGCCGTGCCGGATTTAGTTCGCGAAGGGGAAAACGGTTATATATATCCATGTGGCGATGTTGAAAAACTTAAAGAATGTCTTGAGAAAATAATTATTTCAAAGAAATTAAGAGAACGATTTGGACGAAAGTCATTTGAAATAATAAGTAAATATACATCCGATGAAGATGTAAGAAGCGTCATATCGGCGTTAAAATGATTAACTTTTCAAAAATATCAAATAAAAGTTTTTTCGGGAAATTATTAAGAGGATTTTTGACGATTATTCCCAATAGAATGACGGTTAGAATTTTACAAGGGAAACTTAAGGGTAAAAAATGGATAAAAGGATCCGGAGTAAATGGTTATTGGTTAGGAAGTTATGAAAGAAAACAAACTAAAATTTTTGAAAAAACTGTAAATAAGGGAGACGTAGTTTTTGATATCGGAGCTAATGTCGGTTTTTATTCTCTTTTAGCCGCGGAAATTGTTGGTTCTTCGGGAAAAGTTTTTTCATTTGAACCGCTTCCAGAAAACGTTAAATTTTTAAAGAAGCATATTGAAATAAATAATTATAAAAATATTTTTGTTTTTGATAATGCTGTTTCCGATAAAAGCGGACATTCTTTTTTTAAAAAAGAAGATAGCAGATCTTTGGGGCGTCTTAGCGATAGCGGAAAATTTAAAGTTGAAATAATTGCCATTGATGATTGGATTGCGAGCAAAAAATTACCAATGCCTAATGTAATGAAAATTGATACAGAGGGAGCGGAGATGAACGTCTTAAAAGGCGCTGAAAATACATTAAAAGCCAATCGTCCCATTATTTTTCTTTCTATTCATAGCGGAGAATCGCATAAAAAATGTTGCGGCTATCTTTTGTCTATGGGATATAAATTAGAACCTATTGGAGAAGCAGATATGGATAGCGCTGATGAAATTTTAGCCAGATCTTGATTTTTGAAGAATTTTCCACTTTAATATTATTAGCTAAATTTAAAAATCTATAAGGAGGATTTGATATATGAAAAAGGAAAATGGGGTTTGTTTGATTATCCCTCCTTCTGTCTTTTTATTAGACGAGAGGGTTTTTATGTCTTTGGGGATTTTAAAAGTCGCAGCCGCGCTGAAAGATAAATTTCAGGTTGAAGTTTTGGACTTATCGGGGTTGGAAAGCTTTGATAAAGTTGTTAGTGATTGCCTTAATCGCTCCGACATTTCTGTATTTGGAATTACGGCAACAACTCCGCAAATGCCGGCGGTAACAAAGATAGTTGAGACAATAAGAAAAGAAAGGTTTGGGGCCAAAATCATTTTGGGCGGACCGCACGCAACATTAGTAAACGCGGCTCGCAAGAATGAACTTAAGAGAGGAATAAACGGCAGAGGAATGAGGGCATTTGGCCAGATTGAAAAAATGTTTGATGTGATTGTTGCCGGCGATGGCGAAAAAGCTATTTTTAAAGCTTTGGAATCAACAGCGCTTAAATTGGTTGACGCCGATGACAGCAAATCGGAATTGTTTCTTAATAATGCCGGCCTTGATGACACTCCTTTTCCGGCTCGGCAGCTGATTGATGTGAATAGTTATCATTATTCCATTGACGGAGAAAGGGCGTTAAGCCTCATTGCTCAACTAGGATGCCCGTTTGGATGCGGTTTTTGCGGCGGCAGAAAATCGCCGTCATTTCGCTATATCCGAACGAGATCGATTGAGAAAATCATTGAGGAAGTTGAGTTGCTTTATAAAACATACGGCGTTAAAGGATTTATGTTTTATGATGACGAACTTAATTTGAATTCAAGGGTTTTTGTAAAACTTATGAATTCACTTAGCGACCTTCAGGGACGATTAGGAGTAAATTTTAAGCTGCGAGGATTTGTAAGGCCTGATTTGTTCAATGAAGAACAAGCCAAGGCCATGTATCAGTCGGGTTTTCGTTGGCTTCTTCTCGGATTTGAATCCGGTTCCAATCAGATGCTTTCCAATATGAAAAAGAAAACAACTTCAACCAAAAATGCGGTTTGCGTGGAAATTGCCAGAAAATACGGCTTAAAAGTAAAAGCTCTTATGTCAATCGGTCATCCGGGCGAATCAGAGAAAAGCATTTTAGAAACTCATCGATGGTTAATGGATGTAAAGCCTGAAGATTTTGACGTTACCGCCATTACCGTATATCCAGGGACTGGATATTATGATGACGCCATGCTTCATTCTAATAAATCCGGAATATGGGTTTATACGGCTGATAGTGGCGACAGGCTTTACAGCGTTGAGGTGGATTATCTTAAGGTAGCGGATTATTACAAAGGCGATCCAGAAGGCGGTTATAGATCGTATGTTTATACGGATTATTTAACTGCTGAGGAGATTGTCAAATTCCGCGACTTTCTTGAAAAAGACATTCGGCGGAAATTAAACATTCCGTTTAATCCCGGCGCGCCTCGGAAACATTTTGAACATTCCATGGGAATGTCCGGGGTTTTTCCGAGTTATATCAAAAGATGAGCAATAAGCAAATGATGTTTACCGCGGGAGGAATTATTAATTCCTCCCGTTTTTATTTATAATACAAGAAAAGTTCATTGCACAGCGTTTTCAAAACAAATTTTCTTTGATATAATAAGGAGATTATTATGAAAGTAACAGTTTCAGTTGGCGGAAGATTTCATATTTTTAACTTAGCTCAACAACTTTTTAAACGCGGATACCTCCAGCGTTTTATAACTTCTTATCCTAAATTTGAAGTTGTTAAATATGGAATTCCCAGGAAATTTATTAAATCCATTTTAATAAAAGAAATAATACAAAGAAGTTGGGATAAATTACCGAAATTCGCGCGCGATTTTATCGATCCAGTGCCGTTTATTACAGATATATATGACTTTTTCGCTTCTTTTTTTGTAGGTAAGCCGGATATTTTTGTTGGAAATTGTCTTTTTTCTTTACGCTGCATTCGCGCGGCAAAAAAAGTTGGAGCATTAACAGTTTTAGAATATGGAAGTTCGCATTTTTTATATCGCGATCAAGTATTGAACAATGAATGCGATAAATACGGCGTAAAAAAAGAAAAAAACAATTCTAAAATAAGCGAAAGAATAATAAATGAGTTTAAAGAGGCGGACTACATTTCTATACCATCAAATTTTGTTAAGCGGACATTTATAGAGAATGGAGTTCTGGAATCTAAATTAATACAAGTTCCTTATGGCGTTGATTTATCTTCATTTAAGCAGATTCCTAAAGATGACAGTGTTTTTAGGGTTATTTTTGCGGGCGGAATGATTTTAAGAAAAGGCGTTCATTATCTACTCCAAGCATTTTCAGAATTAAATTTATCTAATTCTGAATTAATGTTAATTGGAGCAATAAATGAAGAAATGGAGCCATTTTTTAAAAAATATGAAGGAAAATTCAAATATTTGGGGCATATACCGCAAAAAGAACTTTATAAATATTATTCCCAGGGTTCAGTTTTCGTTATTATGTCTATTGAAGAGGGGTTAGCATTAGTCCAGCCCCAAGCCATGGCTTGCGGATTGCCGGTAATCGCGACAACAAACACTGGAGGCGAAGATATAATTCGCGATGGCAAGGATGGATTCATTATTCCCATTCGCGATGTTGAAAAATTGAAAGAAAAACTTTTGTATTTGTATAAAAATCCGGGGATTTGCAAACAAATGGGCCAATCGGCGAAAGAACGCGTTTCAAGCGGGTTTACTTGGGATGATTATGGCGAGAAAATGGTTATGGAATACAAAAGAATTTTGAATTTGCGCAATACGCAAAAAGCTTAATCTTGCGCTACAACAATTGTAGTGATAGTTTTATATCATGAAAAAAGCTTTAATTACCGGCATTACAGGCCAAGATGGAAGCTATCTCGCTGAATTTCTTTTGGAAAAAGGATATGAGGTTCACGGAATTATACGGCGCGCGTCCGTGTTTAACACTGAACGAATCGATCATATTTTTCAGGATCCTCATATAAGAGGCGCAAAACTGATTCTTCATTACGGAGATTTGTCGGATGGCAGCAATATATTTCGTTTAATTGAAAAAATAAAACCAGATGAAATTTACAATCTTGGCGCTCAAAGCCACGTTCGCGTCAGTTTTGATATTCCTGAATATACTGCGAACGTAGATGGATTGGGAACGCTTCGCATTTTAGATGCGATTCGTGAAACAAGAATTAATACAAAATTTTATCAAGCGTCAAGCTCTGAAATGTTTGGAAATGTTCAAGAAATACCGCAAAAAGAAACAACGCCTTTTTATCCTCGTTCTCCTTATGGGTGCGCGAAAGTTTTTTCTTATTGGATCACAAGAAATTACAGAGAAAGTTATAACATTTTTGCGTGTAACGGCATTTTATTTAATCATGAATCTCCGCGGAGGGGGGCAACTTTTGTTACAAGGAAGATAACCAGGGGCTTAGCGAGAATAAAGCTTGGCTTGGAAGAGAAGTTATATTTAGGAAATTTAAACGCTAAAAGAGATTGGGGGTACGCGAAGGATTACGTTGAGGGTATGTGGCTTATGTTGCAGCAGGACAATCCCGATGATTATATTCTCGCGACAGGAGAAATTCATTCGGTTCGCGAGTTCGTTGAGGAAACCGCAAAAATATTCGGGTTTGATATTATTTGGAATGGGGCGGGAATCAACGAAAAGGGAGTTGATAAAAAAACAGGAAAAACTATTATTGAGATTGACTTGAATTATTTTCGTCCCGCAGAGGTTGATTTACTGCAGGGAAGCCCGGCAAAAGCTTATGAAAAATTGGGATGGGCTCCAAAGATAAAATTTAACGCGCTTGTGAAAATAATGGCAGACGCTGATTTTGAAAATGAAAAGAAAAATACGAAATATAATTAAAGCTAATGATAAAATTAATCAAGTCCAGTTTTTATAATGAAGAAAAAACAAAAAAAGATCTTGCTGAATTTATTTTGCGAGCTGACATTTTTAGCATGGGCGAGCAATGCAAAGAATTTGAAAAGCGGTTTTCGGAGAAGCAAAGGCGAAAATTTGCCGTTTTTGTAAATAGCGGAAGCAGCGCGAATCTCATTTTAATTCAGTCGTTGCTTAATCTTGGGATTTTAAAAAAAGGCGATAAAGTCGGGTTTTCCGCTCTTACTTGGGCTACAAATGTAATGCCAATAATACAGTTGGGGCTTATTCCCATTCCGATTGATTGTGAGAAAGAGACACTAAACGTTTCCGTTAATACATTGGAAAAGAAAATTGGCGATATTGACGCGCTTTTTATAACAAATGTGCTGGGATTGAGCGACCGCATTGGAGAAATTCGTAATTTATGCGATGAGAAGAACATTCCGTTTTTTGAGGATAATTGTGAAGCGCTTGGATCGCGCGCAGAAGGGCGCCTTCTCGGGAATTTTGGAAGCGCGTCAACGTTTTCATTTTTTGTAGGACATCACATTTCTACCATTGAAGGCGGAATGGTTTGTACCGATGACGAAGCGATTTATGAAATGCTTACGATGGTTCGCGCTCATGGCTGGGATAGAAATTTGTCCGAAACAAGTCAGAAAAAGCTCAGGCAAAAACACGCGGTAGACGATTTTTTCGCAAAATACACTTTTTATGATTTAGGTTACAATGTTCGTCCCACAGAAATACAAGGATTCATTGGAAATGTTCAAATAGGATATTGGGATGAAATTGTAGAAAAGAGGCATAAAAATTTCAAAATATTTGAAAGTATCGTTAATGGCAATAATGATTTTCTTCCTTTTTCAACTTTGCATATGGAATTGGTTTCCAATTTTGCCATGCCGGTAATATGCGGCGATATAGATATTTTTAATAAATATAAAAATCGATTTGAAGTGAATGATATAGAAGTGCGGCCAATTATAGCCGGCGATATGACTAAACAAGTGTTTTTTAACAAATACGCGAAAGGCGATAAATGCGTAAACGCCGCATTTGCGCACGCACACGGATTTTATTTTGGCAACAATCCGGAGCTTACAAACGAAGAAATCGGCTTATTAACGGAACTCTTGAAAAAATAATATGAAACAAAATTCAAAAATTTATGTCGCTGGACATACCGGAATGGTTGGGTCCGCGGTGGTAAGGAAATTAAAAAAAGACGGATACGCCAATCTTTTAGTAAGAACGCGAGGCGAGCTTAATCTTATTAGACAGAGCGCGGTTGAAGATTTTTTTAAGGAGGAACAGCCAGAATATGTGATACTTGCCGCCGCGCGCGTTGGAGGAATTACGGCGAATATAGAATCCCCAGCAGATTTTTTATTTGAAAATCTTGAAATTCAAAATAATATCATTTGGAACGCGCATTTGAGCGGAGTAAAAAAACTTCTCTTTCTTGGAAGTTCGTGTATTTATCCAAGAAACTGCCCCCAGCCCATGAAAGAAGAATATTTGCTTGATGGAAAGCCAGAGCCAACCAATGAAGGGTATTCATTGGCAAAAATATCCGGACTTAAGTTATGTGAGAAAATATACGAACAATATGGTAAAATCTTTATTTCTTGCATGCCGACTAATATATATGGGGAGCGTGATAATTTTGATATTAAATCATCGCACGTGATTCCGTCGCTTATGCAAAGAATGCATAAAGCAAGGCTGAATAATGAAAAGAGCGTTTTAGTATGGGGAAGCGGAGAAGCAAGGCGAGAATTCCTTTTTGTGGACGACCTTGCAGACGCGATAGTGTGGCTTATGAATAATTATAACGACAAGCAATTTATAAATATCGGAACGGGGATGGATATTTCCATTAAAGAACTGGCCTTTTTAATTAAAAAGGCAGTTGGTTATGATGGAGAGATTGTTTTTGATAAAAGCAAGCCAGAAGGAATGCCGCGGAAGCTTTTAGACGTTACAAAAATTAACAGTATTGGATGGCAATACGCCATTGAACTTAATGAGGGACTAGAGAAGACATATAAATGGTACGTAGGAAAAGAAATAAAAGCTTAATTAGCGCAAGGCGTCAAGATTATTATACAATAATAAAATGGAGAAAAACATAACCTTTATTCTCTTTGCGTATAATGAAGAAAAAAGAATTGAATTTGCCATAAAAAACCTTATTAACTACGGTTATGTTTATGTTTTAGACGGCGGAAGCGCGGATAATACGCGCGCCATATCCGAAAAATTAGGCGCAAAATTTTTTATTCGGCCTAAAAATGATAAGGGTTATGGCGAAACAGAAGAAATGTTCGAGTTCATAAAAAGCATTGTTAAAACAGATTGGATTTATTGGGGATTTGTTGATAATTTAGTACCAAGAAAAACATTAGAAAAGTTTGTAGAGATTTCCAATCAGTCAGCTATTAAACATGTATTCGTTCAGGTTTATACATATCTGTGCGGCAATACGGAAAATGTTATAACAAAAACAGATTCATCGCTTTTTTTTATGAAAGATTTTATGGACTTTTCTAATGGTAAAATTCATAAAATGGGGCGGTTTATCGGAAAAGAGTCGGAAATTTTGCATCTGCCGAACACAAAAGAATACGCCATCAGGCATTACAGCCTTTATGATTTAAATAAATTTATCAACAATCATTTAAAATACGCGGAGGTCGAAGCAAAGCAATATTTTAGAGACGGCAAAAAATTTGGCTTGATTTATCTGATAGGGCATCCAATCAAATATTTTTATATGTATTACAAAACAGCATTTAAAAACGGCGTATATGGACTTATACTTAGCTTGTTATATGCTTCTTTCAGATTAATGGTATACGCGAAGCTGTATGAATTGGAGAATAAAATTACGCTGGATGGTATGGAAGAAAAGTACGCGCGAGATAAGCGCGCGCTTTTGAACGAATTTAATCTATAAACATATGAAAACGATAATTCTTTGCGGCGGTCAAGGAACGAGAATGAAGGAAGAAACCGAATTCAAGCCGAAGCCGTTGGTTTTGGTAGGCGGCAAGCCGATTTTATGGCACATTATGAAGATTTATTCTCATTACGGGTTTAATGAGTTTATTTTGGCTTTGGGCTATAAAGGCGAAATGATCAAGGATTATTTTTTGAATCACAAAGCGCTTTCCCATGATTTTACGTTAAATACGAAAACAGGCGAAATGTTTTTTTATGATGCCGGCAATCACGATGATTTTAAAATTACTTTCGTTGATACCGGCCTTGAAAGCTTGACCGGCGAAAGAATAAGGCGGCTTAAAAATTATATTCAGGAAGACGATTTTATGGTTACTTATGGCGACGGTTTGGCCGATATTAATATAAAAGATTTATTGGATTTCCATAAAAATAAAGGAACTTTGGCCACGATTACCGCGATTAAACCCGCCACGCGTTTCGGGTTTTTAAACATTGACCATAACGAACGAAAGGTTAAAGATTTTTATCAGCACAAAGTCACCAATTATAACGAGATAGATAATAAAGACGACCGTGGCCATATTAACGGCGGATTTATGGTGCTTAAACGCGATGTTTTGGATATGATTCAAAAGGATTCTATGATAGAAAGCGTTTTTGCTCCGCTGGCGCAAAAAGGAGAGTTATCGGCTTATATTCATCCGGGCAGATGGAAATGCATGGATACTTATAAAGAAGTGGAGGAAATGAATAAATATTGGGAAAAAGACCCGTTTTGGAAAGTATGGGCAGCATAATATTTATAAATGAAAAAATATAATTTAAAAGGAAAAAATATTTTAATTACTGGAGCCACTGGGCTTGTTGGCGGGCATCTTACGGAAAAATTGGTTGAAATGGGCGCCAACACGCATATCACATACAGATCATTTAATCCTAAGTCATATTTTGCCGGTAAAAAACTTAACGAAAAAGTGATTAGCGCCATCTGCGATATTAAACATTTTGACCGAGTTTTTGATATTATCACTAAATATGAAATTGAATATATTTTTCATGTTGCTGCTCAGCCAATTGTAGATACTGCATATCTTAATCCTCGAGAAACATTAGAATCCAACATTATGGGTACGGTTAATATTCTTGAAGCCTCAAGACGTTCGCCAAGAATTAAAGGCGTTGTTGTGGCGTCAAGCGATAAAGCGTATGGAAAAAAATGCAGTAATGCCACGGAAACGGAACCAATGGCTGGTGACCATCCGTACGATGTTTCAAAATCTTGTACGGATTTAATTACAAGAACATATGCAAAAACATATAATTTGCCGATAGCAGTCAGCCGTTTTGGCAACATATATGGCCCGGGCGATTTTAATTTCAATCGCATAGTGCCCGGGATTATGAAGGCGATATTAAAAAACGAAACGCTTGAAATAAGAAGCGACGGAAAATTTATTCGCGATTATGTTTATGTGAAAGATGTGGCTGATGGTTATGTCGTGTTGATGGAAAATATGGATAAGGTCAAGGGCGAGGCGTTTAATTTCAGCACCGGATATAATTTTTCTGTTGTTGATTTAATAAAAAAAATTGAAAAGATATTAAACAAAGAATGTAAGCATAAAATATTAAACATTCAAAAAAACGAGATTCCTTTTCAAAGTTTGAATTTTGAAAAAGCGACAAAAATTCTCGGCTGGAAGTCGCAATATGCGTTTGAAGAAGGGATTGTGGAAACATATGATTGGTATAAAGAATATTTTAAATAATTTAATAATTGAGGATTGACTTTTTTTATAAAAACTATTATACATATAGATAGCACACAAAACGCATTTTGCGTAAAAACTTAATAAGGAGGAAATTAAAATGCCAGACAGAATTTTGTTTATAATTCCGCCCTATATAAATTACGAAGCTTTTGTAAAGCCGGATTTTAACGAGAATGTTGTCGCAAAAAAATCCGGGAATTATGGAAATGTTGTAACTGATATGCCGATAGGTTTAATATCTTTGAGTGCTTACATTAAGAAGAATCAGTCGGTTGAAGTAAAGCTTATTGATTTCAATATCATTCTTAACAAAATTGAAAACTTTACATACGATTCTTTTTCAGAATTGTATCGCGATGTGTTGATGTCAAAAAAGTGGGTTAATTACACACCGGATATTGTTGGAATATCAGCGTTATTTACGCCGACGTATCATAATATGATAGCTGTTGGTCAGGTAGCAAAAGATATTTTTCCCAATGCTTTGGTAATAGCCGGAGGCGGCATGCCGACGGTTGTTTTTAAGGAGATATTTAAAGACAGCGATTGTTTTGACGCTTTGTGTTTTGGCGAAGGAGAAAAACCTTTACTTGGGCTTATAAATGCCGTTGATAAAAAAGAATTTTTGAAAAACAGCCCGTCTTGGATTATAAGAGAAAAAGCGGAAAGCAAACAGCAATTTCAGCACGATTTTATCGTAAATCTTGATGAAATACCGCCTTACGATTACGGTATTTTAGAAATTAAAGATCATGGTTTGAATCCGACTATAAAAAATTATGTTTCTGACGATGGCAAAGTTAGACAAGTTTTTCATATTGCGACATCAAGAGGCTGCCCTCATCGCTGTTGTTTTTGCGCTTCGCATGCGGTTCACGGAAGGGAAATGCGATATCATAGCGTAGACAGAGTAAGAAACGATTTTAAGCGTCTTAAAGAGCAATATGGAGCTGAAACAATCGGTATTCAAGATGATAACTTTATGGTTGATAAGAAAAGAGCTTTGGAAATAATCAATGTTATAAAAGAATTGAAGATGAAGATTTTTTTCCAAAGCGGTTTGGCGCTTTACGCTCTTGATAGAAATATGCTTGAGGCGATTAAAGATGCCGGGCTCAATGAGCTTATCTTGGCAGTAGAATCGGGCAGTAGCAGAGTTTTAAAAAAGATTATGCACAAACCTGTTAGTTTGCCGATAATAAAACGTGTTGTTGATGATTGCCGCCAATTGGGAATATCTACGAAATGTAATATTCTTATTGGCTTACCTGGCGAAACAAAGCAGGACATTGAAGATACGCGGGTGTTTTTGAAAACTTTGGGAGCGACTTGGTGCGTATTTTATGTGGCAACGCCGCTTGTTGGTAGTGAGATGTTAGACATCTGTGTTGAAAAAAATTATCTTAAGGGTGATTATATTGGTTGCGATTATAAAAAAGCAATTGTTGAAACCGAAGATTTTACCTCTGAATATATTAAGGAAAAAGCTTACGAACTTAATCTTGAAATCAATTTCGTTCACAACAGCGATTTCAGGTTGGGGAATTATGAAAAAGCATTACAGGGTTTTGAAAATGCCATACGGGTAAAAAGCGATCATGCGATTGCTTATTATTGCGCAGCAAAGTGTTATGAAAAGCTCGGAAACGCGGGGAAAGCGCGTTTATATTTTGACACTGCAAATAAGATTGTCAAAGAAAATCCGTTTTGGCGCAATTATATGGATACATTTGGTATCCTATAGAGTAATGTTTGAAGTTTATTAATCGGGAGGGCCAACAAGAGCCCTCCTTTTTTATACTTTTTTATATGTTATTATCTATCAATGGAAATTAAAAAAGCCATAGAGTTTTTTGATAAAAGTATTCCGGACCCAAAAGCGGGCTTGCCCGATGAAGTGTTTTACTATATAAGCAGGATAACGCCGATGATAAACGTTGATCTTCTGATAAAAGATGAATTTAATCGCACGCTTTTATCTTGGAGAGACGATAAATACGCCGGCAAGGGGTGGCACGTACCGGGAGGAATTATAAGATTCAAAGAAACATTTGAAACAAGGATAAAAAAAGTGGCGGAATCTGAAATAGGCGTAAAAGTTGAATTTGATTCAAATCCCATAGCGATAAATCAGATAATTAATGAAGAAAGAGACATTAGGGGCCATTTTATTTCAATTTTATATAAATGTTCGTTGCCATCAACTTTTGTTCCTAAAAACAAAGGATTAAAAGAAACTGATCCCGGATTTTTAAAATGGCATGAAACTTGCCCTGATAATTTGTTGAAATTTCATGAGATTTACAGAAAATATTTATAAAAAGAAATAAAATAACTTTTTTGTCATATTCTTGCCTTAATCCGGAAACTATTATATATTCTATCGAGAATAAAAGCTCTTTAAAAAATAAAGAAAAAGATAAAAATTCATAAAATACTTCAATTGGAGGAAAGGAGGATAATGGAATGAAAAAGAAAATGAGAGTAGCCGATTATATTTTCAAGTATTTAGCCGATTATGGAATAAAACATGTTTTTCTTATAACTGGCGGCGGAGCAATGCATCTGAATGATGCGTTAAAAAAAGAGAGTCGAATCAAGTATGTTTGTACTCACCATGAACAAGCTGCCGCGATTGCCGCCGAAGGATACGCCAGAACGTCGGGGAATTTGGCGGTTGTTAATATCACATCCGGTCCCGGAGGAACCAATGCTTTGACGGGAGTTATCGGGCAGTGGCTTGATTCCGTTCCGGTACTGTATTTATCCGGCCAAGTGAAATTTGAAACTACAATCGCATCTTGTTCGGATATTCATTTGCGGCAACTGGGCGATCAGGAGATTAACATAATTGATATCGTCAAGCCGGTAACAAAATACGCGAAAATGATAACCGACTCTAAGGCAATAAAAGCGGAATTGGAAAAAGCCATTCGCATTGCCACTTCGGGAAGGCCCGGTCCGGTATGGCTGGACATTCCGTTGAATGTTCAGGGGGCGTTGGTTGAAGCAGAGGATTTGGAAGGCGACAATAATGCAAATGATGTTTCATTTGCGGCAGAAGATAAAATAATTTCTGAAATTATTGAAGAGCTGCAAAAATCTAAGAGGCCTTTGCTTATTGCCGGTCATGGCATCAGGATTTCAAAAGCCGAAAAAGAGTTTTTGGAATTAGTCGGTTTATTGAATATTCCCGTTGTTGCGACGTTCAACGGATTTGATTTGATCGCGTCCGATTCCGATAATTTTATCGGAAGAATAGGAACTTTGGGCAGCCGCGCGGGAAATTTCGCGTTGCAAAACACAGACCTTGTTATTTGCCTTGGGACCAGAAATAACATCAGGCAGGTAAGTTATAATTGGCCTTCGTTTGCCAGCCGCGCGAAAAAAATCATCGTTGACATTGATGAAGCCGAGCTGCGCAAGAAGACGGTCAAGGGCGATATTCTGGTTCATTCTGACGCGAAAAGTTTTGTCATCAAACTTTTAGAAGAAATTCCTGAAGGTTTTAGGGTTGATAAAACATGGATTGAATGGTGTCAGGCGCGTAAGAAACAATATCCTGTTGTTTTGGAGGAATATAAGCATTCGAGCGAACAATCCGTACATCCCTACCATTTTATTGAAGAATTGACGAACGCGCTGGATAATAACGCTATTGTAGTTGCGGGAAACGGAACGGCATGCGTTGTTTTATTCCAAGCCGGCATTGTTAAAACGGGACAGCGCATTTTTTGGAATTCGGGCTGTGCGGCAATGGGATACGATTTGCCTGCTTCCATAGGCGCCGTTTTGGCGGGAAACCGGGATGTAGTTTGTATTGCGGGAGACGGCAGCCTTCAGATGAATATCCAGGAGCTGCAAACAGTCAAGCATTACAATTTGCCGGTAAAGATATTTGTTTTGAACAATCAGGGCTATCATTCTATCAAAATGACTCAAATGGCATTCTTTGACGGCGACTTCATAGGTTGTAACAAAGATTGCGGCGTTTCTTTCCCTGATAATTCAAAGCTTGCGGATTTGTACGGCTTGAAATACTTTAGAATAGATTCGACCGCGCGAATGAAACAAGTGATAAATGATATTTTGTCCAGTCCGGGAGCAGCGCTGTGCGAAGTTGTTTTGAGAAATGATTATGTTTTTGCTCCAAGATTGTCATCAAGAAGAGAATCCGACGGCCGCATAATATCAAATCCGTTGGAGGATCTTTCTCCGCTTTTACCGCGAGATGAATTTGAAGCCAATATGAAGATTTCCGATGAAGTAGAGTAAATTTACTTTCAAGCCCCGTAAATCACAGTTCTGTGATTTACGGGGGCTTTTTATTTTAAGTATTTGCAATTTTTTTGCGCAAACTTTTTGTATTATGGATTAGCGGCAAAGTCTTGCTTTAAATCGGAAATTATTATACTATCTCGCCAGAAAACCTTAAAAAAATAAAAAGGAGGAGGCGATAGAAATGATAAAGGCATTTATTTTTGATTTAGATGGAACGCTTTATTTGGGCGAAGAAGCCATAGACGGCGCAGTAGATACTGTTTTTGTTCTTGAGGAGCGGAACTACCGGGTATTTTATCTGACGAATAACTCCGGAAAAACGCAACAGCAAATCGTCCATAAGTTGAACAGGATGGGTTTTGGGGCAAATCCCGACAATACGTATTGCGGGTCATATGCCATTTCTGCGTATCTGACCCAAAATAAAATCACGCCTGTTTATGTGATAGGCACTGAAGAGCTAAAGAACGATTTGGTGTCTCGTAATATCGACATTAAGGACAATTCATTTGTCTCTGCGGTAGTGGTAGGCATTGATCCATTTTTTTCCTATGGGAAAATAGTGATGGCGTTAGAGGCGATAAATAAAGGAGCAAAATTGATAGTCGCTAATACCGATGTCACTTATCCGGTGGAGAATAATCGCAGATTGCCGGGTTGCGGCGCTATGGTAGCGGCGATTGTTGCCGCGGCAAATCACGCGCCGGACTTTCATGTTGGAAAACCAAACACATATTTACTTGAGTTATTATGCAGAGAACATGGTTTTTCATCTCAAGAAATTTGCGTTGTAGGAGATATGCCTGAAAGCGATATCGCAATGGCTGATAATTTTCAGTGTCAAAGCATACTTTTTGACCCTAAAGGCGCTTTTCCGGATTTTTCAGGCAAAAAGGTGAAAAAACTTCATAAAATCATTTCACTAATTAAGAAAGGGAGGATGAGAAAATGGCAGACAGCAACATTGACAAGCAGATGACAGACAGAGAAAAAGAAGGAAGAAAAAGATTGCAGGAAAAAAAACCGTTGGTTTATGCAAAGATAATGAAGCAAGCGGAAATGATCAAAAGAAAAGAAAGCGTAGCTTTTATTCAAATGGAATATGATTACAAGTGCAACTTCAAGTGCGAACATTGCGCTATTGAGGCGTTTAAGAAACCAGGAAAAGGGCATCGCAAATTGGCTGTTCTTGATGTGAAAAACATTGCGGACCAAGCTGATAAGATGGACTTGGCGAGCATCTGTATTTCCGGCGGCGAGCCTTTAATTTTTCCGGAGCTTAAAGATTTAGTTGACGCAATTGATCCTAAGCGGTTTTCCGTGAGTATGGACACCAGCGGATGGTTCCTGAACGAAGAAAAGATTAAGTGGCTTGTAGATATCGGCGTGGATAGAATTCATTTGAGCATTGATGGCCTTGAAACAGTTCATGATGAATTCAGGCGCAAAGAAGGTTCGTGGCGGAGATGTATAGATGCTCTCCCATTATGCAAAAAGTATGGCCTGGGCGTCATAGTTAACATTGTGGTTACGAAAAGCGCGCTTAAGTCAGGTGGATTGATTAAACAACTGGAATTCATTAAGCAGTTTGGCTGTTATTCCAGTCTGATTTATGCAAAGCCGATAGGCGGGTTTCAGGGGAACCAGGATGAAGTCCTCAATACCGAAGAACATAATTACCTTGATAAACTGACTGAGATTTACAACGCAGGAACGCGACATTCGATGGTGAACGGGTTTTTCTTCAAATGTTTCACTTTCAAGAAACAGTTTTCAATTACCGGATACGGAGATGTGATGCCTTGTCCATGGATCCCCATTACGTTTGGGAATATCTTTAACGAAAATCTTGAAACGATCGTTAAACGTGGCCTTGAAATGGAGTGGTTTTCCTATGACTATCTGCAAGAGTGTCTCTGCGGGAATACCGATTCATTTTTCTTCCAGCGCATCATGCCACAGGTGGATGAGATAGCCAAAAAAGATGGCTACCCGGTTGATTGGAGAAAAATTAATTGGTACCGAGAACAAGCAAAGCTCAATCCAAGAAAGGAGGACGAATAATGAATGTACTGGAATATGAAATGATAGAAGCGCTTAAAAGGTTAAAAAACGATTATGGCGTGTTTCAGATCAAAGCTGAATTTGAAGCCGAGGGTTCAAGAATGGAAGAAATGATGCGCTTAAAGGATGTGACCTCGTTCGTCGGCCTGCCCATAATTCTCAAGATTGGAGGAGTTGAAGCTGTCACGGATGTTTACAACGCGCTTTCCATCGGCGTGAAAGGTATTGTTGCGCCGATGGCGGAAACTCCTTTTGCGTTATCCAAGTGGCTCAATATTATTAAGAATATGGTGCCGCCGGATAATGCCAAAGATATCGAGTTTGCCGTGAATTTTGAGACGATTACGACTTATCGCAATGTTGATGATATGCTGGCGTTGCCTGATGTCTTGATGCTTACTGGCGTTACTATCGGGCGGATCGATTTAACCTCTTCCATGGGATTAGGCAGAGACGAAGTCAATACTTCGCAGGAAGTGTATGATATTTGCGAGGTTATGATGAAAAAAATCAAAGCCAAAGGATTAAAAACTGCTTTGGGTGGCGGCATTGGCATAGAGGCGCTTCCTGTCATAATTAAACTGAATGAGGCAGGGCTTCTGGATAAGTTTGAAACGCGCAAAGTTGTGTTTCCTGTCAGTTCCTGGAAACACGGAAAAGCGGCGATACCGAAGGCGGCTGAGTTTGAACTGTTATGGCTTAAAAGCAAAAGCCGATATTATTCTCGCATTAAAGCAGAAGACGAGAATAGAATCGCAATGCTTGAAAAAAGACATTAATTAAAATTATTATGGCCCGACGCGCAGCGTTCGGGCCTTTTTTATTTTCCGAAAAATTTGACTTAAATTTTAAATTATTATATATTTTATTAAAAATAAAAAGATCTTTAATAAATAAAAAAGAAAGGAGGATGGAAATGGATAATGATTTTGATTTAGATGCTAAAAATTGCCATTTATGTGGGAACGAATTATTTCCCGAGCCGATTTTGCAGTTAGAAGGAATGCCAAAAGCCGCTCAATATTATCCGGAAAAAAATGAGTTTGCGGAAGATGTGGGTATTATTTTGATAATAAAACAATGCTCTTCTTGCGGTTTGGTGCAACACCGGATGCAACCAGTCGATTATTACAAAGAGGTAATAACAGCCGTTACGCTATCGGAAAAATCACGTTTATCTCGACTGAACCAAATGAAGGTGTTTGTCGAAAAGTTCGGACTGAGTGGCAAGAAAGTGTTGGATATTGGTACTGGCAAGGGAGAAATGATTGATGTCCTCAATGAGGCGGGATTCAAAGCCTTTGGCATTGAAGCTGCGGAAGAATCGGTTAAGATAGGCCGGTCCGCTGGAAGAAACATAATACACGGTTACATCGGCGATCTTAAAAAGATAGAAGGCGGCCCATATGACGCCTTCGTCTTACTGAATTATCTCGAGCATTTGCCGGAACCCGGCGCTATTATCAGAAATATTTACAGCAATACCACATCTGACGCGGCGGGGTTTGTCACGGTGCCGAATTTGGATTATCTGTTAAAGACCAAGGCTTTTTACGAGTTTGTGGCGGACCATATCTCCTACTTTAGCGCAAACATGCTTACGCATGCTTTTGAAGCCAACGGTTTCGATGTCTTGGAATGCCGGATGGTTAACGAAAACAACGACATTGCGGCATTTGTGCGGAAGAAGTCGGCGTTGAATCTTTCACTTCAGTATGCAGAAGTAGAAGCTTTGGTCAGCGATTTTCAAAAAATCATGGCTGAGTATAAAGCAAAAGGAAAGCGGATCGCGGTTTGGGGCGCAGGACATAGGACATTGGCTCTCTTGGCCCTAAGTAAGGCCAATGATATCGCCTATATTGTAGATTCGGCAAAATTCAAGCAAGGCAAGTTTGCGCCGATCTTGCATGTGAAAATAGCGCCGCCGGATCATTTAAATGAAGATAAAGTTGATCTTGTAATTGTTATGGTGCCAGGACTTTATCCCGGTGAAGTATTGAATACGTTAAAAGAGATGAATATTGTGGCGGAAATTGCGATACTCCGCGACAATAAAATCGAGTTTTTAGAAAAATAACACGATAAAATAGCAGTTAATGGCCCGCGATGTTTAATGCGCGGGCCTTTTTTTAATTGATTTTTTTATCGAGACAGTCTAAAATTTACAATTAAAGCAATATAATACTTAAGTATTTATGAATATTTTAATAACTGGTTCAAAAGGTTTTATTGGTCGCAATTTAGTGGAATTATTTTCTCAAAATAAATATACTGTACTATCTCCATTGAAAGATGAATTAAACTTGGCAAAAAGCGATGATGTTGATAAATATTTCAAAAATAATCGCATAGAAGCTATTATTCATAGCGCCACAACATCGATGGATGGTAAATCTTATTCGCCGGAAACATGCGAAAATAATTTGCGCATGTTTTTTAATTTACAGAAACACGCATCGCCGTCAATAAAGATGATAAATTTAGGCAGTGGTTCTGAATATGCGAGAAGTTATTGGTATAAAAAAATGCCCGAAGAATATTTTGGCGAACATATCCCAGAAGATAGCCATAGTTATTCAAAATATTTAATTTCCAAGTATATCCGCGATACAGATAACGAAAACTTAATTTGTTTTAGGATGTTTGGCATATTCGGGAAATATGAGGATTATCGTTATAAATTTATATCCAATGCTATAGTAAAAAGTTTGCTGGGGATGCCCATAGTAATCAACCAAAATGTTATTTACGATTATTTATATATTACCGATTTGTATAAAATTATAGAGTATTTTATAAACCACAAAACAAAAAATAGGATATTTAACATTACGCCGACAGAATCAATTGATCTAGTGACAATCGCAGATATTATTAAAAAAATCAGTGGTAATAATATTGAAATACAAGTGTTGAACGAGGGAATTGGAGTCGAATATTCTGGAGACAATAAAAAATTTCTTTCGGAAATAAACGGTTTCCAATTTACCTCATATGAAGCAGCAATCGCTGATTTATATAAATACTACAAAAAAATTGAAAATAATTTGGATATTGATGCTATTAAGCAAGATCTGTTTTTGAATTATTCGAAAGAGCTTCACAAAAAATATTTTATAAAATGATAAAAAACAACCATATTCAAAAGGCGGAGCAATCCGCTTTTTTCTTTTTAAATTGACAAATTTTTCATAATAAACTATCTTAAATTCAGTAAAAATTACCAATTAAATATAGATAAAAATATAAATAGGAGGATAGAAAATGGATGATTTAAACGCGGTAAAAGAAAGCATTGTAAAAGCGTATAAAGACAGATTTTCGGCAAAAAAATTTATTCCAGGGGTATCATTTGTGCCGGTTTCCGGAAAGGTTTTTAATGAAGAAGAACTGGTAAAAATGGTTGAAGCGGTTTTGGATGGCTGGTGGACGGAAGGTAGAATGACGAAAGATTTTGAAAATAAGCTTGCTGAATTTATTGGCGTTAAATTTTGTTCAGCCGTAAATTCCGGCTCTTCGGCAAATCTTTTGGCAATAATGGCTCTAACTTCTTATCTTCTTGGGAAAAAAAGATTGAAAAGAGGAGACGAAATAATAACGTTGGCAGCCGGTTTTCCGACCACTGTCAATCCCATTATTCAAGCAGGTTGTATTCCCGTTTTCATTGATTTGGAGATTAGTACTCTTTCCGCAAACGCGCGCGAATTGAAAAAAGCTCTAAGCAAGAAAACAAAAGCGGTGTTTTTGGCTCATACTTTAGGCAATCCATTCAATATCGAAGCCGTAAAAAAGTTTTGCCAAGAAAATAATCTTTGGTTCATTGAAGATAATTGCGATGCCCTAGGAAGTATTTACGCGGGTAAAAGAACGGGTTCGTTCGGAGATATTTCCACTTTGAGTTTTTATCCGGCGCATCATATTACCACTGCCGAAGGCGGCGCGGTGCTTACAAGCAATCCTGCTCTTAACAAAGTCATAAGGTCATTAAGAGATTGGGGAAGGGACTGTTGGTGTCCGACCGGTAAAGATGATACATGCGGGAAAAGATTTCAGCGGAAGTTGGGTCAATTGCCTTTCGGGTACGACCATAAATATACCTATTCGCACATCGGCTATAATCTGAAAATGACGGAAATACAGGCGGCTTGCGGACTTGCTCAGCTTCGGAAATTGGAGGAATTTATTAAAAAAAGAAAAGAAAATTACGCTGTGCTGAAAAAAGGGTTGAAGAAATTTAATCGTTATTTTTCCGTTGTTGAAGCAACAAAAAAAAGCGATCCCAGTTGGTTCGGTTTACCGATAAATCTGCGCGATTCCTGCGGGTTTAAGCGTGAAGAATTGCTGAAATATCTAAACCAGAAAAAGATTGGAATAAGATTGCTTTTCGCCGGCAATATTGTAAAACAGCCCTATTTCGCCAATTATAAGATTAAGCACAGGGTTGTTGGTAGTTTAGAAAACACTAACTATATTATGTATAATACTTTTTGGATTGGAGTTTACCCGGGATTGAGCAAGAAAATGCTTGATTATGTAGTAATGTCTTTCAGAGAATTTTTAGAAAGATATAAATAATCCGCATTTATTTTTATTTTAAAGGAGGGTATTGACCCTCCTTTTTTCTTATTTATAATTAAGATAATAAAAATTTTAATATCACTATGAAATATTTAATTTCCAAACCATTGAGGAATACGATATCAAATTTTAAAAATAAATTACTGGGCAAAACTGCTCCTGTTCATAACAATGAATATTTTAATAAATATTTTTTACTCCAGAGAGATAATAAAAATTGGAAAGGCTTACCAACTCGAGACGACTTTAATTGGTCGCTATATAATCTGATGTATCGGGGCGAGAGAGAGATGTCGTTAAAAGAAGTTACTTTGGATTTAAATAAAGGCGATTATTCCTTTGTTAATGGTAGATTTATGCAGGTGAATAAAAAAATTTTGCCGATACATCCCAATGGCCAACTCATGATGGAAACAATTTTGCAATTAGATCCAAAATCGGTTTTTGAACTAGGGTGCGGCAATGGCATTGGCCTTAATAATCTAAAAGTAATTTCGCCTGGAATTAAACTATTTGGAATTGATAGAGCCGAAGAACAAATAAAATATCTTTACGAATGCTACCCGAAACTCGACGTAAACATTCGTAAATACGACGCGACAGTGCCTTTTGATGGTTCGTTTTCAAAAGTTGACCTGGCTTTTTCAAGCGCGGTAATAATGCACATAAAAACAGGAAATTCTCATTTGGTCGCGCTCGCGAATCTTTTTAATATTGCCAAAAAACAAGTTATTCTTTTGGAGCATTGGCATAGCCATAATTTTATGAAAGATATACGAAATTTATTTCGCAAAAAAATAATTTCCTGGGACAAATTGTATATGTATTATCGCGTTTCCGAGGAAAATCCTCTGGTGAGAATTATGATTTGTTCGCGTTACCCATTGAATTATCCGATTTTGACTGACTATAAGCAATTAAGGAGCTTTGAGAAAAAAGTAACTTTTCTATTTAGATTAAAGAATTGGCTTAAATCATATTAATCCATAAATATGACGATTACAATTATTACTCCATCTTTTAATCAGGGAAAATATTTAGGTCAAACAATAGAGAGCGTGCTATCGCAAGCTGGAGATTTTTATCTTGAGTATATTATTTCCGATGGCGGTTCAACCGATAATAGCGTTGAAATAATAAAAAAATATGAAACATTACTCAATAATAGAATATATCCAATTGCTTGCAAAGGTATAAAATTTCGTTGGTGGTCGGAGAAAGACACTGGACAATCCGACGCGATAAATAAAGGTTTTAAAGCGGCAAGCGGAGACGTTTTAGCATCGCTTGGCTCAGATGATTATTATGAACCAGGAGCTTTGCAAAAAGTTTATGAGATATTTATCGCGTACCCGGGGTTGGATCTTCTTTATGGCGGAGGTTTTTATGACAACGAATTGATCGGCAAAAGAATTCCGGTTGACGTTTCCCCCACTTCATTTGAGGAATTGCGCCAAGGAGCTGGGAGCTTGCTTCAGCAAGCAACGTTTTTTTCAAAAAAAATAATGGAAAAAATCGGTTATATTGATGAAAATCTGCACTTTTCAATGGATTATGATTTAGCGCTCAAAGTGTTCAAAAATACCAATGCCACTTTCTTCAGTGATTTCCAATTTTCAAATTATAGAATATGGCCCAATTCAAAATCAGGCAGCAAAGAAGATGGATTCAAAAAAGAAGACAGGCTTTTAAGAAAAAGATACGGCGGTCCCATCATAAATCCCAGAATTTTTATTAATGGTATAAGGAATATGGCGTTCGTTGAGGCGATAAAAAAACGCGCTCCAAAATTATTTAAATTAACTAAAAAGATTTTTTATAGTATAATAAGCGTGTTTTCGTATAAAGTTCGGTAAATTATATCAAAGAATGAACATAGGTAATTTGTTAGTTAAACTTTTCGGTCATATCGCCACGGTTTTTTTTGGAGACCCAGCAGTGTTTGATAGGTATATTTGGTTAAGACGCCATTTAAAAAAAGGGAGTTTAAGAACGTTTGATGCGGGTTCTGGTTCTGGGGCATTTACGATGTATGCGGCAAAAATAGGGAATGAGGCGGTCGGAATTTCTTTTGGCGAAAGAAATAATAAAATGGCAGAAGAAAGGGCCCGCATTCTCGGTTTAAAAAATATAAAATTTATTACCGCTGATTTAAACAATTTGAATCAATTAGGCGAAGATTTAGGTAAATTTGATCAGATAATTTGTTTTGAAATAATAGAACATATTTTGGATGACAGAAAGCTTGTGAGAAATTTGTCGAATCTTTTAAAGCAAGGCGGGCAATTACTATTGACGACACCATACAAAAATTGTCCTTTTTGGAAAGATGCCGTTGTTCCAAATGTTGAAAATGGCGATCACGTTAGGGTCGGTTATGACACGCAAGATTTAGATACGCTTTTTAAAGAAGAGGGCATTAAGCTCGTGAAGGAGGATTATGTGAGCGGTTATATCAGCCAAAGACTGATTTTAATTGGCCAATCTTTAAGCAGGCGCATTAGTTCTAAGAAAGCAATAGTTTATTAGAGCGTATGAAAATACTGCATATAATTCCAAGTTATCTGCCAGCCACTTTTGCAAGCGGTCCGATAAAGCCGACCCATTATTTAAATAAATTCCTTGTTCAAAAAGGAGTTGAAGTGGTTGTTTATACGATGAATATGGATGGCAATAAAAGATTGGATGTGCCGTTAGAAAAAAAGGTGGATATAGATGGCGTCAAAGTTTTTTATTTTCCGACGACTTTTTTGCCTTGGCAGTATTCATATAAACTTCACAGGGCTTTGGCTGAAAATGTTAAAAACTTTGATTTAATTCACATCACATCGGTTTTTTTATCTGTTTCAACTTTGGGCGCTTATTACGCGAAAAAATTTAAAAAATCCTATATTATTTCTCCTCACGGCTCTTTAATGAAAGAGCCGATAACCATGAAAAGCGCGTTCAAAAAGAAAATTTATATTAATTTGATTGAGAAAAGGAATTTAGCTAATGCCGCCGTTATTCATTTTACCGTTGAAGCCGAAAAAGAAGAGTATTTAAAAGCCGGTTTTCCGTTGAAAAAAGCGATAATTATTCCGAATGGTTTTGATGTTGAGGACTACGGAATACGAAAAGAATACGAAATTACGAAATTACAAAAAAGTTTTAAGGAAAAATTTGGGATTGCCGCTGACAGAAAAATTGTTTTATTTTTAAGCCGTTTGAATTGGAAAAAGGGTTTGGATACTTTAATTCCGGCCTTTGCGGAAGTTGTAAAAAAAGAACCGAAAGCGGTTTTAATTTTAGTCGGACCGGATGATGAAGGATATAAAAAAAATATTCAATTATTAATTACCAATTATCAATTACAAGATAAGGCTATTTTTACTGGCATGCTTTTAGGCAAAGATAAAATAGAAGTGCTTCAAGACAGCGATGTTTTTGTTTTACCGTCTTATTCGGAAAATTTTGGGATGGCGGTTGTTGAAGCGATGTATTTCGGTTTGCCCGTTGTAATTACAAAGGGTGTTGGAATCTCTAGAGAAATTGGAAAAGCCAGCGCGGGCTTGGTTGTTGAAAAAGATGTCAAGCAAGTTGCGGAAGCGATTTTAAAAATTTTAAACAATTCGGAATTGGCGAAAAAAATAAGTGAAACAGGCAAAAAACTGGTTAATGAAGAATTTGATTCTAAAAAAATCGCCGAAAAATGGATAGAAGAGTATAATAAAATAATTAAAAATGTCTAAATTTTACGAAAAGTACTGGTTGAACAATAAAGATAGTCGTTTAGGAGATTTTAATCTTAAATGGCCGAAATTGAAAAAGTGTATTCCATTAGAAAAAGGAATGGCTATTGTTGATTTTGGTTGCGGCAATGGCCAGATTATTCAGGAGATGAAAAAAATTAATCCGCAAGCCGAGTATATTGGATTGGATGTGTCTGGAACGGCTTTAAAATCAGCAGAGGCAATTCTTCCTGATTGTAAATTTTATAAAATTGAAGATGGCGGTAAATTTCCGCTTAATGATAATTCGGCCGATTTTATTTTTTCTTCCGAAGTGATTGAGCATATTTATGATACGGAAAACGCTTTTGCCGAGATTTCAAGAATTTTAAAGCCGGGCGGGAAATTGTTATTAACAACGCCTTATCACGGATTTATCAAAAATTTATTAATTACATTATTTGCTTTTAATAAACATTTTAATCCAACCGGAGCGCATATAAGATTTTTTACCAAGAAAACATTATTCGGTTTATTAAATAAAAATAATTTTAAGGTTTTAAATTATGGTTATTACGGTAGATTTTGGCCGTTCAGCCATTCAATTTTTGTTTTGGTGGAAAAAATATGAAAATTCCTCTTAGCGTCATAATTTTAACTTTCAACGAAGAAATCCACATTGAACGGCTGTTGAAAAACATCGGCGATTGGGCTGATGAAATTTTGATTGTTGATTCTTTTTCAACTGATAAAACTTTGGAAATCGCCAAGAAATATGGGGTTAAAATTTTTCAGCATAAGTTTGAAAATCAGGCGCAACAGTTTAATTGGGCGTTAGATAATTTGGATATTAAAAATAAATGGATTTTGCGGCTAGATGCGGATGAGTATTTAACAGAAGAGCTTAAAAATGAAATAGCTGAAAAGCTGAAAAGTATATCCGCCGACATAAGTGGTTTTTATATCAAACGTCGCGTCTATTTTATGGGCCGGTGGATTAAGCGCGGCGGTTATTATCCGACTTGGTTTTTAAGATTATTCAGAAAAGGCAAAGGCCGTTCAGAACAAAGGGAAATGGATGAACATATAATTTTATTGGAAGGCAAAACCGGCTATCTTAAAAACGATTTTGTTGACGATAATAAAAAGCCATTAGCGGATTGGATTGCCAAACATAATAATTATTCCAGTCGTGAAGCGGAAGATGTATTAAGAAAAAATTATGGTGCCGGTAAAAAAAGAAATTTTTATTATAAATTCCCTAAATTTTTACGAGTTTTTCTATATTTTATTTACCGTTATTTTTTTCGGCTTGGATTTTTGGATGGTAAAGAAGGTTTGATATTCCACTTTTTGCACGCTTTTTGGTACAGATTTTTAATTGACGCAAAAA
>ERZ1292623.175-Hain-H51-01um-R1-175-length-71852-cov-5_pt1 | contig 35237 bp, 35 predicted proteins | sample MGYA00564398_ERZ1292623 | MGnify/ENA primary metagenome ERZ1292623 (study PRJEB36523, sample SAMEA6512633) | groundwater metagenome | collected 2019-01-07 | study: AquaDiva: Metagenomics assemblies of 32 groundwater samples
TTAGCGGGAAGATCGTTGAGCTCCACGGAGCGACGGTTATTAAGAATCACAAAGCCGTTGAGAAGAAGCTTGACCTCGTCGTCCGGAAAGACATGCACGTGGTAATAGCCGGACCGAACGGCATTGGCAAGAGTACGTTGCTGGCAAAGCTGGCGACTGGTTCCACCAACCATGGGACTGTTGCACCCGAAGCAGTGGTTGGCTATTACCAGCAGGACTTTGGCAATTTGGATAGCGAGCAGGTTGCATATGACGTCCTCAAGGATGCAATGTTCGAGCGTGATGAGCAAAAATTGCGTTCGGCCGCCGCGGGTTTTCTCCTGGATGGGCACATTCTCTCGCGCCAGGTAAAAGCTTTGTCCGAAGGGCAAAAAGGCTTACTTTCATTTTGTCGATTGGTCTTACTCAAACCCGGCCTACTCATTTTGGACGAGCCGACCAACCACATTAACTTTCGGCATTTACCAATCCTGGCACAAGCTTTGGACGAGTATCAAGGGGCAATGATTATGGTTTCCCACATTCCAGAATTCGTTGCACAAATCCGCGTGGACACGACCATAGATTTGGGTACACTGAAGGGATGAAACCTGGCTATGACGTGATTGTGGTGGGCGGGGGCGCGGCGGGCATGATGGCCGCGGGCCGGGCAGCCGAGCGGGGCAAGCGCGTCCTATTACTCGAAAAGAATGTCCGCCTGGGTCAGAAACTTTCCATAACCGGCGGCGGGCGGTGCAACATTACGAATGCGGAAGAAAACCCGCGGTTGTTTTTGGCACACTATGGCAAGGCCGAGAAATTTTTGTATTCGGCTTTTACTCAGTTTGGAGTGTTGCAGACGCTAACGTTTTTCGCGAATCATAGTTTACCCATTGTGGTCCAAGCCGGGCAGCGAGCTTTTCCGAAAACTGAAAAAGCCACTGATGTGGTAAAGGCTTTAGAAAAGTACTTACAAGAAGGTAAAGTTGAAGTACGAACCAAAACCAGTGCATCGAGTCTACTTGGTAAAAGTGGCCGTGTTGAAGGTATCGTTGCCGGCAATCAAACGCTCACTGCAAAAAGCTATATTCTAGCCACGGGCGGCCAGTCCCACCCCGAAACCGGATCCACCGGTGATGGTTTTAAGTGGCTCGCCAAACTCGATCACCAAGTCGTACCACCCACGCCGACGATTGTCCCGTTGGCCGTTGCCGATGCCTGGGTGCAAGCACTGGCAGGCGTCGCCTTGGACGATGTGAAAATTACGTTTTATGTGGATAGTAAGAAACAGCTGGCACTCAAAGGCCGGATACTCTGCACCCACTTTGGCCTATCTGGCCCGCTCATTTTGAACGCTGCCGGCAAGGTAGGGGATATGCTGCATGCCGGTACGGTGACCGCGGCTATAGATGCTTTTCCAAAAATGGACCTCGGCAGCTTAGATAAGTACATCACCAAGATTTTTGACGAGAACAAGAATAAGACGTTCAAAACTGTCTTTCGGTTTTTTGCGCCTACTGGCTCAGCAAGCGAACTACAAAAACTTTTGCCAAATACAATGGTAGACAAGAAAGTGCATAGTGTGTCTAAGGAAGAACGTAAAGTGTTGGTAAACTTGCTGAAAGCCTTACCAATAACCGTTACCGGCCTTATGGGCTATGAATGGGCCGTGGTGGCCGATGGCGGTTTGCCCATGACCGCTGTAGATGGGAAGACCATGCAATCTAGGCTGTACCCAAACCTTTTTGTCACAGGCGACTTGCTGGATATTCGCCGGCCATCTGGTGGCTATTCCTTACAGCTGTGCTGGACCACCGGGTACGTGGCCGGGAGCCACGCTTAACATATGCGCATCCCCACCCGAAAACCCGGCAAGTACACCGACCAAACCCGCGACCCGCACATGACACAGGCCAAATTTGACGAGCTCAAAAGTCAATTAGCGCGCATGTTAAAAGCTCGCCCGGCCCAGACTGCAGAAGTGAAGCACTTGGCCGAAATGGGTGATTTCTCCGAAAATGCGGCCTACCAAATTGCCAAAGGCCGTTTGCGCGGGCTAAACCAACGCATCATGGAAATTGAAGATCATTTGAAGTACGCAAAAATTATCACTCCAGAAAAAAGCAGTACTGTGCAGCTCGGTAGTACGGTAACCATTGAACAGGCTGGGAAACAGCAAACCTTTACTATCCTTGGGCCGACCGAAACCAATCCGGCCAAGGGGATTATTTCCCACAAGTCGCCCATGGGCGCAGCGTTGATGGGGAAGCGGGTAGGGGACGTGTTGCGACTTACTCTCGGAGCGACGGAAAAAACGATCCGGATTCTTTCGGTGGACTGATATCTGGTATACTCAACCTATGAAAAAAATACGTAGCGTAAGCGAGTACATTGCTACCGCCCCAAAACCGTCGCAGCCGATACTCAAGCAATTACGGAAGATTATCAAGGTAGCAGCACCCAAAGCTGAAGAGCGTATTAGCTACCTTATGCCCTACTACAGCTATCACGGACGGCTCATCTACTTCGCCGGGTATGCCAAGTACGTCGGCGTTTATCTCATGGATGCCTCTCGCAAAGCACTGCCCAAGCAATTGCAGGCTTTTCGCACTTCCAAGAGCACTTTACGTTTTCCGGTGGAGCGAAAGTTGCCAAGTGCTCTGCTCCGACGTTTGATAGCTATTCAAGCGCACGCTAACCAAGGGAGAGCTAAAACACTATGAAAAAAATTCTCACTTACGCATGTTTCAGTGCATTCTTATTAAATGAATATTTCTAAATTTCAATAATATCAAATGACTGAACTTATAAAAAAGGGTTCTAGCATACGAAAACTTTTGTACATTGGCATAAGTACCCTTGTTACTTTTGGAATCTTACTTTTTGCAAGTAATAATATCTCTATTGAACGAACTAAAATTATTCATTGGGTTTTTGATAGTTGCTTACGAAAAACAGGTGCTGAGGTATTGTCTGGAGAGTACGTTTTTGTCCCTAATACTAGTGACACAAATACTTTTGCTTACTGGGATTTGAGTATAAATGCCGAATCGGCAACGTATGAGGAAATGATGCAATTCTCAATTTTTATGACTCAGCCCAGAGAAAAAAGTTATGTATATACGAATGCTTTAGAGATTACTTTCAGTACACCATTCTATGTATATAATCCGACAACGCCTCTCATTGATTACTTCAATGGACTCAAGATCGACACAACCCTTGGTAATGTTTCAAATATACGTATAGTAAAGAGTGAAAGCGCCAATTTCCGTGATAGCAACGGTTGCGCTCTTGATAAATATTACCTTCAATACGATATAAATTTACCAGATGTGAACCTTACTAATCAATCGGTAGAAGTCGGTATAAAATTTTCATTAGGGGATAAGAAGTATGACCGAAAATACACAGTTAATAATGTAGTATGGACAGATACTGAATTAGTAGGGATAACAAAAGAAAGATACTTACATCCGAGTGAAGCTGATTGGAATATTGTATATAAAGTACCTGAGGGGCAAGATATAAAATACCGTGTCACTTTAAAAACTCCAATGGGCCTGCCTCTCAGAAATCAGAAGTTAGGGCTTGCTAATCCAAAGTTGCATCCATTTAATTCTAGGCAGTATGTGAAGAACTTTACACAAAAGACCCAATTTGTTGAGGTATCTCCTGGTGTGTATGAGAGTACTGTACAAGTTGAAGGTGTCGGCACATTTGCAATTAGTCCTTCAATTTCTGACCAAATGCCTAACCCAGGTTACTCACTAATTTTTGTTGAAGTACACTAGATACATAATGGTATGTGAGCGAGAAGAGAAATCTACTAAAACACATCTACCAATGTATTACCTGTACATTCTCAAATGTAATGATAAAACGCTCTACACCGGAATTACTGTAGATATAGTGCGCCGATTAAAAGAGCATAATACGTCAAAGTTCGGCGCAAAGTACACCCGGTCGCGGCGATCGGTGAAGTTGGTGTACGTGAAGAAGTTTCGCAGCCGTTCGTCGGCCAGCAAAGCCGAGGCGCGTATAAAGAAGCTTTCCCGACAAGAGAAATTACAGCTCATACGTTGAGGGGTACAGTTTGACCAACAACATTTGACTTACCGTATAGCTATGCTACGGTAGCAAGCTGTTTGTACTTTTAAAACCTAGCAAAAGGAGGACGATGTGAAGAAATTCCTGTACGTGCAAGGTGGGTTTACCATCTTTACATTAGGCTTGTACTTTGTGCTCTTGGGTCTTACCAGCAAGCCATTTTTTTCGGCAATTGTGCCGTTTTGGATTCTCGTATTCATTTTCGGCAGCGATCTTGGCGTTATATTCTTCATTGCTGGCGTGGTGGGGCTGGCGGTGACGCAGCTCGTGAGTGAAACCATAGGACTTTTCTGTGCCCTGGCGGTTTTTACCACGATCGTATCGTTCATTTTTGGGCATATGGAGGGTAGACCCTCACCCGTGTGGCTAGCCTTTGCCCTTGCAGCGGTGCAGTGTGCGTTACTCTTGTGCGTGCTCTTCTGGTCTATTCCAGCAAACTAAGCTGTCTCAATATCGGGACAGCTTTTCTTTATGGAAAAAGAAACCCTCCGAGCATTATAGCGCGAAGGGTGTTGGGCCTACCTAAGAAAGAGCATAGGCACGCTGGTTATTGCGCCAACGACTGCACCGGGTATAGCAATGAGGAGCACGGTGCGCATGTACTCACGGAATGAATGTGACCGCCAGCTAGCTATGGCCAGCATGAACGCGAGTACAGCAGTGCCGACCATACCAGCCTGGTTGGCGAGCGAGAGCATCATGCCGAACATTGATGCGGCCACGCCCGCAAGCCAGAGAAAAAAGCCTGTTTCCTGGGTGCAGTGCGTTGTGTAGTACCGGTTATACTCGAGTATCCAGGCAATGATGAAGACTGCCAGCCAGCAGACGATTGCGCCTATAATTTGCGCTTCCATTGGTAACCTCCTGTTGGTGTTCTTTGCCTGGAGCCTATGCCTGGTTGGTGAAGCAGTCAAGCCGTAAGTGGTAGTGTATACTCTGGGCATGAAAAGAGTTGCCATATTCGACATCGACGGGACAATTTTTCGGTCCAGCATGATCATTGAGGTGACCAATGCCCTTATTGCTGAAGGGATTTTTCCAGCCAGGGCGCGGCGGGTATACCAGCGAAGTTTTGAGAATTGGCTTAACCGGAAGGCTGGCTACGACAAATACATCGGAGATGTTGTAAAAGTGTTTGACACGCACATCAAAGGCGTACAACGCTCGGTTTTCTTGCGCGTGGTGCGAAAAGTACTCGGCTACCAGCAGCAGCGGGTGTACCGCTACACGCGGGATATGGTGCGCCAGCTACGGAAGAAAGGTTACTTTCTCCTGGCCATTTCCCATGCCCCGGCCTACTTGGTGGTGGAGTTCACCAAGCACTGGGGGTTTGATAAAGTCTACGGACGGTTATTCGAAGTCCAGCGCGGAAAGTTTACCGGGAAGATTTTGTACCGAGAACTTATTGATGACAAGGCAAAAATCTTGAAGCTCGCGGTGGCAAAGAAAAAACTCTCGCTCAAAGGTTCCATTGGGCTTGGCGATTCGGAAGGGGACATACCTATGCTTAAGCTGGTCGAGCGGTCAATTTGCTTTAACCCGAACAGTATTCTGTACCGGCATGCTAGGCGTGCGGGCTGGGAGATTGTTGTTGAACGGAAAGATGTCGTATACAAGCTATGAAGCACGTTTTTGTTTTTCAGGATCAACTGCATCGATACCCTGGTGGGGGTGGGTTTTACTACTTGACGGTTGGTAGACGCATTGCTCAGAAACTCCGCGAATTATACCGACCGAACCACGGGGGTTGGGCATCGTTACGCGTTGAAGTCCGGGTGGGGAAAACTACCTGGCGTACATCCATTTTTTGGAATAAGGAAGTTTCGTACTGGTTGTTTATTAACGCGACAGTACGGAAAGCCGAAAAAATAACCCTAAATAAAAAGATTCGCGCGCACGTGCGGTTACTCAACGTGTAGTATGGAACGAGAACAGTTTGTTCAACTCGTAACCGAAGCAGTACAGGCCGTGCCCGAACCATTGCGCGAGAAAATTGAAAATGTGGTTTTTGTGGTGGAAGAAGATTCCCGACCACCGAAATTTCGAGAGCGCGGGATTGTCATTCGTAGTTTCCTCCTGGGGTTGTACCAGGGAGTGCCGCTCACCAAACGCGGCATCAACTACAGCCTGGTCCCACCAGACAAAATTACTATTTTTCACAAGCCTATCGAAGAACTGGGCGGGCCTACGGACGCAGGCATTCGAGCGCTGGTGCACGATGTCGTCCATCACGAACTGGCACACTACTTTGGTTTTGACGAGCCGGCCGTGCGAAAGATGGAACAATCGAGAAAACGTAAGAAAAGTACGTAAAGTATTGACAAAAACGGCGTTTTCCAGCACAGTATGGCTATGCCAGGCACTCTGGATTTTTCGGTTATCATCGTCAGCTGGAACGTGCGCAAACCTCTCCAGGATTGTCTGGAGAGCATTTTTCGTTTGTCCGAAAACGAACTACCGAGCAAGATTTTTGTCGTGGATAACGCATCAACAGATGGAACGGTTGCTATGGTACAGCAGAATTTTCCGAAGGTTACGTTGATTGCGAATAAAGAGAATAAAGGGTTTGCTGCTGCGAATAATCAAGCAATTGTCCAGATACCGGGTGGTGCAATTTTACTTTTAAATCCGGATACCATTGTTTCGGCCGGTGCTTTTCTCCGAATGCTCAAGGCTTTTACAGACCATCCCAAAGCGGGGATAGTGGGGCCGAAGTTGCTCAACCCTGATGGCAGCGTGCAACCATCGGTCCGGCGTTTGCCAACCGCGTGGGCGCTTGCCGCAATTGCCTTGAAGTTCAGGCACTTTTGGAAAAATTTTCCTGCCCTGCGAAATTACTTGGCAACCGATCTTGATAGCACATTTGAACAAAAAGTAGGCCAGGTTATGGGCGCTGCATTTTTGATTCGTCGCGAAGTGCTGAATACCATTGGGCTACTCGACGAAGGTTTTCATGTCTGGTTTGAAGAAGTGGATTACTGCAAACGTGCAGCCGATGCGGGTTGGGAGACATGGTACGTTCCAACTGCTCAAGTGACGCATTTGGGTGGGCAGAGCTTTCAGCAGCAACCATCTGTTACGAAGCAACGCCAGTGGCGTCAGAGTGTACAGCACTATGCAAAAAAACATTTTACACTTTGGCAACGCGCAGTGCTTTGGAAATGCGGGTGGATCGGTGTTGGGCTGACGTGGGTAATAAATATATTTACCAATACTAAACGAAAGAGTTTAGTTTGGTTATGGGGGATTCCCGTTGTTGTTACAATTTTATTAGGACTGGGAACCCTAAAAGTTGGTATTTTAAGTGATGATTGGGACTGGATGTATGAAGCCCGCCAGACTATTGAACAACCCATCCGACCATTTATTTCTAATGTCGGTGGGGCATTCTATCGTCCATTGAGCACGTATAGTTTTTCTCTAGATTACAAAGTGGCAAAGTACAACGGAATATTCAGCCATGTACACCAGGTATTCCTTACTGCACTCTTTGTTGCATTATTTGTTATTCTCGTGTGGAGATTCACAGGCAATGTCTGGCTAAGTCGGACAAGTGGAATACTATTTGCACTGTGGCCGACACATCATGAAGTAACAACTTGGCTTGCAGCACGGCCAGATTTATTGTGCGCAATATTTTTTGTCTCCGCGTTACTGACTTTTGATGCCGCAGTACGTCGTCCTCGCTTATGGTTAGTTGCACTTACCGTACTCTTTGCAACATCAAGTTTTTTGAGTAAAGAAAATGGCATCATAATAATCCCTGCATTATTCCTTTATACTTTTTCGCAGCGTTGGTTTCGAAGGCGTACCGCATGGCTAGCCCTATTTTTGAGTTTGATAATGGTAAGTTTCTTTGTGTACGTAAGAAGCATCGTTTTAGGTCAGCTGGTAGGTGGCTATAACGAAGAGCAGTTTTCACTACACTGGCGGGACATCACGCAATTGTTTCGCAGCCTGGTCATTGGTTGGGTGAATTGGTCATGGTTTGCTGGCCATACGAGTGAACAGGCAACGACTTTGATACGTCGCATACTTACTCTTGTTGTAAGTACAGGTTTACTCGCACTAGTCATACTACAATTACGTAACCTATGGCATGAACGACGAAAAGTACTACTTCTTTTAGCTTGGTCGGTCGTTATTATTAGTCCAGTACTCCCCATGCTAGAAGGACTAGACTTGGGTCAACTCACTGGGACTCGTTTTTTATTTCTCTTTAGTAGCGTTGTGTGCTTTGCCATTGCTTTGCTCTTGTATAGAATAAAATTTCGCAAACGTATATTGGTATTGCTAATTGTTACATTGGCAATTGCCTGGGGCATTAACTTGCAACCTTGGCGCATGGCTGCAGCGCGGGTGCAAGGTGTACGTCAGCAACTCATTCAGGTTTTGGCAACGCCTTCCGCTCAATCTGCTATATATATTCGTGGGCTACCTGGAGACATTCATGGTGCGTACATGTGGTATGCCCGTCGAAGCGTACCAGAGTTATTAGTAGCAACGTATGGTAACCCACTACTGTATAGTCCCGCAGTGATGGATGACTCACCATTTTGTCGTACCAATACTGAAGCTGAAGTATATGTTCTTGACTGGAAATCAAAAACAACAACATTCATAGTATCGCGGCGACGGGTACTAGCAACGCCTCATAAGCAGCAACAAACACTAAATACGTCCGTAGAATCATTTGGCTCGGGAGAGTTTATTGTACGATGGGATGCCACAATATCTACTGATGCATACCGAGCAATCGCGATATACTATACAAGCACTACCCCAGTAGTTGGTCAGCTCGAGGTTGCATCAGGGGCTACCGCAACACCAAATATAGGTAAGGTATTATTTCCCGCGAATAAAAATGGATGGTTGCAATTTACTCTCTGTCAGAGTAGAGGTTGGACATTGAATCCATCCCCAAAAGCATTACACCTTACGGTACCTTTGGGTACAGAAATCAAGAGTGTCAAATTTATAGATCCAAGATAATTGACTTCTCATGAAATTTAGAAATTTTATCTACCTTGTTGCACTGTTCGTCGCTATAGAGGCACTTTCCTTCTTCGGCTGGCAGTACCCAGTGGTTGGCGTGTTTGCTTGGCTCGGCATTGTGGCCCTTACCTTTGCCGTGGCCTTGGTACGCCCAGAAGCAGCTTTGGGCGCGGTCATGGCCGAGTTGGTCCTTGGCGGCAAGGGCTATTTGTTTAGTTTACCCATTGGTCAGGCTGACCTTTCGTTGCGACTTGGCATATTCTTGGCCGTTATGATCGGTAGTGCCGTGACCACCATACGCTTGCACAATGTCTGGGGTACGCAGTGGCGCTTTCGTTGGCTGTGGTTGGGCTGGATTGCAATTGCAGTGTGGGCTGCTGTGGTTGGGTTGCTTCGCGGTAATGGTTTTGGCGCAGTGTTTAACGACGCTAATGCCTTTTTGTTCCTCGCTTTGGCCCCGGCATTTGGTTTGCTCCGCACGCGCGAACACCTCATGCACGTCTTGTACTGGATTGGTGCGGCAATAATTGTGCTGGCGTTAAAGACCGCACTGGTACAAGGCTTATTCACGCACTACGCATCAACTGATCTCGTCCTGCTCTATAAGTGGGTGCGTGACACCGGCGTCGGTGAAGTAACGTACATCATTGGGCATCTCTACCGCGTCTTCTTCCAGAGTCACGTCTATGGGTTACTCGCCTTCTTCACCGGTATTGGCCTGGCCGTAGCCCGGCCCAAGCGGCAGTGGCTGTGGACTGTCGTCGCCGGGCTCGGGGCGTACGTTGTGGTGGTGAGTCTTTCCCGAAGTTTCTGGTTAGGCGGCTTGGTCGCCTTGGCTTTGGCGCTCGTCGGTATGTTGAGTCGTCGGTCATTCCGGGTCTGCATTGCGCCGGTGAGTTTTTTTGCCGCCATTGCCTTACTCGTCGCTTACGTCGGATTTCAGTGGACCTTAAATTTTCCAGGCCTCTGGGGCGGTGGGGGAAGTGGCGGCACGCTTGTCCGCGCGCGTTCCGATATCCAGGCCGAGTCCGCGGCTTCGAGTCGCCGAGAGCTTTTGCCGGTCATTACCCGGGCTATGTTTGATCATCCTTTTACCGGGAGCGGCTTGGGTACGTCGCTTACATACCAAACCAAAGATCCGCGGGTAAACACTGCAAAAACCTCAAAAGGCACAGCCTACACCACGACTGCGTTTGAGCTTGGTTACCATGGTTTTGCTTTGCAGTTTGGCCTCGTCTTGGTGCTGGCCTGGCTGTATCTTTTATTCCGCTTTCTCCAGCAAGGACTTACCATACTTCGGTTGCACTCACCCGACCGGCCAATTGTGGCAGGCCTATGGTTAAGTGTTTTCGCGCTGTGCACCTTGCACCTCACCACCCCGTACCTCAACCATCCGTTAGGTTTTGGTTTCATCCTCCTAGCCGCAGCGGCCTTTACGCTACTTGATCCTCGCTATGCCCGACGTTGACGTAAGCATTGTTACCTGGAACAGCGCGCCGGAGCTCCGTGCGCTCCTCGAGAGCTTGCAGGCGCAAACTTTGCAACCCGCAAGTATTACTATTGTGGATAATGCCTCCACCGATAGCACGCAAGCGGTGTGTGCGAATTTTTCAAACATGACGGTGCTCCCGCAAGCTACGAACGTGGGCTTTGCGGCTGGGCATAACCTTGGCATCGCGCACGGTCGGGCCGAGTTTGTGTTGGTGGTAAACCCTGATGTTATCCTCTCGCCCACGTACTTGGAGCAAGTACTAAGCGTTGCGGAGGCTCTACCGAAAGCTGCGGCTTTCACTGGCGTGCTGCGCCGTGCGGACGGACGCGTTGATACCACGGGTGTGCGCGTGCAGGTTTCCCGGATTGTCCGCGACCGGCTGGATGTACCAGTGCTGCCTCAGTCCCGCTTTGGCATTTCTGGTGCGGCGGCATTCTACCGGCGGGCTGCGCTGCAGGACGTTGCGGTCGGCGGGCAATTCTTTGCTGAAACGTTTTTTGCATACAAAGAAGATGTCCAGCTGGCGTGGCGCTTGCAGTGGGCGGGATGGGGTGCATATTGCGTCCCTGCGGCCGTGGCTACGCACCAACGGAACCTTGCGGCAGGCACGCGCCGTTCGGCGCGGGACGCGCAGCGAAGATTCTTCAGCTACCGCAACCACCTGTTGCTCTACCCATCAGCCGAGAGTTTTTCGACCGTGCTGCCAGACCTGTGGGCAATAGTCCCAACCGAAATTGCGCGCCTACTTTTTTTACTCGTTACGGATTTTCGGGTAACGCTGCGCGCCCTTGCTGCAGCAGGCAAAATGTGGCACGCTGCAAGAACCTTCGCCGCTCAACAGCGGCGTTCCGTGCCTAGTGCGCAGGTCCGTAAAGCATTATTTGCATGACTGCAACGCCCGACATCTCCATTATCATCCTCAACTATAAAACGCGTGGCCTGCTGCGGCAGTGCCTGCGTGGTATTGCGACGTCGAACGATGCGGTATCCAAGCAAGTGATAGTTGTTGACAACGCTTCGGGCGACGGCAGCATCGAAATGGTTGAGAAAGATTTTCCCGATGTCACCCTCGTTGCCTCGCCAGTAAATAATGGTTTTTCGTCGGGTATGAATCTTGGGCTCAAGCGGGCGCACGGCCGTTACGTTGCCTTGCTCAACACCGATATTGCCATTATGGATAAACCGTTTGACCGGTTGGTGCAATTCCTGGACCAGCACCCAAGCGTTGGCCTGGCAGGACCAAAACTTATCAATCCTGACGGTTCGGTGCAGTACTCCTGCTGCCGTTTTCCCGAAAAGCTCACCCCTCTCTACCGCCGGACACCGTTGGGTAAAATTCCTTTCATTCGAAAAAAGTTGCAACGGTTTGTTATGGCAGACTTCACGCATAACGAGAACCGGACGGTCGATTGGTTACTTGGCGCATTTGTCGTGGCGCGGGCGGCAGCCGTGGAGAAAGTCGGGCTGCTCGATGAGCGTTTTTTTCTGTACTTCGAAGATGTCGATTGGTCCAGGCGTTTCTGGGCCGCCGGTTGGCAAGTCATGTACGTGGCAGATGTGGATGTGGTGCACTACCACAAGCGCCAATCGGCCGAGAATCCAGGACTGACCGGGCTTTTTTCTTTCCCCACGAACATTCACATTCAGTCCTGGTTTCGCTACCTGGCAAAATATAATGGCGTACCCCTGCCTATTCACCCGCAACGTACTGAACCCTAACTATGATGCGCAATTTTCTCAAACACACCTTGTGGCAGCAAATGGGCAAGCAGCTGAAGCGGATGTGGCCCTATACCTGGCCAGTCCTGGTTGGTGCTGCTGCGCTCATACTTATTGTTGGTGCGGTTTTTGGACCGAGGGTAAAAACCGTGTACCAAGAAGCGTTGGCAGGGAAAGCCGATTTAACAAAAGCCCAAGACTTCGTGGTTGCCCAAGAATTCACCGAGGCTTTTGCCTTGCTCACTTCTGGCCGACAGCACCTGACGACTGCCCAAGACCAGTTACACCGGCTAGGATTTTTTCGGTCTTTACCGTGGGTAAAGACACAAGTGCAGGCGGCTGATGAATTGCTCGCAGCGGGTATTGCCACCACCTCGGGGGTCGAGCGCTTGAGTACGTGGGCCGAACGCGTAGTAAAACCGTTCAAGACGGGAAAATCTTTTAGCTTGGGTAGCCTCAAACCCGAGCAGAAACGCGCAATCCTCAAAGCAATCTATGAAGCCCAACCCGATTTACAAGCGGCAAAAGCTTCGATTGATCTTGCCGTAACGCATTTGCACGCTATCCCGAAAAATGGGTTGGCCGGCAAACTCAACGCGGCCGTGCAACCCTTCCGCGATACTTTGCCCGGCTTGCAGGAAGGCATTGGCCAAGCGATCCCGGCTTCGAAAGTTATTCCACCGCTGCTGGGCTACCCTTCACCGCAGAACTACCTTTTCTTGTTGCAGAATAATGCTGAACTGCGGCCCACCGGCGGCTTCATTGGGACGTACGGCATTGTGAAAGTAGTGGACAGCAATATTTCTTCTTTTACTACGGATAACGTATACAACCTTGACGACCAGGCGAAGGCGTTGCGCATTACCCCGCCGGCGGCACTCACGCAGTACAACAAGGTCAACCGCTGGCTTTTCCGCGATTCCAACTGGTCACCCGATTTTCCCACTGCCGCCCAAGAAGCGCTCTCTTTTTACCGCCTGGAAGGCGGCCGCGAGCGCAACCTCAATGGGGTTATTGCCGTTGACCCAACGTTCTTTGCCTCGCTCTTAAAAGTGACTGGCCCAATTACCATTAAGAAGAAAGAGTTCCGAGCCGATAATTTGGTTGAAGAGCTACAGTATATTACCGGCGTCGAGTACACGTACCAGGGCTTGAGCACGGCCGAGCGCAAGCAGATTATTGGCACACTCGGGCAGGCGCTCATAGAAAAAATGCTCACGCTGCCCAAAGAGAAGTATGGTAAAGCGTGGACGGCTTTCCAGGAAAATCTTAAAGCCAAACATGTACTGGTGTGGGTGGCCGATACGAACCGCCAGCGCACGCTCGCCGACCTGGGGTGGTCTGGAGCTGTACAAACCCCGCAAGGCGACACGTTTATGGTGGTGGATGCAAACTTGGCGAGTTTAAAGAGCGACCCGGCAGTCCAACGCACGCATAGTTATACCATCAAGAAAGCGGGGGATGATCTCGTTGCCGAGCTTACCATTCGTTACGAGCATACTGGTAAGCTCAACTGGAAGACCACGCGTTACCGAACCTACACGCGGGTGCTCGTGCCGAAGGGGAGTGAACTCTTGAAAAGTAGCGGGGCTATGGTAGACTGCAACGTCAAACGAGACGGTACGGTAGTAACCACCGAAACCCTCGGGCTCACTGCCTTTGCGGCCTTTACCTGCACCGAAGTTGGGGCTAGCCACGAACTAAAACTCACCTACCGATTAGGCGGTGGCGTCGGCGTGCTCTGGGACCAAGGTGAGTACAAACTTCTGGTGCAGAAGCAACCCGGGACCGCCGCGTACACCTTTAACCTGAAAGCAGATTTCGGTGCTGACCTAGATCTTCTGGAAGGTGCAGCGAGCGGTGCTGCAGTAGTACAGCATGTGCTTTCGGCACAAACGCCGCTTACCCACGACCTCGACTATAGTGTTCAACGTAAACCGTAGCCCATGGCATTTCTTAGCAAAAAACTCGGCATCGATCTGGGTACCACGAACACGCTCGTGCACATGCCTGGCCGCGGCATTGTACTCAACGAACCATCCGTGGTGGCAGTAGCGGTTATTGATAAGCGCGTGCTTGCCGTTGGCGTAGAAGCCAAAGAAATGCTCGGCCGAACCCCGGATACTATTGTTGCCAAGCGGCCCTTAAAAGAGGGCGTCATTGCCGATTATAAAACGACCGAAGCGATGCTCCGTTACTTTATCAATAAGGCTTTGGGCGGAGTACGTTTTTTTCGGCCCGAAGTCATGATTGCGGTCCCGGCCGGGATTACCTCAACCGAACGCCGCGCGGTTATTGATGCTACGATTCAAGCCGGAGCCAAAGCTGCGTACATTATAAAAGAACCCATTGCGGCGGCCATTGGAGCGAATATTCCCATTGGCTCGGCGTCTGGCCACATGATTATTGACATGGGGGGCGGTACTTCAGAAATTGCCGTTATTTCCCTGGGTGGTATTGTGGCAAACACTTCCGTACGCATTGGCGGTAACAAGTTCGATGCGGCCATACAAGAGTACACGCGCAAGAAGCATGGCGTGGCCATTGGTGAGCGCAGTGCCGAAGAGCTTAAAATTCACATTGGCTCGGCCTTGCCCTTGGAAGAGAAGTTGAGCATGGATATTCGCGGACGAGATATGGTGAGCGGTTTACCCACGACGTTGCACGTAACCTCGGACGACATAACCGAAGCTATTCAAAACGAGCTCATGGGCATTATCCAAGCGGTGAAATCCGTGCTGCAGAACACCCCCCCAGAACTTTCCGCCGACGTCATTGATAAAGGCATGGTCCTCTCGGGTGGCTCGAGTTTACTTCGGAACATGGATAAACTCCTGACCCAAGCCACGGGTGTGCCGGCCTACGTTGCCGATGACGCGTTACTCTGCGTGGCCAAGGGTACGGGCGTGGCCTTGGATAATTTGGAATCGTACAAACGCAGCGTGCTCGCTACCGGGTAGTATGCGCATTGGGATAGATGCCTCGCGAGCGAACCTCGCCCAGCGTACCGGGACCGAGTGGTATGCTTTTCACCTCACGAAGGCGTTTTTTCAGTTTGTGCGACCGAGCGATACAGTGCGCCTGTATGTGAAAGAGCCGCTCCGGCCAGAGTGGGGGACGCTGCCGAAAAATGTCGAAGTGCGAGTTCTGGGCTGGCCGCCGAAATTTCTCTGGACGCAGTTGCGGCTTTCTGCCGAACTCCTCAGGCATCGCGTTGATGTACTTTTCGTGCCTGCGCATACCATTCCATTTCTTGCACCGCGGAATACGGTCACCACGCTCCATGACATTGGCTTCGAACATGCGGCGCAGCTCTATGGGCAGCAGCAACTTGGACCGTCGAATAGCTTTAAGCCTTGGTTGAATGCTTGCGTCCGCCTGTTCACGCTCGGGCGCTACGGCGCAACCGAGCTCGATTACCACCGCTTCTCTGCCCGTCGTGCCTTGCAGCACTGTCAGACTATTCTGACTGTTTCGGAGTACACCAAGCAGGATATATGCCAGACATACGGCATCGAACCCCAGCGCGTACGGGTTATACCGAATGCCATAGATACCCAAGCCTTTCACCCGAGTGTGCGGCAGGATACCGCGCGCATGGCTGCCGTTGCTACCCAGGTAGGCCTGCGTCAGCCGTATATTATGACCATTGGCCGCATTGAGAAGAAAAAAAATACCTTGGGACTTGTGCAGGCATTTATTGCACTCAAAAAAAATCCTGCCCATGCCCGTTTGCAACTACTCCTCGTGGGTAAGCCGGGCGTTGGGGCTTCGGAAATCACGTCAGCAATCCATGCCGCCGGTCTAACGGCAGATGTCTTTTGTCCGGGGTGGTTACCCGAAGCAGATATACCCGCACTCATGGCCGGTGCATCGGCTTTTGTTCTCCCGTCGTTTTTCGAAGGTTTTGGTATACCGGTGCTCGAAGCAATGGCCGTGGGTACGCCCGTCGTTTGCAGTGCCGTAACATCGCTGCCCGAAGTTGCCGGTGATGCCGCGGTGCTCGTCGACCCCCATGACCCGCAGGCAATTGCCGACGGTGTTGCGAGCGTGCTCGCTGACCCGGAAAAGCAGAAGTTACTCCAAGAAAGAGGGTACACCAGAGTCCAGCAATTCTCGTGGGCGCGGAGTGCAGCCCAACTGGCCAAGGTGCTTTTTGGTCAGTAGGTGCTTAACTCGGCAGCCCTTGCAAAAAGGCCCGATTTATTGTACGCTCATGCTACTCCATGCCTGACCTCACACCCTCGTTGATCGGCCAGCAACCAGTGATTGCTGCGCTCACCAAAGCCGCAACCGGAAAAACGGCGTATGGCCACGCCTACCTCATCAGTGGAGCAGATACAACAGCGGTTGCCGCACTTGCGGCCTGGTTTCGTAATTACCTTGTCTGCACAGCGCCAGCCGGCTCTACTGCCTGCGGAGTATGTGCTGGCTGCACGAGCTGTGTAAACGCCGATGGCGTCTGGACGTACAGTCTAGAAAGCACCCCCGACGAAGTTGCGCATAGCGTTGAGCGCATTCGGAGTATTCGCCAATTCGTCGCCCTTCGACCAGTGGCGCAAGGGCGACGTGTGGTCTTGGTGGATAGAGCCGATACGCTCCGCGGGGCGGCTGCAAATGCCTTACTGAAAAATATTGAAGAGCCCGCTGAAGGGATTATCTACATTCTTACGGCCCAGCACCTTGGTGCGATCTTGGCAACGATTCGTTCCCGCACCATGTCTGTAACCGTGCAACCCGTACCGCAGGCTGTACTCAGGCAAGCACTTATTACAAACGGCTATACGCAGAGTGCCGCAGCATTTGCAAGCCAACTTTTTCCAAACCAAGCTGGCCGGGCAGTGCAGCTCTTGGAAGATCGTCCGCGTTACGATGAACTGCACACTGTAGAACATATGCTTGCTCATTGGGCAACCCTTGCTTCCGCGCAACGCCTCGCGGCGGCAGCAACAATTGTTGAGGGCCGTACAGATATGGCTGCCCAACGACTCCGCGTGCAAGATGCGCTCGCGCTGATTGCCCGCCAGCCCGCGCGGCGACCAGGTGTACTGCGCGCACTCTTGCAGGCCTGCCTAGCATTACGCACCAATGCTCAGCCCAAACTCATTTTCGACGCTTTTGCCCTGCAAACGCTATGAAAAAAATCTTTCTCCTCGCTGTGCTTCCCTTAGCGCTTTCCGCTTGTGCTATTTCATTTTCCTCACGTACCGCAACCACCCAAGCCGGTGATGGCGGGGTGTTTATTTCTCCAGACACGGGTACTACCTGGGCGCAGAAGGTCTTCGTCCGGCAGGAGGCAAAAGGCCCGGTAACCATTAGCGGTTCGAACATTGGCTTCTTCGCATTCCACCCCAGCACCTCCGATACTTTCTACGTCAGCACGCAGCAGCAAGGGCTTTGGAAAACCGAGGATGCGGGTGAGACGTGGTCCCCATTAGGACTCACCACGGGTTACGTACAAGGGTTTACGCAGGATGTCGCAAATCCTGCACTCATGTTTGCCGGTTTCCAAAATACCATACAGAAGAGTACGGATGGCGGCACTACCTGGACCGTCGTGTACACCAACCAGCCTGGGAACGCGGTGACGCAAGTGCAGCTGAACCCCCACAATGCGCAGGAGGTTTTTGCAACAACCAATGGCGGCGTACTGCTGAAAAGCGACGATGAAGGGGTAACCTGGCGCATCCTGAAAATTTTTCAAAATCGAGTTCCAAAAAAACTCATACTGCTCAAGAATGACCCCCGCATAATGTTCGTGGTTATGGCTGACGGCATTTTTCGCTCCAATGATGCCGGCGGGCAATGGAACGAACTCATGACCGAAGCGTTGCGCAAGGCTGATGCGCTGCCGGTGAACGATTTCACGTTTACCGACCACACGCCCTCGGTCATGTACGTGGCGAGCACGAGCGGCATTGTTCGGTCGTTGGATGGGGGAGCGTCTTGGCAAGTTGTGCCAACCGTTATACCGCCAAAAACCGTGCCGGTAAACGCGCTGGCAATAAATCCCGTTGATGAAAACGAACTCGTCTTTACTGCGGCTTCCACCTTTTATCGTTCGTCAGATTTTGGAAAAACCTGGCAAACCTTTAAAAACGTTGGGTCTGCCCGGGTGTACGCCGTCCTTGCCGCGCACCCGCGCCGGCCAGGGATGCTGCTCCTCGGTACGGTTCTCCCAGCCAAGAAATAAATTGTATGTCTACCACCGATACGCATGCCGACGAATTCGAAAAAGCCCTGGCGCATTTGCAAAAAGAGCTGCAAGCAATCCGTACGGGTCGGGCGTCACCGGCCATGGTTGAGAATCTCATTGTGGATGCCTATGGTACCCCGACACCCTTGCTAAATCTCGCGAGTATTTCGGTTCCGGAATCTACCCAGTTGTACATCCAACCCTGGGATCCTAACCTGGTGAAGAGTATTGAAAAAGCTTTGCAAGCTTCGGCGCTTGGGATTATGCCAACGGTTGAAGGGGGCGGTATTCGGCTGCACTTCCCGCCGCTTACCGAAGAGCGCAGGCACGAGATGGTAAAAACGGTAAACGAAATGCTGGAAAAAGCCCGCGTTGCCGTACGCGCCGTGCGCGAAGGGGTCCATAAAGAAATTAAGCAAAACGAGAAGACCGGCACATTTTCTGAAGATGTAGCAAAAGTGGAAGCCAAGTTCTTGCAAGAGGCGCTCGATGCATACAACCAGCGCGTTCATGACATGGGGAAGCAGAAAATTACAGAATTGCAAACCATCTAGCCAATGACCACGCTCCTCACCTTTCTCATTGTCCTCGGTTTACTCGTCTTCGTGCACGAGCTAGGCCATTTTGTGGCTGCGCGCATCCTGGGCGTGGGGGTGAAAGAATTTGGTTTTGGTTTCCCACCCCGGCTCTGGGGCATCCGGCGCAAAGAAACGACGTATAGCATCAACTGGATACCCCTCGGCGGGTTCGTACGCCTGCACGGTGAAGACGGTGAAGCAACAGACCCGCAAAGTTTTAGCATGCAGAAAGCCTGGAAGCGCACCATTATCCTCGTCGCCGGCGTACTCATGAATGTTGTGCTTGCCATAGCTATTTTTGCAGTTGGTTTTAGCCTAGGTTTTCCTACAGACATTACCGACGGTGTGCCAGCGGGTGCCCGAGCGCGCGACCCGAAAGTCCAAATTGTAGAAGTGCAGGATGGCTCTGCTGCGGTTGCAGCCGGTCTGCAGGTGGGCGACGCGTTGGTGCGGGTAAACGGTGCCGAGATAGTTACAGTGACCGATGCGCAAGCCGCGGCCCGTGCTGCCGGCGAGCGGGCGGTAACCGTGGTGTACACCCGCGGACAGGAAGAGCGAACCACGTCGGCCACCCTGCAAAAACTCGAAACCACGGGGCAGCCTGGGCTGGGCGTCTCTCTGGCCCAAACCGCCTATGTTTCGTACCACCCGTTGCGGGCGCTATGGGAAGGCATCGCTGCCGGAGGACGCTCGCTCTGGTATATTCTCCAAGCATTTGGTCAATTTCTTGGCAACCTTATCATCCACCAGAGCGCGGGCGCAGACGTAGCTGGCCCGGTTGGCATTGCTGTACTCACGGGCCAAGTGGCAAAACTGGGCTTCACGTACTTGCTGCAATTCGTAGCACTGCTCTCACTGAATCTTGCCATTATCAATATCCTGCCCATTCCTGCGCTTGATGGCGGACGTTTACTCTTTGTCATTATTGAGAAGCTCCGGGGCAAACCCCTGACGCAAAAACTCGAGTCGAAAATACACGGTACGAGTTTTGCCATTCTCATTGGCCTCATTGCCCTGGTGACGCTGCGGGATGTTTTCAAGCTGGACGCCGTGCAGCATTTATGGGAACGTCTGTTCTAAGCCCCTTTTACTATGCGGCAATCCCAACTCTACATTCCCACCCAAAATGTCCCGCCGGCCGAAGAAGTCTCGCGCAATGGCAGACTCTTGCAGCAGGCCGGCTACGTCGACAAGCTCCAGGCCGGGGCGTATACCTGGTTGCCGTTGGGTTTGCGGGTCTTAGAGCGCATAAGCACTATCGTTCGCGAAGAGCAAAATCGAATTGGCGGGCAGGAAATGCTCATGCCGGCCCTGCAGCCGAAAGCTCTTTGGGATGTCACGGGTCGCTGGACAACACTCCGCGACATTATGTACCAGTGGGAAGATAGCAGCGGTCATGCGATTGGTTTAGCGACCACCCACGAAGAAGTAATCACCGACCTTCTCCGTCGCGGCGAGCTCACGTACAAAAATTTGCCGCAAGCGCTCTACCAACTGCAATGGAAGTTTCGCAATGAGCCTCGAGCAAAGAGCGGGGTGCTTCGAGGCCGCGAGTTTCTCATGAAAGATCTATACAGTTTCCATGCCACGGCCGAAGATCTCGATACGTTTTACGCCAAAGTGCACCAAGCCTACCACGCTACCTTTAAGCGGCTTGGACTCGAGGCGCACGTTACGGAAGCAAGCGGAGGCACGTTTACCAAAAAGCATAGTCATGAGTTTCAAGTGTTTAGCGCTGCCGGAGAAGACCGCGTATGCTACTGCAAAGCGTGCGGGTTTGCGCAAAACATCGAACTCGATGCCGAAGTGGCAGCATGCCCAAAATGCGGCAAACCCACAACGGTCGAGAAGAGTATCGAGGTAGGGAATACCTTCCATTTTGGGGATTACTACACTACGACTGTTGGCATACGGCACACTGCAGCCGATGGTAAGCGAAAACCCGTGTACATTGCCAGTTATGGTATTGGTGTATCCCGCCTTGTCGGCACAATCGTCGAAGTCTATGCCGATGCAAAAGGGTTAGTGTGGCCAGCGGCAGTTGCCCCCTTTGCCGCGCACGTGCTGGTCCTCGGGAAAGCATCTGCTGAACTGCAGAAACACGCAACCGCTTTTGAACAAGCCGCGCAGAAAAAGGGAATTGCGGTACTCCTTGACGACCGGGAGGTTAGTCCCGGCCACAAACTCAAGGATGCGGATTTACTCGGCATGCCATACCGAGTCGTCTTTAGTGAACGCCAGGGGAATAACGTTGAAGTGACGACTCGAGCAACGGGTGATGCAAAAGTACTAACACCGGAAGCCGCGCTCACTCTGCTCCAGGCCGTATGATCATGGACCGTCTCTTCGGGAAGTTCTCGCGCGACCTTGGCATTGACCTGGGAACGTCGAGTACTTTGGTGTACGTGAAAGGGAAGGGGATTATGATAAACGAGCCGTCGGTAGTGGCGGTGAACACCCGGACCGAGCAAATCCTGGCGGTGGGTGGCGAAGCTCGAAAAATGGTTGGCAAAACCCCCGGGCACATCATTGCGGCCAAACCACTGGTCGACGGGGTAATCTCTGATTTCGAAGTAACGGAAAAAATGTTACGGTACTTTGTCGACAAGGTCCATCGGGAAGGGTTTACCCTCGTTCCTCGGCCCCGCGTGGTTATTGGCATACCGCTGGGGGTAACCGAAGTGGAGCGAAAGGCTGTAGAAGACGCGACGTTGCACGCTGGCGCGCGCGAGGTCTACCTTATTGAACAGCCCATGGCGGCGGCAATTGGCGCGCGTCTGCCCATCCAGGATGCCTCTGGCAACCTCGTCGTGGACATTGGGGGCGGTACAACGGATATTGCCGTTATTTCTCTGGGCGGCGTGGTAACCTGGCGCAGTCTGCGGACCGCGGGGAACGCCTTTGATGCAAGTATCATCCAGTATGCGCGCGAGCACTTTAATTTGCTCATTGGCGATCGGACCGCCGAAGAAACGAAAATTGCCATTGGCTCTGCAACCGAAGACCACGATGACCTAGAAACAAAAGTCCGGGGCCGCGATCTTATCTCCGGCTTGCCCAAAGAGGTTACGATGACCGGTAAAAATGTCCGCGAAGCGCTCGCGCGTAACTTAAGCATTCTCGTGGAGAGTATTGGGACGGTGATCGAAGCAACCCCACCCGAACTCGTTGCTGACGTACACCAACGCGGCATCCTCCTTACGGGCGGCGGCGCGCTTTTGCGTGGGCTACCGCAACTCATAACCCGGGAAACGAAAATGATCGTCCACGTTGCCGATGATCCTCTCACCGCTGTCGTACGCGGCACCGGCATTGTCCTCGAAGATTTAGACCGCTTGCGCAATGTTCTCGTGCTCTCAACCGATAGCGATAGCCCCGGGGCGAAAAGGTAACTATGGCACAGCGCCCCCTTCGGGTTATTCCAAATAGCTGGGTTATCGGGGTTACCATCAGCCTGGCAATCCTCACCGCTCTCGGGCTCTTGGGCCCGGTGCAGCGTTTTGCCGTACGGGTGCTTGCCCCCATCGGCCGGGTGTCGCACCGCGCGGTTGAAGGCATCCGCGTTACTTTCGCTGACCGCAAGCACAGCCAAGATGTAGCAACCGAAAACACCACCTTGAAAGAGCGCCTACTGCAAGTTGAATTGGAGCGCGCAAAGCTCAACCAGCAGCTTGCGGAATTAAAAATTCTTCGGGCCGAGCAAAGTTTTCTCGACCGTCGAACGCTGAAGGGTACGGCAGTGCGGGTTATCGGTCGGTCACAATTAAACACGCAGCGCGTCTTAGTCGACGGCGGGTCAGAACAAAAGGTGCAGCGCGGCGCGCCGGTGCTGGCGGGTGACGGCATCCTCGTTGGCGTGGTCGAAGATGTGCAAGCAACCACGAGCAGCATACGTTTGCTTACGGCGGATAGTTCGAATGTCGCTGTCCGCGTGCGGGACCAAAGCGGCGCGCCTGGCATTGTTGTCGGTGAGCGCGGAGTCGGCATGCGGCTTACCCTTGTCCCGCAGAATGAAAAACTTGAAAAAAGCCTTACCGTTATTACGGCAGATGCCGACCCGCAAATCCCCAGCGGCTTGCTGGTGGGCACAATTTCGAACATCGATGTTGCCCCGGGTGCGCTTTTTCAAAGTGCCGCCCTCCTGCCCATTGTTTCCCTTGACCGGCTCAATGTACTCACCATTCTTACCTCGGTATGAATTTTTTTGTTAATACAATTTTGGCCGTACTCGCTTTTGCTGCCCACGTCGGGCTCGCCAGCGCTACCACCACCGGGGTGCCCATTCACGTCCTCGCCGTGCTGACTATAGTTTGTATCTGGTTGCAGGATACGCAGTCAATTGGCAACCGCTTACTCCCCGCTGCCTTGCTGGTGGACCTCATCCAGCCGACGCGTGTTCCGGTAACTGTACTTACCGTCCTCGCGGTCTGGTTTGTCGCAACCATGATCCAGAAGCACTGGCTAACGAATCATTCCATTGCCTCACTCGTTGGCCTTGCCCTTATTGCAGCCCTGGTTCGAATGGGTGTTACGTGGCTCGGCATTGCGCTTTCCGCTGCAGTCGGCACTTCCAGCATACCGGTTGCCGCTTCTTGGAACTGGTACGACAATACATTACGCTTTTTTATCGAAACATCTTTGGTTGTGGGCCTTGGTACTCTCTGGCGCGGTTTGCAGCGTATGCTGCGACGGTCTTTTCTCTATGCCACGCACTAATCCGTTCGATATTGTCCCGCCCGCAGGCCTCGGTCGTTCCCGGGTGGTGCGGGCTTTTCGGAGTTTCGAATATAGCGATACCACCCTCGATGCCCAAGCGAGCGATTCGCCCACCCTCAAGCACCAAATGCTGCCGAATCGCTTGCGTATTCTTAGTGGGTTTTTCATCGTACTCATCGCGGTGCTCATTGGCCGGGGCGTATGGTTGCAGCTTATCCGGGGCGCGAGCATGCGGAGTGCAGCCGAAGGTAACCGGCTACGCGTCATTACCACCACGGCCCCGCGGGGAATACTCTACGACCGCAACGGCGTGCCGCTCGTAGAAAACGTAGCGGAATTTACCTTCGGCGTGGTTCCGGCAGATGTGCCACGGAATAGCGAAGAGCGCAGTGCACGTTTCCAACACTATCAAAATCTCAGCGGCATACCCGCCCAAGATTTTGCAACAGCCTACGCCAACGCGCCAGAAACCAGTACGGAAGTCGCTGCGGTGCTCGAGCACGTCAGTTACGATGCGGCCATGAAATTGCGCATCCGTCTGCAAGATGAGCCCGCTGCCCAGGTCGTCGCAACGCCCCGCCGCCACTACTTAGCGGGAACCGCTTTTAGCCAGGTGCTTGGCTATACCGGCAAAATTTCTCAGCAAGAGTGGAAAGATTTGAATGCCACACCCCAGCGAGAGTACCGGAAAAATGAGGTGATCGGTAAAACTGGGTTAGAAGCGCAGTACGAAAAAGAATTGCGCGGTACGAGCGCAAAAGCGTCCGTCGAAGTAAACGCGCAGCGACGCGAGCAGAAAGTCATAACCACGGAAGTGGCGGTTGCCGGGCAAAATCTCGTCACCACGCTGGATGCCGGTTTGCAGGATGTCCTGGCAACCTCGGCCGTTGCCATGGTACGGCAATTGCACACCACAGGCGCAGCGGTGGTAGCCATTGACCCGCGTGATGGGGGAGTGCTCGCATTTGTCAGCGTACCCACGTATGACAGCAACGATTTTGTCGCTGGCCTTACCACCGAGAAATACCAAGGCCTGGTCGATGATCCGCGCCGACCCTTGTACTTTCGGCCCCTCTCCGGCGAGTACCCATCAGGCTCAACCATTAAACCCATTATTGCTACGGCGGCGCTCAACGAAGGGGTTATAACCCAGCAGACAACCGTACTCAGCACCGGCGGGATAAAAATAGATAAATGGTTTTTTCCAGATTGGAAAGCCGGTGGCCACGGGGTAACGAATGTGTATAAGGCTATTGCCGATTCGGTGAATACATTTTTTTACACCATTGGCGGTGGTACCGACACCTTTGAAGGTTTGGGTATCGATCGTATGACGCAGTACGCCCGTACCTTTGGTTTGGGTGCGCCCACTGGTATTGACCTCCCCGGTGAACGCGGAGGTTTTTTGCCGAGTAAAGCCTGGAAAGAACAGGCAAAAAATGAACCCTGGTACATAGGCGATACTTACCATTTTGCCATCGGCCAAGGCGACCTCCTCGTTACCCCGCTGCAAATGGCCTTAGCAACAGCCACCTTAGCCAATGGTGGCATACTCTATAAACCCCATGTGGCAAAAACCTTCCAAATCGGCGACGGCACCGAAGCAAAAAATGTTGAAGCAACGGTCGTCCGCGAGCACGTCGCCAGTGCGGAGGCTGTCCAGATTGTGCGTGATGCGATGCGTGAAGCTGTTATCAATGGTAGCGCGCGGCGTTTACAGACCTTGGGTATCCCAACGGCCGGAAAAACCGGGACAGCGCAATTTGGCAATGCCGGGAAAACCCATGCCTGGTTTGTGGGTTTTGCGCCCTTCGATAACCCCACCATCGCCATTGCCGTCATGGTCGAAGCCGGCGGGGAAGGGCATGCTGCGGCACTCCCCATTGCCGAGGCGGGATTCAAATTTTGGCTACAAAAAAGCCAAAAAACCCCTTAGTAACTAGGGGTTGACACGTTGAGCTGCCTCACGTATTCTTTGAACCACGTCTTTTCTCTCTGCTTACCTTTTTGCTATGTCTCAGAAGCAATTCGTCACCGCTGAAGGTTTAGAAAAGTTACACGCAGAGTTACACCAGCTTAAAACTGCAAAACGCAAAGAGCTTGCCGGGCGTATTCAGGATGCCAAAGAACTTGGCGACCTTTCGGAAAATGCCGAGTACCAAGAAGCCAAGAATGAACAGTCTTTTGTCGAAGGTCGTATTGCGGAAATTGAAAGCATGCTGAAGAATATTGAAGTTATCAACCATACCAACTCCGGTATTGTCCAAGTTGGTTCAACTATTGATGTAGAATTCAACGGCAAAAAGCAATCGTTTACCATTGTCGGTTCGAACGAAACCGACCCTTCGGCCGGCCGGATTTCAAATGCCTCACCGCTTGGCCAGGCATTCCTAGGCCATAAAGCGGGCGATACGGCTAACGTGAAGACCCCAATGGGCACGATTACCGCTACAATTTTAAGCATTCGGTAGTTGAGAAGTGTACCGAGAAAGAGCAGTCCCACCGGCTGTTTTTTTGCACCTACCGGTAAAAATGGTAGAATCTACCTATGCAAATAGATATCAATGACGAGCGAAGTGTCCGTATACAGCGTGCACGTGAGCTTGCCGCAGCGGGGATTGCAGCATACCCAGCACGAGCGGTTCGAACGCATACGGTTGAAGAGCTCGTTGCGCAGTTTAGCGATGGCGGTACGCAGGTTACCCTCGTGGGCCGCATTCGCGGGATTCGCCGGCATGGTGGTTCAACGTTTATCGATATCCAGGATGGCACTGGAAAGTTCCAAGTGTTCTGCAGCGCGGCGGAGCTTGGCGAGCAGTACGCTACGCTTGTTGAACGACTCGACATCGGCGATTTCGTACAAACTACTGGCACGCCTTTTATAACCAAAGCAGGCCAGCGAAGCCTAAAGGTTGCAGCCGTAGCCCTCTTGAGCAAAGCCCTTCGGCCGTTACCAGACAAAGTGCACGGCCTTACCGATACCGAACAGCGCTACCGACAACGTGAACTCGATTTGCTCGCTAACCCAGAATCGCTGGGTATTGCGCGTTTACGTTCTGCAATGCTGCAGGCTTTACGCCAGGGTTTTGAGGCTGAAGGTTTTATCGAAGTGGAAACGCCAGTTTTGCAAAGCATTGCTGGTGGGGCAACGGCCAAACCATTCGTCACCCATCATAATACTCTCGATATCGATTTGTACCTTCGGGTTGCTCCAGAATTATTCCTCAAACGGCTTATCATCGGCGGGTTTGAGAAGGTGTACGAAGTCGCTCGGTGCTTCCGCAACGAAGGCATAAGCCCGCAGCATAATCCCGAATTCACCCAAATTGAATTCTATGCTGCATTCTGGGACTACCAAAAGCTCATGGATTTTTGCGAGCAACTCTTGGTTGAGGTTGTGCGCAAGGTCCGCGGTTCGTTGGAATTCGAAGTTGATGGGAAAGCCATCAATTTTTCTGCGCCATTGCCGCGCATGAAGTACGTTGATGCAATATTGGCAGCAACGGGAGTGCATATCCTTGATGCGACCGATGTAGAGATTCGTAAGGCGGTGAAGAAAGCCGGTGGTGAAGCTGAACCGCACGCGAATCGAGGTAAACTCATTGATGAGCTTTGGAAAACCGCAGTACGTCCAAATGTCCACCGACCAACATTTGTCTACGATTATCCAGTGGAACTTTCGCCCTTAGCAAAGCGAAAAACCGATGATCCACGTATTGTCGAGATGTTCCAGCTGGTCATTGCCGGTGCGGAAGTTATAAAAGCTTTTACCGAGTTGAACGACCCGCTCGACCAGGCCGCACGTTTTGCCGAGCAAGACGCACACGCAAAACTGGCGACGATGAGGCGCAGGGTACGGATCCGGCTTTTGTCGAGGCAATGGAATACGGCATGCCGCCAACGGCGGGTGCGGGTATTGGCATAGACCGGCTCGCCGCAATTCTTTCCGGCAGCCACAGCATTAAAGAAGTTATTTTGTTTCCGACTCTTCGTCCGAAAGAATAGGGGAGTATGCTCGATATAAAAAAGTTGAAAGAAGATGAAGCCGCGGCAATCCATTCGTTGGAAGCACGTGGGTTGAAAGATGCAAAAAAGCTTATACAAACTGCCATAGATGAGCATGAAGCATACGTACACAAACTTCAAAAAGCAGAAGTATTAAAGTCTAAACTCAATAGCTTGAGCAAAAAAATTTCTACGCTACAAGGTGATGAGAAAAAGGCCGCTTTGGCAGAAGCAAAAAAATTCAGTGCCGCTACGGTAAACACCAATGTTGTAAGCGGGATGGCTCTTTCCCGCCTACCGAATATACCCTTGGCAGATGTGCCTATTGGGCTGAATGCAACTGGAAATATTACTATTCGCGAACACGGTAAACATGTAAAGCTGCAAGAGCCCCAAGACTACCTCAGTCTTGCTGAGATTTTGGGTATTATTGATATGCCGCGGGGCGCAAAAGTTTCGGGTAGCCGGTTTGGCTACCTCAAAGGCGCCGGTGCACTTCTAGAATTTGCGTTGATCCAATATGCAATGCAGGAGCTTACCAAAGCGGGTTTTACTGCCGTTGTTCCCCCGGTCATCGTTAACGAGCCGTACATGGAAGCCATGGGCTATTTAGCGCAGGGTGGAGCTGATGAGGTGTATCACTTGGAAAAGGACAAACAGTATTTAGTTGGCACATCCGAGCAGTCCGTCGGCCCCTACCATGCCAATGAGCTTATTCCCGAAAAAGAGTTGCCAAAAAAATACGCCGCTTTTTCCACCTGCTTTCGCCGTGAAGCCGGCAGCTATGGCAAAGACACTAAAGGCATTTTACGCGTTCACCAATTTGACAAAGTAGAAATGTTCGTGGTGTGCGCGCCATCAGATTCGGAAAAACTTCACCACGAGCTACTAGCAATGCAAGAAAAGCTCGTCCAAGGTTTGGGCATCCCATACCGCGTCGTGCAGCTCTGCACCGGCGACCTGGGTTTCCCTTCGGCAAAGACGTACGATATAGAGTGCTGGCTACCGGGCCAGAACAGCGGCAAAGGCGAGTATCGAGAAACGCATTCAACCTCCAATACTACGGATTACCAGGCACGGGCATTGAATATCCGAATGAAAGGCCAAGATGGCAAAAATGTGATTGCCCACCTACTCAATGGCACGGCATTTGCCATTGGCCGAACGATTATTGCCATTTTGGAAAATTACCAGCAATCAGACGGTTCGGTAAAAATTCCTGAGGTGCTGGCACCATACATGCACGGCATCAACGTCATTACCAAGACTTAAGGACGATTGCATGCTTACGGAAATCCGAATTTCACGTTCGGCATTCATCCATAACGTGAAGAGTTTTCGTAACGTCATCGGCCCGCGCGTAAAACTCATGGCGGTAGTTAAGAGTAATGCCTATGGCCACGGAGTAGGGGAGTGTGCGCCATTCTTGGCACGGCACAACGTTGACTGGTTTGGCGTGGCTAGCACGAGCGAAGCGCTCGCCGTACATCGATTGGTACACAGTAAGCCGATTCTCGTTTTAAGTTACATAGATGTTTCCGATACTGCACTTGTGCAAGCAATACGTAAAGGGATACGTTTGCCGGTGTATACCAGAGAAATGTTGGCACGCGTAGCGCGAGTAGCAAAACGTGCTGGCCAGCCCGTACATGTGCATCTGAAGTTTGACACCGGCACAACGAGGATTGGTTTTCTCTCATCAGTGCTACCAACACTTATCAGGCAAATACGTAGCCTGAAGTATGTACAGGTTGAAGGTGTTTTTAGCCATTTTGCCGAGGTTGAGTCGCGGCAACAAGCATTTACCAAACTGCAAATACAACGTTTTACGAAACTTGCCAGCACCTTAGAAGCAGCAATCGGGCGGCCACTTATAAAACACCTTGATTGTTCCGCGGGCGTACTGCTGCAACCAGACGCGCATTTTGATATGGTACGGGTTGGCATGTCGCTCTATGGCATTCATACAATTGCAGATCTTCAGCAAGTACATGCCAAGAACCCCGCATTTGATTTACGTCCAGTACTCTCGTGGCACACCAAAGTTATCCAGATGAAAAGTGTGCCTGCTGGCACTACTATTGGGTACAACCGCACCTACCGCACATCTCGGCGCACTACCATTGCCACTTTGCCAGTAGGTTATTGGGATGGGTATGACCGGAAACTTTCTCAGCGCGGGCTGGTGTTTGCTGGCCAAACCCCTTGCCCGGTTCGTGGACGAGTGTGCATGAATGTGACCATGGTTGACGCGACAAAGGTACACGGGCTGCGCGCGGGTACTACTGTAGAACTTATAGGCCCACACATAACCGCTACGGCTATTGCCAGCATGTGCGGTACAATTCCATACGAAGTGCTCACCCGTCTCAACCCGCTTATTCCTCGTACCTTCGTACCCTAAAGATGAGATTTCGTACTACCGTCCACCACCAATATGGTAATGCGCTCTTTGCCCAAGGCGTACGTCGTGCTTGGGTTGCTCGGCACCCGCGCTGGTTCATAGCTATTCTCTGCAGTATAACCATTGGAGCACTCTACTGTAGCTATGGTCTGTCATACTGGCAGGTACGGACGCTTACCATCCAGGGTACCTACACGCTCTCGACCCCTGAACTCCGCGAGCTCACGTTGCGGCAAATGCAAGGCCACTGGCTGCTCGCCTTTAAGCAAACGAACCTTTGGGCGTTCGATGTCGCCGCGTACGAGCGCCGCTTACGTGAACGGTGGATTTTTAGTGAGCTTACTGTTTCGCGGAAATTACCAAACACCCTTGCCCTTACCTTGACCGAAGAAAAGCCCGCACTGTACTACCTTACTGGTACGCAGGTGTTTGGCATCGATCAGCACGGCCTTGCTTCAACCCTGGTTACGGAAGCTCCGAAAAATATCCCCTTGCTCACATTTGTTTCACCGCCCGCCAATGTTAGCGTAGGTCAAATGCTTCTTGCTCAGAACGATGCAAATTTTTTTCAAACCTGGGTACACGCGTTGCAAACTCGTGCAGTGCCCTCACTGGTTGCTACAACGATTCAGGCTTCGTCACCGCCGGATACGCTAGCCCGCATACGTGTAGCAGGGGAGTGGGAAATAGTTGTGGATCGTACGCAACCAGCTCAACTACAAATTGATGCATTCTTCACAGCGTATGATCAAAAATTGCAAGGGCGGCCGCTGCAGTACGTTGACGTTACTGTTCCAGCGCGGGTGTACTTCAAATAGATTATGCTTTTAACCGTACATGTCCTCGCTGGTGCAACCGTAGCCTTAGCCGTTGGTGACTTTACGTTAAGTGCGCCAATATGTTTTGCGACACATGCAGTTCTTGATGCCTTACCACACTGGAGCTTTCCCATACCAAAGAAACATACCTTGGAGGGGTTTATGGCAAGCTTTGGACCAGACTTGGTACTGGCTGTTTTACTGTTTGCGGTTCTTACCGGGTTGTTTGTAGATTCTTGGTTTCTGATGGCCTGGGGCGTTGGCTGGGCTATAGTACCTGATTGGTTAACCCTGATGCGTAAGAAGCAGCCCTGGAAACGCATCCTAAGGCATTTCTACGCATTGCATAATGCAATTCAATGGGAAGTAGCTCCAGCACCAGGCCTGGCCATACAGGCGATTGTAGTGCTTATACTCATTATCTCGCTTCACACACTGTAATATTCGAAAACAGCATATAAGATTCGCCTAAGGTACATTGTGCGACCCATTAAGGTATACGATTATACACTCACCTTCTCTTGTAGGTGAGGTACTTAGGGTAAGTAATCCAGCGGGTTAACAGGAATGCCATTCAATCGAACTTCAAAGTGTAAGTGTGGCCCGGTGGTTAAGTTTCCTGCACCGGGTGTGCCTGGTAAGCCGCCAGACTTGCCAATAATCTGGCCTTTCTTGACGTAGCTGTCTTCGGCCACGTTAATTTGCGAAACGTGACCATACACGGTTGAGATGCTGTTGGAATGGACGAGGAGAATGTAGCTATACCCGAATCCCCCATTCTTTGCCCGGGCAACGTAGCCGTCATCAGGAGCGGCAATCGACGTGCCTTGCGGAGCCGGAATATCTATAGCTGGGTGTTCGAAGTACTTGCGGAAAGGGTATGTGGTGTCATGGAAGTACGCGCTAATCCCCTTCAAGGGCGCCACTGGCCACGCAAGTTGGACATTTCGATTCCCGGTAAAGAGGGTGCTTGCATCGCTGCTCGGATCTCCGCCGAGTTTTGCTTTTATAGAGCTTTCCAGGTTTCGAATTTCCGAATCGGCCGATAGTTGCTCCTGGCGGGATTGATTCAATAAGGCCGAGTATTGCTGCTCACTCGATTGGGTTTCGGTAAGGAGATTGTCTTTATAGTCTTTTTGGCTATCGAGATTTGCTTTGCTAACCTCGAGTTCATTTTGTAGGGCGAGTAATTCTTGTTTTCGACGTTCGCGGTCGGCTTGCTCACGCTCAAGATTTGCCTTCGCGGTCCGCAGTTGAGCTAACGCATCGGTCACTTGATGCTCAAGCGCGGTAGTGGCGCGGATATCATTCACCACCTCGGAAAATGATTCGTGAATGATAAGCAGTTCAAGCGGATCTTTTTGGTCGTACCGGTTTATTGTGCGTACGAGTTCGGCCAAAGAATTTTGACGAGTATCAATCTCGCCTTGCTTCTGGTTAATGGCATGCTGCGTTGCGGCAACCTCGAGATTTTTTTCTTCAATGGTAAAATCTAACGCCTGGATATCCAGGCCCGCCTTCACTATCTGCGCATCGAGTAAGCCTAGTTCATTGCTCAAACTTGCCGAGGCTTTTTGCTTCTCTGCAACTAAGCTTTGATACTGTTGCAGTTTTTCTTCCAGAGCTTTTTTCTCTTGCTGCTTTTGCTCAATGGCCCGGTTGAGCTCTTCCAGTGAAATTGGAGTCGTTGGGGTGGCGCTCACTTGTCCAAACGTCTGCAACGGCAGCAGCAAAAAACCCGTGAGGGCCACGTATATGGCAACGGTGAGGTATTGGATTTTATTTTTGTCCATAACAAACCGACTATAGCACAATTACTAGGGTTTTGCAAGCGTTTTTACGTTTTGAGCTTGCTAATCCCCTGCTCCAGCCGTTTGACAGTTCGGACCTTGCCTAAAGCAATAGCAACATCGAATACATCTGGGCTGTGTCTTTGGCCAGTGAGCGCAACACGGGCGGGCCAAAGCACATTGAGGTTGGTGAGTTCTTGTTTCACGATCCAAGCAAGTGTGGCGGTTTTTAGTGTTTCCGCGTTCCCCCACTCATTTTCCAAGGTTTGCCAAAATGCCTGGAGGCTCTGGAGAATATTTTTCGTTGCTTGGGCTTCACCTTTGTTCGGGATGAGCGTAGCTGTATCGTAGGTGAGTGCATCTGCAACCAAAAAGTGTATGGCAGCGGCAACTTCTGGGAGTGTCGTTGCTCTATCAATAGCGAGCGGGATGTACCGTTCGGCTTCCGCTTCGCTTAAAGCAAGCCCCGCGTGGTGCGCAAGTGCAACCGGGGTGAGTGCGCGCATGTGCAAACGGTTGAGGTGTTTGAGTTTTTCCGTATCGAATATCGCGCCAGCTTTATGAATATTCGAGAGGTTAAAATCTTGGACGAGTGTTTCGAGTGAAGGGTAGAATTCTTGCTCGGTTTTTGGATTCCAGCCTAAGAAAGCAATGAAATTTATCATCGCGCTCGGTAAGTACTCTTTGAGGTAGTCGGCCGCGGGCATTGCCCCATCACGTTTTGAAAGTTTTTTTCGTCCAGGGCCAAGAATGAGTGGGATGTGCGCAAAGGCCGGAACTTCCCAACCAAACGCTTGGTACAGTTGCACGTGCAGCGGGAGTGAGGGTAGCCACTCTTCGGCTCGTATGACGTGTGAAATTTTCATGGCGTGGTCATCGACGACATTTGCTAAGTGGTACGTCGGGTAACCGTCAGTTTTAAGAAGTACGCTATCTTCCAATGTCGTTCGTGCAAACTGCACTTTACCACGCACCAGGTCTTCTACGGTTATCGTGCCCTCTTTTGGCATGGCAAAACGAATGACGTGCGGTTCTCCTTGGTTCATACGTTGTTTCGCCGTAGCAGTAGGCAGGGCACGGCAGACACCGTCATACCCGGGTGGCAAGTGTTGGTTCTCTTGCGATGCCCGCAGCTGTTGCAAACGTTCTGCCGTACAAAAACACGGGTAGGCACTCCCCTGTTCGAGTAAGGTATTGGCCGCCGCTTGGTACATTGGCCGCCGCTTGGATTGCGTGTAGGGCCCCGCACTGCCGTGTTCTAACGAAAGTTCTTCTGGCTTGTACGCACCCTCGTCTGGGACAAGTCCATACGCGTTGAGGGTGCGGACAATATCGGCAACTGCACCATCTACCGTACGTTTTTGGTCGGTATCCTCGATGCGTAAAACAAAAGTCCCCTTATGCGTTTTTGCATACAGGTAATTAAATAGTGCAGTGCGTAAGCCGCCAATGTGCAGTCGGCCGGTTGGCGAAGGGGCAAAACGGACGCGTACAGGGGTCATGGGGTAGTGCGTATAACGTGCCAGAAACCAAAAGTGGCACGGAGCATGCGAGGCAGGCGTCGCGGTTGCGTAATCAGACGCCATAGCCATTCTAAACCAAGCCGTTGCATAAGGCGAGGTGCGCGTTTGCGTTTGCCGGTGAGGAAGTCGAACGCCCCCCCAACACCCAATGCGAGACGAAGGGAGGGTACACTGCGTGCGTGCTGCGCCACCCACAGATCCTGCTGGGGTTGCCCAAGGGTAACGAAGAGTACTTGTACTTTTCGTTCGGCAAGTACCTCTACAATATTGTTTTGTTGATCAGTCACCACACACACCTCCAACTGCGGAAATCGTTGCTGGAGCACTGCCGAAATTTCGCTAGCAGACGAGAGACCGTTTTTTAGAACCAAGATGCCAACCACCTGGTGCCGCGCTGCAGCAATCGCGCAGATGTCCGTAACCATTTCTGCACCTGGGTAGCGTTCCACGTTCAAGCCTCGTTTTTTTAGTGCCCACACCAGGCCAATGCCGTCCGGAATAACTACATTGGGCGGCTGGGTTATTGCCTGGAGCCTGGGTTCACGCGCGGCAATGACCACGTACTCCGGGTTCAGGGTAACCACCTGGGTACAAGCAGTGCTACCAAGTGCCTGTTCCAAGGCCCGCAGGTAATCCGCGCGGGTGCCAATGGCTATGGTGTGACCGTGGAAGTGCGTCTGTTGCATAGGTAAAAGTACACCACATGCCTGCGCGAACAGCAAGGATGCTTGCAAATGACGAGAAAAACTCGTATACTATGCAAACTATGCGTGTCCAAACGCTGCAACGACTACTCGCCGCAACTCTGCTGGTCCTGCTTGCGTTTCCAGCGGTATCACGGGCGGCCACCTTCAATCCTGGCAGAATTATTAGCGATGAAGAGTTTACCGATGCGTTGAGCTACACGGCTAC